>ENA-OQIZ01001090-OQIZ01001090.1-human-gut-metagenome-genome-assembly--contig:-NODE-1090-length-11339-cov-4.701748_pt1 | contig 11339 bp, 6 predicted proteins | sample MGYA00242593_ERZ504758 | MGnify/ENA primary metagenome ERZ504758 (study PRJEB26092, sample SAMD00036364) | human gut metagenome | host: Homo sapiens | study: EMG produced TPA metagenomics assembly of...
CCTGCTGTTGACATGCAATTTTGTAACTGTTATATATAAAGCAAGGGCGAAAAGCTGATTTTGTTTAAGCCTATCGCCCATTCTTATCATAGAAGATCATATTTACAGACTTTTCTTCATAGTCTCGATCACCTGTAAGGTCGCCGTATTTGTAAAAAGGTGCGGATAGGCGAAAATGACCGTCTGTTTATCCTTTTCATCTATGTAGACATTTGCTTCACAACCGATTTTCTGGGATAAGCCGGATCTGACTGCCGGACAGAATGTTTCAGCCAGAAATACCTCCGCACGCGCATTGGCTTCTTTGTTAAAAGCATCCTGTTTTGTATTGGAACGTTTCTCCCAGGGTTCGTCTTTGCCATATCCCAATACACGCCAGTCCAGAATCAAATCAATATCTTCTGAAAACCGGCTGATCAGGTGAAAGGCTTTGGAAAGGCTGGTACCGCCCTTAAAGGTAATGGACTCTTTCCATGGTGAGCGGTGAAATAAATAATCCAGCGTAAAACATACCCAAAAGTCTTTTTCTACAATGGCATCATTCAGCCCCATTTTATCTGCTGTATTTCTGAACAGCTCCCTGCGGTCGTTATCTGAAAGTCTTGCTATATTTCTCATTGTACCTTTTCACCTCCACAAATCTGCCGTATCGTATCGTAAACCCAATCCGTAGACTCTGTTGCTTCCTTCAAGCAAGCCTGTTTATCCTTGGCTGTCAGTTTTTCGGAAAGCATCTGTATGACTTCTGGCGTAACATTCGATCTGCCAAGCGTTTTTAATGCCTGTATAACCAAACTTGTCATATAAGACAATCCGGTAATCTCTTTATTGGTCCGGTGCTTAAATTCCAGCTTTGTAGAGTTCCACTCGTAGGTCTTATATGGACCATCGCTGATATAGGACCATACTGCTGTTACCTGTGTTGAAAGTCCTAACAGGTTCAATGCTGTATTCCCACATGGGGCAATCGTCCAGTGATAACTTCGTGCCAATGCGGTTGCCACTGCTTCCGGATCGACCGCCACATATTCATCCAGAAGTTTACTGTATTTTGGCTTTTCATAAACTCCTTTCAAAATACGGCGCAATGTTCCTGACTGCACTAAACGGCTTAAACTTTGACGAATAGTGGATGTATCTGCAATATCCGCAAAATCGGACGTCACAAAAACAGTTCCATCTTCAAGAGAAAGAACACGCTCTCGTATTCGTTTTGTATATCCGTTGTCCACAATACCGCCTCCCTTCATGTCACGAATATTATATATTATTCGTGACATGATTGCAATAGGTTCTATGCCTCTTATTTGAGTGTTCCTATTAAAAATCTGATTCATACATCAAAAATCAAAAATTATGAAAGGTAGTACAGTTTTTATATATGTCACATATTTTATATATTATCGATTAGCCATTTTTCGCTATCTTAGAAAATACATGACTGTATTATTTATCCGTGATATAATTGTCGATGAAGAAAAATAATAAATCGGAATATTATACCGGAGGAGAAACGAAAATGATATCAGAAAGTTATATTAAAGACCTTCTCTTATCAATGGGTTACATAAAGAAAAATCATATTTATGAAAAATTTTTCCCATCTGTCGATTGTTATATTAAAGTGGATTTGAAAAACAGAACAATAATCTATCCTGAAGATCGGGGAATGACGATTTCTAATAGAACGACGTGCAATTTTTCCGCTTGTATGATAATTAGGAAGTTAATTATCACACGTTTCCTTTCTTTTAATATCGTGGTTCAATACAATTCAGATACTATGGACTTTTGATTTTTCCCTGTAGCCTTGACTACTCGACTGGAGTGTATTGCCGCTACCTTTATCTGAATTGTTTATTAGCTGGATGTTGCCGGAGTGTTTTTCACTCAGAGTACTTATTTCTATCAAGTCTACGATGATAATCGATGGTGGACATCATGGTATCAGACTTTATGAAAGGGAGGTACAACCTCATGAAAATTTTTGTAGGCATTGATATTGCCAAACTCAACCATTTCGCCGCTGCGATTTCTTCGGACGGTGAAATACTCATTGAGCCGTTCAAATTCACAAACGACGCTGATGGCTTCCAACTGCTGGTCTCTAAGCTCGAATCATTCGATAAGAACAGCATCATCATCGGTCTTGAGTCGACGGCACACTACGGTGACAACCTTGTTCGATACCTTGTTGCTGAGTTCTACCAAGTGTGTGTGTTGAACCCCATCAAAACCTGTCAGATGCGTAAGAACAATGTTCGTAAAACAAAGACAGATAAGGTCGACACATTTGTTATTGCTAAAACTCTTATGATGCAGGATGACCTAAGATTTATTACCTTCTTTGATCTCGATATGATGGATCTTAAGGCCTTGGGGCGCTTTCGGCAGAAAACCATTAAGCAACGCACCCGATTGAAAATCCAACTGACAACCTATGTTGATCAAGTATTCCCGGAGATTCAATACTTTTTCAAATCCGGTCTGCATCAGAATGCTGTCTATGCTCTTTTAAAAGAAGCACCTTCTCCAAAAGAGATTGCTTCCATGCATATGACTCATCTGGCAAATCTGCTCAAAGTGAACTCGCACGGACATTTTACTAAAGAGCAGGCCAAAGAATTAAGAATTCTCGCACAGAAGTCTGTCGGTGCCAACGACAGCGCTATATCTATTCAGATAACTCAAACCATTCAACAAATCGAGTTACTGGATAGCCAATTAGAAAAGATTGAAGCTGAGATGACGGATATCATGAAATTTAACGATTCTGTCATCATGACCATTCCTGGTATCGGTTATATCAATGGTGGAATGATCCTTGGTGAAATAGGCGATATTCACCGTTTCTCCAATCCAAACAAGCTGCTTGCTTTTGCAGGCCTGGATCCTTCTGTTTATCAGTCTGGTAACTTTCAGGCTAAGACAACAAGGATGTCCAAACGTGGCTCTCGTGTTTTACGATATGCTCTTGTAAATGCAGCTTGGAACGTTGTCAGGAACAACGCAACCTTCAAGGCTTATTATGATGCCAAGAGGGCTGAAGGCCGGTCTCACTACAATGCACTTGGGCACTGTGCCGGCAAGCTTGTCAGAGTCATCTGGAAGATGCTCACTGACGAAGTAGAATTTAACCTCGAGTAAGAGATCTGTATACCTATATCGATAGATTTTGAAAAAGCACCCTAAGGGAGCTCTATTAAAGTTACCCTTTTTTACCACCGATATGAAAAAGAAATTTTTTGCTAATTTATGGTTGACTTTTCATAGCTGGTCTCTTTTCTCAAAACTTTTTCATGCTTATCAAAATATTGAGATGCCAGGGTCAAAAGGTCTAAGCCCACATGAGCTTGCTCATAGGTGGGTGAAAGACCTTAGAACCCGCCCTGCTATGAGCATAAAAGTGGGATGATAATCCCACGATATGCGAATATTGGGTAGGATTGTGGGAGTGCGTAGCACGGAGCAATCCGTAGGCATCAAAGTCGGGGGCTTTTGACCCCGACATCATTTTATTTCATTACAGGTCGTTCTTATGGCTTCATCCTCTCCCATGCCATAACTGCTGCCTCCTCCGATATCGTACAATGCATCTCATATAGCGGAAGTCTTTCTGCCATCTGTTTAATCATCGAAAGTGTCTTTAACATCTTGTCCTTTTCACCGGGACGGTAAGTCTGCTTATACAGATCCGGATATCCATCTATTGCAGAAATTTTTCTGATCATATTTTCTTCTCCTCTTCTCAAAATACAGATCCCCTGCACCGGCACTTCCACGTTTGTCTGCAATCCATGCTTCCCGCACCACGGAGTTCCACATACATAAATTCCATCATCTTTTATCCGAAGAATCGGTTTATCGTCATTAACCATCACTGCCCTGCCGCCGAAATGCTGTCTCCACATCCTTGTATGCGTGGATTTTCCTGTTCCGCTTGCAGCCGTAAACAAGTATGCTTTTCCATCCACAGCAACAGCAGAGCAATGAAACAGGACACAATTTCTGTCCAGTATTTTTTCACACAATTTTCTGTAAATTGCCAATGACTCAATAATTCCTTTTGATGCCCCCGGTTCACTTTTCTTTTTTTCTCTTTCAACTTCCTCGTCTGTAACTTCAATTACAAAATCTGGTTTGCCCTCTGCCTTCACTTCATAATCCCGGCATATTATTTCTGTATAATTTTCTGTAAATGCAATTTCAATTTCCGCATCTGCAATCCGATATCTTTTTCTTTTTTCCACCATTCACCGTTCCAAAATACCATTTTTTTCAAGGGTTTCTGTAAAACTTCTTATATCTTTTCGTGCTGTTGCACTGTCAATATCATATCTTCTCAGATAATCCATAACTTTCCCGTCTCTGTTATCTCTTTATTCAGACTGTCCGAATGCCTTCGGCATCAGAATTATTTTTCCTGATTTCTTCTTCTGAATCCGAATACGAACGCTGCCGCTGCAAGGAGTAATGTTCCCGCATATACAAACAGGTTTGAGCTGTCGCCTGTCTGCACTGCCGAATTTCCTGTGCCGCTGCCTCCTGTACTTCCATTTCCGCCTGCGTTTCCACTACCGTTTCCGCTTCCGCCTGTGCTTCCACTGCCGTTTCCGTTTCCGCCTGTGCTTCCATTTCCGTTTCCTTCACCGTTTCCATCGCCGCTTCCGCCGTCGACCGGTTTCAGATTCTGGATTGCCGTATTCAATGCAAGCGCTGCCTGATCGACTTCATCCTGATCTGCATCTGCTTTTTCAAGAACTGCCTTTGCATTTTGAAGAGCCGCATTAAACTCTGCCTTACCTTCTTCTTTATACTGTGTCAGATCAAGCGCTTCCGCCTTGCCGATTGCCTCCTTAAGCGTATCTTTATTCACCTGAGGAGTCTGCTCTTTTTCATTCAAAGCATCCTGTGCAGCTTTCAGCTCTTTTGCCATCTGATTCACCTCGTCCTGTGTTCCCGCAAAGCTTCCGCCGGCAATGTCTGCAAGAAGTTTTTCCGCCTCTGCCAGTTTTGCAGTAAATGCAGTTTTGGCATCGTCATCTTTGTAATCATTCAGATCTAATCCCTTAGCCGCCTTAACTGCCGCTTCAAGCTCTACTGCAGAAATCGGAGGAACCGGTGTTCCCGGACTCTTGATATCGAATTTATCCAACTGCGGAGCTTTTGTATCGAACGCCGTAAATACGAGGCATCCTTCGCCTGCTGTTTTCACATTCAGTTTGAATTCTTTCGTATGTGTCGCATCTGCGCTGCTTGCGCCTGCCGTTACTTCTCCGGCTTCGATCTTGCCGTCTTTTTCTGCCCATTTGAATCCGTTCTGAGTGCTTCCGCTTCTGTAAGACAACGTAACTGTATATTCTCCCGCCTGCGGAGCATTGTAGTAAAGTGTCAGCGTATCGCCTTTGTTCATCGAGTTGACAAGCTTACCGCCGCTTGCCCAATCAGCTTCCTTTACTTCCATCTTCCACTGACCGTCGCTTGGGTCTTCTACGTTTTTAGCTTCAAGTCTCTCTGCTTCAAGAGTCTTTGCATTTCCGTCTACAGGGAATTCAAATCGATTGTCTTCCGCATACATCTCTTTTTCAAATGTAGCAGTGATCGTATGTCCGTTTGCCAAAACTTCCTCAAATGTATATTTCGTTCTAGAACCTACGGATTTTCCGTCTACGACTACATCCTTCACTGCATAGCCTTCATTCGGCTTCATTTCAAATTCCTTTGAAGAACCTTCTTCTACTTCCACTGCTCCAAGCGGTGAAATCGTTCCCTGCTCGCCTTCTGCAACGGATGAAGTGATCGTGTATTTCTCCATCGGAACTTCTTTTGCCGTTACTTCAAATTTATCAAGGTTCGGAGAACCTTTGTCGTCTGCAGTAAAGATCAGTTCTCCGTCGCCTGCTGCCGTGATCTCTACATCAAACTCTAACGTCTCATATTTCGTTCCGTTAGACTCTGTTCCATATATGTCAGCCTTAGATCCTGCTGTCACGTTCTTGCCAGACCAGTTCAAAGAGTTCGGCTGTTTTCCGCTTGCCAGTCTTCCGCTCTGGTATGTTGCTTTGAACGTATATGTTCCCGCTTTATCTGCATGGAACGGAACTTTGATGATGTTGCCTTTTTCAAACCAACCGACTTTCTGTCCGTTACTTGCTTTATCATCTGCCACAAGGCGAACGTGTTTACCATTTTCCGATGTTCCTTTATCTAATATGAAGTGCTCTGCCTCAAGCTGTTTTGTTCTTCCTTTCAGACGAGGCATAATAAATCTATCTTCATCTGTGTATGTAGATCGCTTTGTAAGACTGTTCAGAGCCGCTTCCAGTTTCGTACAAGCTTCGGCATAATCCTGTGCTCCTGCATTTGTTTTTTCCATAACTGCTTTCGCATCTTTTATCGCCGCCTGAAGCGCTTCCCAGCTTCCGCTTGTATACTGCGCTTCATTATATCCTGCTTTCTCGATCTGAGCTAATTTTTCTTTTACTTTTTCTTTTGTATACTGCTCAGAGTCAGCGATCGTCACTGTCGCCGGATTATTGAATCCGATAATCGTTCCGTTCGTCGGATCTGCAAGAACAGCAGTAAAGGAAAGATCGCCTGTCTCTCCCGGCACTCTTCTTGTCTCAACATGAGCTTGCGCCTCTGTCTGACCGTCTGCAAACTTCAACTCCATATTTCCGTCTGCATTAAAGTGATCCTGCCATGCGCTTCCCGGATTTACCTGGAACTGTACCGTAGCTTCGCCTTTTGTTCCTCCGAGACGTTTTACCATGATCGGAGTCTTTGTGTTTTCATTAACACGATAGCTCGGATACTCGATCTGGAACATACCTTTTCCGCCGTTGTTCAATACTAACGCGGCATCTACTCCGATTGCCTCTGTACCCGTTCCTGTATTAACAATTTTTAATGTATGCTTTCCTTCTTTTAACGTATCAGACTCAAAGATTCTTTGCTGAAGCTTTCTCTTATCTGACTTCGTATTAATAGACGCCACCTTGTTGCCGTCGATATATACGTCTGCCGGACCGTGGCTCGGATCGATCGTACCTACAAGCCATACTTTCGTTCCTGTAAACTTCACAGTTGCCTCTGCATTCGGACGACACCACATACCTGTGCCTTCGATAAACTGATCTCCCGACTCCTTTGACCATCCGTCTGCCGTAAACGCTCTGTCATCGACTACCTGAAGTCCTTCCGGAATTCCGTTCGGAGCTTCCATACCTGCCGCCGCTTTATAAACGCCGACCTCACTGATCATAGGAATTTTATTTTCCGCGCTTTCATGCGCCGTTACCGTGATCCTGATCTTACTTGATTTTACAGGGCTTCTGCGGCTGAGACGTTTCGCGCCAACCGTTGTTCCCTCGTCAAACTTCTTCCACTCACCGTTCGCAGTCTGATACTCAACTTTAAACTTGCCGATTCTCTGTCCGAACTCAATCGACTCTTCGATAGACACAACATCGAACAGTGTATCTTTTTTCAGGTCGATCAGAAGTGTGCCTGATTTTGTCTCATCATTCACAGTCCAATATGTATCATCTTTTCCGTCCAATACGTTCTGCGGAGAATAAGTTGTGTCCTTTCCGCGAACTTCTGTTGCGGAAACCTCAGCATCTTTTGCAAGGTTCTTCTCAAACGTTTTATTAATAGCCGTACCGAATTCCGTTACACGTCTTAAGATCGCATCGTCAACTTTTCCTTTATTATTCGGAGGAACATTCAAAAGAAGCGGAGCATTATGACCTACAGAGCGGAAGTACATCTCTGATAATTCTTCCATTGTCTTCGGTGTCTTCTTACTATCTCCCCAGAACCATCCTGACGTGATTCGTGCGTCCGCTTCCGGAACTGTCCACTGATTTCCGTCTGGGAAACCTTTCGTATATCCGCCCGAAGAGTTGCTGTTAATCGTATTTTTCTCTTTATCTACATTCGATTTTGACCAAGTCTCCTCTGCCGCAAATCCGTTCTCGTTTCCGATCCAACGGACAGTTGTGTAAGCTTCTGCTCCGAACAGCATACAGTCGTCAACCTGATTTCCGGCAATTCCTTCATATTGCTGAATTGTGTCAAACCATTTTTTAAAGTCGTATTCCTGATATCCGGCGCCGCTTCCTTTCGCACCATCCATCCATACTTCTTTAAAATGCCCTTTATTTCCGTATTTGTCGTTTCCAAGTATCTCGATCAACTGATCATTATAATATTTATTGTAATCTTTCGCATCTTGCTGTTTTACTTGTTCCCAAGTCAAACCATTGACCGGTTGGTTTTTATCTGGTTTTCCATCATTATTAGTATCCACAAACTCTACTAATGCCTTACCGGATGCATCTTTATACCCATAGCTTTCATCATGGATATCCCACGGGGACAGATATAAGCCCATGTCCATATCATGTTCTGTACATGCTTTTGAAATGTCGGCAAGGACATCACCTTTTCCACCCTGATAATTTGTCGCGCCGGAAACGTCGTACTGCGTTGCTTCACTTGCCCATATACAGAAACCATCATGGTGCTTCGCAGTCACGATCAATTTCTTGAAACCTGCTTCTTTCAATGTTTTAACAAGTGTGTCCGCATCAAAATCTTCCGTCAGTTTAAAGATCTCATTCGGAGTCTTATCGCCGTAATGTTCTCCCCATTCGATCTCATTAAATGTATTCGGTCCAAAGTGGCAAAATGCAGCCAGTTCCTGTTTCTGATACTCATACTGATTCTTTGACGGTATCGTCTTGTCCTTCTTCGGCGCCGCCGTATCGTTGTCTGTCAGCTCATCCGTTTTAACGTATGTGTCTTCGGCAGCCTGAACCTGCACAACTCCGCCGGTCGAAAGAGCTGTCTGCACGATCATTCCGGCAGCTAATAACAATGCCAGATACTTTCTCTTTTTCATACTTTTCCTTTCCCCTTGATCTTTTTTTATTTTTTCAAGTTTCACAAGTATTAGAATTTTACCATATTCGCACAAAAATATCAGTATTTTCTTTGTTCTTTCTATATTTTTGGAACTTTTTCACAGCATTTCCATTACAGATGTAGTTATCTCTTATTATATTCTGTGCAAATCGACACCACATCGACCGTTTATTTTCTTGTAAAATTTTGACTGATTCATAAATTTATCGATTCATAAAATCCGACGGACTTTTTCCTTCATATTTCAAAAAAACATGTGTAAAATATGCCGGATCTTCAATCCCCACCATTTCCCCCACTTCACAAACTCTATATTCTCCTGTTTCGAGAATTTCTTTTGCCTTTTCAATTCTATATGAATTAATAGCGTCAGTAACTGTATACCCTGTCTCTTTTTTGTATACCCGACTCAAATAACTACTATTTACAAACAACTCTTTACCAATATCTTTCAGACTTATTTTCCCTCTATAATCCCTTTCAATAATAGAATTTACCTTTCTTGACAAGCTGCTTCCTTCTTTTTGTTCTTCTTCCAAAATAGTCGAAATAGCCTCGCAGGTTTCTCTCATCACCTCCGCAAGCGCAGCTTTTGATTTACTTCTATAAACTGCATCAAGCGCCTTCTCAGGCACCAATATCTTTTCCATTTTTTCCTTGCTTTTCACCTTTCTGACAAGGTACAATATTATTGCATGCGTATCCGACCGGCATTGCTCTATAGGACGAGTTTCCTGTTTTAAATATTCCTCAAACTCCTCTGCACATAACTTCTTGTTCTCCTCCATTCCACTGCGCAGCGCAACATACAAACGCCTCATATAACTTTCCACATCATTTTCATCTTTCCAATACTGAATATATTCCGTATAGTTTTCCTTTACATTAACAGGACTATTATCTGTATATATATCGGAAAGGTTTCTTATAGCCTGTTTTTTCCCCACTCTTCCCCATTCCGCACTCTTTACAACCTTTCCCGCTCCAATCCTCAATCTTATATTCTGAAATATCTTTGCTATCGAAACAACTTTTTCCAGTCTTCTTTGAAACCACGCAGCATTCTCCTCCGAGCCTTTATATTCTATAACGAAAATAAGCATCCCGCTTTCTCCCTCAGCCACCACAACTTTGTGATCTAAAAAAGTACTATTCAATATCTCTTCTATTCTATTTTTGCACACCTCATAATCATAACGTTCAATATCTCGCATTTCACACGCACATACCCTGCATGCTTCGCCTTGGAAAAAGGGGATCTCTTTCTCTCTGCCCACACATTTTTTTGCATCCACTTCACACTGCTCAATTATTTTTTTCACTGCTCTAGGCAATTCTAAAAAAAAATCGTTTTTCACTACAAAATCAGAAACCTGAAATTTTATTGCCTGTTGTGCATATGTAAAATCACTATATGCCGTCAAAATGATCACTTTAATATCCGGAAATCTTTCATTAAGCATTCCGATTAATTCCATTCCATCCATAATCGGCATCTTTATATCTGTTATTATAATATCTACATGTATTTTTTCTTCTTCTAAATATTTCAACACTTGCGCGCCATTTTGCATAGAAGCGCAAACTTTACATCCAAGCTTTTCCCACTCTATTAATTCCACAATTCCTTCCCTGATATTTTTTTCATCATCCGCAACAATAACATTATACATTTTCTTCTCTCTCCTCAATCGGTCTCTTAATGTAAATAGTGGTGCCTGTATTTATTTTGCTCTTAATTTTAATCCGGTACTCTTCTCCATAAATATGTCGAAGTCTTAAATCTACATTTTTTAGGCCTATTTTTTCTCTTGACGAACCGTTCTCAGCCTGTTCAAGTGAATTAAAATATTCTTTCACATCAAACCCCGCTCCATTATCCTGAACCGTCACAAGCAAATCCGTCCCCATTTTTTTTAATACAATTCGTATCACACCCTCGTTTTCTATATTTTCAATCCCATGAATCACCGCATTTTCCACAATGGGCTCAATCACAAATTTGGGTATAATACTCTTTTTTAGTTCTTCATCCTCAACAATAATTTTATAAAAAAATCTACCCTCAAATCTCATTTTCTGAAGATATAAATAGAATTCTGTATATTCAAGTTCTTCTCCCACTGTGATTCTATCAACATTGTTCGTATAAATACTGGCTCGCAAAAGTGCGGACAATTTCGATACCATTTTATAGATTGTTTCGTTCCCACTTCTCTTCGCTTTAATTTGTATTGTCAACAATACATTAAAAAGAAAATGCGGATTAATCTGTGCCTGCAAAGCCTGGAATTCAATATCTTTGTTAACTGTTTCCATCTCCACAACCTGTTTTATCAGCTGCTCTATTTTCTCTATCGTCTGGTTGAAAACAGAATTCATGGCTCCAATCTCATCCCTTCTTCCTT
>ENA-OQIZ01001092-OQIZ01001092.1-human-gut-metagenome-genome-assembly--contig:-NODE-1092-length-11322-cov-2.802054_pt1 | contig 11322 bp, 7 predicted proteins | sample MGYA00242593_ERZ504758 | MGnify/ENA primary metagenome ERZ504758 (study PRJEB26092, sample SAMD00036364) | human gut metagenome | host: Homo sapiens | study: EMG produced TPA metagenomics assembly of...
ACGCGCCAACCGATTTTCCCGACGCTGATGAGTTGGATATTCCTCTGCCGGACGGGTATTTCGTGGGCGACCGCGCCCGTGAATACGAGGATGCGGTGGTTGGCCGGGCATGGCTCGACGTGCCGGATGCCGCCGATGATGATGGTACGGGACTTGCTTGGCCCGCGCATTTGAGCGATGATCTCGCTTCCAGGCTCAGGTCAGGCGCCGAACAGGTGCGTCGTGCCATCGCCGCGGCGGAAAACGGCAGCGGCGCAGTGGATGCCGGAACCGGTGTGTTGTATGACAAGGCGCGCATGCTGGTGGCGGACGGCGATCTGATGACGGGCACGCTTACGGGCGATGCGCTGGATACCGCGGTGAAGCGGAAAGCACAGCGCATCATGGCCGGTTCCCGTCAGAGTGTGACCGGATTGCAGGCGCTTGCGGGAGGTTTGAACAAGCGTGACGAGGCGCGGTATTGGCGTGGCGTGATACGTCCGATCCCATCCGTGGCGTCGCCGGCAGCATCCTCGGGCACGCGATTCCACGCGTGGGCGGAACGGTTCATGAACGCCGTGCACCCGGAGGAAAGCGGCGAATCGCGAGACGGCATGTTGAAGGAGCTGCGTGGCGACCTCGCCGAGGGCGTTGCGGACGCCGAGTCGGCGACCATTCTCGAATGGAAGCGTCGCCTTGCCTCGTCGCCGTGGGCTGATCGTATGCCGGCATGGGCCGAGCGGCAGATCGTCGTATCGGTGCGTGATCTGGGCGGTCAGGTGGTGAACGGCAAGCTGGACGCCGTGTTCTTCGGCGGGCTTGCCCCGCAGGACGAGTCGAAGCGTTTCACCATCGTCGATTGGAAGACCGGGCATCGGCCTTTCAAACGGGATGATGTGGCACGTAAGCTCATCCAGCTCGACCTGTATCGTCTGCTGCTCGCCGAGGTCGAAGGCATACCGTTGGAGTCCATCGATGCCGCGCTTTACTACGTGAGCGAAGCCAACGAGTCAAGGCGTGAACTGCGGGCCGAAGCGAAAAGCAGGGAAGACATCATCGCCGAACTGAGTGCCGGCATCCCGAGCCGATCCGACGACGACTAAGTCAAAACGACTAAGCCCGAACAACTGAACCCGAACGACTGCGTGGCCTGATCCTCTCCCCGTTCCAATCCCCGTTTTCAGACAGAATCCGGCATATTCTGTCCGAAAACGAGGGAAACGGGGCCAATCGGCTGGGGCAGGCTCATCTAGCAATCATCCAACAATCATTCGAACGGATACCGCAGTCCCCAACGACCGCGTATCCCGTCCATGAGCTCCATCATGCGCAGTGTATCGGCATGGGGCATCTCCGGGCATTCCAGCCTGCCGTCGAGAATCGCGTCCGCTGCCGCCGCCACTTCATACTCGTATCCGGTCAGCTGGTCAGGGACGGCGATGCTGTGCCGCAGCGAATGGTCCAGATTGAACACGTCGATGCGTTCGGGATTATTGATGTTCGTCACAACCGCATATCCCTTGTCGCCGCAAATCACGCCGGAACGTTCCGACGCCACGGCCCGGGAGCTCGTCGCGGTGGCCATCAGGCCATCATCGTAGGTCAGTATGATCGCGTTCGTCGCATCCACACCGGTATCGTACGGCACCATCGTGGTGATGAAATCCGTGACGGTACGTCCATGATCGGCACCCACGACCATATCGATGAAATTCAGCGCGTACACGCCCACATCCAGCAATGCGCCACCGGCAAGATCCGGATTCGTGATGCGGTCGCGCCCGTGCGGTTCGTAACTCAGATCGGCGCGTACCGAACGGATCGTCCCCAACTCGCCGCTGCCCACCAGTTCGTTGATGAGATCGCGGCTCGGCTGGTATCGCGTCCAAATCGCCTCGGTCGCCAGCAGTTTCGTCTCCGTGGCGATGTTCAGCAGTTTCCATGCCTGTGCGGCGTTCGCCGTGAACGATTTCTCCACCAACACGTTCCTGCCGGCCTTCAGGCACATGATCGCCTGCTCGGCGTGGAAGCTGTGGGGCGTGGCGATATACACCAGGTCGATGTTCCCGTCGGCCGCCATATCCTCATAGGAGCCGTACGCCTTGTCGAAACCATACTTTGCGGCGAATGCCTCGGCGCGATCCCGGTCACGCGCCGCGACGGCATAAGGGTGGATCAGATTGGCGTAGCGTTCGTCCGCGGCCATCTTCACCAGCGTCGTCGCCATGGTGTTGGCGATGGATCCGGCCCCAAGAATGGAGACGTTCACCTTCTCCCCGCGGTCCAGCGCCTCCGCGCGTCTGCCGTTGAGTCTGCTCATTATGTCTCCTTGAAGCGAATGGACGATTCGTGTTCGTCTCATTGTAGGGGTCGGTGTCCTCACGGAAGATTCCCCCGTGGCGGGATAAACGGCATGAAACCGAAAGTCAGGAAACCGGGAAACCGCAAAAACCAGGAAATCGTGAGAAAGGGGAACCGCAGGGAGCGTAAGAAGGTGTCTGATGGTGCGGATACAACGAGAGCATGAATGAAGCAACGCAGCCTGTTATGTCCCGCCGCGCCAGTGAGGTGCAGCCGTTCCGCGCCATGGTATTCGGCGAACAAGCCGATCGGATGATCGCCAGCGGCATCGATGTCGTCAAACTCAGTCTCGGCGAGCCTGATTTCGGCGCCCCAACCGCGGTACGTGACGCCATGCGCGAACAGTGCGACGGTCGCGCCCTGCCCTACACCGCCGCCATGGGACTGCCCGAGCTGCGCCGCGCCATCGCAGGCTTCTACAAGGAACGCCACAATCTGGACATCGATCCCAAGCGCATCGTCATCACATCGGGCGGTTCCGCGGCATTGCTGCTTGCCACCGCGCTCGCCGTCGATCCGGGCGACGAAGTGATCGTCGCCGACCCCTCATACCCGTGCAATCGCGAACTGGTGAAAACCTTCGGCGGAACCGTGGTGGACGTGCCCACATCCGTGGCCACGCGTTTCCATCTCACCCCGGAACTCGTCGCCCAATACCGCACCGACCGCACCAAGGCGGTCATGATCACCTCGCCGTGCAATCCCACCGGCACCACCATCGAATTCACCGTACTCAACGGCGTATGCGACTATGCGCGTCAACACGGCATGTGGCGCATCGTGGACGAAACCTACATCGATCTGGCCGACCGCGAGCCGGACGGCAGCGAAATCAGGTCCGTGCTTGAATGCGATGATGGAGCGATCGTATGCAACAGTTTCTCCAAATTCTTCGGCATGACCGGGTGGAGGCTCGGCTGGGCCGTACTGCCCGACGATGACGCCGTGCTCGAAGCGGTGGACAAGCTGGCCACCAACTACTACCTGTGCGCCCACACGCCGACGCAGCATGCGGCGCTCGCCTGTTTTACGCCGGAAAGCCTCGCCGAATGCGAGCGTCGACGTCAGGAATTGCTGGCGCGACGCGATATCGTGCTCGACGGTCTGAGGCGTATCGGGCTGCCGGTCGAAGTGGAGCCGAACGGCGCGTTCTACGCGTATTTCAACATCGAATCCACCGGTCTGGATGCGTGGACGTTCTGCGAGCGCGCGTTGGTCGAAGCGCATGTGGCGTTGACACCGGGTCGTGATTTCGGTGCGGCGACAGCGGATACGCATGTGCGGCTGAGCTATGCGGCGTCCAGGGAGGCGTTGCGGGAGGGGCTTGAACGCTTGGGGCGTTGGCTGCCGACCTTGTGAGTGCGGCTGATCGCGGCCGGTTGCGGTTGGTCGTGCTGATCGCAGCGGGTATACGGATATCGTCGCGGGGACATCGTCCCACGGGATGATATGCATATGGCGAATCGTCCCGCTGACCGATGATATGCGATGCCTCGCCTCGGTAATGTTCGAATCAGGACGCCGGAAACGGCGGTAACGATGGCAGGGGAGCGCCCCGTGACGGCTCCCCATGAACGAACCGAGGCATCATGAAGAAGGCTATTTCCGCGCTGCTGATCGCTCTGACGATTATCCTGGGCGTCACGATCGCCGGGTATCAGTGGGTGAAATACCAGTACGGCGGCGAAATGTATTATGCCGTGGTCGGTGAGGGCCGGGCCGATGCGGCGGCGAGCAAGCAGGGGAGTGCGGTTCCTGATTCCGCCGCGGGCAAGTCCAATGCAGGCAAGTCCACTGTAGACAAGTCCGCCCCCATGCGCGACCTGGTCGCCTACGACAGGAACGGCCGCAAGGAGGTCTGCACGATTCAGATGAACATCAGGGCGAACAAGGTACTGAAGAAGGGCAGCTACATTTCCCTGGTGAAGAGCCGTCATGGGCTGATCCTGAGGAGCGTCGAGAAGAACGTCGTGCCGCAGGAGGCATTGCGTCGGCTGAGTGTCTGATTCCCGGTCGCGTCCGGTTGATTGGCCGCTTGCGTTTTATTGCGCTTATCGCGTTTTGTAGGTTTTGAAGGCCGCGCACCTGATAAGGGGTGCGGCCTTCGTCGTCGTTCGTCTGGTTCTCGGTTTCCCTGGATTAGTACGGTCGGCGACATAGTCGGGCGATGATCTTTTTGCGTCCGTCCAATTACATCCGCTCAATCGTCCACCCGATCGCATCCATCATCCCCAAGGATGGCAAAACGCGCGCCGTGTCCCCTCCAAATCGTCCCGTTGGCCGATGAAAAGCCGAGCCGCGTTCCCATAGCATTCGAGTATCAGTCCACGCGGGCATCCGATCCGCGGCTATACGCCAAACAAGGCGGTAGCGGATATACGTGAACACACGAATACACGAATACACACGTGAACCGAATTGAGGTTGTTATGCAGAAGAAAACGACGTTCATCCTGATCATCATCTTCGCGATCATCGCCGCGCTGGGCGGTATCGGATACTTGGTGGTGCAGGACCGTTTCGGCGGCACCGTCTACTACACGCACACCCAAGGCGACGGCAAGAAGAAGATCGTGAAAGCCGAGGACGGCAATCGGAAGGAATACGACCTGATGAAGGTCGACAGCCCGATGACCAAGGACAAGTACATCGCCGTGACCTACAACAAGAACCGTGGCGTCGTGTCGTGGCAGGAAGTGCAGAAAAGCGACATCCCCGCGCCCGCCATGGACAAGCTGAACGCCGACTCGAACGCCGGATCCGCCAAGTAGTCGGATCCGATATGGGCGGCCCGCCGTCCACGCTCCGGATTCGGGTGGCGTCACAAGCCTTGGTCCCGCCACCCAACACAAGGACTCCCGATGCATCACCTCATCGGGAGCCCCATTTTCGCGTTTGTGGCTGTTGTTGCCGTTACGTGAGTTCCGGCGTTCTCAACGCACGTCACGCATCGAACTTCTGCGCTTCTGGCACGGAACCCAGCGAGGATTCGTTGTTCGCCCATTCGGTGGCCCAGCCGTCCGCGAATGCGGACTTGACCTTGTCCCACTTGCCGGTGCCCTGCGCGTATTCGACGAGTGCCGAAGCGAGATCATCCTGCCACTGCTGGTCCGGGATCGTGAAGCTGCGGACCTCGGTCTTACCGGCTTCCGTGTAGGCGCGGGCGGCGGCGGTCAGCGGATTGTTCGGCTGGAACTTGTCGGTGAAAGTGGTGAACGGCACGGAGAAGCCCATGTCCTGGGAGAGGATCTTCTTGGCAGAATCGTCGGTCACCATCCACTTGATGAAGTCGAGCGTGGCCTTCTTGTCCTTTTCGGAGGCGTTCTTGTTCACCGCCCAGCTGGCGTCGTACACGCCTGCGGGGCCGCTGTTCTCCTCGCCCTTGATGCCCATGTAGTAGGGGAGCATGCCGAGGTCATCATCGGCCACATCATTGCCCTTGATCTGGGAGTAGGCCCACACGCCGTTCGGGTAGAAGGCGACCTTGCCGAGCGCGAACTCGGAGGTGACATCGTCGTAGGTCTTGGAGCTGATCAGGCCTGCGTCGGTCGGGCTGTTCTTCAGTTCAAGGTCGAACAGGTCCTTGTACTGGTCGAGATACTTGCCCTTGATGGTCTTGGAGAACGTGGTGTTCATATCCTTGTACTCGTAGTACAGCGGGATGCGACCCATGTGCGCGGTGAAACGGTAGGAGTCGGACGAGTCGAGGCCGGGGGTGGCGAAGGCGCCGTCGAGGCCGAGATCGTCCTTATGCTGCTGGATGGACTGGGCGACGGCCTTCAAAGTCTTGTAATCCTTGATGTCGTCGGCGCTTTTGATCACCGCGTAATCCTTCGCGGCGTAGTCCTTGATGATCTTCTTGTTGTAGATGATGCCATACCATTCGGCCGCGTACGGCAACGTGTAGGAGTTGCCGTCGATGGTGTAGGAGTAGGCCTTGCCTTCGTTGTTGAGCATCTTGAACACGTCGGTGTCCTGCAGCGGTTCGACGTACTTCTGATACTTGGCGAACTGGTCGAAGCCGGACACATTGAACATGGTCGGCGCGTTGGACTTGGCCAGTTCGGAGGTCATGGTCGCGTCGTAGGTGCCGGCTGCGCCGGTCTGCACGTCGACCTTCACGCCGGTCTTCTTGGGGTACATCGAGGCGAGTTCCTTGTACTGGTCCACGACTACGGGTTTGTTGTTCATGAAGTACACGTGGCCCTTGTCGGAGTCGGCGCTGTTGCTCCCGCAGGCGGCGAGCGAGAAGCCCATGGCGAGGGATGCCGCCACGGCGACGATCCTGGTGATATTGCGGTTCATTGTTATCTCCTTGTTCTTTCTTCCTTCGTTGGAATGGGTGCGACGATGCCGTATCCGGCTTGATCGCGGGTTGCGGTGCGGTCGGACGCGGTTTCGACGGTTCCGGTGGTTTCGATGATTCCAGACGGTCCCGTGGGATGTTGCGAGATCTCGCACGATGTTGTGGAATGTCGAGCGAGATCTCGCAATCTCGTGAGACCGGGTGGGTGGATGATGGTGGGTGAGATCGGGGCACGCATCATTGCGATGCCTCGACCTCGGGTTCCTCCTGTGGGGTTGTTGTGTGGCCGCCCCGTGTGGAGGAAACGCGGGGCGGGGATGGGACGTATGCCGGGCGATATCGGTTGGGTGACATCACCCGCGGAGCCGGCGGTCGGTCACGGTCGATGATGGTCGGTCGCAATCAGTGACCGTCGGTGACGTTCGGAACGTCAGTCGAGCGACAGCCAGACGGTGGCGTCCTGAGGCAGCTTTCCGTCATCGGTGAGCGGCGCGGATGCCAGCAGGATCTCGCCGTTCGGCAGATCGACGGGCGCTGCGCCGAAGTTGGTGATGGACGTCCAGCCGTTGGAACGACGGTAGGCGATCACACCGCCATGCTGGCCGTCGGCGCCATCCGGCAGATCGGAGGCGCGGTCCTCGTCAAGCCAGGTCAGCGTCGTATCGGCGGGCATCATCTTGTGACGCAGCTCCAACGCCTTGCGGTACAGGTTGAGCATGGAGTCCGGGTTAGCGTCCTCCACGTCGGCGGCATAGTCGGCGAACCACGCCGGCTGAGGCAGATGCGGCTTCTCCGAAGGCGTTCCCGCCTCAACGTCCGTCACACCGGCACCGGCATGCTTGGCCGCGGGGGAGAATCCGAAGGATCCGCCGTTCTCCGCCTTGTCCGAGGCGACCCACGGCAACGGCACGCGGCAACCGTCGCGACCCTTCTCCGTGTGGCTGCGGGCGCTGTTGAACGCGGTCGGATCCTCCAGCTCATCCCACGGAATGTCGGCCACTTCGGGAAGTCCGAGTTCCTCGCCCTGATACACGTAGGCCGAGCCGGGCAGCGCGAGTTCCATCAGGATCGCGGCACGTGCACGACGGGAACCCTTCTCCCGGTCCTCGGTGTAGCTCGTGCCGTCGCGCAGCAGCCAGTCCTTGGCGAGCTGGTGGTGCGACGAGGCGGGCACCTGCGGCAGGCCGTAACGGGATACATGGCGGGGAACATCATGGTTGCTCATCACCCATGTCGAGGTGGAGCCGGAACGCTCGGCGGCCGCAAGCCCCTCCTCGATGGCGAGGTGCATGTCGTCGCGGATCCAATCCTTCTTCGCGAATTCGAAGTTGAACACCTGGCCCAGCTCGTCCGGCGAAGCGTACAGATACTGGCGGTCCGGATGCACCCAAGCTTCGGCCACGGCGAATGCCGGCGGATTGTACTCGTTGAACACCTTGCGCCATTCGCGGTAGATGTCGTGCACTTCATTACGGTCGTACAGCGGGTGGGTGCCGTCCGTGGCGGACATCTCGTCGCCGATGATATTGAACTTGTCAAGGTCATCGCGGTCGAGATCCTTGGCCAGACCGTGCGCCACGTCCACGCGGAAGCCGTCCGCGCCATGGTCGAGCCAGAAGTGCAGCGTCTTGATGAAGTCGGCGCGAACCTCCGGGTTCTTCCAGTTCCAGTCCGGCTGTTCGACGGTGAACATGTGCAGGTACCACTGGCCGTCGGGCACGCGGGTCCAGGCCGAGCCGCCGAAGCATGCGATCCAGTCGGTCGGGGGGAGGTCGCCGTTCGGGCCCCTGCCGTCGCGGAAGATGTAGCGGTCGCGTTCGGGGGAGCCGGGGCCTGCTGCCAGTGCGGCCTTGAACCACTCGTGCTGGTTCGAGGAGTGGTTGGGGACGATGTCCACGACGACCTTGATGCCGGCTTCATGCGCGGTGCGGGCGAGCTTGTCGAAGTCGTCCATGGTGCCGAGCTTCGGGTCGACGTTGCGGTAGTCGTCCACATCGTAGCCGCCGTCGGCGAGCTGGGACGGATAGAAGGGGCTCAGCCAGATGGCGTCCACGCCCAGCTTCTTCAGGTAGGGGACCTTCTCGGTCACGCCGGCGATATCGCCGAGGCCGGAACCGGTGGTGTCCTTGAAGGAACGCGGGTAGACCTGATAGACCACGGCCTGCTTCCACCACAGGGACGGATCGGCCGCGTTCGGGATTCTCTGATCGGTGCTTGCCATCGAAGGCTCCTTTCCATGCTTCGGCGCATGTTGATGACAACGCTTACATTCGCTTTGTGAACTTGTTGAATCGGTGCTTGCTGATGGTGATGCAGGCTACCGTTGCGGGTTCTGTGTTGATATGAATGATAGCGCTTACATTTTTTGCGTGCAATCTGCTTTTTGTTCGGCGTGTTTTCCAATGAAATCAACGTTTTCTGTATTATGGAAGCGATAAACAAAATACGGGAGGTGGCGGTATGGCACGGGCTACGATCGCGGATGTGGCCAAACTGGCAGGTGTGTCCCAGGCGACGGTGTCCCGCGCATTGCGCGGCGTCGACAAGGTCACGCCCGCGACTCGCCGGAAGGTGCTGGACGCGGCGGATCGTCTCAATTTCACGCTGCTTAAAAGCGCTTCGGCCCTGGCGTCCGGCAAAACCATGCGCATCATCCTGCTCAGCTCGGGCAAGCTCAACGAATGGTTCAACTCCAACGTGCTGCAAGGCGCGTACGAGGTGCTGACGCCAGAAGGCTTCGACGTTTCCCCGGCCTCCATCATCGGCAAGGATGAGGCGGACCACTATTTCGCCGAACTTCCCAAGAGCCGCAACGCCGACGCGATCATCATCTCGTCCTTCCAACTCGATGCGGCCATGCGTGAACGGCTCAAGGCCATCGACATGCCCACCATCGGCGTGAATATCCCCTCGGAATCCTCCTGTGACGCATCCGTCGGCATCGACAACTTCGACGGTATGTCCAAAGCCGTGCGGCTGCTGAAATCGCTGGGGCATGAACGCATCGCGTTCGCCATCGACTACATTCCGCAGGACATGGTCTATAGCACGAGCCAGCGTACGGAAGCCTTCCTTGAAGCCGTCGAGCAGAATGGGTACGGCGAGGATGGTGCCGCCATCGTTTCGGCCGATGAGCATCCGCAGTCGATGAGCAGGCCGCATCTTGCCGCCGAATTGGTCGCCAAACTGCTGTCGTTGCCGCAGCGGCCGACCGCGGTGTGCGTGGAAACCGATCAGGTGGCGATTGCGCTTGTCAAGGAGCTGAAGCATCAGCATCTGCGCGTGCCGGAGGATATTTCGGTCATCGGCTTCGATGATGCGGATATCGCCGAGGCGGCTGATCTGACCACCATCCGCCAGAATCCGCTCGAACTCGGACGCGCCGCCGCACGCAAGACGTTGCAGCTGCTCAAAGGCGAGCCGGTGGATGATCCGCACGAAGCGCAGGAACCGGTGCTCGTGCTGCGTGACACCACCGGCCGGGCGGCGCGGGACGAGGCCTGATCTGTCTGTGTCGTGCCGTTCGTCCGTTTTGTCTGTTTTGTCTGTTTCGTCCGTTTTGACTGATTCTGGGGGAGTGGTTCGGTTTGCGTCCCCTACTCCCGTTCCCTCTTCCTCATTTTCAGACAGAATCCGGCATATTCTGTCTGACTTCGGTTTGGACTGGCCGAATCCGACGGGCATGAAAAAGCTTAAGAAGGATAAGGCTCGAGAAGGCGCGAGAAAGCTCAAGAAGTCGGATAAAGCGCAAAAGGCATAAAAAGTGCCCCAGATAGGAATCGAACCTACGACACCTTCTTTAGGAGAGAAGTGCTCTATCCACTGAGCTACTGGGGCAACAGCGTTTATATTGTACACGCATCACGGCTGATTCTATGACGTTCCGCGTTTTCCGTCTGTCGGCGCTCGCGAAAAGCAGCGTAAAGTCGTTACGCTCAGGGCGTAACGGCGAGGTGGCTGCGCGTGAATCGTTGGTGGGAATGGTCGGCGTGGCGTGGTTCCTGATTGTTGACGCGGGTAAAGTATCTACGCGGTGCAAGGCGTTACACGTGTGCCGGATGAAGCAGCGGTCGGAGTGAAAGGGAAGCATGGCCTCCTCTCGGAACAACGGAAAAAGCGGTGGAAAGTCCGCTGGGCGGAAGACCGGTGCCAAATCGGGGAACAAGATGACCAAGCCGAGTGTCAAAACAGGCAAGTCGAATGGCAAAACGAAAGGCATGAGCGCCAAGGCGTTGCGAAAGAAACGCAGGCTGACCGGTGCTTTGGCAGGGCTACTGACAGTCGTCATGATCGCCGAAATCGTATTGCGTCTACTACCCGCCGATCTGCAGGCGCTGCCATACATACCGATCATCCTGCTGTTCGTTCCCTGGTTCATCCTCGTCGGTGCTCTGGCATCGGGACTTGCGGTGTTCTCGCGGCGGCCCGTGGTGGCGCTTCTCGCTTTCGCCTGCCTGGGCGTGAACTGCTGGTGGCAGTACCCGTTCTTCTCTCCCACGCATCCGCTGTCGGTGGCGGCGACCTCCGCAGTGGCGCATTCCATCGCGGACACGGACGATCAGTACGCGCGTGTGATGACGTTGAACGTGTACAAGGGTGAGGCCGACGCGCAGGCCATCGTCGACTTGGTGCGTGAGGAGCGCATCGAGGTGCTGGCGTTGCAGGAAACAACCAAC
>ENA-OQIZ01001095-OQIZ01001095.1-human-gut-metagenome-genome-assembly--contig:-NODE-1095-length-11295-cov-3.837034_pt1 | contig 11295 bp, 5 predicted proteins | sample MGYA00242593_ERZ504758 | MGnify/ENA primary metagenome ERZ504758 (study PRJEB26092, sample SAMD00036364) | human gut metagenome | host: Homo sapiens | study: EMG produced TPA metagenomics assembly of...
ACCTGCCGTTCGCGCCGTCGCGCGGTGTGTGCCGACCTGCCCGGCAACGACTCCGACGGTCTGGGGGAACAGGACATGAACGCCCTGCGTTGCGTGATATTCCCCTGCATCATGGCGTTCGTGGTACCGCTGCTGGCCATCGCATCCTCCTGCTACCCCTTCCAAAGCCTCGCCACGGGTCCGCTGCTCGCATACGGTTTGGCGACGGCCATCCTCCCGTTCTGGATCTACGCGACCCTGCGCTTCTTCGACGCCATCGCCAACCGGCATACCGCGCCGAAACATGGCTGGTGGCGCAGTCCCATCCTCAGATGGATGCTCCTCACCGCGTTTACGGGCGTACTGTGCCTCGTCACACATCCGCGCATCGCATTCACCTGGCTGCTGTTCATTGCCCCGTTCCTGTTGCTGCGCATGCCGTGGAAGCTGATTCTCGGAGCGTTCCTCGCCGTGTTGGCGGGCGGGGTCGCGTTCTTCTTCTACATGACCTCGCACTACCAGTCCACCCGCTATTTCAACCCAGCCGACTGGTTCCACACCTACACGCCGAGCCGTAGCGTGCAGGATGCCCTGCGCATATTCGTCACCGACCAGCTGCCGGGGGCGACGGGCATATTCGCGGGCATCGTGGTGGTCGTCGCGTTCGTGATCACACTACTCGTCGCCATTTCGCCTCGCATGATGCGGGCGAAACCCTCCACGGGCAAGCATCTGAAGACCATGCCGAATACGGCCAGCGGGCAGCTGCGTAAGGACGCGGTTTCCGTGGCGATGATGGTGCTGCTGTTCGGTTTGGTGCTCGTCTGCTCAGCATCGCTCACCGGCTGGTTCCCGAACATCGTGGCGGCGGTGTGGTATCGCACCGAAGTCCGCCCGCTCACCATGATCCCGCTGGCGCTCATCACCCTGATCGTGTTCGCCGCCAGCGCCATATGCGAACTGTCCACGCGCCGTGCGGACACGGTCGTCGCGTTGATCCTGGTGGTCGCGCTCGCCGTGGTGCCGCAGTTCACGAACGTTACGCGTAGTCAGGTTGCCGACGCAGTGTACGCCAACATGGAACTCACCGACAATCAGCCGGACGAACAGCTCACGCAATCCAAATACGAGGTATTGCAGGATGTCGCGCGGGTCGTGGGTGACAAGGCGGTGGTGATTTCGGACCCGCTGAACGGTTCCATGTACGGCAAGGCCATGTTCAACACGACCATGCTGTTCCCGATCTACAATCCGGCCGCGGAGAAGAACGGTGCGATCTTCGGTGAAGTGGAACGCGCCTTCGACTCGGGCAACGCCAAGACGCTGCTCAACACGGTGTGCCCGATCGGCGCGGATACGCCGGAATATTTCCTGGCGATGGGCGATCAGGCGCCGAGTCTGCAAATGTTCACGTTCAAGGAACAGTACGACCCGTTCCACAAGCGGAACCTGATCTCCAAGTATGTGAAGAACGGCACGCTGAAGAAGGTGCGCGACTATTCCGGCAAGGGCGGTTACGCCAAGGGATGGGCGTTGTACCGGTTCGGTTGCGGGGACTGAGCATGAGCTGCGTGGAGTGACGAGCGTGGGCCGGGCGGTTGCCGGTCGGTTGCCGGTCGACATACGGATGACGGCTGGCAACCACCCAGCATTCCGCCACGGCGCTCGCGGTCAGTGCCAGCGGTCAGCGAACCGCGAGCACCGAACCGCGATTAGCGAACCAATCACCGAACCGTGGCGATGAACGGGCTGGCAGGCAGCCCCTGTTTGTTGTACAGCAGGCTGCTACTTGTCGGGTTACCCTGCCACAGGTAGCGCACTTGGCTGATGTTGTCGACCTTGTCGGAGGTTATGACGAGGTGATCGCCGTCGATGCGTGCCGAAGCGGCGGAGAACACGCCACTGCGATCCGCGACCTCGAACCCATCCAACGGCGTATCCGTAGGCGAGGCCACTTTCGAAGCGCTCGCCCGCAGACTGTAATCGGGTTTCATGGATTGCAAGCCTTGCGCGGTGCCCTGCTTGAAGGAAACGATGATGGAACCGTCGCTCTTGCTGCGTGAAGCCGATGCGCCGATCGGGCCGGACGGCACGGTTTTCTTGCCGCGCATGGCCTTCCACTGGTCGGCCATGCGTTTGGCGAGAATCTCCTTGCCGAGCGGATGGATGGTTGCGGACGTGCCCTTGTCCGTGTCGATGGACACTGTCATGCCCACGTTATCAGTGTTGTTGAGGTTCGGGTTGTCCAAAGCGGAGAGTTGGGCTTGACGCACGATCTGCGTGTACTGGTAGCCGGGCCAACGGGCGAGCTGCACGTACAGGAACGGCAGTTCCTCATCATCGAAGACCTTGCGATACTGGTTGATCAGCGCGGTGAAACGCGACCCGTAGGCCAAAGCGTCCGCGTTGGTGATGGCATCGTTGCAGCCCTGATACCACAGCACGCCGGCGACATGATAGCCTTGCAGCGTTGCGATATGGCTGGCGTAAATATCGCCGCCCTTGATATGACGGTTGATCAGCGTGCCGCCCCACGCGGTCTGGATGATGCCGATGGGAACGTTTGGGCTTGATTCGCGCAATTCCCGTGCGAAGAATTGGGCAAGATAGCTTAGCCGCTGTGAATTCGTCTTCGTCGCATCCGTCCAGGAGGTTTGGTTCTCCTGCGCGACGGGGAATTGGGAGGTTTTCGATTCGTTCCGCGCGACGATGAAATGCACGTTCGCATCGTCGATGGTTTCGGGAAGATCCTTATGGGTGAACGTCCCATGCAGGCTGCCAGCCAGATCCTTGTCCGCGGAGAACGGCTCATAATACTGCTTGTAGTTCAGCTCCATATTGGATTGGCCTGCCGCCACGAACACATCGCCCACATAGACTTTGTTGAGCGTCGTGAGCGTCCTGTCCTGATAGCTCAGTTTCAACGTGTATGGTCGGCAGCTTGCCGGAGCTTTCGGGATACGCGCGGTGAACGCGGCTTCGCGGGTTTTCATCAGTTTCCCGGAATAGTGCTTGTCGCCTTTGGACAGCGTGACGGCGAACTCATCCCAGTCGATGCTCGAATAATCGATGTTATGCAGTTCGCCTTTGACCATGATCGGTTTGCCACGCTGGAACACCATGCCGTTCAGATAATACGAGGGCAGTGTCACCGTAACCGATTCGTTCTGTTTCGTCGCAGCCGCGACGGTTTGTTCGGAACCTTCGGCGGTCCCGTCGAACGGGATGATGGCCGTTACGCATGCGGCGACGACCAGAACCGCTGCGAGAAGGATGCGGATCGTCGCGATGTGATGTGCCCGAAACGGTTTCATTGGTGCCTTCCAGTCATATAGTGTGAATGTAAGTTGTAGCACAGCCGACGAACGTTCGCGCGTGCAAAGAGACACACATAAAGACGCACGAAGAGATGGGGAGAAGACGTGGCAGGCGCCTCAGGGACGAAAATCGGAACGACATCCGAGGCACGTAGCGGAGTGCGCAGGGCAAGAAAACAGCGGGAATCCGGTATCGAACTGCTGCGCATTATCGCGATGCTGCTCATCGTCTCACATCACATGGTGGTCCATAACGCTTTCCAGGTGGCGGGCGAACCGGTGTCCGCCAGGCGGCTCATGCTCCAGCAGTTCCTCTGCGTTCCGGGCAAGATCGGCATCGCCCTGTTCTTCATGATTTCCGCATGGTTCATGGCCGACCGTGTGCCGACCACGAAATCCGTGTTCAGAAAAGCGTGGATCATGGAGCGTGAGCTGCTGTTTTGGAGTGTGTTCATATTCATCGTGCAACTGGTGATGAATCCTGCGATTCCCAGCGTGGACACCGTGCTTTCCACCTTGCTGCCCACAACTCGAAGAGTGTGGTGGTATGCGACGGCGTACATGGTGTTCCTGCTGCTCTCGCCGTTCATCATCCAAGGATTGCGTTCGCTTGGTCGGAAACGCCATCTGCAATGTTGTCTGGCCATGGTTTTCCTGTGGGGTGTGCTGTATACCGTTCCCGGTTCCGATACAGATATCGGCATGAACGTGGTCGGTTTCGTGTACGTGTTCACGCTCATCTCGTTCTACAAGTGGTACGGAACGCCGATGCGCACGTCGACGGCGTGGGCGTTGACCGTGATCGGAACCGTGTTCATCGTGGCATGGGATGTGCTGGTGACCGTTGGATTGCAGGGCAAGACCATGGAAAGTGAAGTGCTGGCGATGGTCGAACGCGAATGGTCGATTCCGGTGCTGGCCGTGAGCTTCGGCCTGTTCGCCCTGTTCCGCCGGCTGCGCTTCCGCAACGCGATTGTGAACCGTTGCGCCGCGGCGACCTTCGGCGTGTACCTGATCACTGACCATTCGTTCGTGCGTAACCTGCTGTGGACCAGATATTTCGACATGTCGCGCTTCTACTCCACGCATTCCTGCCTTGGCGTGTGTGCACGGTTCGTCATCATCGTGCTCGGCGTGTTCGCGGCGGCCATGCTGCTCGACATGCTCCGCTCCGCACTGTTCGCCTGCACCATCGACAGGCGCAAGGGACGCTTGTTCGACAAGGTGTGGTCGCTGGCCGTGCGATGGGTGGACAGCAGGCCGGGTAACGAAAAGGGAACTCTGGCTCCAGCAGTGAATCGGCGAATACGATGATTGCGCGGTCGGCGCAGGAAAGGCCATAGCGTCAATTACGCTGGAATGTCGGTAATCGAACGGCGCGGTGAAGAAGAGGTAATGGACGTGAGAACAATGAAAGTCATCGTATCGATGGTCGCTTCCGCCGTGTTGGCGGCGGTTTGTGCGCTTCCAGCGAATGCGACGCAGCTTCACGACAGCAACGCGGATGTTTCAACATTGCGCTCGCAATCGGTTGCAGGCGTCGAATCCAACGCCACCGCGATGCCGGATAATCCAAGTATGGAGTTGCCGGATTCAATCGCGTCGAACATTCCGGATGATGCGGAAGTGGTGTCTGAGGGCCACGCTTTGACTTCCGATGGCGAGTTGAAAAATCTGGAAACCGGCATAACGGTGACCGACCCGAAGCTTGTCGGTACGCGCAACACCCAGCCTGATCCGCTGGCGAAGACGGATGGTGAATCGTTCATCCCCGTCGAAGCGGGAACGGTCAAGCGCAAAGTTGACGCAGTCGTCACGACTCCTAATATAACCGCCGATTTCATGGGCAAGACTTTCGTGCATACGGCATCTCTGCCGAACAACGAATACGGTGCCCATTGGGGAACCTACAACGGAACATCGGCGTTCTTCGAATCCGACAACACTCTGTTCGCGCAACAAGCCAAGGGCGTGATCGACGTGTCCGAATGGCAGGGGGATATCAACTGGCAGGCGGTGAAAAACGCCGGAGTCGAGGGCGCGATCATTCGTCTGAGCTATGGCTGGGGCAACGGATACGACCAGAAGGCGTTGCACAATATCAGCGAGTGCAAGCGCTTGGGCATTCCTTTCGGCATCTATACGTATTCGTATGCGGAAACCTCCGGTAACGGTTCCTCCGAAGGAGCCGATACGGTGTCGTTGCTGCGGAAGGCGGGCGTAAGCCCATCGGATCTGAAATATCCTGTGTACTACGATCTGGAGGCTTGGAGCTGGACAGGGCATGCACACCCGACCAGCCCTTCAGTGTATGACGGCCTTGTCAACGCCTGGTTCAATCAACTGCGCAATGCCGGTTACACGAATCTTGCAGTGTATTCCTACACCAGCTATCTGAACAATGAGCTCAACAGCAGTAATATCCATTCCAAAACGCATTGGGTGGCTCAATACGGTTCCCGCATGGGCTATACGGCTTGGCCGGGCAATGATCGTGGCTGGCAGTATTCGGCGTCGGCGCATATCGGTGGTATTTCCGGCAACGTGGATGTGAGCGCGTTTGGTAATAAGACTTATAAGCCCGTTATTGATGCGAACGCCATGGCTAGGATTACCGTTCCCGATGGCGTGTATTACATTAATTCCGGCGCTAAGGATTCCTCCAGTGTTGAGATTGGTTCGGGATCCACCGATAACGGTGCCAGGGCGCAGTTGTGGCAGGGGAATCGCAGCGCAGCTCAGCAGTTCCGTTTCACTAGGCAGAGCGATGGCAGTTATGTGATTGCCAACGTCAATTCCGGCAAGGTATTGGACGTGGCTTCCGGCGCCGCCAAGAATGGTGCCGTCGTGCAGCAGTATGACGCCAATGGTTCCAACGCGCAGCGGTGGTTTGTTCGCGATTCCGGAAGCGGATACTATCTGCAGTCGGCGTTGGGTAATTGGGTGCTTGATATTTGTGGTGGCTCCACCGCCAATGGAACGTTGACGCAGTTGTATATGCCGAACGGTACGGCGACGCAGAAGTTCATTCTGGCGGCTGCCGATGCGGGTGTGCCCGTGGATACGCCGGTGAGGATCAGTTCCGCGGCGAACGGGGGAATGGTGATGGATATTCCCGGTGGTTCTTCGGCGAATGGCGAGAGAGTGCAGTTGTACCAGTGGAATGGTTCGGCCGCGCAGCAGTATCGATTCCATGAAACCGGTAATGGAACATACACCATTACGAATGTGAAGACGGGCAAGGTGCTGGATGTCGCCGGTGGCAACACCGGCAATGGCGGTGTCGTGCAGCAGTATTCCGCCAATGGTTCGTCCGCACAGCGCTGGGTGATCCGCAATTATGGCAATGGGAAGCTCACGTTCGTTTCCGTTAAGGCGGGGAAGGCCATTGATGTGCCTTCTGGCTCGGTTGTTTCGGGGGCGAAGCTGCAGACGTATACGGTGAACGGAAGTGTCGCCCAGCAGTGGACGGTGTATAAGCCCGAGAGTCTTCGCGATCGTTTGAACGCTCTCGCCAAGGCGAATAAGGGTGTGCTTGCCGACGGCGCGCATAGGTTCACTTTGAGGAAGGGCTCTTCCAAGGTTCTGGACGTCAATGGTGGCTCGCGTGCCAATGGCGCGAACGTGCAACTGTATGTATGGAATGGGTCGAATGCCCAGCGTTGGAAGGTTTCGCATGATGCCACGGGGTATGTGACGCTGACCAATGTCGGTTCCGGCAAGGTGCTGGATGTTAATGGTGCTTCCACGGCGAATGGTGCGAACGTGCAGCAGTATGCGTCGAACGGCAGCTATGCGCAGAAGTGGATTGCGGTGGGTAATTCCGATGGTTCGGTGACGTTGCGTTCCGCTTTGGCGGAGAACCTCGTCATTGATGTTGCTGGCGGTTCCACGGCGAATGGCGCGAACGTGCAACTGTATGCGTCGAACGGGTCAGCCGCTCAGAAATGGACGGTGCAGTAACCGCAATGGTTGCGGTAGCATAACGCCCGGGTTGCGATGATCGTGGCCCGGGCGTTGTCGTTTCTCTGACGAATCAGCGCATATGGCGTTTGATGAATGCGAATCGGTTCGCGTCGACGAGGAACGCTTTGCGGTCGTTCTTGGCCATCACGTCCAGGATGATGCCCGCTATGACCAGCAGCAGTCCGGCGACGATCATCATCACGGCGCCGATGAGGGTGGGGAAGCGGAGCACCATGCCGGTGTGGATAAAGTCCACGGCGACGCTTCCGGTCAGTATGACGCCGATGATGCCGATGATGGCGCCGAGTACGCCGAAGAACGGCAGCGGCTTGTATTCGCGGATCATGCGGAAGATGGTGCTCAGCACTTTGATGCCGTCGCCGATCGTGTTGAGTTTGCTGACGGAGCCTTCGGGACGATCACGGTATTGGATCGGCATCTCGTAGAGGCGCAGGTTGTTGTTCAGCGAGTGGATGGTCATTTCGGTTTCGACTTCGAACCCGCGGGACAGTACCGGGTACGTTTTGACGAAGGTGAATGAGAACGCGCGGTATCCGGTCATAATGTCAGTGACGTGTGCGTTGAACAGGCCGTTGATCGAACCGCGCACCAGACGGTTACCGAAGTTGTGGAACGGGCGCTTGTTCTCCTGGAAATACGTCGAGCTGAGCCTGTCGCCAATCACCATATCGTATCCTTCGGCGATCTTCTCGACCATGGCGGATGCCGCGTCGGCCGGGTAGGTGTCGTCGCCGTCGGCCATGACGTACACATCGGCGTCGATGTCTTCGAACATGGCTCGGATCACGTTGCCTTTGCCTTGGCGTGGCTCCTTGCGGACGATAGCCCCTTCCGCCGCCGCGATCTCGGCGGTGCGGTCGGAGGAGTTGTTGTCGTACACGTAGATGTCCGCCTGCGGCAGCGCGGTTTTGAAATCACGCACGACCTTGCCGATGGTTACCTCTTCGTTGTAGCAAGGTAGCAGCACGGCGACGGTGGGAGATTGGTTTTCTGGCATAAGCATCACTATACCTTTTACTGTGGTTTTTAGGCTGGTAGGCATCTCTGATGGTTCGGTTGAGAGGCGAATGATGTGAATCGGTTTGTGTCGTCACCGTTCGACTTGCGTGTGAGGCCGTATTCTCGACTCCGATTGAACCCATTGTGTATTTAGTCACTGACAAGTATTTCGTCGTATTACTTGTGGAAAGTATGAATGATGGGTCTCCGGAACGCGCATAGTAGTGGACGCTTCGTATCATTGAGCACACGAAGCCGGAATAGGCGAATGTGATTTTCGGCCGGTGCACGCGAGAAGCGTGCTTGGAAAGCCGGTAGTAGAGAATTGGAAGACGATGGAAGTTCAAAATGAGAAGGCCTTGGGCGTGCAGGCCGCAAGCGCGAAAATCCCAAGTGCGAAAGCGGTACCCGTCCGATGGGTGCGTTTGGCATTGACATTGCTGGTCGCCGCCGTCATCAGCTGTGGTTGCGTCAAAGCATATCCCTGGTTCTCCGCGAAGGTGTTCAACCTTACGCTTGCCGGCGCCGACCTGCATATCAAACTGTTGCGGCTCGCCATACTGTTCCCCATCTGGACGCTGGTATGCTCGTGGTTCTCGTTTGGTCTTTCCCAGGTCGGGGAGTGGCTGCATCGCAATCGTTTCCGTTTGGGCGCGGCCATCATTCTGGCCGCGGTGGTGTTGAACATCAGCGGATCGTCGTTGGCAATATGGAATTCATGGCTCGGAAGAAACGGCACGCAGGATCTCGTATTCGGTGCGCCGCGCCCCATCCGTACCGACGAATATGTAGTGGGCACCCCACTAGCTTTCTCCCAGGCATACAACGATTACGGCTACTTCAATTGGCTGTTCGGCGATAAACCCGCGGATATGTTCATCATCAAGGATGCGCCCGTATGGTTCCTCGCCGAAATATTCCGCCCATTCCATTGGGGGTACCTGCTGTTGGGCAGTTCCGCCGGACTGGCCTTCTACTGGTCAGCACGACTGGTCGTGCTCTTCCTCTCCGCTTATCAGTTCTTCCTGTGCGTCGGCGGCGAAAAGAAGCTCGTCTCCCGTCCCATGGCGGTTTTCGGCGCTTCGCTCATCACCTTCGCACCGCTCACGCAATGGTGGTTCGCGGTCAACGGCTTGCCGGAAATGCTAATCGCGGTATTCGTATCCATCTGCTGCTTCGACTACATGCTCCAACGGCAGGAAACACGGGTGCGACTGCTATGCGGTGCGGTCATCATGCAGTGCGCTGGCATGTTCATCCTCACGCTGTACCCGGCATGGCAGATTCCGATGGGTTACATTCTTCTGGGCCTCATCATCGCCATGGTGATCAGGCACTGGGGGAAGATTCGCTTCAGGCCCGTCCAAATCGTCGGACTGGTTGTGATAGGACTCGTTTTCACGGCATTGCTGGGCTTGTCCCTGCTGAAATCCGCTGACACGATCCGTGCGATGATGAGCACCGCCTACCCGGGGTCGCGTATGTCGAAGGGCGGCGGCCGATCCGCGTTGCTGATGTTCTCTTCCTTGGCCACGCTTTGCCTGCCATTCAAGGATTTCTACGAGAGCGCAATGCTCACTGGCAACAATGTGAACAATGTGGAAGTTGCCGCATTCATCGATCTGTGCCCTCTGGGCATGCTGTTCGCGGTCATGAACATGATTAAGCGCAAGAAAGCCAATTTCCTCGATTGCTATCTCATCGCGTTCCTTGTGTTTATGTCCGTATTCGCCATTGTCGGATTCCCCGCTTGGCTGTCAAAGCTGACGTTCATGTCATCGGTGACCAGCAGCAGGACCACGGTCGCCATTGGCGTATGTAACATCATCCTGCTAATCAGGTGTGCTCGGGAATGGTGCGCCAACCATTCCGTGAAGGCCAAGGCTGTGGTCGCCGTGGTGTACACGGTATGCGCCGCGGTGATCGCATACATGGTCTTCAGTCCGTATCTGGATGTCACGATGACCGTATCGTGCGCGGCAGCCGGGTTCGTCCTTGCGGCGGCTGTGGTGTCGTGCGATTTGAAGGTCGGTAAGATCGTTGCAACCCTTGCAACATTGGTTATGGCCTTCTCCGGTCTTGCAGTCAATCCGGTGCAGTACTCCTCCACGCCAATCACCGATCAACCGGTGGTCCAGCAGGTGCGCATACTACAGGAGCATAAGCCTGGAGTATGGGTCACGGAAGGCGGTAACTGCGCACGTCTGGCGAATCTGCTGGTGGCGAACGGCGTGAAGACGTTCAACGCCTTGGCGGTTACCCCGGACCTTCAAGGAATGAAGCGCCTCGATCCGGAAGGCAAATGGCAGCACATCTACAACAGGTATGCGTTCATCAGCATCAACATCGTTGATAAGCCCGCGAAGGAACCGTTCAAACTCACCGTTAGCGATGCGTACACGATTGATGTGACCCCTGAACAGTTGGAACAACTGGGGGTGACCTACGTGCTGTCAACGAACGATTTGAGCAAACGTACTTTCGACGGGTACCGACTCGTGAAGATCGGCGAAACCGTAAGCGGAGAGACGCCGTACGAAGTGCGGCGGATGAATTGATCCCAAGTCGAGTCTTCTGATGGCCGCTGGCGGGGAGCGAAAGAACGGCTCCGCTCTCCCCGCCAAGACTTGGCGTACATACAGCGCAAAGGCTAAGATAAAGTTTTATGTCTGAAGAACTTTTCATGCCCAAGAACATCATCGTTACCGGTGGCTGCGGTTTCATCGGTTCGAACTTCGTGCATTACGTGGTCAACAATCATCCGGAAGTGCACGTGACCGTGCTCGACGCCCTGACCTACGCGGGCAACATCGAGAACATCGCGGGCCTGCCGGAGGACCGCGTCGAGTTCGTGCACGGCAACATCTGCGACGCGGAGCTGCTCGACAGGATCGTGCCGGGCCACGACGCGACCGTGCAATACGCGGCTGAGTCACTCCAAGACAACAGCCTCGCGAACACGGATCCGTTCCTCAAGACGGATGTAGAGGACCCGATCAGCCCCACGGATGCC
>ENA-OQIZ01001097-OQIZ01001097.1-human-gut-metagenome-genome-assembly--contig:-NODE-1097-length-11284-cov-32.040065_pt1 | contig 11284 bp, 7 predicted proteins | sample MGYA00242593_ERZ504758 | MGnify/ENA primary metagenome ERZ504758 (study PRJEB26092, sample SAMD00036364) | human gut metagenome | host: Homo sapiens | study: EMG produced TPA metagenomics assembly of...
CGATTTTCGTAGATTCCGCACGAGCCGAAGACCACTTAATGTGGTCTTCGGGCGAGCCCAGGACCTGACCGAGCGAAAATCGGGCCTACATTCCTCCCCGGCGGGACAGGGAGAGATATATGGAAGAGATGCCCAAGAACTACGATCCGTCGACCAACGAGCCGGCGATCCTGCAGAAGTGGCTCGACGGCGGCTACTACAAGCGCCGCGAGGGCGTGGGCGACTGCACCGTCACCATTCCGCCTCCCAATGTGACCGGCAAGCTCCACATGGGCCACGCCACCGATGACTCTATCCAGGACGCCATCATCCGTATGGCCCGCATGCGCGGCAAGTCCACGCGCTGGGTGCTGGGCACCGACCATGCCGGTATCGCCACGCAGACCAAGGTCGACAAGAAGCTTAAGAGCGAGGGCATTAGCCGCCTGGAGATTGGCCGCGACAAGTTTGTCGACGCCTGCTGGGATTGGACCCACGAGTACGGCGGCATCATCGTCGAGCAGATCAAGCGCATGGGCTGCTCCGTCGACTTTGATAACGAGCGCTTTACCATGGACGAGGACTACGCGCAGGCCGTACGCAAGGTCTTTTGCGACTGGTACCACGACGGTCTGATCTACCGCGGCAAGCGCATCGTCAACTGGTGCCCCAACTGCACCACCGCCATCTCGGACGACGAGGCCGAATATAAGGACGAGAAGGGCCACCTGTGGCACCTGCGCTACCCGCTGACCGAGCCGGTCAACGGCCAGGATTACATCGTCGTCGCTACCACGCGCCCCGAGACCATGCTCGGCGACACGGGCGTCGCCGTCTCCCCGAAGGACCCCGAGAAGGCCGCTTTTGTGGGTAAGACCGTCAAGCTCCCCATCGTGGACCGCGAGATCCCCATCTTTGAGGATTGGCATGTCGACGTCAATTTCGGCTCTGGCTTCGTCAAGGTAACGCCTGCTCACGACCCCAACGACTATGCCATGGGTCAGGCCCACGACCTGCCGCAGATCAACATCTTCGACGAGCACGCGGTGGTCGTCGAGGGCTACGGCGAGTTCACCGGCATGAACCGCGACGAGTGCCGCGAAGCCGTCATCAAGTGGTTCGAGGAGCACGACCTGCTCGATCACGTCGAGGACCTCGATCACTCCGTCATGCACTGCTACCGCTGCGACGCCGCGCTTGAGCCGTGGCTGTCCGAGCAGTGGTTTGTGGCCGTTGACAAGCTCAAGGGGCCGGCGCTTGACGCCGTTAACTCCGGTAAGGTTACCTTCCACCCCGCGCGCTGGACGCAGACCTACACCACCTGGATGGAGAACCTTAAGGACTGGTGCATTAGCCGCCAGCTGTGGTGGGGCCACCGCATCCCCGTGTTCTACTGCGAGGACTGCGGCTGGGAGGACGCTCTTACCGAGGACACCGATGTGTGCCCCAAGTGCGGCGGCCATCATGTGCATCAGGACGAGAACGTGCTGGACACCTGGTTCAGCTCGCAGCTGTGGACCTTCGCCACGCAGGGCTGGCCGCAAAAGCCGGAGCTGCTCGAGGGCCATCACCCCACGACGGCGCTCGTCACCGCACGCGACATCATCGCGCTGTGGGTCGCCCGCATGGTCATGAGCTCGCTGTACTTCCTGGACGAGGTGCCGTTTAAGGACGTCGTCATCTACCCGACGATCCTGGCCAAGGACGGCAGCCGCATGTCCAAGTCCAAGGGCAACGGCGTTGACCCCATGGATCTCATTGGCATGTACGGTGCCGACGCCATGCGCTTCAACCTACTGACGCTGTGCACCAACAACCAGGACGTCAAGTTCGACGCGAACATCGACAAGAAGACCAAGAAGCTCATCGACAGCCCGCGCACCGAGCAGGCCAAGTCGTTTGTGACCAAGATCTGGAACGCCAGCCGCTTCCTGCTTATGAACATGGAGGGCTACACGCCCGGCGAGCCCGTCGTGGAGACGCCGGCCGACGCCTGGATGTTCAGCCGCCTGGCAAAGGCCGTGAAGATGGTCACCGAGGGCATCGAGAACTACACCTTTGGTGACATGGCCCGCGGCGTGCAGCAGTTCTTCTGGAACGAGGTCTGCGACTGGTACGTCGAGGTCACCAAGGCCCGCTTGAAGGGCGAGGGCCGTCTGCAGGCGCAGCGCAACCTGATCTTTGTGCTCGACACCTCCATTCGCCTGATGCACCCGCTCATGCCGTTTGTCACCGAGGAGATTTGGGACAACATGCCGGCGAGCGTGCTCGATCTGGACGCCGAGGGCAACGTGAACCGCGCCGAGGCGCTCATGATCGCCAAGTGGCCGGAGCCCGCCGACTACGCCAAGTATGTCGATGAGCCCGCCGAGCGCGCGTTTGAGCTGTGCCGCACCGTCGTTTCCGCCGCCCGCGCCACGCGTTCGCGTTATCGCTTGAGCCCCAAGGCCGAGCTCGACGTGGTCGTGCGCGCCGGTGCCGAGGATATCGAGAAACTCGAGAGCCTGCGCTCGACCATCGAGCCGTTGGCGAACACCTCCTCGCTGGTCATGGGTACTGACGTTGAGAAGCCGGCTGCGAGCATTGCCGTGGTCGACAGCGGCGTCGAGGTCTTTGTGGTGCTCGAGGGCAAGGTTGATCTTTCGGCCGAGAAGGCGCGCCTGGAGAAGGAGATCGCCGCGGCTCAGAAGGAGCTCGCCGGTTGCGAGAAGACGCTCGCCAACGAGGGCTTTGTGGCCAAGGCCGCGCCCGCGGTGGTCCAGAAGAAGAGGGACCGTGCAGCAGAGCTTAAGGAGATCCTGGCGGCACTGACTGCTCAGGTTGCTGACTTCTCGTAGGCGGTTCTGGGGGACGCGGTTTGGGGCTTTGCTCGCTACTGCGGACAGTCCTGCTCGCACGAAGGCCACATTAAGTGGCCTTCGGCTCGTGCGGAACTTGTATCGAGCAAAGCCCCAAACCGCTCCCATAGCGGTTACGGGGGCGTCCGCTGCCTGGTAGGGCCACTTGGTTGTGGCCTTGATCTCGCTGCAAGCGGATAAAGGCTGATATTGTCAATGCGAGGGGCTCATTCTTTTTGATGAGCCTCTTTTTCTGTTATGGGGGACTTTGGGTTATGGCTAAGCGTTCTGGGTCGTATGTCGTTCCTTTCTCGTTTGAGCTGCTTTCGTTTGATGAGGCTGTGGGGCTGGCTGCTGATACGGGGCGGATTTCTGGGGATGCTGGTCCTCTGCTCGAGACGGTTATCGATATGCTCGATGAGCTGGGGCGTCCGGATGAGTATTTTGATTGCATTCAGGTTGCCGGTACCAATGGCAAGACTTCGACTACGCGTTTTTCGGCTGCCATTCTTCGTGGTGAGGGGCTCAAGACCGCGCTGTATACGTCGCCGCAGCTGGTACGCTATCCCGAGCGCATGGAGGTTGACGGGCGCGTTGTGAGCGACGAGGCCTTTGCCCGTGGCGTTTCGGCGGCTGTCGAGGCGGGGCGTCGCGTGAATGCGCACCGTGTGGCGGCAGGGGAGTGTGCCTATACCATCACACCGTTTGACCTGTTGACGGCCGCTGCGCTTGTGGTGTTTGCCGAGGCTCGCGTGGATGTTGCCGTGCTTGAGGTTGGCATGGGCGGGCGTTGGGACGCCACAAGTGCGACCGACCCCGTGGCCGTTGCCATTACGGGCATTGGACTCGACCATACACGCATTCTGGGCGATACGCTCGAGGCCATTGCGGGGGAGAAGGCTGCGGTCATTAAGCCCGGACGCCTGGTTGTTCTGGGCGAGGGCACGCACGAGGCGAGTGTTCAGCGCGTGATGGATGCCCGTTGTCGCGAGTGCGGCATTGTGCCGCTCGTGGTGAGCCACGCCACGACTAAGGTGCCGGCGCATGTGGGCGACACGGTTGAGCTTAGCTGCACCACGTCGCGTGCGATCTACACGTCGAGCATGGTTAAGCCAGCGTATCAGCCGCAGAATGCCGCGTGCGCGATTATGCTTTGCGAGGGGTATCTGGGTCGCGAGCTCGACCACGAGGCGCTGGATGCTTCGCTTATGGGCTGCCCCACGCCGGGTCGTTTTGATGTGCTGGGTACCGATCCGCTCAAGCTGATCGATGCCTGCCATAACCCTCAGAGCTGTGAGAACTTTGTGAGCGCGCTGGACGAGATCGATCCGTGTGTAGAGAATCGCCCCACGCTGCTGTGCGCCGCGCTGGCTGACAAGGATGTGGCCGGTATTGTCGATGTTCTGGTTCCGGCGTTCCCCCGTGTGGTCGTGACGCAGACCGATTCCGATCGCGCCCTGCCGGCAGAGGAGCTCGCCGTCCTCGTTGATGCCGATAAGCTCACGGGCGTATATCCGAGTGTGTCCGAGGCCCTCGCTGCCTTCGATGCCGCGGGCGAGTCCTTCGTAGCAGCCGGCACTATCACCTTAGCCGGCGAAGTAGCCGGCCTGCTGCGCTAATCCCGTCCCCTCATCAGTTGCGGTGAAATGCGGACTGTTTTACAAGCCAGAAGCCTCAAACAGTCCGTATATCACCGCAACTCAAAAGCAGTCAATTTGGGACGGGGCTTTTTTAGCTGCCCTGTGCCCCGAGTTGACTCGCTCGCCACGAAATAGGCCTATCTACTACGTTTGACCGGTTACCCTCGACCATGCCGAGAATCGCGAAATTAAAACCGCAGGTAGACGGCTTGCGGATATTGCGAAAAGCCGGTTATGGTCGACCCGTGCGGGTTAAACGTAGTAGATAGGCCGTTTTTGTGGCGAAGCATTGGCAGGATGTGGCAAAGGGCTGCCCCTTTGCCACATTGCCTAGTCTAGGCGGACTGGGTCGTGGGGGTAGGCGTTGAGAATCTCGACGCCGGACTCGGTAACTAGGGCCAAGTCCTCGATGCGGACGCCGGTGCGGCCGGGGAGGTAGATGCCCGGTTCGATGGAGAATGTCATGCCCGGCTCTACGACCTGCTCGTTGACGAGCGAGACGTCGCCCGGCTCGTGGTCCTGCAGGCCAATCGAGTGGCCTAGGCGATGCGTAAAGTACTGCCCATAGCCCGCGTCCTCAATCACGTCGCGCGCGGCACGGTCCAGGTCGCACATGCGCACGCCAGGTGCGATAAGCGCCTCGGCGGCCTCGTTGGCACGTCGCACGATGTCGTAGATGTGTGCCGTCTCCTCGTCCGGCTCGCCCCAAAAGAACGTGCGCGTCATGTCCGAGCAGTAGTTGCGATGGCGTCCGCCAATGTCGAACAGCACCACGTCGCCGCGCTTGAGTACCGTATCGTCGGGCTCGTGGTGCGGGTCGCCGGCGTTGGCGCCAAAGCTCACGATGGGCGGAAAGCTAAAGCCCTCGCAGCCGTGCTTGCGATACAGTCCGAGCATCTGGTCGGCAATTTCGCGCTCCGTCACGCCCTCGTGAACGAGCTTGATGGCGTCGGCCATCACGGCGTCGTTGGCGGCCGAGGACGCGCGCATCAGCTCCTGCTCGGCGGCATCCTTGTGGGTGCGTGCGGCGGTGACGGAAAAGTCGCCCAGGAAAAACTCGCTGGCGGCATGGCGCTCCATGAGCGGCATCAAAAAGCCGGAGCGCATAACGGTATCGATGCCGAGCGGCTTGGTCGGATCGAGTTCGCGTGCGATGGCGTCGGTCACGACATCGGTATCGGCGTGATAGGCGACGTGGGCATTGTCATACTCGGGCAACTGATGCAGCGCGTTGACCAAGATCACCGGCTCGCTACCGCGTGCGAGCAGCACGCCGCAAAAACGCTCGAACATATCGGCATAAAAGCCGGTCAGGTAATAGATCGACCACGGGTCATTCACAAGCAGCTGCGCGCCGGGGTGCTGAGCCTCGAGCGCATCAAGCACGCGCGCCACACGCTGGTCATCGACATGTGCCATACATCGTCCTTTCGCTAGGGTGCCACCATGGTATCCCCAATGCCAGGGTAGTCAATTTGCGACGGGGCTATTTTAGCTGCGTAAAACTTGCGGAATGATTTTTCTGGGACGGGGATTAAATAATCATTCGGAACCCAATGATTATTTAATCCCCGTCCCAGAAAAATCATTTGAGCGAACGTTCGGGCAAAAGTAGTCATAAGAGGGCCGTTCCAAATGGGCCGGTTTCAAAAGTATGGTGGATTACGGGGCTGGACCTGTATTACTTGACCATGAGAAGAATCGCGAAATTAAAACCGCAGGTAGATGGCTTATCAAAATTCGAAAATTGCCGGTATGGATGGGGGTCTCCGAATCGGCCCCGTAATCCGGCATAGTTTTGAAATGGCACTAAAGTAGGAATAAGCTAAATACCAGTCCCAAGGCAAGTTGCGGTGGAATAGTTCCTGGATGCCGGGGTTTTGGCGGAAATCAGGAACTATTTCACCGCAATTGAGGAGGGGCGGGGTGGATGGCGGGGTAGCTAAAAGAGGCCCGTCCTAAATTAGCAACTTAGGCTAGGTCGATGTCCATGCTGGCGATGAGGTTGATGTTGGTGTCGAGGAGGTCTTCCAGCATGATGTCGCCCATGCGGATGGGGGCGTTGACGACTAGGCCTCGGATGAGGTTCATGGCTTGGGCGTGGAGTGCCAGAGGGATGGCCTCAGCCGTGCGCACAGGCAGCAGCGTCTCGTCGCCGCCGGAGACGGCCACGGTCGTCGTGAGTACGCGCATGGGGCAGGTGAGCTCCTGATGTGCGAACTTATCGCCGCGCGGGCAGTTGTTGCCGGTTACGGAGCGCACTTCCACAACGGCGCCATTAGCGTCGCGCTCGACTTCTACGGTCAGAAGGCATTCGGATGGGCAGGTCGTGCAGTTGAACTGCAGCGTTTCGGTCGCATTCTTGCTCATGGTTTATGCCTCCTCAACGGGATCGACGGATAGGACAATCTCACTGGCACCCAGGTCGAGCGCTTGTTTGATGACCTTTGCCGGCAGCGGGAAGCTTTCCATAACGCTTGGCTTAAACGCGCGGACCTTGCCGGCGAACAACTCTTCGCCGTTGGCCAAGATCCTCACGCGGGCGGCATCGACTGGCCGGCGCACGCGGAAGTTGAGCTTGGTGAGCGCCACGGCCGTAATGCGTCCCGGCAGCGCGTATCCCGCAACGCCGGCAGGGGAGACGGTGAGCTCGCAGTCCGGAACGGCGCCCGCGCCGGTCCCCAGCGCGTACGCCGCCGCAGCCGCGCCGGCGCGCTCAGACTCGGTCGTCACGTTGTCGGCCAGGTCGTGCACGTGTAACACGTTGCCGCAGGCAAAGATGCCTGGCACGCTTGTCTGCAGGCTCTGGTCCACCACGGCGCCGCGCGTGCGTGGGTCAAGCTCTACGCCCGCGGCAACCGAAAGCTCATTCTCGGGAATCAAGCCCACCGAAAGCAGTAGCGTGTCGCACGGAACAATGCGCTCGGTCCCCGGAATGGGTGCCAGATGCTCGTCGACCCGACTCACCTCGACGGCCTCCACGCGGTTGTGACCGATCACACGCGTGACGGTTGTGGACAGGCGCAGCGGAATGCCAAAGTCGTCCAGGCAGTTCTTGACGTTGCGGCGCAGACCGTTGGCGTACGGCATGAGCTCGTAGACGCCCTCGACGGAAATCCCCTCGAGCGTGCAGCGGCGCGCCATGATCAGCCCGATGTCGCCCGAACCCAAAATGACGGCGCGCGAGCCGGGCTTGAGGTTTTCGATATTGATGTATCGCTGCGCCAGGCCGGCCGTAAACACGCCGGCGGGACGGCTGCCGGGGATCTTGATCTCGCTGCGGGTGCGCTCACGGCACCCCATGGCAAGGACGACCGCGCGCCCGGTGAGCCGCAGCATGCCTGTACGGCTCATGAGCGTGACGGTATGTGCCGAGGTATCGCTTGCCGCGTCACTTACGCCCGTGCCCGGGCCGCCTTCGCCCTCGCTCGAATCGATCCCAATCACCATGCTGCCTAAGAACAGTGCAATATCGGTCGCGCGGACCTGGTCAATAAAGCGCTGCGCGTACTCGGGACCGGTGAGCTCCTGTTTAAAGTGCGAAAGGCCAAAACCGGGGTGGATGCATTGGCGCAGGATGCCGCCCAGATGCTGCTCGCGCTCCGCGATGGCCACGCGCGCGCCGGCCTTATGCGCGGCAAGTGCGGCAGCCATGCCGGCAGGTCCGCCGCCGATAACGACTACGTCGAACGCCTGCGTCGACACCGAAGCTACAGTTCTGGCCTCCGCGCGTCTTTCGCGTATATCAAACGTCGCCATCCTAGCGCACCCCCTTCAAAGGTCCCTCAACGAGCCATGAGCCAGTGTCCTCCAACAGCACCTCGCTGGGGTCACAGCCCAGCTCGCGCGCCAGGATCGCCACCACGCGGCTCTGGCAAAAACCACTCTGGCACCGACCCATGCCCGCGCGGCAGCGGCGTTTGACGCCCTCGACCGAAACCGCACCCGGACGGCGTCGAATCGCGGCCACGATCTCGGCCTCGGGCACTGTCTCGCAGCGGCAGATGATCTGCCCCCATGCAGGGTCGGACTCAATGAGCTCCTCCTTGCGCGCAAGCGTCTCACGGTCGAAGTCGTCCGGCGCGCGGCGAATCGGATCCCAATCGGCCCGCTCGTGCAAAGCAACGCCCGCCTCGCGCATCACGTGCTCCATGCGCTCGGCAATGGCCGGCGCACTCGCCACGCCTGGCGACTGAATGCCCGCCGCCTGGAAAAGCCCCGGCACCACGGCCGACTGTCCAATGAAGAAGTCGTTCGTTCCCTGAATGACCGGACGCCCGCCGGCAAATGCGCGCACCACGCGACGCGTATCCAGATCGGGCACCAGCTTGCGCGCACTGGTCAGCAGCGCGTTCACATCGCTCGCATAGGTCTGCGTGTCGCCCGGCTCGCGTACAGCGGCGGTTGCGGTGAGCACGGTGTTGCCGTGCACGGTGCCCGTCACGATAACGCCCTTCGACACCGGCGTCGGCACGGGGTAGAGCGGCATGAGCGTGCGCGGCTCCTTGTCCAGCACCACGATGTTGCCCTGACGCCAGACCATCTGGAACTCCTCGGCGCCCGCCATATGCGAGATGACGGCGGCGCCGTTGCCCGCGGCGTTGATCAGGTAGCGGCAGCGCACGTTGCCAGCGGGGGTCGCCAGCGTAAAGCGCACGTCGTCGCCCGAGCCCGCGACTTCAATCGCTTCCACTGGCGCGGACCGCATAAACCTCACCCCGTTGGCCACGGCGTTCTCCAGCGCGGCGATGGCAACCTCAAACGGGTCAACGTACCCGGTCGAAGGGCACCATAGTGCGCACGTGGTCTGGGCACTTGCGCGCGGTTCCAGCTCGTGGATGCGCTCGGGGCCAATGATCGACAGCTCGGGAACGCCGTTCGCCAGACCATTTTGGCGCAGCTTCTCCAGGTGCGTGCAGTCTTCGTCGTTAAACCCCAGCACCATCGACCCGGTGCGGCGGAACAAAAAGCCTAGCTCCTGGGCCCATGTGTCATATAGCTCACAACCACGAGCGTTAACCCGCGCCTTTACCGTGCCCGGCGCCGGATCGTAGCCGGCGTGCACCAGACCACCGTTGGCCTTCGATGCACCCAGCGCGATATCGTTTGCTGCCTCGACCACGCAAATGGACAGGTCAAACCGCGCGAGCTGCCGCGCGATGGCGCACCCGGTAATGCCCGCGCCTACAATCGCGATATCAAACGTTTCTGCCACGGTGCCTCCCAGACAAGTTGACAGGCTGTCAATAAGACTATCCTACGGGCTACACACCACCAGCGCAGCGGCAATGCGGCGAACAGCCCCACAGCACCCGCCAACGGCAGGCGAGGGGAGACCCGACAACGTCGACAACCTCGTCTGCCGACAACTACGGCAACCGTTCGTCTCGATCTGTAACAGTTAGACGAGGATTTGGGTTCTAGATGTTATAGATTGAGATTGAAGTCGGGGAGGGACACCTGCGTCTCGATCTGTAACATCTAGACCCGAATTCCGCTCCCACCTGTTACAGATTGAGATGTTTGTGTCCGCGCCAGCCCCGCCCCTAGCCGTGGTCCCATATAAACAAACCCCGTGGTAAACTTGACCGTACTGTTAATATTCCGAAAGGTACCCGTAATGTCCAAGTACATCTCCGAGCTCATGTCGCCGCAGCTTATGGGCGTCGTCTATGCCTTCGTTGGCTTTGTCATCGCCCTGTATGTGCTGTCGGTCGTCTATGTGTTCATCGACGCTCGTCGCCGCGGCGCCAGCGCCTACGTGGCATGGGGCATCATCGCCCTCATCCCGTTTGTAGGCCTCATTGCCTACCTGGTCCTGCGCCCGCACTCCTACGCGTCCGACCGCGAAGAGCAGGAGCTGGACATGGCTCTGCGCGAGCGCCAGCTTGCCCAGTATGGCACCTGCCCGCAGTGCGGCGCGCCCATCGAGAAGGACTTCGTCGTCTGCCCGGTGTGCGATACCCAGGTTCGCAATGTCTGCCCCAGCTGCCATCGCCCGCTCGATGCGCACTGGAAAGTTTGCCCCTACTGCCGAACTCGCATCCAGTAACGCATCCATCGCCGGGCCGGCCGCAAGCCACGGGCACGCCGCAAGCCACGCGCGCCCCACACCCCACCCCACACGATGAAGCATGCGTAGAAAATCGCCCGCCGTGCCATTAAGGTGCGGCGGGCGCTTGTATACCAAGGCAACCTGCCTATAATGATGCAAGTCAAAAACGCCGAGCGCATCGCACGCACTTGCATCAGGCATCCGAGAGGAGAAAACATACCCATGAAGGCACTCTACAATGACGGTTCGGTGGCCGAGCTCCCGCAGGACGAGGTCACGCACGTCATCCGCCACTCCGCCGCGCACATCATGGCGCAGGCCATCAAGCGCCTCTATCCCGAGGCCGACTTTGCCTACGGCCCCGCGACCGACAACGGCTTCTACTACGACGTCGACCTGCCCGAGGGCGTTAAGATCAGCGAGGACGACTTCCCCGCGATCGAGGCCGAGATGAAGAAGATCGTCAAGGAGAACCTCAAGTTCACCGTGTACGAGAAGCCCCGCGCCGAGGCCATCGCCCTTATGGAGGAGCGCGGCGAGAAGTACAAGGTCGAGCACATCGGCGACCTGGACGACGACGCTCGCATCACCTTCTACCAGCAGGGCGACTACATCGACATGTGCGTCGGCCCCCACATCTGCTACACCAAGGCTCTGAAGGCCTTTAAGCTCACCGGCGTCTCGGGCGCCTACTGGAAGGGCGACAAGGACAACAAGATGCTCACCCGCATCAACGGCGTCGCCTTTGCCACCAAGGAAGAGCTCGACGAGCA
>ENA-OQIZ01001105-OQIZ01001105.1-human-gut-metagenome-genome-assembly--contig:-NODE-1105-length-11213-cov-2.862529_pt1 | contig 11213 bp, 8 predicted proteins | sample MGYA00242593_ERZ504758 | MGnify/ENA primary metagenome ERZ504758 (study PRJEB26092, sample SAMD00036364) | human gut metagenome | host: Homo sapiens | study: EMG produced TPA metagenomics assembly of...
GACGCCGCCACCGTGACTGTCAGGACCGAAAATTCCATTTACGCCGTCTACGCCAGCGACCTGCAGGGCGGGCTGCGGCTCGTCACAGCCTACGACCTGACCGGCCTTTACCGGGACAGAAACGCCGCCCTGATGCGCTTTTTGCTGCTGGAGGCCGCCGTGCTGGTCGCGGCGTCCGCCGTCACGGCGCTGCTGGCCCGCCGCCTGACCCGCCCGCTGGCTGTCCTGACCGACGCCGGGGCGCAGATCGCAGCCGGGGACTACGCCCGCCGCACCGACCTGCACACCGGCGATGAGATCGAGGCGCTGAGCCGCAGCTTTGACAAAATGGCCGATGCTGTGCAGGAAAAGATCGCTGACCTCGAGGCCGACGTCCAGCGGCGGGAGGACTTCGTCGGCGCGTTCACCCACGAGCTGAAAACCCCGATGACCAGCATCATCGGCTATGCGGACATGCTCCACACCATGCAGACCGACCCCGACGAGCAGCGCGAGGCCGCCGCGGCCATCGTGCACGAGGGGCGGCGGCTCGAGGCGCTGAGCCGCAAACTGCTGGCCCTGCTGGGCCTGAATGAGGAGGGCGTTGAACTGACCGCCGTGCCGCTGCCCGCGCTCTGGCCGCGGCTGCACGCGGCCTGCCCGGACGTCAGCCTGCGCACGCCCGCCGCCGCACCTACCGTGCGCGGGGACGCCGACCTGTTGCTGGATCTGCTCTGCAATCTGGTGCAAAACGCCGCCAAGGCCAGTGCGCCCGGTGCGCCGGTGCTGGTGCTCTGTGCGCAGGCCGGGGACGCCGTCACGCTGACCGTGGCGGACCGCGGCTGCGGCATTCCGCCCGAGCTGATCCCCCGCGTGACCGAGCCGTTCTACATGGTCGATAAATCCCGCGCCCGCCGTCAGGGCGGCAGCGGCCTGGGGCTGGCGCTCTGCCAACGCATTGCCGCCGCCCACGGCAGTGCGCTGCGCATCGAAAGCGAACCCGGCAGGGGCACCCGGGTCAGTGTGACGCTGCCCGCCTGGAAGGAGGATGCACCGTGAGCCTTTGGAACCATCCGCGGCTGACCGCCGCGCTTTGCACCGTGGCCGTGCTGGGCTGCGCCGCCGCGCCCGCGGTGTTTCTGGCCGCAGCCGACGCCGCCAGCCTTGGCCGCGTCGAGACCGTGGCCGACCCCTACGTTGCCCCGACGCCCACGGCGGACGATTATTATATCCTGCGCCAGCTGGCCGCCCGCAGCCGGAACGCCGAGACTGAGCGGGAGCAGCGCCCCGCCGAGGTTCTGACAGCCCCAAAAATGTACATAGGTGCGTCCGCCAGCCTGCAATCCATGCAGTATGCGGATTCCGCCGCCGCCGAGGCCGCCGAGAACGCCCTGCGCCAGCTGGCCGAAACCGGCGCCGTGCCCGCCGCCTGGGCTGCCGAGGCGCTGGACACGGCAGAGACCGGCGAAAGCTACACCGACTGGGACGGCAGATATTACTACCTGGACGAGACCTACTGTGTCACCGACAGCCTCGGCTTTGTGACGGTGCGGCGGTTCGGTATGACGGACAATGCACTTTTTACGCGCTACAGCGTCACTATGGACAGCCGCACCGGCACAGTGGTCGAGGCATGGCTCTCGATGGCCGGGACCGACGCGGAAAACACCCCGCTGCCCACCGAGACCGCCCTGCGCAGCTTTGCCGCCCAGGCCGGACTGGAAAGCCTCGGCGACTGGGCCGCCCCCGCCGACAGCCCCTACGGCTGCGCCCTCTACAGCACGAACGGCGGTGCGCTCATCACCGCCTCGACCCACCCCTACACCTACCAGGATTACGTCGGTACAGCGCCGGTTTCGTCAGACCGCTGGTACTACAGCCTGACCCTCCAGCTCCGCACCGAGGACCAGCTGCCGGGGTAGGGGGCGGGCTCCCCCTGCCGCCCTTCCCCGGGCAACCCGTAGGGGGCGGCGTCCCCGACGCCCCGCGAAGGCTTGCGCCGACGTCCTTCCCCGGGTTACCACCCGCGGAGACTCCCGCTGCCGCCAACACCCGCGGAGGGGTCAAGACCCCTCCCTACGGACCGAACCATTGACGCCTGCCCACGCAACCCTGCGGGCCGGGCATGCCCGGCCCCTACCGCGTAATAATCCCACCCATCTCTACACTACTTAAAAAGGAGGCTCCCTCTATGCGCAACCGCCATCTTGCCGCCATTCCCCTTGCCGCGCTCCTGCTCACCGCCTGTGCGTCCGCCACGGATGCAACACCCCTGACCACCCCCACGCCCGAACCCACCGCTACCGCCACCCCGACCCCCGCCGCCGGGGACTTCGCCTGGCTGAACCGCCACGACAGCAGCTTCAACAGCGGCGACGCCTACTATGAAATGGTCTACCGCAACCACGGCGGCCTGCTGCTCAAAACCGACTACGCCACCGCCGCGCAGACCGTCGTCTGCGGCGTCCCGGGCTGCACCCACGACAGCGCCGACTGCCCGGCCTGGTTCCCGGGGCGGTACAGGTACTACTGTCCCTTCACGGCGGACGGCGCGGTCTATGTGCTCAACGCGACGTTATTCCACACGGATCGGACCTGGGAGGAATACCGTGAAGAATACCTCACGCCTCAGCTGGACAGCACCGACCTCACGCCCGAGGAACTGGAGGCCCACTACTACGGCCGGTGGCAGCAGGAAAGCGCCGCGCCGCAGGTGTACAGGCTGACCGACGACGGCAAGACCTGCATCGACCTGCCCGCCGAGTGTGTGGATTACGTGTTTGATTTTTGTGACGACGCGGCCCTGTACGGGACGATGACCTCCGGCAACAACGGCCAGGAGACAAAGGCCGTCCGCATTGATCTGACCACCGGTGCGCTGCAATCCGTGCCGCTGGAGCCCACAGAGTACTTTGTGACCTGCTACGACGGCGCGCTGCTGACGGTGCGCTATGTGACCGACGCGCCCCTGCCCGACGACTTTGAGCAGTTCCGGGCCGCCGTGCAAAGCGCCACCGTTGAATTTGACCGCTACGACCCCCGCACCGGCGAGCGCCGCAAGCTGATCGAGCGCCCCTACAACATCGCGGATGAGCGGCTTTCCGGGTATCTGGGCACCCACAACGGCAAGCTCTACTTTGAGGAGCGCGAGGCTCTGCAGGACGGCGGCTACAACCGCGGCGCCTTGCAGGAATATGACCCCGCCGACGGCAGCACCGCCACGGTGTGGGACGCGCCCCCGACCGGCAACCTGTGGGATTATCAGGACACCTATACGAACGTCCTGCCCGCCCGGGGCAGCCGGGCCGAGGACTGGCTCTGGCTGTACGGCACCGACGGCGCAGTGGGCGGCAACCGCTGTTATTTGATGAACGCCGCCGCCCGCGAGCTGGTGCCCATCACCCAGCGGATGAAAAATTACACCTACGACATACCCCCGTCCCTTCTGGCCCAGACCGCCGATGGCCGCTGGCTCCTCTGGACCGAATCCAACGACGAAAACGTGCATGTGGCCTATGGGCTGATCGCCCCCAACGATTTTGCCGACGGCAGCACCGACTATACGCCGGTGGAGATGTGGGCAGGGTGAGGCGTGGGAGCCGCCCATTCCCGGGCAAACCGTAGGGGGCGGCGCCCCCGACGTCCCGCGAAACCTTCCGCCAACGGCCATCCCCCGGACAGTCACCCGCGGAGGGGTCAAGACCCCTCCCTACGGGCCGAACCATTGACGCCTGCCTACGCAAACCCCCGGGCCGGGCATGCCCGGCCCCTACCGTGCGGCGGTCCGGGAACGGGTGTCCGCGTAAACCCCGCGGGCGTTTCCATATCCCCATCCGTAGGGCGGGGTGCCCCCACCCCGCCGCGGCCTCCCGCTGCCGCCAACAACAACCCTTGCCTTCCCCCTTGGGGGAAGGTGGCCCCGCAGGGCCGGATGAGGGGCAGGCTCCCGCTGCCGCCCGTTCCCGGGCAAACCGTAGGGGGCGGCGTCCCCGACGCCCCGCGAAACCTTGCGCCGCCGCCAACAACAGCCCTTGCCTTCCCCCTTGGGGGAAGGTGGCCCCGCAGGGCCGGATGAGGGGCAGGCTCCCGCTGCCGCCCATTCCCGGGCAAACCGTAGGGGGCGGCGTCCCCGACACCCCGCGAAACCTTGCGCCGCCGCCAACTACAACCCTTGCCTTCCCCCTTGGGGGAAGGTGGCCCCGCAGGGCCGGATGAGGGGCAGGCTCCCGCTGCCGCCCATTCCCGGGCAAACCGTAGGGGGCGGCGTCCCCGACGCCCCGCGAAACCTTACGCCAACGGCCATCCCCCCCGGGGTAACCACCCGCAAACATCCGCCCACGCAAACCTGCGGGCCGGGCATGCCCGGACCCTACCGTGCAACGTAACGACCAGTTCTACACCACCCAAAAAGGAGGCTCCCACACATGAGCCGCACACTTCCGCTCATCCTGACCGCTGCCCTCTTGCTCACCGCCTGCACGTCCGCCGCACCGGCACAACCCGCCGCCGCCACAACCTCCCCTGACGCCGCAGCGTCCTCCCCGGCACAACCTGACGCCGCGGCGTCCTCCCCATCACAGCCCGCCGCCGAAACCTCCGCCCCGCCGCTTACCCCAAAATTCCCCGTCGGCCATCTTCTCACCCTCCCCCAGAACCAAAACAGCGGCCCCGTCTGGAACACCGGCGACGCGCTCTATGAGCTTCGGGACGCCAGCAATATGACCCCCGAGGCCCTCGTCCTCAAAACCGACTACGCGGCCCTGACCCAGTCCGTCTACTGCGATATTCCCGGCTGCACCCACGACTCCGACGCCTGCCCGGCCTACCTGGCCAGCGACTTCTGCGTCGGCGTCATGGCCGTGGACGGCACGGTCTACACCTATCCCAACGAGCTGACAAACGTCGCCCCAACGCAGATTTACCGCATCGACCCCGCCGCCGGCAAAACGCCCGTGGCCGCGGTGCCCGATGCCCTGCCCCACCACATGCAGCTGCAATGGTGCGACGAGTACGCCCTGTACGGCTGCCCCCTCGCCGCCAGTCATCAGCCCGGCACCCTCTACCGCTGGGACTGGCAAAATGACACGGTGCAGACCATCCCGATGCTGGCCGACGAGAAGATCATCGCCTGCGAGGGCAGCCGCTTCCTGACGATCCGCATCGAGGCGAACGAGCCGTTCCCCAATTTCGGCAGCACCGAGCAGGAAAAAGCCATTTTGGCGCACGCCGTCTACGTCTACGCCTGGCTCGACCCCGCCACCGGCGCGCGGGAAAAAATCTGCACGCGCCCCTACGCGGACGGCTATTTCCACAACTATTACGATGGCAGGATCTACTACACCGGCAATTTCCGCAATGCCGACACCCCCGGCCAGCAGGCCGCCCTGCTGTACTTTGACACTGCCGACGGCACCGAGAAAACGCTGCTCGAGACCATCCCGCTTCACACCTACGGCATCGACGTGTGCGCACCCTTCAGCCCGGCGTTTGCGGGCGTGCCGCAGCGGTATCTCCGCGTGCAGAATGCCGGGGACGCCAACGCGGACTGCCTGCTGGACATGGAAACCGGCGACGTCCTCCCGGCCCCCACGGTCACGGCGGAGGGCGTGCGCCGCCCCGCGCTGCTGCTGGCCTGCACCGCGTCGGGCCAATGGCTGACAACCGCCAACCCCCGCGGCGGCTATGACCCGCAGTACAGCCTCTACGCCCTCTGGGACCCGGCAGACTTTTTGGCCGACGGACAGCCCGCCGCGTGGGTCACGATGTATGCGACAGAATGAACGGTTGTATAATTATGCGCAAAAATGCCGATTTGTCCACAAGACGAGAACACCGGCACGCCTGCCGCAAACAAAATTTTGAAAAGTAAGCCAAAACTACTTGAAAAATTGCTTTTATGGTGGTAACATGAAGGCGGTGTTTGAAATTATATAAAGGAGTGTCGTTTTATGGCAATTCAGAATGCTTACCTGCAGGGCGTATATGAGGGCCTTGCAAAGCGCAACCCCGAGCAGAAGGAGTTTCTGCAGGCTGTTGAGGAAGTCCTCGAGAGCCTGGAGCCCGTTGTGGCTGCCCACCCCGAGTACGAGAAGGCCGGCCTGATCGAGCGCCTTGTCGAGCCCGAGCGCATCATCATGTTCCGTGTGCCTTGGGTCGATGACGCTGGCAAGGTCCAGGTCAACCGCGGCTACCGTGTGCAGTTCAACTCTGCCATCGGTCCCTACAAAGGCGGCCTGCGTTTCCACCCCTCTGTCAACCTGTCTATCCTGAAGTTCCTGGGCTTTGAGCAGTGCTTCAAGAACAGCCTGACCGGTCTGCCCATGGGCGGCGGCAAGGGCGGCGCTGACTTTGACCCCCACGGCAAGTCTGACGCCGAGGTCATGCGCTTCTGCCAGAGCTTTATGACCGAGCTGTACCGCCACATCGGCCCCGACACCGACGTGCCCGCCGGTGATATTGGCGTTGGCGGCCGTGAGGTCGGCTACCTGTTTGGCCAGTACAAGCGCCTGCAGAATGAGTACACCGGCGTGCTGACCGGCAAGGGCATCCCCTTCGGCGGTTCTCTCGCCCGTACCGAGGCTACCGGCTACGGCCTGTGCTACTTTGCCAAGGAAATGCTGGCTGACGCCGGCAAGAGCTTTGAGGGCCAGCGCGTGGTCATCTCCGGCTCCGGCAATGTGGCCACCTACGCCAACCAGAAGGCCACCCAGCTGGGCGGCAAGGTCATCGCCATGTCCGACTCCAACGGCTACATCGTCGACGAGAACGGCATCGACTACAAGGTCATCAAGGAGATCAAAGAGGTCAAGCGTGCCCGCATCAAGACCTACCTGGACTATGTCCCCACCGCTAAGTACGTCGAGGGCAGCCAGGGCATCTGGACCGTCCCCTGCGACATCGCCCTGCCCTGCGCCACCCAGAACGAGCTGCGTCTGGACGGTGCCAAGGCTCTGGTTGCCAATGGCTGCTACTGCGTAGCCGAGGGTGCCAATATGCCTTCCACCCCTGATGCCATCGCTTACCTGCAGCAGAACGGCATCCTGTTTGCCCCGGCTAAGGCATCCAACGCCGGCGGCGTTGCTACCTCCGGCCTGGAAATGAGCCAGAACAGCCTGCGCCTGTCCTGGACTTTCGAGGAAGTGGATGAGCGCCTGCACAACATCATGGTCAACATCTATCACAGTGCTGCCGCCACTGCCGAAAAGTACGGCATGAAGGGCAACCTGGTCGCCGGTGCCAACATCGCCGGTTTCGAGAAGATCGCCTCCGCCATGATGAGCCAGGGCATTGTCTGATACAAACGCAGACAGTCGGGTGAACTTCCGGGAAAAATTGCATAAACTTTTTTAGCAAAACCTATTGACACACACGCCGTGCTGTGGTATTATAATCAAGCACCGCGAAACAGCGTGTGTGTCATATATCGCGGAGTAGAGCAGATGGTAGCTCGTCGGGCTCATAACCCGGAGGTCGCAGGTTCAAGTCCTGTCTCCGCAACCAACAAAAGCTCGTTGAAACGACAAGTTTCAACGAGCTTTTTTCTACATTATGGCAAAAGTGGTAACGATCTGGTAACTTTGACCCCAAAATGACCCCAAAACGGCAAAATGACTGCGCCCGGACGATTGAACTTTTCAACCGCCCGGGCGCTTTTTGTGGATAAATTTTGCGGAGTTGGCAGGTAAAAATAGGATCGGTCAGTGTAGTCAGCTCGCCTTGACGAGTACCAACACGCTGTTCTGCGGTACGACAATTTGTTCTTGTTTTGTGGGAATGGGCGGGTTCTTGTACTGGCGCAGGGCTTTTTGGATTTGCTGCTTGACTTCCAGCAGGGCGGCATCTAATGTTGATGCAGTGATGACGATTTTGGGGAAGTCGGGAACATGGGCGGTGCAGCCGTCCGGGGATAAGGTGCAGAGTACAGGGTAGGGCCGGTTCTCTACGGAGATACTGTACTGCATCCCGAACATATCATCCATCTTGTCCATTTCGTGCCGCTTATGTTCGTCCATGCTGTGGACGTAAGTGTCCATAGTAAAGGCCACAGAGTAGTGTCCCAGAATTGCCGACAGTGTTTTGTAGTCCATGCCGCGCTCCAGCGCACGGGTGGCAAAGGTATGTCGCAGGGCGTGGAAGGTAAAGTGCCCGATGTCGGCATCCTTCAACAGGCGTTCGTAGTAATCCTTGAAAGTTTTCTGCTCAAAGTAGTGACCGAATTCGTTGGTAACGATGAAGCCATCGTCGGTGTACTTATCCCCTGCCCGAATCTTATCCTGTGCCTGCTGCTGTTTCCAGCGGGTAAGCTCGTCTGCCATTGTGCGGGTCAGCGGAATCGTGCGGCGGGAGTTTTTCGTTTTGGGCGTACCGAATACGATTTCGGTTTTGTTTTCGCCATCGTGGGCTTCGTACTTGGCAAGGCGGTTGATGGTACGGCGGACATGAAGCTGCGCGGTGGAAAAGTCGATGTCCTCCCACTTCAGCGCCAGCAATTCCCCCATGCGTAATCCGGTACACAAGTCTAAGCGGATAAACACGCCATAGCGGTGGCGGTAGCTGGCTTGCACCAGCGCACGCTGTTGGTCGTTGGTAAAAACCACGATTTCGGGCTTCTCTCCGCTGGGCAAGGTCACGGCATCGCAGGGATTATAAACCAGTAGATGCTCTTTTACAGCTTGCTGTAAGCACTTATGCAATGCCATATGGTAGTTGCGCAAGGTCTTGGGGGATAAGTCTTCCTCGCGGAATTTGTAGTTATAAAACTCCTGCAAGGTGTGCGGTTCTAATTTCTTTAATAAAATCTTTCCCAGTACACAAAAGTGCTTGTTGAGATAACTGCGGTAGCTGGCGTAAGTAGATTGCTTGACGGTGTCCTTCATATAGGTGTCCAGCCAGTATTCATACCACTCTCCCAGTGTCACCGACATAGGATCGCGCCAGCCCTGTGTGCGGACTTCGTGGGCTTGCTGTTGTAAAATGGCAATCGCCTCTTGCCGAGTGTTGCAGCAGGTGGATGTGCGTCTGGGCTTGCCGGTCTTGTAGTCGATTCCGGCGGATAGCCGAACCTCCCACCGCCCGTCTGTGCGACGACGGATATTGCCCTCGTTGTGCCCACGGCGCAGGGCTTTTTTAGACGTGTCTTTCACGATGCATCGTCTCCTTTCGTGACACAAAGACTACCACAGGTACGACCACAAAGCTATTCATCAGACCCGACAATCTTCGGGTTCTCGTTTTGGGCTTTATTGACCTTTTGCTGCTCCAGCCAGCCCAGAAGGTCATCCCGCCGCACCAGCAGTCGGTTTCCAATGTGGAACGCAGGAAAAGTCGCGTCGTGAAATATCCGGTAGGTGGTCGAGCGTGAGATACCGAAGTAAGTTTGCACCTCCTTGGGACTTACAACATTGGACAAATTTTGAAATTCCGTGTTCATGGGTTCCTCCTATGTAGATAAAATTAAAAGTTCTTTACTATATAGCCGCTGAGAAAAGGCAAAAGGTAACGCTCGCTGAAAAAATAATGGGATTTTTTCATTAAATTTCAGTATAACAGTATAACTTGCAGGATTCCTGCAAGTTTAGAGATGTAAAGCGAAGAATTTTTTCTCAAGAACTGGCCTAAACGCCAAAATTACACTTCAAAACCAGCATACCACCTATTGTGCTAAAAACCCTTGCACTTTTACAAAATATCTAAATCCATTTTAACAGGCAATGGGGCAAAAACCCTGCCACATTACTCAAAATAAAACAGGCAAGCCGCAGATTAAAACGGCTTGCCTGTAGAATGACGATGATGACGATGATGACGATGTTTTTGATATACCCCTTTACCCTATCCCACGAACACCGTCACCATCGTCATCACCGTCACGCTTATAGTGAAATGACGCTTGCAGTTTACTACTGCTCGAAACAAAAACAATGATACTACGAGAAACACAAAATCAGAATGACGCAGATGACGCTAATGACGCTGAATCTGGGATATGGTATAGGGATATCCTCAAAACAGCGTCACAAGCGTCATCTGCGTCACTATCGTCACACAAGAACAGCGAGGGGGTCTGGGGTACACCCCAGAAATGTGCATGTGGATGACCACATGCTATGCTAGCGAAACATGTTCCAGCCCAAAGCGGGGGTAATCAAAGCGGATACGCATACAAACTCGTATATGCTCCAGAGTGAATCAGTTTGGATTCATCCAAAAATCTTGACTCGAAAAAGTGAATCAGTTTTGATTCACTTTAGAATTTGAGTTCGCTATATTGCCAATGCAAAATTTATTTACATACAACTTTCTCCAACCCCGCGGCACGGGTTATGGCGGGTTTGCAAAGATGGTTAAAGGCAGCCACAACGCGACCGACGCCAAGCATTGAAATGACTGTACCTAAGCCGATGCCGAGCAGCGGATCGCCGAAGAACGCACCGACAAGCAGGGAAACAGCAACACAACCGCAGTCAAAAATATTTTTGGTAAAGCCAAGCTCACGACCGCAGCGGCGGGCGATGCTGTTCACGATACCGTCGCCGGAATTGGGGATGAGCTGCATATCCACTGTCATGGCGGCACCAATGCCGGTCAGCACAATGCCCGCCAGCAACACAAGCAGATCTGTGGGCAGATAGCCGTGTTCGTAGGGGATTACCGCCTTGAACAAATTCATAAACCGCGTAAACACCAGACTCAGCGGCAGCTGCAGCAGATCCAGCCAGCTGCGGTCTTTGCCGTTTATAATCATCTGCGCAGCGATAAAAAGACAGTAGATTACAAACATCATGTCACCCAAATTCACTCCTGCGCCCTCGCTGATCGTGTAGGCTACGGACATAATTGCTGAGGAGCCAAGCCCGGCCTTGATGTTCAAAATCAGCCCCATAGCCAGAACCAGCATACCGAACAGATAGAAAAAACAGCGTACCGGAATATGTTTTTGCTTCATGGTGTTGTCCCCGTCTTTTGAAAATGATTTATGTGATAACGTTTTCATTATACACCCTGCGATATAAAATTGCTACAGCGATTCTTTTGACAAGTTCCGTGACATCTGCTCTCATTGCAGATAAAATTATCGGTCTGCCCTTTCATTTTTCTGCAATGGTCGGGGTGCGATGCGCCGGACTTTCGTCATTTTGCAAATGTTTGCATAGCCAAATTTGAACAAAAGCACGAAAATGTGTAACACATATTGACAAATCTGAGCAACAGGAGTATATTTTGGGCATAAGATT
>ENA-OQIZ01001108-OQIZ01001108.1-human-gut-metagenome-genome-assembly--contig:-NODE-1108-length-11182-cov-3.063953_pt1 | contig 11182 bp, 6 predicted proteins | sample MGYA00242593_ERZ504758 | MGnify/ENA primary metagenome ERZ504758 (study PRJEB26092, sample SAMD00036364) | human gut metagenome | host: Homo sapiens | study: EMG produced TPA metagenomics assembly of...
CGGCGCCATCATCAACACCATCCCCGCCGGCGTGCTCGGCGGCGTGACCACCCTGCTGTACGGCATGATCGGCATGATCGGTATCCGCATCTGGGTGGAGAACAAGGTCAACTTCGACAAGCCGGTCAACGTCATGGTGGCCGCCATCACCATGATCATCGCCGTCGGCCAGTTCGAGTTCGCCTTCAACGGCATTTCCTTCAACGGCATCGCCATCGGCACCATCGTGGTGCTCGTCGCCTACCACGGTCTGAAAGCGATCGGCAAGTTCACCGGCACGATCGACAAGGACGATCCCGACGTGCTGTGACGCATCCGGCGTCGACGATAAAGGCCCCTTCCCGAACGGTTCGGTTTCGCGCCGTTCGGGAAGGGGCCTTTCGCATGTCGTATGATGGCCGCTTCGGCGGTCGTGCGATGGCGGGCCGCGTGGACCGTGGGTCAGCGGTAGTTGCGTTCGATGATGATGTCGGAGACGGTGAGGTTCGCCTCGTTGACGAGGTTGAACAGGATCACCTCGGCGAGCTCGGCGGGATCCATGAAGGAATGCTGTTTCTCCAATGATACGTAGTCGTGGCTGTCACGGTAAAAATCGGTGTCGATGCCGCCGGGGTAGACGCCCACGATCTTCACGCTCGACCCCTTGTACGCGGCCTTCAGGCTCTGCGTGTAGCCTTTCTCGCCCCATTTGGTCGCGCAGTACACCGATTCGTTGGCGTTGCCGCGTGTGGCGGCGGTGCTCATCACGTTGGCGATTTTCAGGTCGTGCTCGCCGCAGGCCTTGAGTGTCGCCACGCTCCACAGGATCATGCCTTTCAGCCCCTTCAGGCATTTGTCCACGTCGGCGGCGACGTAGGCGGTCGGCGTCTTGAACGAAGGCTGGCCGGCATTGTTGATGAGCAGGTCGATATGACCGATGCGCGCGATCTCGGCGATGGCGTCGTCCACGAACGTCCCGTCGGCGACGTCGCCGACGAACGCGCGGTAGCGTTCCGTGCCGAACCGTTCGGCGAGTTCGGCCTGCCGGTCGGCGTCGAAGTCGATGCCCGCCACGATCCAGCCGCGTTCGATGAGCTGGCATGCCAGCTCATAGCCCAAGCCTCGGGCGCTTCCCGTGACGATGGCGATGCGCTTGCCAGTGGCTGTTGTCATAACAGGCTCCTTTGCTCTTTAGATTGCGACGTATATCGCATAAAACGATTGACATGTATATATCATAGCCATCACGCCGGAACCGGCTGGTACTGGTCGAGTACGGTGAAGCACTTCCGATACGCCAGCACCATGATGACGCTATCGGCCAGCAGGGTGAGCGCCGCAATCGCAGCCAACACCATGAACTGGTATTTCGCAGCATTGATCGGATCGCCGCCAGCAATGATCTGGCCGGCCATCATGCCCGGCACCGTGACGATGCCCGCCGAAGCCAGCGACGCAGTGGTCGGCATCAGACCCAGACGAATCGACGAAACGACGCTCGGCCGAGCCGCCTCCCATGCTGTCGCACCCAAAGCCAGCAGCGTATCGACCTCATCGCGGCGCTCGCGCATGCTTTCGAAGAAACGGCTCAGCCCAACGGCCAAAGCGGAGACGGTGTTGCCCAACAGCATGCCGGTCAGCGGCACCACCAGTTGCGGTGCATACCAGGGGTGCGGTCGAATCACCAGTTCGGTGACCAGAGACATCATGATGAGCATGGTGAGCACCAGGCTCAGCAATACCGGGCCGGCCAGCCCTTTCGGCACGCCTTTGGCGCGTGAAAGCGTGATCTGCACCGCCGCGATCAGCATGAATGCGATGAGCAGCAGTACGAACCACGGGTTGCCTGAACGGATGACGAAGGCCATGATGAAGCCCATCGCGCACAATTGCAGCAGTGCGCGGCAGGCCGACCATAGCAGCGTGCGTCCGATGCCCATGCGCATCAGGCTGGAAATGCCGGCCGCCACGGCCACCATGGCAAGCGCGACGAGCAGCCCCCAGATGTCGATGGAATAGTAGTTGCCGCTCATGTCCGTGCCTCCTGGCCGTCTTCCCGATTGTTGCTCTGGCTGATCTTCTGGCTGTTCGCGTATGTTTCGGTAAGCACGCCGCCGTCCAATGCGACAATCCGCGAGGCGCGCCCGTCCGGCGGGCGATGCCTGATGCGGACGATAGACATGCCGCGATCCGCATATTGCGCCATGATGGCGGCGACCTTCTCGGCATTCTCATCGTCAAGCCCGGCGTCCACCTCGTCGGCCAGCAGAACCTTCGGCTCGGTGAGCAGCGTGCGCGCAAGACTCACGCGCGCCGCCTGACCGCCCGACAGGTCATGCGGGGCCCGATCCAAGTCGATGTCCTCACAGCCGATGCTGTCAAGCATTGCGCGAATGCGTTCACTGGGGAGCAGCGCCTTCGCCTGGGCGGCAGGGGATTGGCGGGAAAACAGTCGGCTCAGGCGCGAGGGGCGGCTGGTGCCCGTGATGCTGCGGATACGCAAGGTCCACGGCAGACGAATCGCCTCGGCCACGGTGGAACCGGTGAGCAGCGCCTTCTGCGGCAGATATGCCACCTGGCTGCGCCACTGCTGCGGCGTGAACTCGCTTGCCGGGCGTCCTTCAAGCTCCATGGAACCATGGGCGTGCGGGTTCAGCTGGGCGAACGCGGTGAGCAGACTGCTCTTGCCCGAGCCGGACGGGCCGACCAGATCGACGATCTCGCCGCGTTCGATGGCGAAGCGCAGACCCTTGAATATTGTTCTGGACGAATCGGCCCCCGGGACTTCGCACGTCATGCCGGAGGCCGCAAACACATACTGCATGGGTTCCAGCTTACTCGTTGGGGGTGTGGGAGGGGTGGGCGGCGCTTTAAAGTGGGGGCAATTGCCACATTTTTGCGTGACTTGTATTTCCTGTGGGAACAGTTGATAGGTCTTGACTGGTTTTGACTATTTCGTTCAATGTTGGGCAAGACGTCCGATGATGATGGGATATCCCATCATCATCGGACGTCTTGTGGCAATATACAGTGTACTGAGCCCAGATTCTGTCTAATCAGTAGAAAGAAGATAGCAACCTGTCAGGGGAGGCGGGTAGGTTGCTTTAGAACTTAAATAAGTGTCTTCTTGATTTCTTCTGTCTTTGTGAATTTTGACTGATGAGAATCTGGATCTCTTCGTTTTGTCTGCGGAGGAGATTGATCATCTCTGTAAGCTGCTGCTGATTTATAGTCTCTTTAGTCTGTGATACTTCCTGCAGTTGCTTTTCTTTGAAGCTTTTGATTTCTTCTTTAAGTTTGTCGTATTCTTGTCTTAGATTATTGTACTCCATCTTTAGGTTGTGATACCTAATTGGTTTAATTAATTTATTGATTGGGAATAATTTTCTGATTTTCTCAAGATTCTTATTGTGAAAGATAAAAAGAATTAATATGATAAATAAGATAAGGCTAAAAAAACTAGCTGTTAGCTGGCAAGTACTTGGGTTAAAAGCATAGATAAAGAAAAGCGCAAAGGAAAAGATAAGTATTAATAGGCATAGGTAAAATAACCATATACTAGGTTTGGGCTTATTCTGGTTTTCTTCACATGCTTCCTTGTTTAAATCATCCAAGACAATCAGTATATCTGCGTTTAGAAAATAAGTAACGAGAATATGTTCTAATACTAATATTGTTAAAAGAATCCATGACAATATAAATAGAAAAAGATATTTTGTGGGTGGGTTTATAAGTGAGTTTTTTTGAACTATGGAAATTATAAACGCTGGCGACATAGTCAATGTTATGCAAAAGAGGAAGCTAAAGCGAATGAGACGAAGATAGTAACGATAATGGTTTTTCTCGGTGAGGTTCGAATCATGAAGACATTTACCATATATTCCCTTCCATTTGTCAAGTGTCTTTTCCCACTTTTTTCTATCTTCAGCAAAGTCTCGGTTCAATGCATTGCCGATATTTGTCAGATAACATGAGCAAAAAAGGATTGCGGCCTGAAGAATGATTCCCCATGTTCCGTATCTTCCAAAAGAATCCAAGACTGTTGCTCCGATAAACGCGGAGACAAATAGACTGATAAAAAAAGACAGATTGGCTGTTTGCGTTGTTTGTGTCTTACTTCTTGATTCACTGAAAGCAATTGCAATGGCGAGAGTGGCTTGTATGGCAATTAGCGCCAGTGCGATGGTGATTGGCTCAGTACCATTATGTGTTAAACCTGACATTGCGATGCATGCACTTGAGGCTTTTGCCTTATCAATATTTAGACTCTCTGTTATAAGTTGTAACCATTTTTGTGATGGATTACAGAATTCATTTTCCTTTTTAAATGATTTAAGATTTAGTCCCAATCCAGATTGATAACTGCAGTATAAAGTAATCGTAAAACTTGCGAGAAATAGTAATATCCCAGATATGAAAAACTTTTTTGTTTCTGTTGTAAAGTAAGTTCTGTATGGGCGATATACATTATCGATCTGTTGAAAAAGATAATTAACGTTGGAAAAATCCTTGGTTCGCTTCAAGTTTTCTTCGTCTGACTTTTGTTGTGGTTTGTTTGTTTTCGCTGATAGGTCGCTTATCGATGTGTTTTGACTTGCCATGAGTCCCTTTCTTCCTACTCTTCAAAATTGATATTTTAATCTCGTTGAGAGATTTACTCGGATTGGTATTGGGCTCTGATGCAGCTTTTGTCCGGTATTTGCATTTTGTAATGTTTCCGATAGTTTGATTGGCTGAAATGCGATGTACGGCTCATACGTTGATGAAGACTCTCTGCAACGATGCCGGCAATACTGTGAATCCCTGCCAGCGGGTAGTGTTCTAAGCATTCGGATGAATTCGGATAGGGGCTATCACATGGATGAAGCATCGATTTCGTTGACTGATCTTAAGCCGGGATTGTTGATCTCGGGGATTATCCCGGGGCAACCTGTCAAAATCGTTGCCGTGAATCCAATGGATGGAGCTATTGATCTGTTCTACACCGATATGAGCGGAAAACCTGGCACGGAGATTATCGATGATGAATCGGTCAGAAGTCTACATATCGTTTCCCCTGAGGGGACTGGTCCGAAGTTTGACGCCGATCCGGAGGAATTCCGTTTGGCGGCGGAGGCTTTGCGCATCAAATATGCCGCTCTGTATGATCCGATGTCCGCTGTCTATTCGTCTGACATAGACCCTCTTCCTCATCAGATTCGTGCGGTCTATGAGGACATGCTTCCCAAGGTTCCGTTGCGATTTCTCCTGGCGGACGATCCTGGTGCCGGCAAAACCGTAATGGCCGGTCTATACATCAAGGAGATGCTGCTTCGGGCTGCTGCCGAACGTGTGCTTATCGTGTGCCCGGGCGGATTGGCGGAGCAATGGCGGGATGAGTTTTCGGATAAGTTCGGTTTGGGCTTCGAGGTGTTCCAGCCGGCGATGCTGAACCTGAGCCAGTCGGGGAATCCGTTCCGCGAATATGATCGGCTTATCGTCCGCATGGATCAGATTGCGCGTAGTGACGAATACCGTATGATGCTTTCCGAAGTGACTTGGGACATCGCGGTGGTGGACGAGGCTCATCGCATGAGCGCGCATTACAAGAATGTATTCGGCGAAACTGGCTATACCAAGCGTTTTCGTCTCGGTGAGATTCTCGCAAAGACATCCGAGAACTACCTGCTGATGACGGCTACCCCGCATTCCGGCAAGGAATCCGATTTCCAGCTGTTCATGACATTGCTTGACCCTGATCGCTTTGCAGGACAGTATGAGCCGAAGCGACATCGCAAAACTGATACCACAGGCCTTATGCGGCGCATGGTCAAAGAGGATCTGCTTACTTTCAACGGCAAACCGTTATTCCCGGAACGTCATGCCGTGACGGTGACCTACGAGCTTTCCGCAGGGGAGATGTCCTTGTATAAGTCGGTCACGGATTATGTTCGCGAAGGCATGAACACTGTGAAGAAGATCATGCAAACGGACGGCAAACGCGGTAATAGCATCGGTTTTGCGTTGACGGTGCTGCAACGTCGTCTTGCCTCGAGCCCGGAAGCGATACTGCGTTCCCTGGAACGTAGACGAGACAGGTTGTCCGAGCTGTTGGAAAAGATCGACGCTCACCCTGATAGGGTGATGGAGATTCTTGATGACAGTAATAGGAATCAGCCATCCGTCGATACGGACGCATTCGATGACATGTGGGATGAGACGGACGAGGATCAGCAGGGGCAATTGGAACTTGATTTTGACCAGGTTGCCGATTCCGTGACGGGTGCGCACACTCGCGAGGAACTTGCCGGCGAGATCCACTGGCTTGACAGGCTTGTGGAACAAGCGGCAGCTGTCCGTGCTTCGGGACTGGATACGAAATGGTCTCAGCTTTCGGACATCCTGCATGAGAAAGTGCTGAATGCCGGCACATCGGAATTGCCGCACAAGATGATCGTATTCACCGAGCATAGGGACACACTCGAGTATCTGAAGGATAGGATCGTCACGCTGTTGGGGCGCCCGGAGGCTGTGGAGACGATTCATGGTGGCATGAATCGCACGGAACGTAAGCGTGTGCAGGAACGGTTTGTGAACAATCCCGTCTCGCGTATTCTGATTGCGACCGATGCGGCAGGCGAAGGCCTGAATTTGCAGCGTGCCGATCTGATGGTCAACTACGATCTGCCTTGGAATCCCAATCGTATCGAGCAGCGTTTCGGTCGTATTCATCGCATTGGTCAGAAGCGTGTGTGCTGGCTGTGGAACCTGGTGGCAAAGAACACGCGAGAGGGTGAAGTGTACGGCAAGCTGCTTGCGAAGATCGGGACAATGGACAAGGCGTACAGCGGTCGTCTGTTCAATGTGCTTGGCGATGGCGACGCGTTCGAGAACAAATCCCTGAAGGATCTCTTGCTTGAGGCGATCCAATACGGTGATAGGCCGGATGTGCAGGCCAAGCTTGATCAGATTATCGACAGAAGTGTCGGTCAGGGTCTGCAGGAGCTGATCAACGAGCGTTCCGCTCATCCGGATAGGTATTCCAAGGTCGACGTCGATGAGGTCCGTCGGCTTATGGAGCGGACTCGCGAGCGTAAACTTCAGCCCGGCTATATCTCCGCCTTCTTCCTTGCTGCGTTCGAACGTTTGGGTGGCGTTGTTCGCAAGCGTGAGCCGGGTCGCTGGGAGGTCGCCCATGTGCCTCAGGATGTGCGCAGGAAGGCGGATGCGCGTGACAGACGTAAAGGCGTTTCGGACGCATATGAACGGATTACGTTCGATCCGAAGCTGGTTCATGTGGGCAATAACAAGTCCGATGCGTTGCTTGTGGCTCCGGGCATGCCGTTGCTGGATGCCGTTGATGAACTGATCATCGACGAATACGGCTCGGCGCTGGATCACGGTACCGTGTTCGTGGATAGAACCGACAGCCAGTCCAACAAGCCGGTGCTGATGACGGCTGTCGAGCAGACGATCACGGACCCGAAGGGCAATGCCGTGTCCCGCCATTTTGATTATCTGCAACTTGATGAGAACGGTACTCCCATGCTTTCTCCGGCTCCGCCGTATCTCGACTATGACGCTCCCGAGCGGCATGAGTCGCAAACCGTTGACGAACTGCTGGCGTCACCTTGGTTGAGGGCGGACCATGGTACGGAAATACGCCAGTATGTTTATTCCCATGGCACAAAGCCACGTTTGGCGGAGCTTCAGGTTCGGAGGGATGCCGAGAACCGTCATGTGCTTGAACAGGTCCGGATCCGTCTGAATGCCGAGATCGAATACTGGTATCAGCAGTACAACAAATGCGAGGAGGACGAGCGCCACGGCAAGCGGGGCAGGAACATGAACTCTGCGACCGCGCGTAAGCATGCCAGGGAGTACGAGAAAAGACTCGAGGTGCGAGAACATGAGCTGACCGCGGACGCACGGCTGCATGCCAAACCGGCCACGGCACGTGGCATGGCATTGGTCATTCCGTCCCGCTTGCTGCCGCAACAGCCGGCAATCGCAAAATCCAGGTTATTCGCAAAGGATACGGCTGAGGTGGACCGCAGGGCCGTCGATTTGACGCTGGAGGCAGAGCGTAGGCTTGGACGCACGCCGGTCGAGATGCCCCATAACAACAAGGGATACGACATTCGTTCCGCCGATGCTCACGGCATGGTCTATTTCATCGAGGTCAAGGGGCGTATAGATCGTCCTGAAGCGGACACGTTCACGGTGAGCGCGAACGAGGTCGCATTCGCCCAATCCCAGGGCGACAGGCACAGGCTTTCGCTTGTGCGCGTGAGCCCGCGTGGCGCGGAGCACGACAGGATCCGTTATGTGACGCACGCGTTCGATGCGATTGCGCCTGCTGTCTCCACCCGTTCGTTCAACGAGCGGCTGGCTGATTACTGGAATCGTGGTTCAATGCCAAATTAATGGGTTGAATGCGCACATTGTGAGTGTTTATCCCGTTAATGAGGATGGAGAAAGGCTAATCTTGCAGGTAGGAGAAAACCTGCACTGACGAAGGATGTATGCATGACTGACCTTTTGCGCAAGAAGAAGCTCATCGAGACGGGTATTCCGTTGAAGACGATCAATGAAGAAGCTTATAGAGAAAAATATCAGCATCATGGTCATCCTTTTCGGATTCACTTGTATTGGGCGCGTCGTCCATTGGCAACCACGCGTTCCATCCTGTTCGCCCAGCTTGTGGATGACCCATCCGCGCACTCGGACCGGTTCCCGACCGAGGAAACGCAGAACATCGAACGCAAACGTCTCCATCTGATTATGGAGCGCTTGGCGAAGTGGGAGAACCTCCACGATTCCAATCTATATAAGGAAGCCAAGCAAGCTATTCTCGACTCGAACGACGGCATCATGCCCGACGTGCTGGATCCGTTCGCGGGGGGGGTGCCATTCCGCTGGAGGCCCAGCGTCTCGGTCTGAAATCGCATGCGTCTGACCTGAATCCATTGGCGGTGACGATCAACAAGGCGTTGATCGAATTCCCCTCCATATTCTTCAATCAGCAGAGCATCCACCCGACCGAAGGCACGAAGACGAGCGACAGTACGGGTGGATTGGCCGACGACATCCGCTATTACGGCAAGATTCTGCGCGACAAGGCGTTCGAGAAGGTCTGGTATCTGTATCCGAAAGTCAAGGACGAGCATGGCGTTGAACATACCGTAATCGCATGGATCTGGGCGCGTACCGTCACGAACCCGAACCCCGCCAACCCGGTGCAGGTGCCATTGGTGCGCTCTTGGTGGCTTTCCAAGAAGAAGGGGCATGAGGCATGGGTGGAGCCCATCGTCGCATCCGACGGCAGCATCAGCTATAAGGTCCACCATGATGATCAGGGGCCTACCGGCGAACAGGAGGGAACCGTCGACCGTAAGGGAGCGGTGTCCATTGTCGACGGCACGCCGATTGCCTTGGAATACATCCGCTCCGAGGGGCGGGTCGGGCGTTTGGGAGCGCAGCTGATAGGCATTGTTTCGGATTCAGAGCATGGCAGGTATTATTCCTCTCCTATTGCAGAGCAAGAAACGGTTGCGGATTGCCTGAAACCAGATGATTATCCGGACGGGGATATTTTTGATTGGCCAGGGCGGATCAATGTATTCCGCTATGGAATGACTCATTTCTCTGATTTGTTTACGAATCGTCAGCTGACGGTGTTGACGACTCTGGCGGACACGGTCGCCGAAGTACGGGAGCTCGTGTTGGCTGACGCGTTGGCAGCTGGCATGCCGGAGGGTAAGCCGCTCGACGATGGCGGCAATGGGGCCCAAGCGTATGCGGATGCGGTATCCGTTTACCTGAGCCTTGCGGTTAGCCGACATACTGACCGTTGTTCATCTATCGCAAGTTGGCAAAATCAATCTCAAAAAATGAGGGATGTATTCTCTCGGCAGGCGATTCCAATGACCTGGGACTATGCCGAAGTGAATCCATTCTCGAATTCGACCGGTAATTTCTATGGCGACGTTGACTGGGTGGCGGAATCACTTGAGTCAGTTCCGGCTTATCCGGAATGCGAGGCTCATCAGGCGGATGCGGCCACGCGCGACTATACGAACGTGGTGGTGTCCACCGATCCGCCGTACTACGACAACATCGGTTACTCCGACCTGTCGGACTACTTCTACGTGTGGCTGCGTCGCATGCTCAAACCGGTTCTGCCGTCCGTGACAGCTACGATGCTCACTCCCAAGACCCAGGAACTTGTCGCCAACCCATACCGCCACGGCGGCAAGGATGGGGCTGCGGAATTCTTCGTGGACGGATTCAATCATGTGTTCGCGCATATCCGCGAGACTGCGCGCACCGATATTCCCATGACCGTGTACTACGCGTACAAGCAGAAGGACGACAGGACAGGCACCTCCACAGGCTGGTACGCGCTGCTGGATGGCCTGATCCACAGTGGTTGGGAGATCACCGCCACCTGGCCGGTACGCAGCGAACTGTCCAATCGCATGATCTCCAGCGGCACGAATGCGTTGGCGTCATCTATCGTGCTGGCATGCCGTCCACGCCCAGCGGATGCTCCCTCGACCACGATGCGCGCATTCAACAGCGTGCTGCGAAGCGAACTGTCTGAGGAACTGCGTACCCTCATCGTATCCGGCATCGATCCGGTTGATCTGAGCCAGGCCGCGATCGGCCCGGGCATCAGCGTCTACTCGCGGTATTCACGCATCCGTGAGGCCGATGGCACCGACATGCCTGTCCAGCGGGCGTTGGAGGTCATCAACCACGTGATCGACGAGGTTCTGGGCGACGCGGATTCCGACTACGATCCCGACACCCGTTTCGCGGTGAAATGGTACCAGTCCTACGGGTGGGACAGGCAGGATTCCGGCATCGCCGACCAGCTGTCGCGCTCCTGCGGCACCTCGCCCGACATGCTGGTGCGTTCCAGCGTGTTCGAGGCGGCGGGCGGCAGCGCGCGTCTGCTCAGGCCAGCTGAGCTGGATGGTGAGTGGAACCCCCTGACCGACGTGCGCACCAGCTTGTGGGAGGCCGCCGTACGCATGGCAGGGGTTCTGGATTCCAAGGGTGTGGACGCGGTAACGCCGATGATGGCGCATGTCGGCCAATGCATGCCGTTGGATCAGGTGCGAAGTCTTGTATTCCGCATGTACCACGAGGCGGAGAAGCACAAGGACACCGAGGAGTCGATCCGTTTCAACAATCTGGCGTCCGTATGGGACGACCT
>ENA-OQIZ01001113-OQIZ01001113.1-human-gut-metagenome-genome-assembly--contig:-NODE-1113-length-11113-cov-16.780266_pt1 | contig 11113 bp, 7 predicted proteins | sample MGYA00242593_ERZ504758 | MGnify/ENA primary metagenome ERZ504758 (study PRJEB26092, sample SAMD00036364) | human gut metagenome | host: Homo sapiens | study: EMG produced TPA metagenomics assembly of...
TTGTCAGTACCAGATCTCCTCCATCATGACCATAAGTATCATTGAACAATTTGAAATCATCCAGATCGATAACTGCAACTCCGGCATTCAAAGACATATTTTTGACTTTTTCCTCAAAATATCTGCGATTATACGCCCCTGTCAGCACATCCTTATACAGCTTTTCGCTATATACCGTCAGCTTTTCCGTCAGTTTTTCATATCCTTCCTCATCAGTCAGTGTGCTTTCGTCCAGCTTTTTCAGCATTTCCATTACATAAGGCTCACTGTCAATCTCCAGATACCTTGCAAATACCTGATACATATCAGAATCGAGAAATTCAATTTTGGATGTCTGTTTCTTTTCCTCCAGTGCTTTAAGGGAAATGCAATTCTCACATCTTTTATCTTTATTCCAGAAAGCATAACACTGGCAAAGATTTTCTCTTCCTGCAAGCTTACTTTCCATTCCGGCAGCCTGCAGATCACTCCCTTTCAGGAGACGAACTACATCAAAAATCTCCCGAAGCACCTCCATTTTATTCTCTGCTTCCTGCATCGTCATTTGTTTCCACTCAATCATTATTCCCAGCCTCTCACGAACAACAGCTTTTTTCTGCAATATAAACTTGTATTATTATACCACTTACTCATCATGCAGTACAACAATAATATTTTTTCTTTATTTCATACCCCCTCTGGTTTTGTTGACAATCCACATATGAAAGGGTACACTTTCATTATCAGAAATAAAGGAATGGAGGGCATAGAGATGAGGATACTTCTGATCAACGGAAGCCCAAAAGGCAAAAGAAGTAATTCATTAAAGCTTGCATACAGCTTTATTAAGGGATTGGAAAACGGATGTACGAGTAATAAAGAAGAGTTATCTGTTGATGAACTGCATATAGCTTCAATGAATATAGGTGCGTGTAAGGGATGCTTTACATGCTGGCAGAAAACACCCGGGAGATGCTGTATAAATGATGATATGCAAACAGTCATTAAAAAACTGATTAGTGCTGATCTAATTTTATGGTCTTTTCCACTGTACTATTTTAATGTTCCCGGTATGTTAAAGAATTTGATCGATCGTCAGCTTCCTATGAGTCTTCCTTTTATGAGTTCAAGACAGGACGGATACGGAAGCGGCAGTCATGATGCCAGATATGATATGGAAGGCAAGAGACACGTATTAATCTCTACCTGTGGCTTTTATTCTGCCGACGAAAATTATGACAGTGTATTGCGGATGTTTGACCATTTCCTTGGCAGGGGAAATTATACGACCATTTTTTGCGGTCAGGGAGAATTGTTTCGTGTAAAGGAATTGTCAGTGAGAACAAATGAATATCTTGCTGCAGTAAAATGTGCAGGCTCTGAATATGCAATGACAGGAGCAATATCGAAAGAAACAGATGCTGTACTCCATACACTTTTATATCCCAGAGATATATTTGAAAAAATGGCAGATGCCAGCTGGGGTATTAACAAAACGACCGGAGAGAAAGAACCTGAGGATCTTGTATTTACCCGGCAAATGGCCGCTCTTTACAATAAAGACGCCTATGACGGAAAAGAACGCGTACTTGAGATACATTTTACCGATTTGGATCATACGTATCAGATTCGACTTAACAAGACCGGAAGCCAGATTTTTACAGATGGAAGCCTTTCTCCAACTACTCACATCGATACACCTTTTTCTGTATGGTCAGCTATTTCTCGTGGAGAAATTGGTGGCGCAGAGGCATTGGGGAAACAGATGTATACGGTATCCGGTGATTTCTCCTTGATGATCAATTGGGATAAATTCTTTGGAAGCACATCTACAGTCAAAAATCCTGAGAAAAAATCTCCAAACATGATTGAGAAGAAAAATCCTTCTATGATGACAATGCTTATACCATGGATTGCCTTTTGGATTGCTGTTTCTATTGCTCCTAAAGTGGGGGCTTTGATAACTCTTATCGTAGTGGCAGGCATACCGTTTATTATGAGAAATCATGAATTTGTGATCTGGGATCAACTCTCTATGATAGCCGTTGCTGTACTTTCCGCAGCAGCAAATGTAACCGGGAATGGAGATATTCCTACAAATATAGGATATCTTGTGTTTGGATTGTTCTGGCTGCTTTCATGCCTGACAAAAGAACCTTTATGCGCTGCTTATGTAAAATACAATTATGGTGGTGAAAGTGCACATAAAAACCCTCTCTTCATGAAGACAAATTATATTCTTGCAGCGGCATGGGGATTGTTATATGTACTGACAGCAGTCTGGACCTTTCTGCTCAGAAGAACCGGGTTTGGAAATCTGCTTATCATTGTAAACAATTTAATTCCAATCTTGATGGGATTTTTTACAATATGGTTTGAAAAATGGTATCCCGCAAAGATGGCAAGAGGCAAGAGAAAAGAAGAAAGCTCTGTACCGTAAAAACATCATAAAGAAAAAAAGCCACAGGCTGGGTGGGGTTCAGTCTGTCCCGACAGGGGGTGCGACCCCGCCAGGCCGCTGTCACTGCTTATTTTTTACAATCGGAACAGTGAATTTTTCTAACTTAATTAATCGATTATCGTATACTGCATCATTTCATAGTGTAATTTGCTTCCCTCTACAATATCAATATCAAAAGGAAGTTTTCATCTTAATTCCAGATTTTCCAGCTACCTCCTATTGAGAAGATGTTTCATAAATGTTACTATTCTTTTGTGCTTAGCTAACACAAATAATAAGAATAAGGAGGACGTAATATCTATGTGTTTTAATTTCAGTAATTGCTCCGAGTTATTTAATGCAATCTGCAAATATTTCAATCTCGGTTGTTAATCCATAATAACAATATTACCGGCAGAATAATTCTTCTGATATTCTGCTGAAAAAACAGCTCTGAACTTTTCGAAAAAAATCAGAGCTGTTTCATTTTATACTTCTCAATGCTTCGTATACTTAATAGATGGTCTAATTTCCTGATTCTGAGACAGTAATTTGTCGATTTCTGCCTGACTACTTTCTTCTTTTTCAAGACCAAGCATTTGTCTCGCTGATTTATTAATCAGCGTAACGTTCCCCTTTGTATCTACAGCAAGGAGTCCCTCTTCCAGACGATTGATCACATCCATTTCTTATCCAACATGCTGCATCTGTAGAAAGCACTTTTGTCAATATACCTTACACTGACTGGAATTACGATTTCTCTGATTGCAAATGCTGGCAAGAAACATCATCCAGGTGCCAAACATACAGGGCAGAATATTTACAGACAGGTCCATCCACCATCAACCGTGATAACCGCCCCATTTACATACTTTGATTCATCTGATGCCAGATACAGTGCCGCATTAGCAATGTCTTCTGCACTTCCCATTTCTGGTGCAATTCCCAGAAGTTTTTTGACATTTCCAAATCCGACCATATTAGGCATTCCCATGGATTTTGATATTTCTGTACTTATTCCTCCCGGTGCTATGTTATTGCATCTGATTTTCTGGCTCATATACTGGAACGTTACATTCCTTGACACCGCTGCTACAGCTGCCTTGGAAGCCGCATACGCCGCTCCTGCTGTATTATGATCTACACCAACAGATGTTACATTAATGATATTTCCGCCTTTTTCCTGTTTCAAAAATACCTGAACAGCCTTACGCATTGCATAAATCGGTGCATACCCGTTTATTTTCATTACGCGATCCAACATTTCATCTGTCATGTCACCAACTGGGCTCATATCGTCCATAATTCCCGCATTATTTACAAGAATATCCAGATGACCAAACTTTTCAACCGCAAAATCAATCATTTCATTATTTTTATCAACTGATGTAATATCTGCTGAAAAAATCTCTATTTCCCCCGGTTCACCTTTTAGGCTCTCTGCCAGTTCTTCCAAACGTTCTATTCTTCTTGCTACAGCAACAACTTTTGCACCTTCCTGTACAAAACGGGTAGTTATGGCTTTTCCCATTCCAGAGGATGCACCTGTAACAACTGCTACCTTATTTTCCAATCTCATTAGTAATTCCTCCTTTAAAGAAAATATTTTTCTGTAATTTCCGCATCGTAACCGTTAATCTTAATTTTATCTCCTGGCTTCAGTGTATTTTTCCTGGCAAGAATATAACCAATATTTTTATCTTTCACATAACTATATACAAATTTATATACTCTTCCTACTTCTTCTCCATCTACAAGTACGGCCTGTCCAGGGCCTCCCAGATGTCGTCCCTGAATATAAACATCTGCTTCATCTACTGTAAAACCAACCATTTCACGCAACGGAACTTCTTCCTTTATTTTCAGTAAAGCTTCTTTACCAATAAATTCCTTATCCCATCCAATCCCTTTTTCCATTCCAACTTCCAGAGGATTTGTATGACGAAGATCACGCATATAATAAAAACCGGCTTCTGTCGGAAGCGTCCATGCCATAACCTGGAACTCTGTTACTTCCACTGCTCCCATGGCATCTCCTGTTTTGTGTAAAAGCTCTTCTATTCTGTCTGCCTGATCTGCTGCAACGTATATCTCGTATCCTTTCTTTTCTCCTGTAAATCCGGCACGATTGATTATGACAGGGAGTTCTTCTATCTGATTCTTTTCAAATGAGAAAAATTTCAGTTCATCTATAGGATTTTTGGTCAGTTTATTGATCATTTCCATAGAATCCGGTCCCTGTACAGCATACATATGATATTGGTCTGTCACATCTTTGTATGTTATCTTCCGATTTCCCTGATGTGATGCCATCCAATGGATCAGATTCCCAGCAAATAATGTTGATACCCAGAATTTCTGTTCTTCCAATCGAAATACTACTACATCATCAATAATTTCTGCATTCTCATCCAGAATTGTTGTATATCGCTCCTTTCCTGTTTTCAATGTTGATATCATCTTTGTGCAAAGAAAATCTAGAAAATCCCGTGCATCCTCTCCCTGCACTTCTACCAACTGATGTGTCCACAGATACCAGCCTACATGCTCACGGACCGCCATATGCTCTCTGCGTTTCATGTCATCATATTTATAAATATTCTTATACATATCCAATCCTCGCTTTTCCCGTAATATCCTAACAGAACTTATCGATTTTCTTTGCTATTCTGATTCTTAATTTGTCTGCCGGAGTGTCATCTTTGATTTCCCACAAAGACCATTGTGCATTCACAAGTGTCTTGGTCATTCCATACCAGTATGCAACATATGCATCTGCCATTCCCGGATTATATACAGTCAAGTTATTACGATCTACAATATACTGAACTTCTTCTTTGTTAAATGCTTCAACCTCATATTTCAATCCCATTGCCTGAAAAAACATTTCCAGATATCCGCCCATCACACGTCCATCTTTCACTGCTTCCGGTGTTCCCATCCATTTACGGATTCCTTCAATTGATGTCCTTTCTCCGAACGCAGTTTTTCCTGCAGCTTCACATACACAGTGAAATACGTGTTCCACGGTTTTTTCATCCAGTTTACCCTGGCGAAGCAGATACGATATTGTAGGGAAAATATATCCTGCTGCTGCATTTGAACGTCTCATAAGTCCAGCAACACTATTAGAATCATCTTCCATATTAGTGCCATTCGCAAAAGTATAATTAGTTTCCTCACGAAATACCATTGATTCAGAAACCATATCCTCTTCTTTAGTGTATTTGATCTGATCTTCCGTTGCGATCGGTCCAAAGCATTCCCACTGTTCATGGGATGGCATCGGATATTTTTCACGACTTTCTGCAACAATCCTGCAATGGCAGTCCCCGCAGCCTTTTGCTTCTACCATATGAAATTCAAGCTGTGTTCCTGCTCTCAGTTCTTCTGACCAGGCGCGACTGCTCGCTTCCAGAGACTGTGTAGTTGCACGACATAACTCAGAGCCTACAATGTCCCAGTCACATACATCCAGTTCTTTTTCTGCACGATAGGTTCCAAAATCCTGTACACGTCCACACATAAGCAATGCATCATCGCCCGAATCTCCTACAAGTGCTCCGACAAAACTTCCTCTGCAGAACGGATGTACATTATGCTGTGCCATCTGCGGTTTTCCATACTGTTTCATTGTATAATATAATTTCTGGTATGCTGCTTCGCACATTGCCTGTGCCCTTTCTCTGTAATCTGGCATGAGAATCCTGTATGCCTGCATACAGGCTGCGCTGAACGAGGCATTATATCTCGATAACCAGTGCATTGCCTCTTGATAACCTACCAGATGATTCCATGGGGAACACAAAGCCGCATAGTTTGTAAGAGATTTGCTTCCGGAATCTTTTGGAATACGGGGGTCTAATTTTTTACTCATAATCTTTTTCCTTCTTTCCGATTGTTTTGAAAAGCTATTGTTGTCCATTTCTTTAAGGCAACGTAGATTTTCTGATAACATCAGTATATAGGATTTCATTTTCAAACTACAGGCTCTGCTAATTGAATTTTCATTCATTATATATATTAATTTGTACTCTCTTTTTTGATTTCAACTTATAGTTAAGCACTTTATAACGGTATTAAAAATGACACCTTTATTTTATATTTGTGTCATTTTTGATTCTTTTTATCGTTTTTATCCAATTTTACACTTTTCTGTGTCCATTTGCGGTATACTAAACAGTATCAATTTTAACACCATGTAAGGAGGATTTTTCATGAACTTAAATCTGACCATATTAAAAGATTACCTGCCACCAGAGCTGCAAACTCGCCTTTATGGTGAAGCTCAGGATAAACTTGTATGTTCTCGTCCTTTTCTCTGTGAAGCAGACACGTCCGTAATTACAGGAAACACTTATCTTCTCCGTGCAGAACTTCTTCCTTTCATAACACCCGTCAGTGGATGTTCTTTTATCTGTGTCGGATCTCCTGTCCCCTTTAACTGGCAGGAAAGTGGCATTTCTCTGTTACAAATAAATGGTTCTTCCAGTTTTACTTCTGTCTTTAATGCAATTTGCCATATATATGATTTTTTTGATCACTGGGATTTTATGCTCCATAAAGAACTTGAAAAGCAGGCCGATTATGAAATTCAGGATATACTCCGGCTTGGCGCCGAACTGTTCAAAAACCAGATTAATGTAATTGATCATTCTCTTTCGATTATTTTTGAAACTGTCTGGGAAACTGACTCTCACGGAAAAAGAAAAGTCCATATAGATAATACGCCTCATACCATGCGTCCGAATATGACTGAGTCAATAAAAAATGTCTGTAATTTGGAACGTCGTATTTCCGTTCCTTATATTTCTTCATTGAAAGATAATAATTTTCGCTCTTATTGTAACAACCTGTTTCCTCTTGGATATTTTACCGGCTGTATTTCTATTACAGAAACAGAGCACCCTTTTCGCGACAGTGATTTTTCCCTTGCCGATTATTTTTTCTCTGTTTTCCAGATTGCTTTTGAGAAACACCTTCGCAGCGTGAGTTCAACTAATACTTATGAAAATAACGTTCTTCAAAAACTTCTTCGTCACCAGCCTCTGACTCCTAATGAACAAAAAGAACTGATCTTGTCTGATAACGAAGAATTATATTGTTTTAAACTTCATGAGACCAATAAAACCTCCTGTATGCCAAAAGAATACATGCATGCTGCATTATACTCCTTTGTCCCACAGATTCTGACCTCAACTATTTATCATCAGCATATTATAGGTTTGCTGAAAATACCTAAACAGGAAGGCTCCTCCAGAACTTTTTTATCCTTCAAAGATATGTTGGAACGTATGAATTACTGTGCAGGCATCAGCAATTCTTTTTCCAGACTGGAACAATTGGATGAATGTCTTATCCAAGCCGATTATAGTCTGCAAAACAGTACCCAGACTCTGAATTTTTTTACGAATAATATCGTATCATTCCTGTTACACGAATGTACCACCAGAATTTCCAGGGAATTATTGACTACAGAGGCATTACGTCGTGTAATTGCCTATGATGCCAGAAAAAACACTGAATATCTGCATACTCTTCAGGTCTACCTTGAAAACGAAATGAACATTACTCCCACAGCCCAGGCCCTTTTTATTCATAGAAGCAGTCTCATTAAACGTTTGAATAAACTGACCGATCTATTGCAGGATAATCTTTCTGATCCGAAAACAAAACTTTATTACAGACTCTGGTTTGAGTTAAAACAATAATTTTTGTATCATCACTCTTTGTGTTTTCTTTAATCTTCTGAGTACCGTTTTTAAGAATCTTTAAATAATAAAAGCTATTTCTTTGTCCTGAACTTTTTCATTGTGGAGTATGAAAAAGCCACAGACTGGGTGGATGCCAGTCTGTGGCTCAGTTAGATTTTTATACTTTCTTTAGAGAACTTTTAAGACAAATTTTGTTTCTTTATTTTCCCGACAGGGGGTGCGACCCCAACCGACGACCCCGCCAGACCTGTTCAGTATTAATACCAGTCCCGGCAGAGGGTTCTCCCTTAACTGCCTCTATCAGTTAACTCATGCCAGGTTTTACTATTCCAATTTGTTCTAAAACATGTTATACTTAAAAAGCTGTCGAACCTCCAGCAGAAAGGAGGTGGACTCCATGGAAGAAATTCTCACCACATTTCTTGTCTCTGTTATAGCAGGCGTAGTTAGCTACTACATATGCAAATGGCTGGACAGCAGACGATAGACAGCAACAGTCTAAACGGAATAGCTCACCGTAACGAGCAAGAAAGCCCCCAGAGCTGGCACTCTGAGGGCTTTTGTTTTGCTTCAAGGAATCTCACCACATTCCTTAGCTACTGTTAGTATATGCGCAATGTGCCAAAAAGTCAACTCAAAAATAGTGGGTGAAAAAGCCGCAGGCTGGATGGGTGCCAGTCTGTGACTTAGTTGAATTTTATACTTTCTTTAGAAAACTTTTTAAACAAATTTCGTTTCTTTATTTTCCCGACAGAGGGTGCGACCCCAACCGGTCCATATCCTGCAAGATTGTTTCAAGAATCAACTTGTCGGCACAATAGAGCGTGTCTCTTCAGATATGTAATTTCAGTGTAACAAATGGCAGGTGGGATGTCAACGGAAGAATGGTATGCAAAAAGCCATCTGATATGATCCTTTCCGGCTGTCTGCCAGTTTCGCTATCAGATGGCTTATATTATTTATTCTGCAAAATATCTATTCTTATTATTTAAACACAATTTCTACTGCTTCTGCTGCTTTTGTTTTTTTGTTTGTGAATACGGCTTTCAGAATATAATTACCCTTTCCGCCAGCAGCCTGAAAACTCTTGAGCACATCATAACCAATCTGATTTCCGGCTTTATCATAGGCCATTATACCATCATAAGTCCAGCCTTTTTTTGCCACAACCTTGATTGCATTATTTTTCTGAGAATATTTATTATAGCTTAAAGAAATACGATCCGTCTTGTTAAACTTGCTTCCGGAAATTTTAGTACTTCCGATTTTTATGGAAGAAACAGGATTCTGATACTTCAATATAGTAAATGCATGTTTTGCTGTCTCAGTTCGTGAATTGGATGTTTTATCTTTTGATTTAATTGTAACAATTGTTTTTCCAGGCTTTGAAGGATAAAAATAATACCAGTCATAACCATCAGAACGTCTTGTTTTCTTAACTTTCCCAAGATTCTTTGACATTGTACATTTTACTGTTGTCTTTGTTGGATGGTATGAACCAAGGATATACCCCTTTTGGGCGTGGATCTGTGCATAAGCATTTCTGCTGGAATTTACTCCTTCCTCTGCAAATGTCGGAACAGCTGCCAGAACCATTATCAGCACTGTGACTACTGCCAAAAATTGTTTTAAATGCTTTTTCATAAATCCTATTCCTCCTTTGAATAACTGTATGGTTTCTGTGTTGCAAAGTGAAAGAGACTGTCGCTACTATATTTATCTTCCATAGATATAACGTAGTACCTTTCTATTTTCAGTATAGCACCACCTGGCATAAAATCAATATATTTTTCAAAGAATTCGGCTGAAGTCTTCCATCTACCATTCGGGGAAGATTTTTATCAGTCTCTCTCTTCCAGATACTCCAGACATTCATTCACACCTTTAATACCAAGTTCCTTGCGTACTTTATCCTGAATTTCCACCAGACATTCCAAAAGAAGAGGATTAAACATTCCGCATTCTCCATTCAGGATCATCTCTATTGCCTTTTCATGAGAATATGCTTTCTTATATACCCGGTCACTCACCAGGGCATCATACACATCTGCCAGTGATACCACCTGGGCAGATATAGGGATTTCTTCTCCCTTCAGGCCATCCGGATATCCTTTTCCATCATAACGTTCATGATGCCAGCGGCATATTTCGTAGGCATATTTCATCATCTCTTCATCATGATACATTTCCAGACTGTCAAGCATCCGGGCACCTATGATCGTGTGCTGTTTCATAGCTTCAAATTCTTCCTTTGTAAGCCTACCGGGTTTATTCAGAATTTTTTCATCAATTCCAATCTTACCGATATCATGAAGTGCGGAGGCTGTGACGATCATATGCTGCTGAGACCAGGAAAAATCGTAATTCTCTGATTTTCGCGTCAGTTTCTCTAGCAAAAGCTGAGTCAGAATATTAATATGCAGCACATGAAGCCCGCTTTCACCATTTCGGAACTCTACAATCTGACTGAGAATCCCGGTCATCATACGGTTGTTTTTCTCTCTTTCATAAATCTGATCTGTTACCAGATGGATCAGACGCCTTTGCTTGGCATAAAGCTTGATCATATTGATAACTCTCTGATATACAACCTTGGTATCAAATGGTCTGCTTATATAATCCGAAGCCCCCAGTTCATAGGCACGACGGATATAACTCTCTGATTCTTCACTGGAAATCATGATCACCGGTATATCCTCGATCCATTTATCTCTGTTCATATAAGCGAGTACTTCAAATCCATCCATTTTGGGCATAATAATATCCAACAGGACCAATGAGATTTCAGTTCCATGCTGCTCCAGCATCTTCAGGGCCTCTTCCCCGTCACAGGCTTCCAGGATCCGGTATTCCTTTCCCAGAATTTCCTTAAGTATCTCACGGTTCATTTCAGAATCATCAACAACCAGAAGCTGAGGCAAGTTTCTTTTTTCCATCTTGTCTGTATTTTGCTTCTGCTCCCACCGGGTCACTACTATAT
>ENA-OQIZ01001120-OQIZ01001120.1-human-gut-metagenome-genome-assembly--contig:-NODE-1120-length-11081-cov-3.140131_pt1 | contig 11081 bp, 8 predicted proteins | sample MGYA00242593_ERZ504758 | MGnify/ENA primary metagenome ERZ504758 (study PRJEB26092, sample SAMD00036364) | human gut metagenome | host: Homo sapiens | study: EMG produced TPA metagenomics assembly of...
CTTTCATCTGTTCATTCAATTTCTTAACAACAATTGGGCTGTTGCACAGCACCGGACCTTTGCCAAGTGTCACGGTTCCTGTATCTGCCGCATTTACACCTTCATAATCACTTGTATATGTAACATCAACAACTACTGCCAAATCCGGCTGAATCCTTGTACTTGTCCAATAAGCTCCACTCTTTGTCGTCTCTTCTCCGACAGTAGAAGCCGCATAGATACCTGCTTTACAACCTCTTTCTTTTGCCTTTCGAACTGCTTCCATAATAATGAAAACACCAATTCTATCATCCAACGCCCGTGCTGTCATTCTTCCATTTGCCATTCTGCGAATATGTGTATCCAACACAATCGGATCTCCAAGACTTACATAACGAAGTGCATCTTCTCTGTCAACTGCACCGATATCAATCAGAAAATCAGACGTTTTAAGATCACTCTTCTTAGTCAGTTCCCGGCATGCCTCCACTACACCATACACGATTCCATTTGCTGTTCGAATCTGTACCTGCTGTCCAAGATATGTTGCGAGAATGATTCCACCGCGATCGATTACCTGTAATCTTCCATTCTCTGTGATGTTTGAAATCATAAGTCCAATCTCATCTGCATGTGCAGAAAGCATAATCCGCTTCTCTGCCTCCGGATTTACTACACAGATCAGATTGCTCATCTCATCCCGTCTGATTTCATCTGCACAGTCTTTCATATGATTCTCCACTACATCCTGCACTGGTTCCTCATAGCCGGATACAGAAATCTGACTCAAAAGCTGTTCTAAAAAATTTTCATTCATGATGTATGCCACCTTTCTCTTCCTTTACAGTTTCTCTACATTTATGTTACCACATTTTTCTGACATCCAATAACCCTTTTTTACCCGAATATAAAACAGGTGTATCGCACTGACAGACAAATCACCTGCCAGTGCAATTACCCTTACAGAAATTATTTAGAAAGACGGATTTTTTCATGTGCGATTTGTTTGTCAGCAGTTTCTTTATTATTAAATGGTGTTACCCGGAAATCAATAGTAAATGCTTCATTTTTTGCACGATATTTATCCAGCTGCCACTGTCCACAGGAATAAGATCCCAGCGCATTTTGCTTATAATCCACATTAAATACGATATAATCTCTCTTTTTCAGATCACAGGTATGCTTTGCATCATCCAGGTCTTTTTCTTCATAGAAAGAAGCGCTGAAATTAAAGCTATTCTCTGTGGAAGCTACCATACCCATTCCACGATCATTTGTCAATGATACCCATTTACAATCCATATGATTTCCATTTGCCTGCGGAACAACATAATTTGTAAATAAACCATCTACGGTATTTTCATATACACCCATCAGACCTGCTTCTTTGGAATCAGAATAATTTTCTCCTGGTCCACGTCCAAAATAGCGAACATGTTCCATAGATTCATCCAAATGCATCGTCACACCAATTCTCGGGAACATATCCGGAGCGCATCCCAGCTTTCCGCCCATTGCCATATTTGCAGAAGAGCCATTTGCAGAGATCGAAGCTCCTGTATCTTCCATTTTTCCTCCTGGAACACCTGATACACGAATCAAAACATCTCCTGTTGGACACACAACATATTCATATGTTGTATCAAAGTGCCATGCACTGTTTGTTGTTCCATTGATTGTTTTCACAGTCATCTTGAGGAAATGTCCATCTTCTTCATAATGAATATCCATGACCACTTCATGTTCAAGATGCAAGAAATATACTTTTTTCAACTGATCGATAATTTCCATATCATTGCTGATCGGAGCTCTCCAAAGCGTCAGCCTTGGTCCTTTGCTCATAACCTGCATGCCATCACGAACAATACTTGTAATGTTTCCGCGGACTAAATCAAACTCTACATAGAAATTTGCGCCTTCTGCACGAAGTGTTGTATGCTTCTTTGTTACCTTCAGTGTTCCTTCCGGAATCACTTCAATTCCTTCCTGATAAATCGGAAGTTTGAATTGTGCTGTTGCAAGCTCATGCCCTGCCGGAGCATATGGCATTGCATTTTTTAACTGGTAAGAAATGTTTAAATAATATTCTGCTCCAGGTTTTGCCTGCACACCTACTAACGTATAAGGAACTGTGATGTCTTTTTCTCCTCTCGCCGGGATTGACGGAAGATCCAGGCTTCCGCTCTGAATCATAACATCATCTTCCATAACCTGATATACCAGTCGGAACTGGTCTAAATCCGCAAAATCATAACGGCTTAAAAGATGAATTATCCCTTTTTCAAGATCAACTGCTGTTGTCGTTATAGGCTCTACTACTTTTTTATATTCATATAATCCTGGTGAAGGTGTACGATCTGGCATCAACATTCCATCAATACAGAAATCTTTATTGCTTGGATCATCTCCAAAGTCTCCTCCATAGCGGTAATATTTTTCTCCATCTTCTGTATAACTTTCAATTCCATGATCGAACCATTCCCAAATAAATCCTCCCTGCAGTTTATCATGTGCATAAAACAGATCCTGATACTCTTTTAAGTTTCCCGGTCCATTTCCCATTGCATGACAATATTCGCAGAGTAAGTGAGGATGTTTACTGTTTTCGATCACATCTTTCATCAGGAAAGGTTTTGCAGGATTTTCAAGCCATGTATACATAGTAGAATAGACATCTGCATATTCCATATCAAAGTCACCTTCATAGTGAACCAATCTGGTAGAATCCATCTGATGTGCCACTTCCGTCATTTTAAAGAAATTGCAGCCAGATGCGGACTCATTTCCAAGTGACCACATAAGAATAGACGGATGATTTTTATCACGCTCAATCATACGTACCATACGAGATACATATGCAAGTTCCCAAGTTGGATCATCTGAAATCCATGCATAATTTCCAGTCAATTCAAATCCATGACATTCCAAATCTGTTTCATCAATCACATACATACCATATTCATCACAGAGATCATATAAATAATATGAATCTGGATAGTGACATGTACGAATTGCATTTACATTAAATTGTTTCATTAAAATGATATCTTTTTCAATTTCTTCCCTGGCTACAACACGCCCATTTCGTGGATTGTAATCATGGCGGTTCATTCCTTTAAATTTGATTGCCACACCATTTACAAGGAAAGTATCCCCATTCAAGCGGATATTTCGGAATCCTACTTTTTGAGGAATCACCTCAATCACTTTATCCCCTTGTTTTACTGTCATCAATAACTGATATAAATATGGCGTTTCTGCTGTCCAAGTGTGAACATTTTCAATAATTCCTTCACAGGTAACACTATTTCCTTCAGAATCTTTTGTATCCTGCCATACACAGATGCCAGATGCATCTAAAAGTTCAAAAGTAACTTGTACCTTTTCTTCTGTTCTAAGTGTAGCATTTAATGAAAAAAGTCCATTTTGATATGTATCATCTAAATCTGCAACCACTTTATAATCATTAATTCCGTTTTTTGGTACTCCGAGTAATTCTACATCACGGAAAATACCGCTCTCCCACCACATATCCTGATCTTCCAGATAAGTTCCATCTGACCATTGATACACGCGAACGGTAACATCATTCTCTTCTCCGATCCGCACCAATTCCGTAATATCAAATTCAGACTCATTTCTTGCAGCTTTGCTATATCCCACTTCCTGACCATTAATCCAAAGATGATATGCAGAATCTACTCCGCAAAACCGAAGAATAATTTGTTTTCCCCGGAAGCTTTCTTCCACATAAAAGGTACGTTTGTAAATTCCCGTTGGATTTTCTGTCGGTACATATGGTGGATTGATTGGAAAATTATACCACAAATCAGAATAATGCATTTTCCCATATCCTTGTAACTGCCAATTACCTGGAACAATAATATCATCCATACCTGATACATCAAAATCACTTTCCGAAAATCCTTCTGGGCTGTACTCTGGTGCATCTAAAAACATAAATTTCCAGGTTCCGTTCAAATTTTTAAATGCATGTGTATATCCATTGCTGCCAAGCAATGCCTTCTCTCTTGTTGGGAATGTTAAGAAATGTGCTCTTGCAGGCATTCTGTTGATCCCATCAATCTGATGATTCTCCCATGTTTTCATGTTGAACTCCTCCTTTTTTGACTCAGACATTTTCCAATTTAATCCGATGATCTTCCCCCGAAAAGATCCATTATCTATTATTTCTGATTTTTATTTTTCTTCTCATAACGATTCCAGCATATCCATGCCAATCCCATGAAAATAACTACACCTAAGACATTGTATGCCAATGTTCCAATTGGATTTGCAGTTCCTTCTGGCAATGTTCCATTGATTGCCTGCATAATCAAAGCTGGCTCCGGTACTGTTGACATAAAGAACACAAATGCAAATACAATCAATAAAAAGATACCTGCTGCGATTCCAAATTTACGGCTTCCGAAACGGAAATCTCTTGGCATATCATCTTTTTTCCAACGCAGTCCAATATAAGCTGCAAGCAAGAACAACACTGGGAGCAAAGATGTTGCCGCTGTCATATTGATCAACATTTCAAGAAAACTATCAATATTTCCAATTCCCAATGCAGGAATAACAAGCAAAACAGTTACTACGAATCCCTGTACGATCAAAGCGTTTGTCGGGTTTCCTTCATCATTTGTTTTTACAAGCCATTTTCCAAAAACTCCCTCTGGAATTTCTGAGAAAAATACTTTAACCGGAGCAGCTGTCCACAATGCCAAAGCACCAAGGCTTCCAAGTAAAAGAATAATACCGACCAGCCGAACCATAATACCTTTTGGAATTCCAAAATGTGATCCAATGATCTGGAATACATCAAAAATACCATTTGAGAAGTTACCTGCAAGTACGTCACCTGGAACAACAAGACCAACTGCTACTGCACCAAGCACATACATAAGACCTACTACCACTGTGGACATTACCATTACTCTAACGAATGTTTTATTTCCACCTTTTACGTCTTTGACATAAACTCCGATACTTTCTCCACCACCTACGGCTTGTAATACCCATGCCATTGTCATAAAGAATGTCCAGTTGAATTTTGGTGTAATTGTCTGAGCACTAAATTCCTGAGCAGGCTGTTTCCCTAAAATAAATACAACAACAAATGCAAGAACAACAAATGCAAGTCCCATAAACATACGTGCGCTTCCCGCAAAACTTGTTACTTTTGAAATCCAACCGACACCCTTGATACAAACAAAAGTTGCAACCCAGAATAATACGATAGAAATCACTGCAATAATTTTTGTTCCACTTTCTCCACCGAATACGTTTCTTCCTACAACCGCATATGATGCATAAATCAACGTCTGTGGAAGCAGCGAACAGAAAAAGAATAAGTTTACAAAGAAATATGCCCAAGCACCTAAAAATGCCCATTTCGGTCCAAGAACACATTCCAACCAGCTATGTACACCAGATTCTTTTTCTGAGTTGGCAGATGCAAATTCTGCAATCATCAGAATAAATGGAAGAAAATAAAATACAGATCCAAAAATGTATGCCGGTATCGTTGCTAAACCAATTTGAATGCTGTTGTTAATAATACTAGGGAAGGCAAACACTGCTGAGAATGTCATCATCATAAGCGCTGCCGACCCCAGCCTTTCTCTTGAATTTGTTTTTTCCATAAAAGTTTCTCCTTTTCTTTGTTCCTTTTTAAACATCTGCGCATTTGTTTTATGAACTTATTTTATCATTTTAAAAACTTAAAATTCTATAAACAATGTTGACAGCTTTTATAGTAATGTTGCCAATTCACATAAATTTTTGTATCTTTCCAGTTTCCCTTTTTCTCATTTCTTTAGGAAGAAAGATTGCCAAAATCACATTTTTAATTCTTTCTTTGTGCATAAATCACAAATAAAGTAACGTCGATTCATTTTTCAGATAAATTTACTATCATCTATGTTGAACAAAATTCTTTAAATTCCTAAAACTACAATTCCCGTCAACTATACTTTTTAATAGAAAAGCTATCTAAAAATTTTGTTTTAAAAGCCCCTCTTATTTAGTAAATATTTAATATAAATTTGACTATTTAACCCTTTTAAGTGTATAATATTTACAAAATATATATATTTTTTTGTTTTACTTATATAAAAACAATGCAGATTTTGCACTGTTTCAAAAGATTTAGGAGGTACATTTGCTTATGGCTAAATTGTTTGAAAAAGAAATTGGTATTTTGATCGATGATGAGCCAATCGGCAACGAGTTACAACTTTATGAATGTGGATTTGAAGAATGTCGTCCAACAAAACCATATGAATTTATCCCAATTGATTACTGGGTACTTCACTATTGTATTGATGGCGAAGGCTATTTTCAGATTAGAGATAAACAAAATCATATCCACCCTGGTGATTTATTTATGATTCCTCCTCATACAAAAAATAAATATTTTCCCATGCCGTCCAATCCCTGGTCCTATCGTTGGATTGGAATAAAAGGGACACTGGCAAAACGAATCCTACATACCTGTGGATTATCCTCTGAACATTACATTTTACACCACAAAGTGGATTCCCGGCTGGAACATTTATTTGAAACTGTTTACGACGATCTAAAAAGTCAACACAAACTAAAGGCTCTCGGTGTAACAATACAATTATTAGATTATATTCAACACAATGTCTATAATAACGAAAAAGATGAGCTAACCTCTAGTGAATTATATTTTAATCAGGCAATCCATTTTATCCATAAAAACTATTTCAACAATATTTCTATTGCTGATATAGCTACTGCTGCCAATATTGACCGCACTTATATGTACAAACTTTTTCAAAAGTATACGAAACAAAGTCCAAGTCAATATTTGCAGCAATACCGACTTGAAAAAGCCAACATTTTATTACGGAAAAGCCCTCTGAATATTACCGATGTCAGTTATGCAGTTGGATTTCAGAACCCTCCCTATTTTACAAAATTGTACACACAATATTGGGGCATAACTCCTTCGGAATATCGAAAAGGCTTTTTGTTACAGGATAACAACGACTAAGATCCTACCTCAAAAAGGCACCCACTTTTTATCGTGGATGCCTTTTCTTTATAATAGTTAATCATGGAGTAAGCAATATTTATTTGTTCAGTCCCATTTCTTCTCTTACTTCGATGAAGCATTTTACAATGAAGTCGATATCTTCTTTTGTATGGCTTGCACATACCTGTGTACGAATTCTTGCTTTTCCCTTCGGAACTACCGGATAAGAGAATGCAACAACATATACTCCTTTTGCTCTCATACGCTCTGCAAATTCTGCTGCTGTCACTTCATCATATAACATTACAGGTACACATGGATGTGTTCCCATGATGATATCAAATCCGTTGTCTACAAGTTGTTTACGATAGTATGCTGTTGTTTCTTCTAAGTGGTCACGAAGTTCTGTACTTTCCTCTAACATATTGAACATTTCAATACTTGCACCTGCAATTGCTGGAGCAAGAGAGTTGGAGAATAAATACGGACGGCTTCTCTGACGAAGCAGATCGATGATTTCTTTTCTTCCTGATGTGTATCCGCCTGACGCTCCACCAAGTGCTTTTCCTAAAGTACCTGTGATGATATCTACACGTCCTTCTACACCACAATGCTCTGCTGTTCCACGTCCGTGAGCTCCGACAAATCCTACTGCATGGCTGTCATCTACCATCACAAGTGCATTGTATTTGTCTGCAAGATCACATACACCTTTTAAGTTACAGATAATTCCATCCATAGAGAATACACCGTCTGTTGCGATCAGTTTAATCCTTGCTCCGGCTTCATCTGCTTCTTTCAATTTTGCTTCCAGATCTTCCATGTTGTTATTTTTGTAACGGAAACGTTTTGCTTTGCAGAGACGTACTCCGTCGATGATAGAAGCATGATTTAATTCATCACTGATCACGGCATCGTCTGCTGTTAAGATTGTCTCAAATAACCCACCATTGGCATCAAAACAAGAAGAGTAAAGAATCGTATCATCTGTTCCGAGGAATCCTGAAATCTTTGCTTCCAGTTGTTTGTGAATATCCTGTGTTCCACAGATAAAACGTACAGATGCAACTCCGTATCCTCTCTCATCGTATGTTCTCTTTGCTGCATCAATCAGTCTCTGGTTGTCTCCAAGTCCGAGATAGTTATTTGCACACATGTTGATAACTTCTCTTCCGTCCTCCAGTTTTACTTTTGCGCTCTGTGGAGAAACGATCGGAGCTTCTCCTTTAAATAATCCTGCTGCTTTAATGTCTTCTACTTCTTTTGTGTAGATACTTAAAATATCATTTTTACGTGCCATGTTGAAATCTTCCTTTCTTTCAGACAACTTTTTTGTCGTTTTCGATCTTAAAATTCCTGTGATTGTGCCTCTAACTGATCTAAGTCTTCCCAGTTCAGGATAACCTTTCCTGACTGTCCGGAGATCATTGCATCAAATCCTGCTTTGTAATCTTTAATATTCAGTCTATGTGTGATGATATCCGAGATGTCCAGTCCTGCCTGAAGCATTGTAGTCATCTTATACCATGTATCCCATACTTTACGTCCGTAAATTCCGCGGATATTCAGGCCATTCCAGATAACTGTCTCCCAGTTGATCTGTGCATCTGGTCTCTGAAGTCCTAATACTGCAATCTTACCGCCGTGCTTCATGTTATCGATCATGTCTCTAAATCCAGCTTGTGCTCCGGACATTTCCATACCAACGTCGAATCCCTCTGTCATTCCGATTTCCTTCATGACTTCTTCCAATTTCTCATTTGCAAGATTTACTGTTCTTGTTGCACCCAGTTTCTTTGCAAGATCCAGACGATACTGGTTAAAATCTGTGATAACAACGTGTCTTGCTCCTGCAAATTTTGCGATTGCCGCTGCCATGATTCCGATCGGTCCTGCTCCTGTGATCAGCACATCTTCTCCTAATACTTCATAAGAAAGTGCTGTATGTGTCGCATTTCCAAATGGATCAAAGATTGCATACATCTCTTCCGGGATTGCCGGATTTGTCGGCCATACGTTAGCAGCAGGGATGACAAGGTATTCTGCAAATGCTCCATCGCGGTTTACGCCGACACCTTTTGCATCTTTACAGTTCTCTTTGTGCCCTTCCAGACAGTTACGGCATTTTCCGCATACAATGTGTCCTTCTCCGGATACAATATCTCCGATGTTGAATCCTTCTACGCCAGATCCCATCTCTACGATCTCTCCAACATATTCGTGTCCAGCTGTCTGTCCTACGGCAATGGTGTGCTGTGCCCATTCATTCCACTGATAGATATGTACGTCTGTTCCACAGATTGCTGTCTTATGGATTTTGATCTTCACATCGTTTGTACCAACTTCCGGAATCGGTACTCTTTTTAATGCAAGTCCCGGAGCTGCTGTTTCTTTTACAAGTGCCCACATTTTATTATCGTTCATCTTATTTTTCCCTCCGTGTAATTGTGATTCAGTATTATCACCATTTGTATTTATCATACTCTATTTTGACATTTTTTTCAAGACTTTTTTCCGCATATCGCGAACATTTTTATTTCGCTGTCCGCATAGCAGAAACACTTGTTTTCTTACAACATTCACCATTGACAGAGAAGAAAAAACACGATACACTTCTGATATAATTGAGTGCAATCAGATGCCCGCCAGGGATAATAGGGAAATGAGTGAGATTCTCATACGGTCCCGCCACTGTGTTGGAGGAATCGTCAGCCAATATGCCACTGGGATACTGGGAAGGCGGCTGACGGTGTTGATACCTGAGTCAGAAGACCTGTCTGTTGCATAAGATTCACACATAGTTACGAGCGATGACTAGGTGTATAAAGAGGGTGTCATAAATATAGAAGATCTGAGTAAGTGACAGCCTGTATCTGGACAGATACCGGTTGCTTCTTTTGTAAAGCTTTCTTTTATGACAGCCCCTTTATCGCGCATACCTGTCTGCTTTTTTGCATGACAGGTTTTTATTTTGTAAAAATTTTCTTTACAAAATAAGCAGCAAAATGCAGGAGGAATAATCAATGAACAAAACACAAAAGAAACTCGTCACTTTATCAACCATACTTGCCATCGGTTTTGGTATTTATCCTGTCGCAAATGCAATGCACATTATGGAAGGCTATCTTCCAGTTACTTATTGCATCGCATGGGGCATTCTCTGTATTCCATTTCTGATCGCAGGATTCTTCTCTCTGAAGAAAACAATTCAGGAACACCGGAAGACTCTGATCCTTTTAGCAATGGCAGGAGCTTACGCCTTTGTTTTATCTGCGCTGAAAATTCCATCTGTCACAGGAAGCAGCTCTCATATGACAGGAACAGGACTTGGTGCGATCTTGTTCGGACCATGTGCCACCGGAATTTTAGGACTGATCGTCCTCCTATTTCAGGCAGTACTTCTCGCTCACGGAGGTCTTACGACACTTGGAGCAAATACATTTTCCATGGCAATCGCCGGTCCGCTTCTGACATTTGGAATCTATAAGCTCTGTCAGAAATTAAAACTGAATCGAATGGTCACAATCTTTCTTGCGGCCTCTCTCGGCGATTTATTTACTTATTGTATCACAAGCTTCCAGCTTGCTCTCGCCTACCCTTCCGAAGTCGGTGGATTTTCCGCTTCTTTAGTAAAGTTCATGGGAATCTTTGCAGCGACTCAGGTGCCGCTTGCAATCATCGAAGGACTTCTGACGGTTGTCGTTATCATGAGTCTGGAATCTTACGCAAAATCTGAATTATCTGCACTTGGATACTTCAAAGGAGGTGCTGCAAATGTCAAGTAAAGCAAAATCTATCATTATTTTATTACTGCTCTGCGTACTGATTGCCGTAATCCCGCTTACGATGAGCAAAAATAAAGGCTCTGAATTTGGCGGTGCAGATGGCGAAGCAGAAACTGCCATCACAGAAATCAACCCAGATTATGAAGCATGGGCTTCCCCGATTCTGGAGCCACCGGGAGGTGAGACAGAAAGTCTTCTGTTCTGTCTTCAGGCCGGGCTTGGTGCAGGAGTCTTTGGATATCTGCTCGGTGTTCTGAGAGAACGTGCAAAACACGAATCCAAAGCAGAATCTCAACCTGCAAAATAAA
>ENA-OQIZ01001126-OQIZ01001126.1-human-gut-metagenome-genome-assembly--contig:-NODE-1126-length-11048-cov-2.226261_pt1 | contig 11048 bp, 12 predicted proteins | sample MGYA00242593_ERZ504758 | MGnify/ENA primary metagenome ERZ504758 (study PRJEB26092, sample SAMD00036364) | human gut metagenome | host: Homo sapiens | study: EMG produced TPA metagenomics assembly of...
AGCTTTTTGTGCGCGGCATTCGGCTTCGCATCTAAAAACATCATCTTTTCTTTGTAAAATTCATAAAATCCTTCTGTATTGCGCATAAAGAAGGTATGACTGACGATCTGTTCCGGTGAATACTTATATTTCTGCTGATACAGGCCGTCCGCACTTCGAAAATCTGGAATATTGCTCTCTGTAGATACTCCTGCTCCTCCGAAAAAGACAATATTTTCACTGTCATCAATGATTTCCTGCAACTTTTCGATTTCTTTATTCACAAAATCATCTCCCTATTTTACATTTTCCATCCACTCAATGATCTGACCCAGATCCTCCAGACTGGCTGATGCACGTTCCAGTACCTCTTCCGGCACATCTACCATATCATGAATATAAATCGTTTCTCCACCGGCTGCGATTCCTGCCATGACTCCCGGTGTACTGTCTTCAACTACCAGACACTCCTTCGGATCACATCCGATCGCTTTTGCTGCATTCCAGAAAATATCCGGTTTGGGTTTACTTGCTTTTTGCGTGTCTCCATAGATAAATGCTGCAAAATATTCCGCTATTCCTGACATTTGAAGAACTTTTTCTCCACGCGATTGTCTTGTAGAAGTTGCAACTGCTGCCGGAATCTTCTTTTCTTCCAAATAGGAAAGGAGCTCCATAAGCCCCTTCTTTTTAGGAACTCCGTCCCGCGCAAGCATCTCCATAAAAATCTCATCTTTTCGCTGTCTTGCTTCTTCATAACGAAATTCTTTGCCAAATGTATCTTCAAAGATTCCCCTGATAATCGCTGCCGTCTTTCCCCTGCACTGATTCAGAAGTTCTGTCGTAATGGAATACCCCATTTCTTCTCCGACTTGCTTCCACGCAATCGTATACAGCCTCTCTGTATCAAACAAAGTGCCATCCATGTCAAATATCACGCCTCGGATCATATTGTACGCCTCACTCTTCTATACGTTCTCTCATCATCAGTCATTTTTTGTCTATTCTTTATCCATGCTGTCTGACGATTTTTCTTTGCTTTCTCTTGTATAATCGGTAAAGAATCCAGTCAGTGCGTCCAGCGTCTTTAACAGTACCGGGATCTCGCTCTTATCTAACTTGTCCACAATGGCCTGTGTCATCTGCTTATGATAATCTTCGTGATGATGATATGCATTTTCCCCTTTTTCCAGAAGACGCACATATACGACCCGTCGATCCTCTTTGCTGCGGAACCGGTCAACATAACCCTTTTTCACAAGACTATTTACAGCAGTTGTAAGTGATCCTACTGTAATATTCAGCTTCTTTGCAATGGTAGACATATTATTGCCCTCTCCAAGTCCGATTGCCTCTATGACGTGCATATCATTGTTGGTAATATCTTTAAATTCATCCGTAATAATTGCCTTACCTTCTACCTCCCAGATCTCATTGATCAGATTCACCAGGACATAGTTAATTGTTGCATATACATCACTCATTCGCACTGCTCCTTCATCCTTTACTTGCTTTTCATTATAGACGTTTTTTGTCAAAGAAGTCAACCTGCTCCTGCATTCCTTCTGAATTCTCTGACACTTGCATTTTACAGACAACTTTGCACTTATATATCAGCTGGGAGATGACTCCCAGCTGATATAGCCTCCGGCAGGATTGCAGAGGTGCGCAGTAGAAGTATGTCATGCAATTGCATGACGCGCACCTCGCAGCAAGAATGCCGAGGCATTCTTGAATTCAGATCCTGCTTACATCCGACGGAAGCGTTCATATCGGGAATCCACTAATTCTTGGATGTCTTTGTTTGTATATTCTTCCAGATATTCTTCGATATTTTTCTCCAGTTCATCTGCAATATTGCTCATCGTTTCTGCTGTAAAATGTTCTGGTTCTGCAAACACCTTCTCTACAATCCCCATTTCTTTTAAATCTGCTGCTGTCAGACGCATAACTTTTGCAGCCTGCGCAGCTTTCGTACTGTCCTTCCATAAAATGCTTGCAAAGCCTTCTGGTGAAAGAATGGAATAAATGGAATTCTCCAGCATCCATACCTGGTCTGAAACCGCCATTGCAAGTGCACCGCCACTTCCTCCTTCTCCGATAACAATACTAAGTATCGGGGTCCTAAGCGCTGACATCTCATACAGATTTCTTGCAATCGCCTCTCCCTGGCCGCGCTCTTCTGCGGAAATTCCACAAAATGCTCCCGGCGTATCTACGAAGCAAATGACCGGGCGGTGGAATTTTTCTGCCTGCTTCATAAGACGCAATGCCTTCCGGTAGCCTTCTGGTGACGGCATACCAAAATTGTGTCCGATATTCTCTTTTGTATTCTGTCCCTTCGCCTGGGCAATGACTGTCACTGCTCTTCCGTGAAAGGTTGCGATTCCTCCGACAATTGCTGTATCATCGGCAAAATACCGATCTCCATGCAGTTCTATAAAATCCTGGAACAAAACTTCTATATAGTGACCTGCAACCGGGCGGTCATTTCTTCTGGAAATCTGTACACGATCCCAGGCTTCCAGAGTTTTTGATCTGGTTTTTCTATTTTGAAATTCTTTTGTTGCTTTTTCGACTTTTTCATTTCCAGTCTGATGCATTTTCAGAATTTTTCCCAGCGTCTGCCGCATCTTCTGGCGTTCTACAATCTGGTCTACAAATCCATGTTCTTTTAAGAACTCGGATCTTTGGAATCCTTTCGGAAGTTTCTGACCAATCGTCTGCTCAATGACACGAGGACCTGCAAATCCAATCAGTGCTCCCGGCTCTGCCAGTATGATATCTCCAAGCATAGCAAAACTTGCCGTCACGCCACCGGTTGTTGGATCTGTCAGCACCGTAATATAAAGAAGTCCAGCGTCGCTGTGACGTTTCAGTGCAGCGGATGTCTTTGCCATCTGCATCAAAGACACGATTCCTTCTTGCATTCTTGCTCCGCCAGAGCATGTAAAGATGATAACCGGAAGCTTTTCTTCTGTCGCACGTTCTACCATTCTTGTAATTTTCTCACCTACGACTTCTCCCATACTCGCCATTAAAAAACGTCCGTCACAGACTCCAAGCGCTGTCTCAATTCCATTAATTGCAGCTTTTCCAGTCACCACTGCCTCATCTAATCCAGTTGTTTGTTTTAATGCTTCCACCTTTTCCGGATACCCTTTGTATCCAATCGGGTTCGTATTTTCAATTCCTCTGTCCCACTCTTCGAACGTATCCTCATCTGCAATTGACCGAATCCGCTCCGGTGCCGGCATGCGAAAATACCCATGACATTTCGGGCAAATATATCCGCCTGTTATAACGTCCTCTGTAATAATTGCTTTCTGGCATTTGTTACATTTACACAGAAGTCCCTCCGGAACTTCCGGGCTTTGGTGTTTCCCACCGATATGCCCTTTTTTTCCGGAAGGACGTCTTGTTTTCTTAAACATATTATCTAACTTCATATGTCCACTCCTTATACTCTTTCACTCCACGGTTGTTGTATGCCTTAATGCTTTATAGTATCTATGAAATTCACATTAAACTCTCCGGATTGATATACCGGGTTATTTAATAATTCATAGAGATAATCCACATTCGTGTCGATGCCCTCAATAATAACCTCTCCAAGTGCACTCTGCATTTTCTGGATTGCTTCATCCCGGTTCTTCGCCCAGACAATGAGCTTTGCAACCATGGAATCATAATATGGAGAAATGCTGCATCCACTGTAAATTGCAGAATCTACGCGGATTCCTTTTCCTCCCGGCAAATGAAGATCTGTAATAGTTCCAGGTGACGGCCGGAATCCTTTTTCCGGATTTTCCGCATTGATCCGGCACTCAATGGCATGCCCATTGATTTCAACATCCTGTTGAGTAAATGACAGCTTCTGTCCATCTGCAATACGGATCTGTTCTTTGATCAAGTCAATTCCAGTCACCCACTCAGTCACCGGATGCTCCACCTGAATTCGGGTATTCATCTCCATAAAGTAAAAGGCATCATTGTTCTCTAAAAGGAATTCAATGGTTCCGGCATTCACATAACCTGCGGCTTTCGCAGCTTTTACTGCTGCCTCTCCCATCTTCTTTCGAAGCTTTGAAGACAACGCCGCTGACGGAGCCTCCTCAATCATTTTCTGATGATTTCTCTGAATAGAGCAGTCACGTTCTCCGAGATGCACTACATTTCCATAGGAATCTGCCAGAATCTGAAATTCGATATGTCTCGGCTCCTCCATAAAATGTTCAATATACATGGTATCATCGCCAAATGCCATCTGGCTTTCCTTCTGTGCGGTCTGAAAGCTTTGCGTGAATTCTTCTTCGGAATATGCCACACGCATGCCTTTTCCACCTCCGCCGAGGGCAGCTTTTATAATAACCGGGTAACCGATTTCCCGTGCAAGCAAAAGTCCGGTATGCACCTCACAGACTGGCTCCTTACTTCCTGGGATGACCGGAACACCTGCTGCTTCCATCGTATTTCTTGCTTTCTGCTTATTGCCAAGCTTTGCAATGACATTTGCCGGCGGTCCGATAAAGGTAATTCCGCACTGCTCACACAGTTCTGCAAATTTACTGTTCTCTGACAAAAAGCCAAAACCCGGGTGAATGGCGTCTGCCCCACTCACCACCGTTGCACTGATAATATTCTCCATACTTAAATAACTCTGAGATGACGGTGCCGGTCCGATACAGACCGCTTCATCTGCAAGCTTTGTATGAAGGGCTTCTGCGTCTGCCTCTGAATATACTGCAACCGTCTCAATTTCCATTTCCCGGCACGCACGGATAATCCGAACTGCAATCTCACCACGGTTCGCAATCAAAATCTTCTTAATCACACAGATCACCTACCCTACTGCAAATGTCAGTACCGCACTGACTACTTTTTTACCGTCCACTGTAGCGACAGCCTCTCCGACACCAATCGGTCCTTTTTTCCGGATAATTCTTGTTTCCAGACGAAGCTTGTCCCCCGGCACAACCTTTCCTTTGAATTTGCATTTATCAATTCCGCCAAAATATGCGACTTTTCCCTGATTCTCCGGCTCACTTAAAATCGCTACCGCACCTGCCTGTGCCAGCGCTTCCACGATCAGCACACCCGGCATAACCGGATTTCCCGGAAAATGACCGGCAAAAAACGGTTCATTGAAAGTTACATTTTTCTTTGCTACCGCGCGCACGCCCGGCTCCACTTCTTCCACCGTATCAATCAGCAAAAACGGATGTCTGTGCGGCAGAATTTCCATAATTTCCTGTGTTGTCATACTCATAGCTTCTACTCCTCGTATTTGCGAACCAGAAGACTTGCGTTATGTCCGCCAAATCCAAGAGAGTTTGACAGTGCATAGGTAAATGACTCGTGGTATTCTTCTTTACAGTAGTTCAGATCCATCTCGTCATCCGGTGTCTCATAACCAACTGTACGGTGAATGTATCCTTCTTCCAGCTCTTTGACACAGGTGATAAATTCAACCGCACCTGCGGCACCAAGAAGATGACCGATCATGGACTTTGTAGAATTGATCTTAATGTCCTTTGCATGATCCCCAAACAGTAACTTAATGGCACGGGTCTCAAAAAGATCGTTGTGATGCGTTGCAGTACCATGCGCATTGATGTACGTGATCTCGTTTTTGTCTACCCCCGCATCCTCGATGGCATTCTGCATAGCGCGTGCTGCACCTGCACCGTCTTCGAGTGGGGAAGTAATATGGTAAGCATCTGCAGAACATCCATATCCCACAACTTCTGCATAGATTTTTGCGCCTCTTGCCTTCGCATGCTCAAGTTCCTCAAGAACAACAATGCCGGCACCTTCACCCAATACAAAACCGCTGCGGTTTTTATCGAAAGGAAGGGAACATTTTTCCGGATCATCGGATGGAGAAAGCGCAGTCAGTGCACCGAATCCGGCAATCGCACATGGACATACGGCTGCCTCTGTTCCTCCGGCTACCATGACATCTGCCTCTCCGTACTGAATGCTGCGGAACGCATCACCGATATTATTCGTACCGGTCGCACAGGCAGTTACATCATTGGTACATTTTCCCTGCAATCCCAGCTGGATGGAGACATTTCCTGCTGCCATGTTTGAGATCATCAATGGAACGAAAATCGGATTGACTCTGCCCGGTCCTTTTTCCACAATCTTTGTATACTCGCGCTCGATTGCCTGAAGACTTCCAACACCGCATCCAACGGCTGTACCGCAACGGTACGCGTCCTCTTTTTCCATATCAAGCCCTGCATCCGCAACGGCTTCTTTGGCTGCTGCTACTGCGTACTGTGCAAACAGTTCCATACGCTTTGCTGCCTTAAAATCCATATGCTCTTTTCCGACAAAACCTTTGACTTCTGCCGCAAGATGTGCTTTATATTCACTTGCATCAAACTTCGTGATAGGACCAAATCCAATCTGTCCGGCATGGATTCCTTTCCAGAATTCTTCCACATTCAGGCCGATCGGCGTGATTGCTCCCATTCCCGTCACAACGACTCTTCTCATTTTCCTTTTCCTTTTCCTTTCTTTCTATCAGGTTCCTTAAATGGCCATACCACCGTCTACGGAAAGTATCTGTCCGGTAATATAATCCGACTCCGGTGATGCAAGAAATGCGACTGCATTCGCAATATCCTGTACCTGTCCGGCTCTGCCAAGCGGGATCTGCTTTTTTAATTCTTCCTGGGTCTTTTCCGGCAATACTGCGGTCATCTCTGTCTCTACAAATCCGGGAGCAACCGCATTGACGCAGATTCCTCTGGATGCAAGCTCCCTTGCAACAGATTTTGTCAGACCGATCACGCCCGCCTTGCTGGCTGCATAGTTTGACTGTCCCGCATTTCCAAGGATTCCGGATACCGAAGAAATATTGATAATTTTTCCGGCACGCTGTTTTAACAGATAGCGTGACAGATGACGGATGGTATTGAAAGTTCCCTTCAGGTTGGTATTGATCACAGCATCAAAATCGCTTTCCTTCATGCGCATCAGCAGATCATCCCTTGTAATTCCGGCATTGTTCACCAGAATATCCATATGCTTATATTCTTTGATAAGGGATTCAATCATCTCCTGACATGCTGTAAAATCAGAGACATTGCAGCGAACACTCACGGCATCTCCTCCGGCCGCTTTGATCGCTGCAACCGTTTCATTGGCAGCATCTTCGGAACCATTGTAGTTCACCACAACAAATGCTCCGCGTTTTGCCAGCTCCAGCGCAATGGCTCTTCCGATTCCCCTGGAAGCACCTGTAACAAGTGCATTTTTACCGGTTAACATATTTATTGAAATCCTCCATTTTGTCGATGTTGCATGTGGTAACATCGCGATTGATCTTTCTCATGAATCCGGAAAGGCTGCGTCCCGGTCCGATCTCCACAAATTCCTCTGCTCCGTCTGCAATCAGGCGCTCAATTGTCTGCTGCCAGCGCACGGAAGAAGAAACCTGACGTACCAGATAATCCTTGACGTCTGCCGGATCTTTGACATAATCTGCAGTCACATTGGTCAGATACGGAATGGTGATCGGCTGAATCGTTACATCTTCGAGTGCCTCCCCGAGTTTCTTTCCTGCTTCTGCTAAAAGTGCAGAATGGAACGGGCCACTGACTTTAAGCGGAACCACGCGCTTTGCTCCGGCTTCCTTGCAGGCATCTCCTGCCTCACCTACAGCATCTGCTGCTCCGGTGATAACGATCTGTCCCGGACAGTTGTAATTTGCAATGGAAACAACTTTGTTTGTTTTTGCAGCGGTTTCCTCACAGATTGCTGCGATCTTTTCCGCATCCAGTCCAAGAATTGCAGACATACCGCCGCCTACCGGATATGCCTGTTCCATATAAATACCGCGCTTGCGGACAACCGCAAATGCATCCCGCATTGTCATCGCTCCTGATGCAATCAGCGCACCATATTCGCCAAGGCTTAAGCCTGCCGTAACGTCGCAGCCAATTCCCGCTGCTTTTAATGCTGCATAAATAGCCGCCTCGGTTGTGAGCATACAGATCTGTGTGTACTCTGTAATGTTCAGCTTATCATTTTCTTCAAAGCAAAGAGCTGCCACATCCAGACCTGTCACTTCATTTGCCAGATCATAAACCGCTTTTGCTTCCGGCATGGCGTCGTAAAACTCTTTTCCCATACCAATATACTGAGATCCCTGTCCAGGGAACATAAATACTCTCTTCACTGTCTTCTCCTATTTCTGTCCCAATAACTTTTCGGCACCACTCATAACATCCCGGATAATTTCCGCACAGGTCTCTTCTTTTTTTACCAGACCCGCAGACTGTCCTGCCATAACGCTGCCGTACATGACATCGCCCTCGACAACTGCTTTGCGCAGTGCTCCGAGTGTCATCTGCTCAAGTTCTTCGAACGGTGCACATTCTTTTTCTTTCTTTAAGTACTCGCGGGTCATTTTGTTACGAATAACGCGAATCGGATGGCCTTGGGACATGCCGGTCACTGCACTGTCAATATCTTTTGCTGTGACCACGCGCTGCTTGTAATTTTCATGAACCGTGGATTCTTTTGCAACAACAAAACGGGTTCCCATCTGTACTGCCGCTGCGCCAAGCATCATAGCTGCCGCAAATCCACGTCCATCTGCAATTCCACCGGCTGCAATGACCGGAATGGATACCGCATCTACGACCTGTGGTACGAGTGTCATCGTCGTCTGGGCACCGATGTGTCCACCGGACTCCATTCCCTCAGCGACCAGTGCATCCGCACCGCCACGCTCCATCAGCTTTGCCAATGCCACGCTTGCCACAACCGGGATTACTTTGATTTTGGCTTCTTTCCACATGCTCATATATTTGGCCGGATTGCCGGCGCCGGTTGTTACTACCTTAACGCCTTCCTCCACAATTACTTTTGCAATCTCATCCGCTTCCGGATTCATCAGCATGAGATTTACTCCAAACGGCTTGTCGGTTTCTTTTTTTGCTGCCTGAATCTGCTCACGCACCCAGGAAGCCGGTGCTCCACCTGCTCCGATGATGCCAAGTCCGCCGGCATTGGATACCGCACTGGCCAGTTCATGTGTTGCGACCCATGCCATACCGCCCTGAATGATCGGATATTCGATTCCCAGAAGCTCTGTCACTCTTGTTTTCATAGCTTATGCCTCAACACCCTTATTTTTCATATAATCAATGACATCCTGAACGGTAAGGATCTTCTCTAAATCCTCAGAAGGAATCTCTACACCGTACTCTTCTTCCAAAGCCATAACCAGCTCAAACAGATCTAAGGAATCTGCCTCAAGATCCTCTTTGAAACGGGACTCTGCGGTGACAGAATCCGCGTCTACGTTTAACTGGTCTGCAATGATTTCTTTTAACTTTTCTAACATAATGGGTTCTCCTTTTACTGTCTTCAATTTTGTTTGATTGCGAAATAGTTTGATTATCAAACAGTTTCTTAGTCAAAGTATATGCAAAGATAGTTTGATTGTCAAGATATTTTTTCAACAGGGTAATGATAAAAGAGTACAAAAAAGCACAGCAAACACTTTCTTCCTACACGAAAATGTTTGCTGTGCATATGGTTCTGTTTTTTGAACTTATCCGATAATGAGCTGCATTGCCCCGTATATTCCGGCATCATTGCCAAGCTGTGCCAGTTCAAAGCGGGTATCACGACATGCATGGAAGCAGCTTTCCTTAAAGTGCTTCTGGATCGTATCGATTAAAATCTGTCCGGCTTTGGACACACCACCACCGATCACGATAACTTCCGGATTGGTCACGCATGCAATATTCGAAAGGGTTGACCCTAAAATTTCTCCTACTTCATCTACCAGTCCAAGAGCTATTTCATCGCCTTCTTTTGCCACATCAAAAATGTCTTTTGCAGTAATATCCTTATAATCACGAAGCTTTGTCGCATCCTGTGTTTTGGCAAGTTTACGTTTTGCCATGCGTACAATACCGGTCGCAGAAGTATACTGTTCCAGACATCCATACTGCCCACAGTTACAAGGCTCGATCTCATCATGGTTTACGGTAATATGTCCGATTTCTCCGCCTGCACCGTTATATCCGGCAACCACATGACCGTCTACAATGATTCCACCGCCGACACCGGTACCAAGCGTTACCATGATGACATCTTTGCTTCCTTTTCCACCGCCCTGCCACATTTCGCCAAGACCTGCAACATTCGCATCATTTCCAACTTTTACTTTCAGACCTGTCTGTGCACCGAGTTCCTCCGCAACATTGATCACTCCCCAGCCGAGATTGACACATCCGTTAACAACGCCATCACTCCGCACAGGACCCGGAACACCGATTCCCACGCCCTCTACATCACTCTTACTGATGCCTTCCTGCGCCAGTTTGTTATCAATCGCCTGTGCAATATCCGGCAGTACTGCCTTTCCGTTATCGCTGGTATCGGTCTTGATTTCCCATTTGTCAAGAAGCCCTCCGCTTGTCTCAAAAAATCCCATTTTTACGGTGGTTCCTCCCACGTCTACGCCAAATCCATATTTCTTCAATTCCTGATTCCTCCTTGATCTATGTGATATGTATTTTTCTTCTACCCCATGTATCTGTATTCTACCATATTCCGGAATTTCTGCCTAGTATCGATAAAAAAAATCAACCGATGTATCCATAAATACACCGGTTGCACTGTTTTATATATGTTTATTGTACGTTTCCACCACCGGTATCTCCACTCTCTCCGGTATCACCGCCATTATCCGTGGTTCCGCTATTGTCCGGTTTATTGGTATTTTCTCCATTTTCCGGTGTATCAGTGTTTCCTCCGCTTTCTCCGGAATCGTTGTCCCCACTATGTTCCGGTTTGGAATTGTTATTCTGATCACCGGCATTGCTGTCGTTATTGTCCGGCTGGTTATCATTTTCGGAGCTTCCGTCCGTTGTATTATCTTTCTGCTGGCTCTCGGAAGTCTGCTGGTCATCCAGGTGTTCTAGGAATTGTCGCTGGTCGTATTTTGGAGCACATTGCTCAGCCAGTTATTGTCTTAAACATTGAAGACGGTATGGCAAAAGGCTCTGCTAGAAGTATTGAGGCAATCAATATCT
>ENA-OQIZ01001134-OQIZ01001134.1-human-gut-metagenome-genome-assembly--contig:-NODE-1134-length-10995-cov-10.532389_pt1 | contig 10995 bp, 9 predicted proteins | sample MGYA00242593_ERZ504758 | MGnify/ENA primary metagenome ERZ504758 (study PRJEB26092, sample SAMD00036364) | human gut metagenome | host: Homo sapiens | study: EMG produced TPA metagenomics assembly of...
GTAATTGTTCCTGCGTCTGCTCCTAATGATTCTGCTGTAATTTCTTTGATTTTTTCTAACATAATTTTCTTCCTTTCTTTTACCATTCCAACAGACTTCCCGCCCAGGAAAGTCCTGCTCCAAATCCTGCAAGTATCAGTTTGTCTCCTTTTTGCAACCGCCCTTTTCGATTCCATTCATCCAAAAGAATGGGAATGCTTGCCGCAGAGGTATTTCCATATTCCTGCAGATTCATCGGAAATCTGGAAAGTTCTGCCCCGATCCGCTTCGCCGCTGCTTCAATGATCCTCTGATTGGCCTGATGCAAAAAGAAGTAAGAAATCTCTTCCTTTTCTGTCTGTGCCTTCTGCAGCAATTCCTCCACGATCTCCGGGACTCTTCGGACTGCAAATTTAAATACGCTCTGTCCATCCATCTGAATATAGGCGTCCTTCTCCCGCCCCGGAGCATCCCAGTCTTTTCTGTGACGGCTGTATCCGGTCAGCACAGCTCCTTTTCTTCCATCCGAATGTGCCGCCTGGACAAACATCCCCCCCTCTTCTGCCCGGAGGACGACTGCTCCTGCTCCGTCTCCGAATAAAATACAGGTACTGCGGTCTCTCCAGTCCACCACATGAGACATGCTGTCTGCCCCGATCACAAGCGCCGTCTGGTAAATTCCTGCACGGATATATGCCTGAGCAGTCTGAAGCGCAAATAAAAATCCGCTGCATGCCGCATTGAGATCAAATCCCGCCGCATGCTCTGCCTGTATTTCTCTTTGCACTTCACATGCCGTACATGGAAAAACAGTCTCCGGCGTGGAGGTTGCCACCAGGATCAGATCCACTTCTTCTGCCAACATCCCGGCCTGCGCAAGTGCTCTTTTGGCTGCCATGGCTGCCATATAAGACGTGGTCTCCTGTTCTGCCAGATGCCGTCTGGCGATTCCCGTCCGTTCACGGATCCAGGCGTCATTTGTATCCACCAGGTTTGCCAGTTCTTCATTTTCCACGATTCTGGCCGGCACATAGGAGCCGGTTCCGCATATTCTTCCTGTCATCTTTCTTCTCCATTATTTTTGTTTCAAAATATTTTTATTTTAAAATACTTTGATATTCAAACTATATCACAAAAAATAAATTTGTCAATCCTATTTTTTTGCCCTATAATAAAACATGAATTTTTTCAAGAAAGACGAGGCGATTTTTATGAATTCTGTTCCGACAGAAAATCCACTGGGTTATGAACCACTTCCCAGACTTTTAAAATCTTTTGCAGTCCCAAGCATTATCGCAATGCTTGTCAGTTCTTTGTATAACATCGTAGACCAGGTATTTATCGGCCAGGGAGTCGGCTATCTCGGTAATGCAGCTACTAATGTTGCGTTTCCTCTGACCACCATCTCTCTTGCCATCGCACTTCTGATCGGCATCGGAAGTGCTTCACTGTTTTCCCTGAATCTGGGAGCCGGCGAAAAAGAGGACGCCGCGCAGGTCGTAGGGACTGCATTTACAATGATGCTTGTCTTTGGTGTGATCTACGCCGTACTGATCGAGATTTTTCTCGTTCCGCTGCTCACCGCATTCGGTGCAACAGCCGAAATCATGCCATATGCCAAAGAATACACCCGGATCACCGCAATCGGTATGCCTTTTCTGATTGTCAACAATGGGATGAGCAACCTCGCCCGGGCAGACGGAAGTCCGAAATTTTCCATGACCTGTATGCTGATCGGTGCGATCATCAACACCATACTGGATCCGGTCTTTATTTTTGTCTTTAAACTGGGAGTTGCAGGTGCTGCGTGGGCAACGATCATCGGACAGATTGTATCCTGTCTGGTTGCCGTCAGCTATTTAAAGCGATTCCGAAATGTGGAACTAAAAGCGCATTATTTCCGGCTTCACAGAAAGCTTTGTTTAAAAATCGCTTCCCTCGGCATGAGCAACAGTTTAAATCAGGTAGCGCTCACATTTGTACAGATCGTACTGAATAATTCACTGACCTATTATGGAGCACTTTCTCCTTACGGAAAAGAAATCCCGCTGGCAGCCTGTGGAATTGTTATGAAAACAAATGCGATCCTGCTGGCAGTCATCATCGGAATCTCTCAGGGCTCCCAGCCAATCATCGGGTTCAACTACGGTGCAAAACAGTATGATCGTGTCCGCGGCGTTTATAAACTGGCAATCCAGTGTAATCTGGTCATATCTCTGATTGGATTTCTTTTGTTCCAGCTATGTCCACGCCAGATTATCTCCCTGTTCGGAACGGGAGATGCTCTTTATTTTGAGTTTGCCGTCAAATTTATGCGGATCTTCCTGTTTATGGTCCTCTTAAACGGCGTACAGTTATTATCATCCAATTTCTTTGCTGCAATCGGAAAACCAGTCAAAGGAATGCTGCTCTCCCTCACCCGTCAGGTTTTCTTCCTGATACCGCTGCTTTTCATTCTTCCGCTGTTTTTGGGAATCGACGGAATTATGTATGCGGGACCGGCAGCTGATGCCATTGCGTTCCTTACTTCTGTGTTCTTGATCTCACGCGAAATGAAGAAGATGAAACTGGCAGAAATAGCTAAATAATATGAATAATTCAAAAAAATAAAAAAATTTAGATTTTTTTGAATTTAGGGGTTTACAAATCGATTCCACTATGGTATTATACATCTTGTCAGGCGGACAGCCGACAAGAAACGCGGAAGTGGCGGAATGGCAGACGCGCTAGATTCAGGTTCTAGTGGGAGTTAATCCTGTGAGAGTTCAAGTCTCTTCTTCCGCACTAGATGAAAGACATTCGAGAGATCGAATGTCTTTTTTGTAATTTACAGATTTACTATTTTTCAATCTTTCCACTTCATCTCGCATTGTACCTTCTATTATTTTATGATATTCTAAAAAAGAACATATGATATTAATTTTTCTCAATATGAATGGCTGTGAATAATCATGACTTCGCGCAATTTTTATTGCGGAATCTGGAGTCTGTGCCTGATCCTGATTTTATGCCAAAAACCACTCCCCGCTTTTTTCGTTACAGCAGGAAATATCATCGGCGTCGTGATCGGACAATTCCTCGGTGATTTAATCCGAACAGAGAATATCAAAAAAATCACAGATACTATGAATCCACAACAAATCTATGAACTGCACAATCATCCCGGAGTACCTCTTTGGCTGCTTGTCATCGTACTTTTTCTTGTACTCGGTTTGATTACTGACTTATTTTTCAACAAATTTCATAAAAAGAGGGTACCACACGATCATCAAATCTGATGCTCGTGTGATACCCTTGCAAATATCATTTTTCTCACTGCCATTCTCTAATAATGGTATCTGCATGAAATAATATAGACATTTTTTTCATCAATCTTATAGACCAGCCGATCTTTTTCATTGATCCTTCGACTCCAGAATCCTGATAAATCTCCCAATAGTGGTTCAGGTTTTCCGATGCCAGAATTTCCATTTCTACAAATATCTTCAATCAGCTTGTTAATCTTCTTCAGCGTTTTTTTATCTTCTGTCTGCCAATAAATATAATCTTCCCGACCGTTTTTTGTAAAAACTTTATTCATCCTCGGAAACCTCTATTAACTCTTTCATTTGAAGCATCCCTTCTTTCAACTGACGTTTGGATTCCATCAGCCATTTATAGTTCTCTTCATTTCCGATAAGATGCATATTTTCCATCATGTTATTATATGTTTCTTCAGATATCATCACAATGTTTTTATTTTTTTTACGCGTTACAATCAGGGTTTCAAAATCATCAGAAACTTTATCCATACATTCCTTCATGTTTCCTCTTAATTCTGTATAATTGACTGCTAACATTGCTTCCACCTCCTATAATAAACGTACAATTTTGTGTAAATCAGATCTGATGCTCACATAGCACCCTCACTCTCTATTCCATCACAAATTCATAACAGAGATCTTCTTCTGCAGAAATACGGCATGACTCTTCTACATCACTCCCCCAACTGTCAATGCCTCCGATGCCCCTCACTGCACCACAGATACAGACTACCGTTCTTCGCGGCAGCGGCAGTTCTTCCTGATGTGTTGCGTTTTCCAACTCTTCTGCCGTATATGGAAGACAGGAAAATCCGAATTTTTGGCCGCAGGCACGAAATGTAAGACTGAATGTTTCTTCTGAGGTATCAGAAGGATTCAGCGTATCCTTTCGGTATACTGTAACAGATTCTGTCTCCATATGCATCCCGCATTCCTGGGGAACCAGATATGGCGTAACCGGAAGACCTTCTACCTCATAAGTTCCATAAATACCGCCGGCCATTCTGTCTGGATAGGTTTCCCCGGACAGACCTTCATAACAATATCCAACCGCTTTAGTCGGCATGATAAAGCGCATTCCAAATACAGGAAGTTCCGGAAGTCCGCTTTTTCCATGAAAGTGAACTGCAACATGGATTTTCCCATCTGCAGACACCGTATATTTCACATCCACTGTCGTTGCCGGATACGTAATGGTCTCATAAGTATATGCGATCACGGCCTCCTGGATCCATTCCTGATTGCTGTATCTGTTATTTTCCGGTGCATTGTGATCCTCTGCTTCCTGACCATCTGCAAACACGTGAAAATCGATACATTTCCGGAATTGGTCTGCTCCCAGCCACATCCCGGATCTGAAAGGAAAACCATTTCCCCGGTCGTTATCTGTGGTCGCTCTCCAAAATGTCGGGTATGGAGTCCGATACAGCCATTCTTTTCCTGATTTCACAAGAGATTCCATTCCCCCGGTCTGTTTGGAAAAAATATAATGAAAATCTTTTCCATGAAGCCCAACGGTCACATCCCCAAACACAATCCTCATTTTATTTGTAAAGTCCATAATAATATTTCACTTCCTGCATTGCCGGTTTTTCGGTTCGGTCTGCAAACACGATCCCATTTCCTGAAAATTCATAATCTGACGGACGATCGTCAAAATCTCCGCCATAACGCAGTACTCGCTCCCCGGTCACTTCATCCTTTACAAACAGTGCCTGATCGATATAATCCCAGATAAATCCACCCTGATATTTTTCATATTGATCCAGCAGATCGATATAAGTCTTCATTCCGCCCAGGGAATTTCCCATATCATGCATATATTCGCATAAGAGGAATGGTTTTTTGGGTTCATTTTCCAAATATGCTTTGATGCACTCCGGCGGTGCATACATCTGGCTTTCTACATCCGAAATGCTGTCTTCATACTTCCTGTTATGAAAGACGCCTTCATAGTGAACAAGCCGATCCGAATCCTTTTTCTTATAATAATCATGCATCTTTCGGATTCCTTCTCCTGCATAGGATTCATTGCCAAGAGACCAGAACAACACAGAAGTATGGTTTTTGAACATTTCAAAGTTCGATCTTGCCCGATCCAGGACAGCCTCTTTCCATACATTCACATCCCCCGGTACATTCCAGGATGGCTCAACTGCCCCCATTTTCTGCCAGGAACCGTGACTTTCCAGATTGACTTCTGCCATCATATAAATTCCGGCTTCATCACAGCGATAATACCAGCTTGTCCGATCTGGATAATGGCACGTACGGACTGCATTGATATTGTTCCGCTTCATACATGCAATATCATAGATCTCATCTTCTTCCGAGATGCATCTTCCACTTTCCGGATTCCATTCATGCCGGTTTACACCGTTTATGATCAGACGTTTTCCATTCAATTTGATGATGCCGTCCTCCAGACCAATGATTCGAAATCCCACCGGGTAAGGAATCACTTCTGTCAGTTTCCCCTGTCCGTCAAAAATACGGATTTCCACCTGATACAATTTAGGATTCTCACAACTCCATAGTATGACGGATTCTGTAATTTTAAAAGCCCCTGTAAACTGTTCGGACGCTGGAAATCCTTCTTTTGCGATCAGCTTTCCCTCATCCCACAGACATACTTCTGCTCTGGCATCTGTATAAGACGCCGTCTCTTCTTTTGTCATCTGGAAAGCGATTTCCATAGATGCCTGATGGGTTTCTGTGTCATATTGCGGGCGGATCCACAGATCCGATACATGAAGCTTTGGAAGCCCATATAAATTCACATCCCGGAAGATTCCAAAAAATCGAAAAAAGTCCTGATCTTCCAGAAATGCCGCTGTGCTTCTCTTATGAACTTCTACACACAGACGATTTCCCGTTTCTTTTACATACGGCGTAATATCAAATTCTGATGCAGTAAAGCTGTCCTCCGCATATCCGACAAACTCGCCGTTTACCCAGACATAAAGCGCCTGTTCTGCACCTTCAAAACTCAATATGATTCGTTTTCCGATCAGTGCTTTCTCCAGATTAAAACAAGTCACATAAGAACCAACCGGATTATACTCTGCTTCACTGAACATCCCTTCTCCGGTACTGCCGCATGTGCCGGCGGGTCTGCGATATTCCTTTCCTTCCCTTGGATACATGGTATTGATGTAATGAATGTTGTCATAACCGGCAAGTTCAATGTGCTGCGGAACCTGTATCTCATCAAATCCCGAACTGTCATAAGACTCTTCATAAAACAAAACCGGTCGCTTTTTTGTATTCTCAGAATATCGAAATCTCCATGTTCCATTCAGAGACTGTTTTAATGTTTCCCGATTTTTCTGATACGATTCTTCACTTTCAAAAAATCTGTGGTCGCTGTGTGCATCCAGCCTTTTCACCCGAAATACATCCGGGCGATCCAGCCATGTGATTTCTGCCTGCATAAATCATTCCCCCACTTCTTATTTTTTCACTGTTTTCATCATAATCTTCCCGTTCTTATCCGTCAATATTTTGTAAAAAAATACTCCCGCACAATTCAAGTGCCCTGTTGCTTTTCCAAGCACAGAGCACTTTTTATCTTCCCTATTTAAGAAAAACTAACGAATTTGTTTCCGTCTTCTCAAAAATACCAAAAGCACTGCTCCACCTGCTAGTAAGCATAATGTTGCTGCTCCTGCTACAGCAGTATTGTCTCCTGTTTTCACAGCATGATTCTGCGTATTTGTAGATGGTTTCTGTGGTGCTGGCTTCTGATGATTTCCACTATTATTTCCACTTCCTGGTTTGTTGTTATTCGGTTTCTCTGTATCTGGCGTTTCCGGTTTGTTTGGATCGGATGGCAGATTTGGATCCGTCGGTTTATCCATAATTGTAAACACTGCCTTTACCGTCACTTCACTGGCTGGCATCTTAAACCTATAGTTGCCTTCCTCGGAATCTTTTACTTCTTCTACCGCTACTTCTTTTCCTTCTTTGTCTGCTACAACTACCTGCTCTACTTTATAGCCTTCTTCCGGGATTACTGTCAGATAAACTTCTTCTCCTTCTCGGTATGCTTCCTGTGAAATGCTTACGGTTCCGTGTTCTGTAGCTTCAATTTTTACCGGATAGGTCGGCGCTTCCATCTTCTCGAACACCGCCTTTACCGTCACTTCACTGGCTGGCATCTTAAATCTATAGTTGCCTTCCTCGGAATCTTTTACTTCTTCTACCGCTACTTCTTTCCCTTCTTTGTTTGTTGCAACTACCCGTTCTACTTTATAGCTTTCGTCCGGGATTACTGTCAGGTAAACTTCTTCTCCTTCTCGGTATGCTTCCTGTGAAATGCTTACGGTTCCATGGTCTGTAGCTTCAATTTTTACCGGATAGGTCGGCGCTTCCATCTTCTCGAACACTGCCTTTACCGTCACTTCGCTGGCCGGCATCTTAAATCTATAGTTGCCTTCCTCGGAATCTTTTACTTCTTCTACCGCTACTTCTTTCCCTTCTTTGTCTGCTACAACTACCTGCTCTACTTTATAGCCTTCATCCGGGATTACTGTCAGGTAAACTTCTTCTCCTTCTCGGTATGCTTCCTGTGAAATGCTCACGGTTCCGTGTTCTGTAGCTTCAATTTTTACCGGATAGGTAACCTCTGATGTACCATTTTTACTAATTGTATAAGTTTCTCCGGCCTGTGTCTGAAATGCAATTTTATCATTGGACTGTTTTGTTGTTGGAACTACATTCCCCTGTGAGTCCACTACAACATACTGTGAAAGATTTGCATATTCTCCGACAAATTCACCGCCATTATTGGATGTCACAACGAAAGAATCTGCAATTCCGTCTGTCCACTTCATATCAATTTCAAAATTGCCGCGTGCTACAATACCATTGACAAATCCTGTTTTCCACTGTTCCGGCAATGTAGGTAAAAACTGTACATATCCCAACTGACTCTGCAGCAACATCTCATTTACACCAGCAGTATAACCAAAGTTTCCATCGATTTGGAATATCGGCTTCTCCTTATAGTCTTGTCCTGCACCATGAGAAGAAAACAAATTCGTCAAAAATCCAGAATTTCCGCCGCCTACAGCAGACTGCACAATCTGGAATGCTTCCTCTGCATGACCTGTACGTGCCCAGAGATTTAATTTATGTGCTTTTGACCATCCTGTTGCATCCAAACCTCGCTCATTCAATGAAACGATTGCCGCATCCATAAATTCCGGATTATCTTTATTGATGATATTACATGGATATAATGCCATCAAATGAGAAAGATGTCGATGTGGAGGCTGTTCGCCGTCGCTGTCTGCTCCCAGACTTTCTCTCCACTGTGGAATATCAATTTCAGCCAGATCACCTGCTTGTGCTTTCCCGATGGATGTTTCTTCAAACCATTCTTTTACTTGTCCATCTTTTCCTACTAAAACAGGATCTAACTTGGATTGTTTTTCTTCCCACTGCTTCACAAGATCCGCATCTACCCCAAGCGTTTTAGCTACCTGAATGGTGTTTTCAAAATGCTGCCAGATAAACTGCTGATCATAAGATGCACCATTTACAATCGGACCATTTTCCGGTGAATATGACGGGGCTGAAACATAACGCTGCTGATATTCACTCCAATAAAGTGCTTCATTCCAGAAATTTGCAACCTCTTTCATGGATGGATAAAGTGCTTTCAGGAAATCAACATCTTCTGTATACAAATAATACTCATAGGAATTCAATAACGCCCATGCAGAACCTATCGGATTCCAGCCAGCCGCATTATTTTTCTGTCCCATACTTGCAAACATATACGGCGTACTGAAACATCCTACAAGCCAGCCATTCTCTTCCCCTTCTTCACTCTTAATCCCAAAAGAAGCGGCAGCGGCTTCTCTTCCTGCCTGACGCAGTACAGACAGAAAATCATTGTAAGGCAACAGGCACTCCTTTAAGTTACTTGCCATTGTTGGCCAGTAGTTCATCTGTACATTGATGTTAAAATGATAATCGCCATACCACATGAAAGAACCTTCGCCCCAAACACCTTGTAAGTTTGTCGGCAGACTTCCTTCTCTTGAACCGGCAATTGTCAGATATCGTCCAAACTGATAACAAATTACTTCCAATGCACGCTGTTCTGCCTCTGTTGGAACTTCACCACCATTTCCTTCCACTAAATTGCGATACTTCTTGATCAGTTCATCTGTAGGAATCTGTGGAATTTCTTCGTTAAATCCCAGTTCCATGCGAGAAAACAGAGCTGAATGATCTGCTACATGAGCCTGCTTTAAGACATCATATCCCTGATTTTTCACTGTTTCAACTGCATCTGCAATACGTTGTGTTACCACATTATGTGGATCTTCCCCTCTAAATTTCGGAAATTCCATCTTATAATCCGTTCCACAGGCTAAGATCAGAGTCGCTGCATCCGCTCCTGAGACTTGAATAGATGAACCATCCGTTGTCAGTTCTCCACCTTCATTCAAAACTTTCAACTGCGCTTCTGTCTTCAATCCATTCGTTGCCAGCGTATCTTTCATTGTGATCGTATCACCATCTGCTGTATTGGACGGTGAAATTCCTGTCATACAACTCTCGATATTCGTTGTAAAATCAATTTTCCCTTTTTCATCAGCTGTCAGCCGGACAACCAACACATTGTCTGGATAACTGTTGAAATATTCTCGGGTATAATGAACTCCTTCGTAGTCATAATTCACAGTAGCCAATGCAGTTCGCATATCCAGATCTCGAACATAATTTGTTGCCTGGCTTTCATCTATATCACTTGATATGTAAATATTTGCATAATCTTCGGGTGCATCGTAACCATTCAAATCCCCCATCAATTTGTTTAGCCAGTCCATTGCCTCCCCTTTGGTATTCGTTCCCTGTGATTGATATGAATCTTCATCAAAACCAAATACATACTCCGACTTATCATCCAATTTTTCTCGGATTGCATTCAAATCCCCTTTGATTTTTTCTAAATCCGCTTCTGTTTCTGTTGGGTTTGTGTTGCCGTAATTGTAGTTATTCTCTTCCGTAGGTCCCCCATTCCATACGGTCTTTTCATTGATATGAATCTTGTCTTTGGCAATTCCCCCGAATACCAATCCTCCCATGTAACCATTTCCAATAGCAAGAGCTTCTGTCTGCCAATCTGCGGCCGGTTCATCATACCAAATTCTCAAAAGATTTTCGTTTGCAGGCTTTTCTGTTGCTTCTGCAGACATTGTTTCTTCTGCAAAAGCTGTAGCTGGCAGCAAAGATGCACACATTGCAACCGCTGTAGAAATGCCTACCAGTTTTTTGAATGTTTTTTTCATTCATTTTTCCTCTCTTTCATCTTATTTTCAGTTCAAAAATTGTAACTTCTCAATTTCCGGTCAAATTTTATATTCTTGCCTGTTGAACTGTTAAACGCAAAATTATTTTATCATTTGCACAAATTATTTTCAATATTTTTTTATTTATTAGCACATATAAACAACTGCAAAACAATTCATTGTATACAAAAAACTGTCGGATGCACTTTGATATGCTTCCAACAGTTTTTCTTTTCTCTTTTTAAATTAAATATATCCGCCGTATCCACTGCCATAACCGCCACAGCACAAGCCGCTTCCGCCGCAGCACAGATTGCACATCATATTTGCAATACACAGCTTCATACACCAGTCTCCGCCTACAGAACTTGGATATCCATACATACTCTGTCTCTGCTGATACCAGC
>ENA-OQIZ01001138-OQIZ01001138.1-human-gut-metagenome-genome-assembly--contig:-NODE-1138-length-10944-cov-3.567070_pt1 | contig 10944 bp, 10 predicted proteins | sample MGYA00242593_ERZ504758 | MGnify/ENA primary metagenome ERZ504758 (study PRJEB26092, sample SAMD00036364) | human gut metagenome | host: Homo sapiens | study: EMG produced TPA metagenomics assembly of...
GAAGTCCGTCGGCGGCGCGGCCGCGCCGGTCGCCGCCGTCGCCGCTGCCGCGCCGGGCGCTGCTCCGGCTGCTGAGGAGAAGGACGAGTTCGACGTCATCCTCTCCGCCGTTGGCGACAAGAAGATCCAGGTCATCAAGGCCGTCCGCGCTATCACCTCCCTGGGTCTGGCTGAGGCCAAGGCCGTTGTGGACGGCGCTCCGAAGGCCGTTCTGGAAGGCGCCAAGAAGGAAGACGCCGAGAAGGCCAAGTCCCAGCTCGAAGAAGCCGGCGCTACCGTCGAGCTCAAGTGATTCGCGCGGCGTAAGCCGCACATCACAGCTTTCCGCGAAACCCCGCATCTGGTTCCAGGTGGCGGGGTTTCGCCGTTAGTGGGAGAAGTTGTTAATTCCTGAACATTAATCCCACAAATGGGATTGCGGCATGACACAATAGGAAGAGTGTCTAATCGCGAAGAAGGAGGCTATGCGGTGAGTGCTGAAACGGCGTGCCACTGGCAGGTAACGGTCAACGGTGGCCAACAGATCACTGTTCATCCTGGGGAAAACGTTGAGATTGGACGTAAACCATTAAGACCGCTGCCGGATGACGGCACGAAGCGCATGGAGGTACCGGATCCCACCAAATCCATGTCGAAACGCCACGCGCGTTTCTCGGTGCGCGGCGATGGGCAGGGCATCCTGCATGATCTTGATTCGACCAACGGCACGTACGTCGTGCGTGACGGCGGCGATTTGATGCGACTGCCCGGGGACGACGACTACATTCTTCCGTATTCGCCGATGCACATCCAGTTCGGTGACGTCGCGGCGGATTTCGAGCGCGTGGATGCGCCCGAACAGACGCCCGACACTCCCGTTTCGAACCTCTTCGACTATTCGACGCCCATGGCTGCGCATCAGGAGCCGGACGCGACCGACATGTCCGTCGACCAGATCCTCGATCTGCGTGCCGGCGAACCGACGACCACCTTCCAATCGCAGCGTCCCAAGACGTCAAGGAAGCCCGTGCTGAACGGCAGCGAAACCGTCGCGCCCAAGCAGCCGCAGTATCCGTCGTCATACCCGGTGCAGCCGGACCAGCAGTGGCGTACCCAGCCGGTCGACGTGGATGCGGCCGATGCCCAGCAGACCGTCGAGCCGAAGCCCATCGTGCAGATGCCGGCCCAGCAGCCCGTTGAGATGCAGCAGCCGGCCGAGCCGGCCGAACAGGCCAAGATTGCCGAACCGGCCGAACCTATCGAACCGGCCGAACCGATTGAACAGGGTGGAATCGAGCAGCAGTCCGAGCCGCTGCAATCCGCTGATTTCGCGCAGGAACAGGCGGAATCGGTGCGTCCGCTGTTCCCCGATGCCCATACATCCCAGCAGGATCAGCCGGTACGCAACCTGTTCGAAGGCGTCGGCATCAACCAGACTGAAGCGCAGCAGCACAGTGACGCCGTCCCCGCGTGGGGTGCTGGTCTTCCTGACGGCGCTGGTGACGCTGGCGATGCGGAAGACGCCGCCCGCGAAGCCGTGAACGCCGAAGCGCAGACAAACGCCGGCATCGCACGGCAGGAATCCGTCTCCGGCCAGGATTTCGGGCGTACGGAACCCGAACCCGAAACGGCGGTATTCCACGAGGCCAGGCCCGTCGTATTCACCCCGCTGTCGGGCGGCGGCGACAGGCGCGATGCCACAGGCTTCGCCGGAAACATGGCGCAGACCGACGTGAACGGCGGATTCACCCCCGCATTCGAACCCGGATCCGTATTCGACAAAGTCGCCCGTGGTGAATTCGACAAGGCCCCCAAGGTCGTCGAGGTCGATGGTCTGAGCTCCGAGGATGCCCGCCGCACACCGGATATGACCAAGCAGTTCGAAATGGCCCGTCATGCCGAATTGCTGCCGTTCCTGGCCATGAATCCCTCCCTATATGACGACCTGTACGCGTGGCTCGCGGCCCAGGGCGACAAGGATATCGATGAGGCGCTCGCCAATAATCCGGGCTATCAGGATTACCGCAAAGCAGTAGGAAAGTGATCGGATACATGAGTACGCAATCCATGCTTGACCAATTCCAAAAATGGCATGACGATTACCGTGCCTCCCTGGCGCCGTCCCCGTTGGAGGACATCAACCAGCTCAGCGCCCAGCTTGACATGACGCACGCGCATCCTTCGGGCGTGGCCCAGCTGTTCGCGGCCGGTCATGTGACACTGGAATCGATGTTCCGTGACAACGGCATGCTTCGTGCGGCGGAGCGCCGTCTCGGACGTGTGCTGGACAGCCAGGCGGCCAAGAAGCGCGTCAGCGGTGTGGCGGAACTGTCGCTGATCGTCGGCGTCGCGACATGGAGGGGCAGTGCGCTGCCGGTGCTGCTGTACCCGGTCGAGGTGAGCCGCAGCGAGCAGCTCGGCCACGCGTCCCTGAGGTTCACCGGCAAAGGGTCGCTGAACTCGGCGCTCGTCTCCCGTCTGCACGCGTCCGGCGTCTTCATCGATGAGGATCGTCTGTTGGACAGCTCCAACTACCGTTCCGGTTCGCCGGAAACGTCGGCCATCTTCACCTCCATCACCAATGAGGCCAAGGCGCGCATCGATGACTTCTCCATCGAACGCCGCATCATCCTCGGCTGTTTCATGGAACCGTCCGCGCTGATTCTTGCGGAAACGCAGCGCATCATTGACAGACTTGGCGGCGGTCCGAGCGGCAACGTGCTGCTCGACGCCCTCGCGGGCGACGAACGCTCCCGTGCCGAATTGGGCAAGGCATCCATCCCCGAATACAGCCCGTTCGACGCCGACCCGCATTCGGAATACGAGGTGGGCGATGTCGACAACACCGTGCGTTACGCCGCGCAGCTGGCGTCATCCGGCCGCAGCATCGTCGTGGATTCCGCATCCGGCAACGATACCGCCGAACGTGCGGCGGCCATCGCCTCACGATGCGTGATGAACGGCCGTTCCGTGCTCTACGTGCCTGGCGTGGCAGAGCAGAAGCGGCGCTTCCTGCAGGCCATGCACGCCAATGAGATGACGGGCATGGTGCTGGATATCGCCGACGAGGATTCCAACACCAGCATCGATAGGCAGCTGATCGCCGCGGTCGGCTTCCAGGCCGGAGTGGCCAGCCAGCATTTCGACCAGTTGTCCGATGAATTGGTCGGTGTGCGTTCCCGTCTCACACGCTATTTGGGAGACCTGCACGGCGTCAACGAGAAGTGGGGCGTCTCCGCCTACCAGACCATCCAGAACCTGGCATCGATTTCCATGTACCCCACCCATCCCGCCACGCATGTGCGCCTTTCCGAAGCTTCGGCGCGTCAGATCGGCGACAATCTGGACGAGTGGGCGGCCAAGCTTCAGCGTGCCGGCGAGCTCGGCGAATATACGCTCGGACCGGACGACACCGCCTGGTATAAGGCTTCGATCACCAACGAGCAGGACGCCGTGAACGCCTACCAGCGTGTGGTCGACCTGCTGCAGAAGGTATTCCCCGCGGTGCGTGAGCATGTGAGCATCACCGCACAGACCTGCGGATTCCCCGTGCCGACCACAGCCCGTGAATGGGCGCGCCAGATCACGGTGCTCAAGAATCTGAGGCGTGTGCTCGACGTGTTCCAGCCGGAGATCTTCGAACGTGACATCGATGCGATGATCGAGGCGAGCAAGTCCAAGGAGCAGCGCAAGGCCGAAGGCACGAGCATGGGCTTCTGGGAGCGTCGCCGCCATGTGCGCGAAGCGAAATCCCTGCTGCGCGTGGGCGCCCAGGTCGAGAACCTGCATGATGCGCTCATCGTCGTGAAGAAGCAGGGCGAACAGTGGCATGCGCTGGTACCGCACGGCGGATGGCCCGTGCTGCCGCAGCGCCTCGACCAGATGATCTCCATCCAGGAGACCATGTCCGAAGACATCACCGCGCTCGACACCGTGCTGAGCACCACGCCGCGTGGCGGCGAACTTGAGGCGAAAGACTTCAACGACGTCGAAGCCAGACTCAAGGGACTGTACGACGATCACATGTCCCTCGACACCCTGCCCGAGCGTTGCTGCCTCGAAAACGAATTCCAGGCGGCCGGACTGAACGATCTCGTGGCCGATCTGAGTGAGCGTCAGGTGGGCATCGATGCGGTCGGTGCCGAACTGCAGCTCGCGTGGTGGACCACCGTGTTCGAGGATATCGTGCGCTCCTCGCCGATCATCTCCAATCAGGATGGTTCCGCGCTCGCCTCGGTGACCGAGCGTTTCGAACAGGTCGATGTGGAGCATGTGCGTTCCATCGGCCCGATGATCGCGCAGGAATCCATGCGCCGACTGTGCGATCTGCTGTTCTCCCGTACGCAGGAAGCCAACATGCTGCACACGCAGCTGGCCAGCCAGACCAAGGTGACATTGGACAACCTGCGTCGTGAACATCGTGAGATCCTCTCGGCATCGAAGCCGATCCTCATGGCCACGCCCGACACGCTCGCATCCCTGACTGAGCCGACCGTGCTCGCCGACGTCGCCATCGTCGACGCATGCGCGCACATCCCGGCCATCCAGCTGCTGAGCATCGTCTCGCGTGTCAAGCAGATCGTGATCATCGCGCATCGCAACACCGTCACATGCGAAAGCCTCAAGCAGATGATCGACGTGCTGCCCCAGATCGAGGTCAAGGCGCATCCGGCCAAGCGCTCGCTTACCTTGGCGGCCTTCCTTGAATCCGAAGGCTATGGCGAAGTGCATTACGACGCATGCACCGAACCGGTTCGCGGCCACGTGACCTACCACGGGTTGGACGCCAATGGCACCCCGGTGCTCAACACCGGTCTGGTGGAATCCAGTCAGCAGGAGATCGCCGAAGTCGTACGTATCATCACCGAACGTGCGGCCGGTTTCGCCATCGTCCCGACCACATACATGCTTACTGTGGTGACGCTCACCGATTCCTTCCGCATTCGCCTCGGCGCCGAGCTGAAGGCGCTCGCGGCCAAGGACAAGGCCATGGGCACGTTCCTGCGCCATGTGCGGCTGATCGGCATCCACGAGGTCGCCGGCGCGCAGGCGACGGATGTGATTCTCTCGCTGTGCTATGCGAAAACCGCGCACGGACGTCTGCTGCAGCAGTTCGGTGCGTTGGAGGAGCCGGGCGGCCGTGGCATGCTGCTGGATGCGTTGGCGTTGGCCGATCGCAATGTCGATATCGTCAGTGCCTTCGGTCCGGCGGATATGGATGATGAACGCATCCATCAGCCCGGTGTGAAGCTGTTGAAGACCATGCTGACCTGGGCCGAACGCCTTGACGGTGAGGATATTCGCCCGGCCGAATCCGAGTATGGGCGCAACGTGCTGCTTAACGATCTGGCGGATCGTATTCGCAACCGTGGCCTGAACGTCGCCGTGAACTACGGGTTCAAGCGCGGCATCACCATCCCGATGGTGGTCGGTCTGAAGGATAAGCCGTATGCGTTGGCCGTGCTCACCGATGATATCGACTTCATGTCGATCCAGTCCACGCGTGAACGTCATCGCATGCTGTCCGCCGACCTGATGACGCTGGGCTGGTCCGTCGCCTCCGTGTGGAGCGTCGGCGCGTTCGTCAATCCCGAAAAGGAAGTCGACCGACTGGTGTCGCAGCTCGCCGACCTGTACCGGGGGCTCGAATGAGCGGGGAAATGCGCGATGAGGGCGAAACGCCGCAGGCATACAGTGCGACGCGGCGCACGCCACGCAAGCATAAGCGCGTGGTACGGCAGGGGACGGAACTGTTCGATGCCGACGGCGTCAAACTCGAACCCTCCGACATGATGACCGAACGCCAGCGCGATGCGGATGACGACAAGCGCATTCTCACCGAGCTGCCGCCGCATTGGGCGCAGTTCAGCGAACGAGGGCACTGAGCTTCGTCTCGCTTCTTGCCCTGGCCTCGCTTCGATTCGCTGCGTGGCGCATGGCATGAGACATAGTGCGACGCAATGGCAAAGCCTCCCGCTTGCCGTTTCCAACAAGTTGAGAACGGCAAGCGGGAGGCTTTTTATGCGCCGTCACCTGTAGTCGGGGAAGGGTATCGGTCCATCGGACAATCAACCGATGAACCGATACCCCCGAACGGCGCCATTCACCTGCTACTTGCGTTGGCGCCGCGACGAGGCTTTGGCCACGGTCAGCACCGTGACTCCCGCTAGGGCGAGCACGATCGCCAGCATGAAGGGCACTGTGACACCGGTTCTTGTCAGCGCACACCCGCATATCAGCAGCGCCGTGGTCGTGATCATTGCCGCGATGCGTCTGATACGCGCGGCACCGGTACCGTTTCCTGTTTCCATGGGTTTCCCTCTTTCGTTTCCTTGAATGCCCCCGAATCAACATTGATACCGGACATGCGGGATCGATAAGGCATTACGGTAGTCCATGCGACGAATGGGTTGTGTCGCTATCGATACACCGCGACGATCACCCCCGTTTCCGCGGCCATCATCACCCGCATCGCCACGGTCGGCTCCAGCATGAGCGACAGTGTTCCCCTCCCGTGCCCGCCTTGTCCGCTGTGTTCGTCATCGTCGTTGCTCCCCGTTCCCATCACGATCGCGTGCTCCGCCAAAGTGCAGGCGACGGGTTCCGCCGGATTCGGTTGTGCTCGGTCGCAACCCGCCGAGGACATGAGCGATACGATGTCTCCGGATATCAGTGTGTCGACGCTGTTCGCCACGGTGATGTCGAGCACAGTGTGGCCGGGTGCAACCGATGGGGCGTTGCCCACGTCGGCGGCGTATAGCGGTTGCCCGGTTTCGATATGCGACTGGGCGATGGCGCCCTCCGCTTCGGATGTGGCGTGGAGAGCCCTGCTGGCGATGGATGATGCGGGAACACGTGTCAGGGCGACGTCGCCCTGACGGATGGTCGCGCCGCGTGCGATGGACGAGACGGCCGTGACGACCGTATCCGTGCCGGTGATGGCATCCAAGGTATGCAGGAAACCGAATGCGGCCATGCAGATGCAGACCACGGTGGCGATTCGCGCAAGCTTCGCGCGTCGCCGTCGAGCCCCCAGCGTGGGGGCGGTGAGCGAGGACCATGGCGGTGCGTTGACATTCTTCATACCGCCATGGTCGGGGAGGGAGGGCGCGGGCGCAAGCCCAACGGGCATTGTGGATTGCACCCTCCCGTTTCTTCACCGTTCGTTCACGAGACGTGCCCGGAAATCGGGAATCGGAACGACCGGAACAAATCGGGACGAATCGGAATACGAACTGAAGGTACGTCTCAGCTCTTGTCGGTGCGGTAGAAGCCGGACCCCTTGAACTCGATCGGCACCGCGGAATAAACCTTGCGGACCTGCTCCTCGCCGCATTCGGGGCAGACGGTGATCGGGTCGTCGTTGAAGGACTGGTACTTCGTGAAGTCGTAGCCGCAGTTCTTGCAGCGATAATGATAGGTAGGCATGTCACTCCTCCTGAAAAGACGTCTTACTCGGGTTGCAACCGTTCATATCCTAGTCATTGTCCTGACACGGTAGGTGGTCGTTCCGGTCGGCGGTCATCCGACGGACGCGGCGATGGGCGTATAGCCGTCCGGGGTGAGTGTGGCGGTCACGGGAACGTCATGCGGTTCACACGGCAGCGGGGGAGCGCAGACTTCCCAAGGCCAGCACACGGCCACAAGCGGGGTTCCCGGAACGCAATGCGTCAGAGCCCGGTCATACCAGCCGCCGCCCCTGCCCAAACGGTTCCCCCGCACATCGACGAGCAGGGCGGGAAGCAGAACCAGCGATGCGGATTCGAGAATGTTCGCGGGCAGCGTAGCGCCTGACGGTTCTTGTGGTCGGCGCTCGCCGTAATCCTCGAACGGCGCATCGGAGTATTCGCCCCAGCCGATTTCCAGCCCCGCGCCGAGCCGCGGCAGCAATATGCGGTGCCCATGTTCGGCGAGCGTATGCAACAGTGGCCTCGTCTCGACCTCCGACCCCATGGAGACATAGGCGGCCACGGTGCATCGGCGGTCGGGCAGCGGCAGTTCGCCGATGCACCGTGCGATGGTTTTGCCGGCGTGCAACCGTTGCTCGGCGGTGGTGGTTTTGCGCCGTGCGATGGCGTTCCTACGCAGCGCCTGTTTCGTTTCATTCGCTTCCATGTCTGCCAGCATACCGACGCGCGCCTGCCGCCTGCCGTTCGACCGCTCGGCTTGCGGCCATCGGTCCCGTTTGTCGTGCGAACGATGGCACAATAGGGGGCGTGTCATTGCTTCAGACTCTTCGCGGCGTGTTCGGGGCGACGTCGCCGAACGCCATCCACGTGCCGGTCGAACTGCATGCGCCGATGGGCGGCGTGCCGATCTCGCTGCGCACCATGGATATGGACGATGCCGACGAATGGAACGATGTCCGCTGGCGGAATACCGAATGGCTCAGGCCTTGGGCCGCGGGCGATCCGATGCATGGTTCCGGACTGACTTTCGAACAGTGGGTTCGCCGTCAGCGCAATGATGAGGCGCATGGCGGCGGTGTGGTGTTCCTCATCGAATACCGCAAGCGCATGATCGGGCAGATTTCGCTTGGTGCGATCAACTATGGCGCGATGCGCAGCGGTGTGGTCGGTTATTGGGTGTCGCAGGATTACGCCGGTCACGGCATCGCTCCGATGGCGCTCGCCATGTTGGCGGATTGGGCCATCGGCAGTCCGGACGGGCCGCAGCTGCATCGTCTGGAAATCGCCATTCTGCCGGAAAACCAGCGTTCCCTTGCCGTGGTGCGCAAGGTGGGTGCGCGTGACGAGGGGGAGCGGGCCAATTACATGTATGTCGATGGGAACTGGCGTACGCATCGGACGTTCAGCCTGCTCGCCGAGGACATGGGTGACGGGTTTGAATCCCGTCTCATATCACGACATGCCGAATGGGAAACGCGAATATTGTGACGGCGTTGTCCTATTCTTAAGGGTTATGGAATACGATTCGCTGAGCACGGTCATCGTGGCGGTAATCGTACTCTTGGGAATCGCGGTCTGGCTGCCCTTACGAACGTCCACCAGCATGAAACAGGTGCTGGAACATCGTGCGGACAAGTTTTCGACTTCGTTGCATCTTGTGGATGAGCACAGCGGAACACGGTTCAGCGATGGCCGGACACATATGGAAGGGGTTGGGATGCAGCCGAACACGAGGCAGCCGGGCATGCCTACAGCGGAACGAATCGCTCAGGTGCGCAGTCTGCGTCGGGCGGCGATCAGGCGTCGTCGCATCATCGTCGTCACGTTGGCGTTGGTCACGGTGGTGGTGCTGGTTTGCGCGTTCTCGCTCCGGTTCAGCCCGTTATACGCGTTGATCCCCGCGGCGGCATTGGGCATCGTGCTGGCGTTGGGCGTCCACGCATCCAGGCAGGCGCGTGAGTGGGAGCATGAATTGTCGCTCGCCCGTAAGCGTGCTGCCGGCAACAAGACCGTCACCGACGCGCAGAAGCGCGCCATCGCCGAGCGTAAGGCGAAGCAGAAGGCTCTTGTGGATCATAAGTCGCAGCGTGCCGTGGAAGACCAGGAGTCGAAGACCGCCGAGAACGAGCCTCCGACCTATGAGATGGAGCAGCGCGAAATCCGTCAGGTGCTGCATAAGGCGCAGATGGAGCAGCGCAAGGCGTTGCAGGAACATGCCGCGCAGAAGAATCCGGAGCCGCAGGCGCAGGAACCGGTGCAGGAGCAGTCGAAGGCCATCGTCGAAGCGACGGAGAAGCCGTTGCCTGAACCTCATTCCGAGTCTGAGGTGACCCGCGAGGCCGGGTCCCAGGATCTCATCTCCTTCTCGCTGGGTGCACCGCGTGAATCCGATGCAAGCAACGCGGAAACCGTCGAGGATCCGCAGAGTCTGGAGATCAAGTCCGCACGTCAGGTGGCCAAGGCCGAGCCGGTGGATACCGAGGAACGCAAGGCGCTGGCGGCCGAGGCGAAGATGGAGACGGTGCCCGCGTCGGAGGCGAAGCAGTCCGATGGCGACGAGAAGGTCATGAACGCGGCTGATGCCGAGTCGCAGACCTCCGCCATCGATTCCTTCCATAAGGCAGAGCAGGAGGCGCAGGTCGCCGTTCCCGCAGCCACGTCCGATTCCCTGGGCAATGGTCTTGAGGAGATTCTCGCGCGTCGCGTCGCGGCCAAGTGATCGCCAAGTGATCGCCGGATGACCGCCGGGCGGCCGTTGGGCAATCGTCAAGTGCGGTGTAGGGAATTTCTCTCACAGCGTTAGCACTCGAGTTGGCAGAGTGCTAAAAATCGCGCTACGATATGTTCCAGTGCTTGAAACCACTCAGGTGATCGTCAGCCTCTTGGGTCCGTTTCCTGGCGCAGAAACACTGAACTACTAACGAATACGAGGTGACCCACAGTGTCGATTAAGCTCACACCGTTGGAAGACAAGATTATCGTCAAGCAGGCTGAGGCCGAGACCCAGACCGCGTCCGGTCTGTTCATCCCGGACAACGCCAAGGAGAAGCCGCAGCAGGGTGAAGTCCTGGCCGTTGGCCCGGGCCGCCGCAACGATGCCGGCGAGCGTATCCCGGTGGACGTCAAGGTCGGCGACAAGGTGCTGTACTCCAAGTACGGCGGCACCGAGGTGCACTACGAGGGCGAGGACTACCTGATCGTCGCCGCCCGCGACATCTTGGCCATCCTCGGCTGAGACAAGATTTTTTCGAGAAAACCCCGCATTTTTTTGCGGGGTTTTTCCGTTGTATGGCGCATTTGCACACCCGCTCAGGCCGCTTATTTCCTTGCAACACGCCGTAAAGGCACGTCGAGTTGCGAAAGGCTGCGAGACGTGGCATATTATTCGAGTTGCCTGTTGAGGTTCAGCCAAGACAGGGAGCAGAGACCTGGCGGATTTCCCAAGCGGTCAAAGGGAGCTGACTGTAAATCAGCCGCTTCGTGCTTCAGTGGTTCGAATCCACTATCCGCCACGCCCCGATAGCTCAGTGGTAGAGCACTTCCTTGGTAAGGAAGA
>ENA-OQIZ01001145-OQIZ01001145.1-human-gut-metagenome-genome-assembly--contig:-NODE-1145-length-10902-cov-2.058005_pt1 | contig 10902 bp, 11 predicted proteins | sample MGYA00242593_ERZ504758 | MGnify/ENA primary metagenome ERZ504758 (study PRJEB26092, sample SAMD00036364) | human gut metagenome | host: Homo sapiens | study: EMG produced TPA metagenomics assembly of...
CATTTTCTATCATCCGGCGCATGAGTACACCAAAGGACTGCTCCGCTCCATCCCAAAGGCAGACAATATGAACGAAAAACTCATCCCAATCGGCGGAACTCCGATCAATCTGCTCCAGATGCCGGAGGGCTGTGCGTTTTGTCCACGTTGTGAGTCGGCAATGAAGATCTGCTTAAAACAGCAGCCAGCGGAGTTTCGCGTGGGCGAAGACCATCTGGCGAGCTGCTGGATGAATGTAAAAGAAATCTATGAAGCACAGGAGGGCGGCAGCAATGAGCAGTGAAAAGAAAAACAATGATTATCTGCTGGAAGTAGAACATTTGAAGCAGTATTTTCCGGTGCATCAGGGTTTTAGCACCATTCCGCTGAAAGCAGTGGACGATATTTCCTTTGCCATCCGCCCGGGAGAAACACTTGGTCTGGTTGGTGAGTCCGGCTGTGGAAAGACAACAGTAGGCCGTACACTGCTTCGCCTGTATCAGCCAACGGCAGGTAAGATTACGTTTGACGGAAAAGTTCTCTTTGACAGTGGAGAACAGTATGATGAAAACGGAAAAATGATCGTTGATGCAAACGGAAAGCCGGTTATGGGCAAAAAAGTAGATGTCAATATGATGCCGTACCGCAAGGAAATGCAGATGGTATTCCAAGACCCGTATTCCTCATTAAATCCACGTATGACGGTGGAAGATATTATCGGGGAACCTTTAGATGTGCATAAACTCTACAGAAATAGAAAAGAGCGTCGTGAAAAGATTCTCGATCTGATGGAGCTGGTCGGTCTGAATGCAGAGCATGCCATGCGTTATGCGCATGAGTTTTCCGGTGGACAGCGCCAGCGTATCGGAATTGCCCGTGCACTTGCGGTAAATCCGAAATTTATTGTCTGTGATGAGGCGGTATCTGCACTGGATGTTTCCATTCAGGCGCAGGTTGTCAATATGTTTGAGGAATTACAGGAAAAACTTGGAGTTGCCTATCTGTTTATCGCACATGATCTGCTGGTTGTACATCATATTTCCGACCGGATTGCAGTTATGTATCTGGGAAAGATGATGGAAATTGCGGATGCAGATGAGTTAAATGCAAATCCGATACATCCATATACACTGAGTCTGCTGTCCGCAGTTCCGATTCCGGATCCGGAGACAGCAAGAAAAAGTCATAGAATCGTGCTGGAGGGGGATGTTCCGAGTCCACTGAAAATGCCAACCGGATGTCCATTCCGTACAAGATGTAAGTATGCAACGGAAAAATGCGGTCAGGAGATGCCACAGCTGACCGACAGGGGGAATGGTCATATGGTTGCATGCTGGAATAAATAAGGTTTTTTCCCGCAAGGGTGAAACATATAAATAATTTTCAGGAGGAACAATTATGAAGAAGAAACTTGTATCAATCATGCTGGTTGCTGCAATGGCTCTTAGCGTAGCTGCATGTGGTTCATCAAAAGGAAACTCTGCAAAGACGGACGGAACCGAAGCAATGGCTTCCAGTGTAAGTAAAACACCGGACAACCAGATAAGCATTAACCTTGCTTCCGAGCCACAATCCATCGATCCGGCACTGAACTCTGCCGTAGATGGTGGATGTATGATCGTGAATTCTTTCGCGGGTCTTTATACCTACGACAAGGACGGCAAGCTGATTCCGCAGCTGGCATCTGATATGCCGGAAGTATCCGATGATGAAACTGTTTATACGGTAAAGATGATAAAATCCCAGTGGAGCAACGGGGAAGAGGTAACAGCAAACGACTTCGTATACAGCTGGAACCGTGCTGCGGATGAAAAAACAGCAGCTGATTATGCGTATCTGTTTGATATTATTGCAAGAAATGATGACGGCTCACTTGCTGTAGAGGCAACTGATGATTATACGTTAAAAATTACACTGACCAATCCATGCCCGTATTTCAATGACCTGATGGCATTTCCTACTTATTTCCCGGTATACCAGAAGGATGTGGAAAAAGCGGATCCTGATGGAAAGAATCCGGGTAAGTGGTGTCAGGAGGCCGGCTTTGTATCAAACGGTGCTTATACATTAAAATCATGGAAGCACAACGAGAGCATGGTTTATGTAAAGAACCCGAAGTATTACGATGCAGACAATGTAACTATGGATGAGATCCACATCATGCTGAGTGCAGATGATACTGCAACCTATGCAGCATACAATAGTGGAGACCTTGACTTTGTAGATACCGTTCCAAACGATGAGATTTCAACATTAAATGGAAAGAACTCTGATTTCCATATCATTCCAAACCTTGGAACTTATTATGTTGGTTTTAACGTAAACGACCCGATTTTTGACGGAAAGACTGTAGAGCAGGCAGCATCTATGCGTAAAGCAATGAACCTGCTGATTGATCGTGAGTTTATTGTGGAGAATGTAGGACAGACCGGACAGATTGCTGCAGATTCTTTCGTACCGGCAGGTATGTCAGACGGTAACGGCGGAGTATTCAAGACCGATGATACAAGCTACTATGATGCAGACAAGACAGGTGCAGACCAGGTAGAGGAAGCAAAGAAGCTGCTGGAAAGTGCCGGTTATACATTTACGGATAACGGAGATGGTTCATACAAGTGTGATCCGGCAATTTCTATGACGTTCTTGACCAACGATGACAGTACGCATATTGCAGTTGGGGAGTCCCTGCAGCAGGATTTCGCACTGTTGGGCATCAATATGGAGATTAAGTCGGAAGACTGGAATGTATTTATTGAAGACCGTAAGTCCGGCAACTTTACCATCGCCCGTGAGGGATGGCTGGCAGATTACAACGACCCGATCAATATGTTAGAACTCTTTACAACGGATTCTGGTAACAATGATATGCAGCTTGGAAAGGGTGACAAGCCTTCCGATTCTGCACCGGACTGGACGGATTATAACAAGCTGATCAAAGAGATTCGTACAACCTCTGATTTCTCCAAGCGTGTGGATCTGATGCATCAGGCAGAGGATATGCTGATGGATACCGGTGCAGTAATGCCGATTTACTACTACAATGATATTTATATGTTAAAGTCAAATATCAAGGGCATTTACTCTACCATCTATGGTATGAAGTACTTTATGTATGCAACAAAAGACAAATAAAATCATCCGGATACAACCGCGATGAGAAACATGAAAACTCCGGGAAAGGCTCCCGGAGTTTTTGTGTTTTGTTAATACAGATTTTTTTTCTCATGTGACCATTTTTCCGGATGATCCTCATACTGTGCGTTAATCCAGTCAACGACCTGCTGCTTGCCTTCGTTTGTAAAGGGCGCAGTAAAATCCGTTTTGAGGGAATCATCCGTCAGGGAAAAGATAAGAGGACCGGGCCAGACCCATGCATGAAAAAAGGCGTCCCCTTCCTCGGGGGCTTCCCGTCTGATCAGAAAGCGCATGCCGTTGATCCAGCCGGTATAGCTCGTTTTTTTGTAATAATTTAAGTTTAATACTTCGTCAGAGGTTAACATAGTATCTCCCGGTTTCATTATTTTGTAATAATTGTAACACATTTCCATTAATTTTGGTATAATGTCTGTTAGAGTGTTTGAACGAAGGTGAAAAAATATGTTTGGGAGAAATGATTTTGTTGAAAATGTAAAATCTGCACTGGCAGCAGTGGATTGTGATATGGGGGCATTTCGCAGCTGGCAGAAAATGTATGACAAGCTGAAAAAGAAAAAAAGTGAGCAGGAGGATCGTTACCGGCGATGCAGAGAGCAGACAAAGCGTGTGCAGGAAGATGCACAGCTGATGGAACATATGCTTACCACTGCGCAATCGGTAGACGGAAAGGAATTCGGCAGACTTTTAAAAGATCTTCGTCAGATGCAGAACAGTTTTGATCATGAATTTCTGGTCAGCAAAGAAGATCAGGAGTTTCATTCCACGTACGATACGATTCTGCGGCTGGGAACGAAAGCGTTGAATGCCCCGGATCAGAAACTTCTGCTGCAGAGTGAAATTGAAAATCTGCTCGCACTTCTTAAGGAAAATCTGGAAAAAGAGGAACCGGAGATTGCGGCACTTACATTTTATTATCAGTTTGGATCGGATCAGGAACTCGCGCAGCTGCCGCCGGCAGAGAAGCTGTCGAAGATTACATATTTATATGAATGTGAGTTCCGGCGACCGATTCTGCAGCTTTTGGAATCAGGTATTTCCGGTGCCGGAGAGCAGAAACATACATATGAAACTGCAACAGACCGTGGCAGCAGAAAAAAATATGAAACGCTGCAGATCTTTTTTGGTGCACATCCGGAACATATTTTAGAACAGATGATGGAAGAATAAAGAAACAGGAGGATTCCTATGGAACGCAGACCGTTGCCGGGAGAAAAATACCGGCACTTTAAAAATAAACTATATCAGGTGATTACCATTGCAAAACATTCCGAAACGGGAGAGGAACTGGTGATTTATCAGGCGTTATATGGAAGTTTTGGCGTGTATGCAAGACCGCTTTCCATGTTTGTGAGTGAAGTGGATCATGTCAGGTATCCGGATGTACATCAGAAATACCGGTTTGAGCGTGTGGATGAGTCGATGGAAGAAACCGGGAAAAACGCAGAACCAAAGGCAGAGACGGCGCAGCCTGTTATGCAGAAAGCAACAGCGGAAAATGCCGTGACGCCGGACCAGACACAACCGGAGGTGGAACCGAAACTCATGGAGTTTCTGGAGTCAGACAGTTTTGATGAAAAATATAATATTCTGACGTCCATGAGGGATGTTATTACAGACAGTATGATCGATACGATGGCGGTTGTGATGGATACCGTGATTCCGGAGGGAGATTTGGATAAGAGATATGACGATTTAAGGTATGTGATCCGGACCAGACAACAGTATGAATTTGCCAACCGGCTGCGCTGATTAGCGCAGTCCGTGCTGACTTAAATAACTGTTATGGTATTTTCCGGAATTGGTCACGTCTTCTCCGAACCAGTCCGGTGCGGTGAAGCGATCGGCTTCTTCTATGGAGTCAAATTCCACTTCTACGAGAGAAAGCGGAGCGAGATCTTTTTCAAAGATATCCAGTTCTGCAGTCAGATGATCGTTTAATGGAATCAGATAGCGGGTTTTTGCTATCAGAAGTCCGTCGATTTTTAAAAGCAGGTGTTCGTAGGCTTCTTTGGTGAGCGGTAGATTGTATTCTTCCCGCACCATAAGGCCTTCCCCTTTATAGGTGAGATAATAATCATCGTTGGAGCGGCGGATACGTACCACCGGTGCCGTACACAGGTATCCCTGTGCGATTTTTTTACTTTGATATTGTTCTAAGTGCTCAGGTAATGTTTTTACCAGATATTTTCGTTCGATTTCCATTTTATAGAATTCCTCATTTAAAATAAGTTAATAGTTTTTGTACAGCGATACTTTGTGGTTTTCCACTGTCTTCTACGAGTGTGATCTGACGTTCCGGGATTTCTTCTTCTAACAGAATCTCATACACTTCCCCGCGTTCTACAGCGGGTCTGGCAATTCCTTCCGGGCAGAAACCGATGCCGAGATTACTGCGCACCATAGGAAGAATCTGGTCTGTCGTGGCAACTTCCATATCCGGAGAAAAACGCATATGGTTTTCATAGAAAAAGCGGATATACAGATCACTTGTTCCAGTGCCGGAAATCAGAGAAACAAAGGAATAATCTTCGAGTTCTTTCAGAGAACGCTTCCGGCTGGCGATTGCTTTGTAAGCACTGCCTCCGATGAGGATATCATGATAGCTGCGAAGTGCGGTTTTTCGCAGAGGCTTTCGGATTTCCAAAGGAGAGGTGACCATGGCGATATCAACAAGTCCTTTTTCTAAGGCATCAATGGCCTGCGGGGTGGAATGATTGGAAATTTTCAGACGGACATGTGGATAATCTTTATGAAATTCCTGCAGTTTGTCTAAAAGGTACAGACGCATGGCGGTTTCGCTGATGCCGATATTGATCTGCCCGCTTTCAAGGCTCTTGTTTTTGATAATTTCTTTTTCTCCATAGGTGAGCTGTTCAATTGCAATGGCAACGTGACGGAACAGGTGCTCGCCCTCGGTTGTCAGCTGAATCCCTTTGTGGGAACGGATCAGCAGTTTGCAGTCAAGCTCATTTTCCAGAATATTCATACAGCGGGTGATGTTGGGCTGGTTACTTCCGAGCATTTCTGCCGCGTTGGAAAAGCTTTTATAACGGGCAACATAATAGAAAATGCGGTAATAATCTAAAGTCATGATATTCCCTCCTCATAAACTATCGAAAGTATAATACAAAAATGGCAGGTGAGTCAAATGGAAATCCTCCGATTGTGTGCTTGTCGTTTTTGTAAGAAATTGCTACAATAGATCATAGCAATTACCGAAAAGGAGAATGATAAATATGAGCAGACTTGGAATTTTTATTGCAGACGGATGTGAAGAAGTAGAAGCACTGACGGTTGTGGATATTGTGCGCCGTGCAAAACTTGAAATTGACATGATTTCCATCAACGGAATAAAGCAGGTGACCAGTTCCCGCAATGTGACATTTATGACAGACACGACAAAAGAGGAGGCTGACTTTTCCGCTTATGACGGGATCATTCTGCCGGGCGGTATGCCGGGAACGGTTCATCTGGGAGAAGATGATACGGTCAGTCAGGTGATCCGTGAGTTTGCAAAAGAAGGAAAACTTGTTGCGGCAATCTGCGCAGCACCGAGTGTGCTGGGACAGGCCGGAATTTTAAATGGGAAGAAAGCTGCGTGTCATCCGGGATTTGAAGAAAAACTGACCGGAGCAGAAGTATTCTTTTCCCCGGTAGTATGTGATGGAAATGTGATTACAAGCCGCGGCATGGGAACTGCCGTACCGTTTGGTCTTGCAGTTGCCCGTTATTTTACCGATGATGCAACTATAGAACATGTAAAAGCCGGACTTGTATACGCATAAACAGGTTCCAGAAATTGTCAGCTTTTTGTTCTCATAATTCCTCTGGTTCTGGTCACACTATACTCAGGCACATGAGAACAGCAAGTTGACCCCAAAAGCCGACCTGCCTTCTTGTGTGCAGGCCGGCTTTTTTATGCAGGCATATAAAATACAGGAGGTGAAGAACTATGGCAGGTAACAACAATTCATCAAGCGGTACAAACCGTATGGCAGTACCGGAGGCAAAGGACGCAATGAAGCGTTTTAAGGAAGAGGTTGCAAGCGAGCTTGGAGTACCTTTAAAAGATGGATACAATGGGGATCTGACTTCCAAACAGGCAGGTTCTATTGGTGGAGAAATGGTCAAGAAGATGATCATGAAGCAGGAAGAACAGATGAAATAAGGACTTTCTGCCGGAAAACAAAACAGCGTATGGCTTTTGACAGGCCATACGCTGTTTTTATTATAGGAAATAAAAAAACACTTGGCAAATATGTATTTCGTATGCTATAATGCTTAAATGACTGTGGTGGTCGTAGTATGCCTGTTTGTACCATCACGGAAAAATAGATCGTACATGGAATTGATATATATAAGGAGGAAACAATTAAGATGAGTGTACAGGTTGAAAATTTAGAGAAGAATATGGCGAAACTTACCATCGAGGTTTCAGCAGAGGATCTGGAGAAAGCACTTGAGTCAGCTTACCAGAAGCAGAAGAAGCAGATCAGTGTTCCGGGATTCCGTAAAGGAAGAGTTCCGCGTCAGATGATCGCAAAGATGTACGGACCGGAAGTGTTCTATGATGAGGCGGCAAACCGCATGATCTCAGAAGCGTATGCGAAAGCATATGACGAGTGTGAGCTTGAGCTTGTGTCACAGCCGAAGATCGAGATCACACAGCTTGAGAAAGGTAAAGAATTTATCTTTACGGCAGAGGTGGCTGTAAAACCGGAAGTAAAACTCGGTGAATATAAAGGTCTGAAAGTTGATAAAGTTTCTACAAGAGTTACACAGAAAGAAGTAGATGAGGAGATCGACAAAGAGCGTGAACGCAATGCAAGAACGATCGATGTAACTGACAGAGCGGTTCAGGATAAAGATCAGATCACGCTTGACTTTGAAGGTTTTGTCGACGGAGTTGCTTTTGAAGGCGGAAAAGCTTCCGATTATCCGTTGACGATCGGATCCGGAGCGTTTATTCCGGGATTTGAAGATCAGTTGATCGGAGCAAACATTGACGAAGAAAAAGAGATCAATGTGACATTCCCTGAAGAGTATCAGGCGAAAGAACTTGCCGGAAAAGCTGCCGTATTCAAATGTACAGTGCATTCGATCAAGGCAAAAGAACTTCCGGAGCTCGATGATGAGTTTGTATCCGACGTATCTGAGAAGAGCGAGACTGTTGACGCATATAAGGCAGAAGTAAAAGCGAAGATCAAAGAGCGCAAAGAAAACGAAGGAAAGCAAAAGAGAGAAGACCAGTCTGTAGAGCAGGCAGTTGCCAATGCAGAGATGGATATTCCGGAAGCTATGATCAGCTTCCAGTCAAGACAGATGGTAGACGATTTCGCTCGCCGCATTATGCAGCAGGGTATGACGATGGAACAGTACTTCCAGTTTACAGGTCTTTCGGAAGAAAAGATGATGGAAGAGTTTAAGCCGGAGGCAGAGAAACGTATCCGCACAAGACTGACTCTTGAGGCAATCGTTGCAGCGGAGAATATCGAAGTTTCCGAGGAGCGTCTTGATGAGGAACTTCAGAAGATGGCGGATTCCTATAAGATGGAAGTTGATAAGCTTAAAGAATACATGGGCGAAAACGAAAAGAAACAGATGAAAGAAGACATTGCGATCCAAGAAGCAGTTACCCTGATCGCAAATGCCGCAGTAGAAGGTTAAGCAAGATACAAAGGTGTGCTGTATGGCGCACCTTTTTCAAAAAAATATGTATATGCAGCAGTTTGGCCTGTAGAACGGCCGTTGAAAACGGCGTTTATACAAACAATATTATAAGTGCCAAAGAAGGCTGACAGATTGAAAGGAGTATTGACCATGAGTTTAGTACCTTATGTCATCGAGCAGACGAGCCGCGGAGAGCGCTCGTATGATATTTACTCAAGACTTTTGAAAGAGAGAATCATCTTTCTCGGAGAGGAAGTAAACGATGTGTCCGCAAGTGTGATCGTGGCGCAGCTTTTATTCCTTGAGGCGGATGATCCGGACAAAGACATCCAGCTTTATATCAACAGCCCGGGAGGGTCTGTGACGGCAGGAATGGCAATTTATGATACAATGCAGTATATCAAATGTGACGTATCTACAGTATGTATCGGAATGGCGGCAAGTATGGGAGCGTTCCTTCTTGCAGGCGGAAAGAAAGGCAAGCGTTTTGCCCTCCCGAATGCGGAGATTATGATCCATCAGCCGTCAGGCGGAGCGCAGGGACAGGCGACAGAGATCCAGATCGCGGCAGAACACATTCTGCGTACGAAACAGAAATTGAATGAAATATTGGCTGCAAATACAGGACAATCACTTGAGACGATCAAGGCAGATACAGAGCGTGACAATTTTATGTCTGCCGATGAGGCAAAGGCGTACGGTTTGATCGACGAGGTGATCGCAAAACATTAATTTGGCTTTGAGGTGAAAGAATATGGCAGGAAAACCGACAGACGATATCGTCAGATGTTCCTTTTGTAATAAAACGCAGGCGCAGGTAAGAAAGCTGATCGCAGGTCCGAACGGCACATATATTTGCGACGAGTGTATCGGAATCTGTTCTGAGATCATAGAAGAGGAATTAGATTATAACGAAAGAGAATTGTTTGATGATATTAATCTTTTGACACCGGAAGAGATGAAAGCTTTTCTTGATGATTATGTGATTGGACAGGATGAGGCAAAAAAAGTACTTTCAGTGGCAGTTTATAACCATTACAAAAGAATTATGGCAGAACAGGATCTCGGGGTAGAGCTGCAAAAAAGCAATATTTTAATGCTTGGTCCGACAGGCTGCGGGAAAACGCTTCTGGCCCAGACACTTGCGAAAGTGCTGAACGTGCCTTTTGCGATTGCGGATGCGACGGCGCTTACAGAGGCAGGATATGTGGGCGAAGATGTGGAAAATATCCTTTTGAAGATTATTCAGGCGGCAGATGGGGATATTGAGAGAGCAGAGCACGGCATTATTTATATTGATGAGATTGATAAGATCACAAGAAAGTCAGAAAATCCATCGATCACCCGAGATGTCTCAGGAGAAGGTGTACAGCAGGCTTTATTGAAGATCATAGAAGGAACGGTTGCATCAGTTCCTCCGCAGGGCGTAAGGAAACATCCTCATCAGGAGCTGATTCAGATTGACACAACGAATATTCTTTTTATATGCGGAGGCGCATTTGAAGGAATCGACAAGATTATCGAGACTCGTCTTGACAGGAAGTCGATCGGTTTCAATGCAGAAATCGCGGAAAAGCATGAGTATGATATGGATGTACTTTTACAGGAAGTGCTTCCGCAGGATCTTGTGAAGTTCGGACTGATTCCGGAGCTGATCGGAAGACTTCCGGTGACGGTTACGCTTGACCTGCTTGATAAGGATGCGTTGATCCGCATTTTGACAGAGCCGAAGAGTGCGATCGTAAAACAGTATCAGAAGCTTCTTGAGCTGGACGGAGTAAAACTGGAATTTGATCGGGACGCTCTTATCGCAGTGGCTGAAACGACGCTGAAAAGAAAGACAGGCGCCCGCGGACTCCGTGCGATCATGGAAAAGATCATGATGGATACGATGTATCAGGTTCCTTCTGATGAAACGATTAAAGAATGCAGGATCACAAGAGATGTGGTAGAAGGAAAAGGCGAGCCGCTGTATCTTCGAGACGGAGAAGAGCGAAGATCTTTTTTGACATCGCAGAGCGCATAGCTGCGAACAAATATACAGAACATCGATAACTGTATAAAAGGGAACTGTGTAAAACGGGTGTGATGGGGGGC
>ENA-OQIZ01001156-OQIZ01001156.1-human-gut-metagenome-genome-assembly--contig:-NODE-1156-length-10851-cov-3.133999_pt1 | contig 10851 bp, 9 predicted proteins | sample MGYA00242593_ERZ504758 | MGnify/ENA primary metagenome ERZ504758 (study PRJEB26092, sample SAMD00036364) | human gut metagenome | host: Homo sapiens | study: EMG produced TPA metagenomics assembly of...
ATGTAGGCCGGAATGTCGATGACCTGGGAGGAGTTCGCGTTAAAGAGCAGCTCGCCCGTCGATGCGTTGTAGTCGGTGAACTGGATCGTGATGCCGGACCCGCCGGCAGCCTCGACGCGGTGCAGCAGACTGCTGGTCACGTCGGGGTAGCTGTTCAGCAGCGCAGTCATCCCGTCGGAATAGTCGGTCAGCGAGCGGAACTGCGCCGCAGACTCGGAATCCTGCGTTGCGGCGCGGTATGGCTCGGTATTGTCGCTGCACCAGTTCAGGATGTCCTCCCGCTGGCTTTTCAGCATTGAGGTGTGCAGCGTCAGCACACCCCAGCCCAGCATGGAGACAGCCACGACAGCAAGGCCGGGCACCAGCGTCCGCAGGCCCTGGCTGCGGGACTCCGACTTGGCCGCACCGGCGGCCTTCTGCCAGCGCAGATAAAAGTTGTTCTGTTTCATAGCCATAATGATAAGCCCCCGGGGCAAGTATTTGCAGGTAAAAATCAGCGTGCGATCAGGTTGCCCGCCGCGTAGAGCACATCGGCCAGCGCGGTGCCGGACGGCAGCCTGACGGTGGGTGAATCCGGGAAGCGGTCCACCTGCAGGCCCAGCGCCTCACAGCCCGGGCGGCAGACCGCAAGGTCGTCCGCCGTGGAGCCGGCAAAGCAGACCGTATCAATGCGGTGCTCGCTCTTGCTGGTCGTGTGGAACTGGATCAGGCCCGAGAGCTTCTGCGAGATCTCGGTGCCGGACTCCGCCGAGCCGCGCGGGTTGAACAGGCGGCTGCGGGTCGAGTAGGTGTACTGCCCCTGCACAAACAGGCAGGCAGAGATCGTGTCATCGTCAAATTGCAGCAGCACGAAGGTTTTTTGCTGCAAATCGGGGATCGTGCGCACGGCCTTGATCGGCGCGGCCAGCCCTAAGTCGATGCTGTACAGCTTGAAGCCGACGGCCTTGGCCAGCGCGTCGTACCCGGCAATGACGCTCTGCTCCACGCGGGTGGCCAGCACGGTATCCACGCGGGTCTTGGCATCGCGGGAGAGCAGCATGTAGTCGTCCAGCGGAGCCCTGACCTCGGCGCCGCCGCTGGCAAGCTCATGGGAGAGCACGGCCATCCGCTTTTTCTCGCTCATGGCGGGCAGCGTCAGGATGCGGTGCATGAACTGGCTGCCGCCTGCAATCAGCGCCACGCGGTTCATCGGCAGCTTGTTGGCGGTGAAAAACTCTTTGAGCGCGGCGGTCAGGTCCGCCTCGTTTGTGATGACGCCGTTGATCAGGCAGCCCTCGGGCAGCTCGGTCTGGGCGGCGGCGAGAACGCGCGCCCCGCTGCCCGTGGGCGTGCCGACGGCGGCATACACCGTGCGGCTGCACAGATATAAAGAGGTAAGAAGTGCCATGGTGGGCCTCCCGGAATAGAATTTAAATCGCGCCGCTCGACGCGCCGATGGTGCCGTAGGACTGGTAGATGGGCACGATGACCGCGGCCACGACGCCGCCGACCACGAGACCCATAACAACGATCATAACGGGCTCCAGCAGCGTGACAAGGCGCTTGGTCGCCATCTCGGCCTCATAGTCGAGCGTCTCGCTGATGGTCGCCAGCAGGCTGTCCAGTTTGCCGGTCTCCTCGCCGACAGCGACGGAGGAGGAAAGCTTCACTTCAAAACCGTCGATGCCCGCAATCGCCTCCGACAGGCTGTGGCCTGCGCGGATGCTGTCCAGCGCGTCACCGAACTGGCTCTCGATCCAGCGGTTGCCGATGGCGTCGCGTGCCGCGGCCAGTGTCGTGATAATGGGCACGCCGCTGCCGTACAGGTTGGACAGCGTGCTGGCAAAGCGCGCCGTGCAGATCTTGCGGTTCAGCACGCCGACCACCGGCGCGTGCAGGATGAAGCGGTCCCACTGGCGGCGGACCTTCGGCTGCGCCAGCAGGAGCTTGCCGCCAAAGACGATGAGCGCCGCCGCGACAAGCAGCACCGGCCAGTTGGCACCGACAAAGTCGCTGACGTCAAACAGCAGCTGGGTCAGGAACGGCAGGGTCTCCATCTGGTCAAACATCGGTTTGAACTGCGGCAGAACAAAGGTCATCAAAATCGCAATAACGCCGACGATGAGCACGGACAGGATAATGGGGTACATCATGCTGTTGCCGACCTGCTGGTTCATCTTGTGCTCGCGCTCATAGTAGGTCGCCATGCGGGCGCAGGCGTGGTCGATGCTGCCGGTGCCCTCGGCGCTGCGGATCATGGCCAGCAGCAGGGTGGGGAACGCGGGCGCGCAGGACTCCATCGCATCGGACAGCGGCACGCCCTTGCGCAGCTCGCTCAGGATGGCCTCGTACAGGGCCTTCTGGCGGACGTCGATGGTGCGCTCGTCCGCCATGATGCGGAACGCACGCACCAGCGGCACACCGGCGGTCAGCAGGGTGCCCAGGTTGCGGCAGAAATCCGCCAGCACGGCGGTTTTCAGCGGGCGGAACGTCGCGTGGGCCTTTTGGGCCTCCTGCGCGTCGGTCATGTACAGGCCGTCATTGCGCAGCTTGGCGTAGAGCGCCTCCTCGCTGGGGGCCTCAAGCAGTCCGCGGACGGTCTTGCCCTTTTCATTGGTGGCAGTATAACGAAAACGTGGCATGAGGGAGATTCCTCCGAAAGAAATAGATGAAAGGCTGATTCCCTTGGCCCCCTCTGCGAGGGGGCTCCGCCCGCAGGCGGTGGGGGAGAGAACCTTGCGGCAAACCGAAATATTTCGGTTTGTGGCAAGGTTCTCTCCCTCCGGCCCTGCGGGGCCACCTCCCTCGCAGAGGGAGGCAAGGAGTATCACAAAAACGCGCAGTACCATTCCAAAACGGGCCCGCCAAACAGCATCGCGATCACGATGCCCGCACACAGAAACGGGCCGAAGGCGAAGTGGTCCTTCTTCCCTGCCTTTTTGGCGGCCAGCAGGTATATGCCGTATATACCGCCAAAAACAATGCCGAAAAACATCGCCAGCAGCGTATTCTGCCAGCCCAGGAACAGCCCGGCGGCTGCCATCAGCTTGATGTCGCCGCCGCCGAACGCGCCGTCGATGACAAGGCAGAGCAGAAACATCGGCACACTGACGCAGAGCGCACCGATGATGTGCGGCAGCCAGTCGGCAGGGGAGAGCAGCACGCTCACCGCGCCGCAGACCGCCAGCGCCAGATTCAGCCGGTCTGGGATGGTCTGCGTCTCGGCATCAATGAGCGAAACGCTCAGCAAGATCCCGCAGACCGCCAGCGCCAGCAGTGCGGCCCAGCTCATGCCGAACAGACCGCCCGGCAGGGCGTAGGCAGCGCCGTACCGCCAAGTGCAGCCCAGCGCCAGCACGCCGCCCAGAAGCTCCACCAGCAGGTACCGCGCCGGAATGTGCGCACCGCAGTGGCGGCACCGCCCGCGCAAGAATAACCAGCTGAACACAGGCACTAAGTCCGGCGCACCCAGCGTGTGGCCGCACTGCGGGCATACGCTGCGGCCCTTCAGCGGGTCCATGCCCCGCGGCAGCCGCCACGCGACGACGTTCATAAAGCTGAACAGCGCCGCGCCCAGCAGAAAACGAATGAGTCCCAGCAGAAGCTCAAGCAGCAGCATGGCCCACCCCCGCGCCGTATTGCAGCCGGTCCTCCGCGCGGAAAACGCGGTAACCGCCGTCGGCATCATAGATGGCGTACATGCCGTTCTCCTGATACAGGAGCCGCTGCACGGTGTAGCCGTTCGGGTCGATCTGCAAAAGCGTCACCGTGCCGGGCAGTGAGCCCAGCGTGCGGATTTCCTCGGCGATGCCGTCCGCAAAGCCGTCCGCGCTTGTCTGGTCGGCGAACGTCTGCCCGGCGGAGTAGCACTGGGCAGACACGGCACTGGCCGCCAGCCGCGCAGCCTTGACCTGAGCCAGGGCCTCCCGCGCACGGGCCTGATAGCGCAGCTCCGCCGCGCCGGTCACAATAGTATACAGGACAGCGCCCAGCGCCAGCAGTACGGCGAGCTTTTCCGCAAACGCAGCTTTGGCCCAGCGTTCCCCGGTATGGCGCAGCCATGCGCCCAGTCGTGCTGCCAGCATTGTTACACATCCTCTACCATATAATAACACGCTATTTAGTATAGCGTGCCGGGCCTGTATTTGCAAGAAATTTCACGAAAAAAACTCTGTTTTTTGTTCAAAGCTAACGGAAATTATGGCGAAATCGTGCACAGCTTGCCGCTGACCCACTATATTTGGTGTAAATTTGCTGAAATCTCGCGGAATTTGTTGCGAAAACGTCACATTCCGAGTATAATGGCAATATATATAATCTGATATTGTGTCTAATTGTAACCTTTCACCGGAGAAACGACGGGAGCATCTATGGTGCAGTACAATAAAAATAGAAAAAACAAAAAGAAAGGCTTTACGCTGGTGGAGCTGATCGTGGTATTGGTGATTCTGGGTGTGCTGGCGGCCTTTGCCGTCCCGGCGCTGACCGGGTACATTGACAGCGCCAAGGAAAAGCAGGCCGTCAGTGAGACGCAGGCGTGTGTGATGACGGCGACCCGGCAGGGCGCGCAGAACTACGCCTTGGTGCAGAACGCATCTGTAGCCGGGAACGCCGAAAATGCAGCCGCCTTGACCAACTGGGCAGGCCCATTAGAAGCAAACGCACCCGAGGTCACAGGCGGCAAGGTCGCCTTGACCGAGGGCAGCGGGCAGTATCTGCTGCATGTGGAAAGCGCTCCCAACGGCAGCAAAAAGCCTGACAACCTTGCCTCTCAGGCAGGCGTGAGCGGTACCGTGCAGTGGATGACCTGCAACGCCAGCGGGCAGGTTTTATACTTAGTGTATACCAGCGCCGATGGGATACAGGTCGTATACACAGCCACCGGAACGAATGCGCGTGTGGACGGAAGTATTGACAACATCGTTGTTCCAAAGCCTGATGATACCAAACCGGAACCAAACCCCAACCCGGAGCCTGCACCGGGTCCGGAACCAACTCTCTTAGGGGTTACGATTTTAAAAGTAGACGCCACCACCAAGATTCCACTTGGCGATGCAGAGCTACAGATTCTTAAAGATGGTACGGAGATTGCTTCTTGGACTTCGTCAACCAGCAGTACAGGGTATTCCGTTAGTTTGCCGGTTGGTAATTATGTGCTGCACGAAACTTCAGCTCCCGGAAATTATGATATTGCAGCAGATATTAACTTTGCAATTAAAAGTAACGGTGACACATTGAGCTTGAGCGGCGATTCTGGAGTATCTGCTACCGGAAACAGCATCACCATGGAAGATAAAAAGGTAGATCCTACAACGAGTGACAAAGTCTTTATCCATTTACAGGATGCCGTAACAGGGTCTTCCAGTGAATTTGCCAATAAAACATACACTGTAACTGTTCCCGACCCGCAGCAGATTACCTACGATGTCACTGCTGATGCAAACGGCAATATTCCTTTTGAAATTTATGATGAAGCATCGAAGCAACCTATTCAATCCGGTCAGTTACCCGCATGGGTAAACAATTTTACCATTACAGAAAAGGCCCCTATACCGGGATATCAGCCCCTAAAAAAAGAATCCTTCACCATCGAGATTAACAAATTTTATGAGGAAGGTACAGACAAATACCTTGGCTGTACCTTTAGGAACTTTGTTTTTGGCGGCAATACTAACGGTACTTTTGTAGACGGCAATGTTATTACCCTGCAGTACTTTCCCACTGCCGTTGTAAAAATTTTTACAACCGATGCAGACAACAAGCCCCTTGCTGATGCTTTCTTTAACATCACAGACGTATCAGGGAACGTCATTTTTAAGGATCTAAGAAGTGATTCACAGGGTTATTGCTCTGTTCCTCTGCTGCTTAATTCCGGAGATGGCATTGAATCTGATTATCTGGATATAGCAAAAAAATATAAACTCATCGAAGTTACTGCACCCACCGGATATCAGAGTGGCGTCAACTGCTCTCTTTCTTTTAATTTCAGCCAGTATCCGGATGAATACATGAAAACGCCCGGGGCACACCCCGCTGCCCATAATACATGGTTTAAACCAGATATTTCTCACAATAATTACGGTGAATGGGGCCGTGTTGAGCAGTATGGAGATAATGGTGATATTATTCATGTTGTCAACAGCAAGAAATTGACCTGCACCACCCATCTGTACAAAATTGATGACGCCGGAAATCCTGTATCCGGCGCAGACCTTGTTCTCAGGTCTCAAAATGGGGATCATATTCTTCTTGGCTTTGACAGTGGCGGCGGCGGTTCTCCCCAATTGTCTAGTTATCAATCTTTTACCACTACCTCCGCCCCCTATGTTGTACAACTCCGCCGTGGGAAGACCTATGAATTAGAGGAGCAAACCTCACCACAGCATTACACAAAAGCTGAAAAGATTACTTTCACAGTTCCGTCAGATGCTGATACTTTTACTGTCTCTATGATTGACCATAACTCAAGTGAGGATAAATCTGATATAAAGCTCGACAAGGTCACTTTTAATCAGGCAAATAACTGGGCACACAAACTCACTACGGATAATGAAATCAGTTTTAGTGGCGGTGAAATTATTTGCTGGAAGGGTATCGCTTACTACAATTATGCTAAGAATTCGGACTATACCTATAATATTTCGAATAACAAGCGTGATGACTATAAAAAAGTTGATTCTACTGAACTGAATAACGCTCCCGATCCCATGAAATTCTTAGACGAGCATCTCAAAGATGAAAATTCCGATAAAAAAGCAGCTGACTATATTGTTCCCCTTACGGGCAAGGCTTATCTTTATAGTGAGCAGAATGTAACGCTCAAAAAAGGTGACATTATTATTCCTGATAATTATGGGGACGGAGTTCCTGACGATAAAAAGAACAAAAAAGTATATGTCTATATCGGTAACAAGGATTTACTTCTTACCTCTGATTTTCTCAGCAATGAAAACTTTACTACGCTAGAGCATAAACTACAGGATAAAAATCAAAATATATATAATTTCACCCTCAATCAATAAGAAAGCCCCCACCCAGCCGCAGAACATCTACGGTTGGGTGGGGGTGGTTTATTTGTAGAGATTACAGGGGCGCGGCGGCAGCGGCAACACTCCCGGGCGGATATGGGATCAGCCCCTGCGTTCTCTGCCAATCACAAAAACTCTTTCCAGTAAATCTCTGCGCTTCTCGTCATCTCCCGGGAAAAGTCGCTCGCGTACTTGCGCTTGCAAAATGCCTGCACGGCTTTGTCAAAGTCGTAGTCAAGCTGGCCGTTGGCGGCGGCTTTCGCCGCAAAGTCGGCGCGCAGCTCGTCGGGCGTGCGGTCCGTGTACACATTCTCGCAGACGACGGCCTGCTCGGCAAAGCGGGCGGGCTTGGGGCGGCGCTGCTGTTGCTCCGTGGGGCGGCCAAACACCAGCATACAGGCGGGCACAACGTACTGCGGCAGGTGCAGGGCGTCGCGCATGGCCTCAGCATTCTCGAGGACGTCGCCTATGTAGCAGCTGCCGATGCCCAGAGACTCGGCGGCGACCACGGCGTTCTGGGCGGCAATGCAGGTGTCGGCCACGGCCAGCATCAAGTCCCCTGCCCCGGGCTTGCGGGCGTCCGTGATGCCCGCGGCGTGGTAGGCGTTGAGCCAGCGGCGGCAGTCGGCCAGGAACACCAGCACCAGCGGTGCCCCGGCAATAAACGGCTGGTGGTCGCACAGGTCGGCCAGCGTGGCCTTCAGCGCCGGGTCGGTGATGTCCAGGATCGTGTACAGCTGCTGGTTGCCCGCCGTCGGTGCCTGGAACGCCGCGTTCAGGATGGCCGCCCGCTCGTCCGGCGTGACGGGGTCGGGGGTGAATACCCGCACGCTTTTGCGGGCGGAGAGGGCGGAGAGGATAGCGTTGTTTTCCATAATAAGCTCCTTTAAGCTTTCCCCCGGGGGGAAGGCAAATCAAAATCAACTTTTCCGTTTCTTCAAAAACTTCCCGATCAGCGTATCCAGCATGCTCAGCACCTCGCGGATGTTCAGCACGCAGACCACCGCGGTGATGCCCACGACGGGCAGCGCCCAATGAGTCAGGTTCATCATGCACCAGATCTCCGCCAGCACCAGCGCCAGATTCAGCACAAGCCACGCCGGGTGGAAGTCGATCTCCAGCAGACCGCGGGTCGAGTAGGCGCGCAGCAAAAACACCAGCATCAGGCTCAGGAAGCTGGCCGGGGTTACGCCCCACGGGCCCCACCGCAAAATGAGCAGGTAGTTCAGAATCAGGTTCAGCACCGCACCGGCCAGCATTGTGAACAGCGAGCCGGTAGACCGTTTATACACGACGTAGACGCTGTTTAGGAACTGGTTCAGGCAGGTCAGCATCGAGCAGAGCGTCAGGAACGGAACAAACGTCCAGGCGTCAAAATATTCAGCCTTGAACACCCGCATGAGCAGCTGGCACAGCATGATGATGCCCGCCACGCAGCAGAACAGCACGCTGGCATACACGCGGAATATCTTGGAGAAGAAAGCCTGGCGGTCCGTCTCCTCGGTCACGGCGGAGAGCTGCCACGCCTCGTAGAAGATGCTGCCCAAAATCGTGATGATCTGCGGCAGGAAGTACCCCGCCGACAGCAGGCCGACCCAGTGGTTGCCGCTGCGGCCCGCGTAGCCCTCGCACATGCCCTGCACAAAGAACATGTCGCTGGCGTTGATGATCCAAAAGCTGATGGACGCCGGGATCATCGGCAGGCAGTAGCGCAGCATCTCCTTCCACAGCGCCTTGTCAAACGCCTTGGGCTTGAAGTACCGCCAGCATCCGCCCGCAATGAACACAAACACCATGGATGTCAAATCTGCCAGCGCATTTGCCAGCAAAAAGCCTGTAGCGCCCATTTTTAAGACGCTCAGGAACAGCAGGTAGTAGAGCAGCAGGCTCAGCGTGGTCAGCACACCGTCTATGGCGACCAGCCGGTTCAGCATCCGCGAGCGGATGAACTGGGTACACAGCGTTCTCATACAGCTGGCCAGCACGCAGAGGTACAAAAAGCCCAGGTACTCCGCAGCGTTGGGGATGAGCCGCACCAGCGGCATGGCCAGCAGCAGCACCACAAAGCCCAGCCCGATAGTCGCCGCGCCGTTGACAAAGACGCTGGATTTGTTGGTCGCTTTGTCCAGCCCGAACCGGATGACCGCATAGGCCACGCCAAGGCTGACCACCGGGATCAGCAGGTTTGTGGCCTGCTGCAAAAGGCTGGACACGCCCATAACGTCCGGCGAGTCGAGCGCGTAGCTCAGATACGGGCGGATGAAGAAGCTGAGCAGCTTGGAGCTGAAGTTGGAGATGGCAAACAGCAGCGTATTGCTGACCAGCGTCGTATATTTTTTCTGTGGAGACGGCAAGATGGGAACCTCCCTTGTTTGTAGAGTATGAAGCCTTCCCCTCCGGGGGAAGGTGGCCGAGCGAATGTGAAGGTCGGATGAGGGCAAACCTTCCGCCGACACCCCGTTCACGGGCAATCGCGGCAAACTCCCCCCTCATCCGTCTGCTCTCACCGCAGCTTCAGCATCCGTTCCCGCTGCTTATAATCCGGCAGCACCTCCGCCACCGCGGCCCAGAACGCCGGGCTGTGGTCGGGGTGGGCAAAGTGACAGAACTCATGCACAACAACGTACTCCTGCGCGGGCAGCGGCATCGTACAGAGCCGCCGCGCAAACGCCAGCGTGCCGGTGCGCAGACTGCACGACCCCCAGCGGGTGTTCATGTCACGCACCGCAATTTTGGGCATCGCGCCGCCCGGGCAGGTCGCCGCAAACTGCGGATAGTATGCCCGGCACAGCGCCTGCATATAGGCCAGCGCCTCTGCCTTGGGCGGCAGCGCGGGGGCCTCGGCGGCCTCTCGTTCGCGCCGGGCCGCGGCACGCGCCTGTGCGGTGCGCACCCAGTCGGCCCGCGCCGTGACAAAGGCGTCCACATAAGCTGCAGGCACCCGCGGCGACGCACTGGCCGCCACACTGCCGTCGGCCCGCACGCGCAGGTTGATGTTGCGCACCCGCCGCCGCGTCAGCGTGTAGGTGATGCCGCCCGCCGTCCGCTCCATGCCCGGCCCCCCTTTTGCAAAAGTATATAGTTTATTGTACACGCATTTGCCCAAAAGTGCAACAGTTGCCTGCGGCGGCGCATTGTGGTATGATACTGCCAAAAGGGGGCTTTTGCATGAAATCGCTGTTTTTTGTTCTGCCCGCCCTGCTGCTGGGCCTGACGGCCTGCGGCGCGCCGGTGGCCGCCGTGACCCTGCCCGACACCGTGCAGGTCGAAAAGACCCAGACCGCCGAGACCGCCGTCCTCTACGAGGATGCCGACGGGCGTGAGGTCAGCCCCCGCCGCGCCGCCCTGACCGAGTGGCGCTGGTCTGTGGCCGATGACACGATTGCCGAGGTCGATCCCAGCGGCATTGTGACCGGTCTGCGCGGCGGCTCGACCACCCTGACGCTGCAAAGCGCCGACGGGAAAATTTCCGCCAGCTGCCCGGTGCAGGTGTCCAGCCCGCTGCGCGGCATTGCTTTGGACGACTACACGCTGTATTTTGACGACGAGCTTGTGACCTGGATCACCGCCGACGGCACGCGCGAGTCCGACTACGCCTACGCCAGCCGCGTCGGCGCAGTCTGCCATCTTCTGCCGGAGGACACCACCGACCACCCCGCCGTGACCTATCACATCGCCGACGAGCGCATCGCCCGCTTCGACGGCTCCTGGCTCGTCCCCGTGAATTACGGCACCACGACCCTGACCGCCGACTGCGGCGGGTTTACAGCGCAGTGTACCGTCACGGTGGTTAGGCCGGCGGAATAACCGTAGGAACAGGCAAAGGCGGGCCCCGTGCAGTGCC
>ENA-OQIZ01001162-OQIZ01001162.1-human-gut-metagenome-genome-assembly--contig:-NODE-1162-length-10803-cov-2.961877_pt1 | contig 10803 bp, 9 predicted proteins | sample MGYA00242593_ERZ504758 | MGnify/ENA primary metagenome ERZ504758 (study PRJEB26092, sample SAMD00036364) | human gut metagenome | host: Homo sapiens | study: EMG produced TPA metagenomics assembly of...
GTTGCAAGACAGATAACAAGCGAGAATATAACAGTTGAATCAAAGCCGGCAAAGATAGCAGTTGGAACACTTACACCACCAACATATATAAAGCCTGTCAGTGGTGGAACATTTTCATCAGGTTATGGTTCAAGATGGGGCACAACTCATTACGGAGTTGACTGGTCATGCAGCCAGGGAACATCAGTTAAGGCTTCAAGAGACGGAGTAGTAACAAGGGCTGGATGGTATTCTGCTTATGGATATTGTGTAGATATACAGCATGAAGATGGCAGCATGACAAGATATGGACATAACAGTAAAGTAACAGTGACTGACGGCCAGCAGGTAAAGCAGGGTGAAGAGATAGCTCTTAGTGGCAATACTGGTGATAGTACAGGACCACATGTGCATTTTGAAATATGGATAGATGGCAGAAGAGTGAATCCACTTGATTATGTAAACAAGAATTAAGTTAACTTATGAATAAGGGCGTGGATATTAATAATCCATGCCCTGTTTTAAACTTTATGGATATATAACGTTGACATAATAAAAAGGTATGATATAATCATTAAGATATTGATTTAAATACCAATATTATTTTAGATAATAAAGTAAAAGTATACACATGATGAATGTTTTGACGGCTTTATGTCACTAATGCATGATAGTTGTTTTTGTGATAAGCCGTGAATACCATGATATATTGAATATAAATGACAGATATGTCGATAATTAATAAAGAAACTAAAGTTTTAGATATGATGAGTAAGTGATATTGAGGTGCAAAGTATGGAACAGTATGTTGTCAAAGGTGGAGTGCCACTTTGTGGAGAAGTGTCCATAGGTGGAGCTAAGAATGCAGCACTTGGTATTCTGGCAGCAGCGATTATGACAGATGAGACCGTAACAATAGAGAATGTACCTAACGTGAGAGATACAAAGGTGTTGCTTCAGGCAATCGAAGGAATAGGTGCAAAGGTAAAAAATATATATAATAATACAGTTCAGATTAACGGCGGATCTATATGTGATCTTAATGTTGAATACGAATATATAAGAAAGATAAGAGCGTCATACTATCTTCTTGGTGCGTTACTTGGTAAGTACAATGAATCTAACGTAGCACTTCCAGGTGGCTGTAACATAGGAAGCAGACCTATAGACCAGCACCTTAAGGGCTTTAAAGCACTTGGTGCCAAAGTGAACATAGATCATGGAGTTGTCAGCGCTAAAGCAGAAAAACTGGTTGGCGGACACATATATTTTGATGTTGTAACAGTAGGTGCCACTATTAACCTTATGATGGCAGCATGCATGGCTGATGGAGAAACTATCCTTGAAAATGCAGCTAAGGAGCCACATATAGTTGATGTAGCTAACTTCCTTAATGCCATGGGAGCTAATATCAAGGGTGCTGGTACAGATGTTATAAGAATAAGGGGCGTTGAGAGACTTCATGGATGCACATATTCTATAATACCAGACCAGATTGAGGCAGGAACTTTCATGATGGCGGCAGCAGCTACACATGGAGATGTTGTCATAAAGGACGTTATTCCTAAGCATCTTGAGTCTATAACTGCCAAGCTTCATGAGATGGGCTGTCAGCTCATAGAAGGTGACGACTGGATAAGGGTTATAGCAGAAGGTGAGATAGGAAGTACTAATGTTAAGACACTTCCATATCCTGGCTTTCCAACAGATATGCAGCCACAGATAGCAGTTGCACTTGCACTTGCTAATGGTTCAAGCATGGTTACAGAGAGTATATTTGAGAATAGATTCAAGTATGTTGATGAGCTTAACAGGATGGGTGCTAAGATTAAAGTTGAGGGCAATACAGCTTATATAGAAGGTGTTAAGCATTTTACCTCAGCACAGCTTTCAGCGCCTGATTTAAGAGCTGGAGCAGCACTAGTGATTGCAGCACTTGCGGCAGAGGGCATATCAGAAATAGACGATATAGAGTATATCCAGAGAGGGTACGAAGATTTTGAAGGTAAACTTTCAGCACTTGGTGCTGTTATAGCAAGAGTAGATTCTGAAAGAGAGCTTCAGAAGTTTAAGTTGAAAATAGGATGATAATAGACTGCGGAGAATAATATTGTGCAGATATCCGGAGTGATAATGGCAGATTTATCACAAGATATCGCAGGCATGATATATTTCCGCAGTTTTTTTATATATTTTTATCATTTTTTTACAAATATTCTGTTAAAATATGTTAAACTATTATCATGATGGTTGTAAATATATTAATATGACTTATATGGAGAAAACATGAAATTAAAAGATAAGTTAAAGGTTTCATTCTGCGTTATGGTTATACTTCCGGCGCTGCTTTTATGCGTGTTTGTTGTCGGAATATTTAAGATACAGTCGGATAGTATATGCAAGACATATAATGTAGAAGACGATACGGTACTGTTATATTTTTATTCGCCTATGACATTGTTTGGCAGTATTACAGATGATGTGTATGAGCAGATAAAAGAACAGGCAGAAGAAGAACCAACGACATTTAACAACAGGGCATACCTTGAGTCACTTGGTTCCACATTAAATGACAGACTTTCAGAGCTTGTTGTAAGAAAGAATAATAATGTCATATATAATTCAACACAATATTCAAATACAGATCTTGCAAGGCTTCTTCCAGAGTATGAGACAGATGAGAACAACATAACGGATGTTGCTACATATAGAGGTGGCATATATCATAGTCTTATAAAACAGGTAGACTTTTCAGACAGCTTAGGAAATATATACAGTGTGTCTATCGTCACATCTGTTAAGCAGAGCATACCACAGATAAGACAGATGCTATGGCAGCTTGTTTTTATCATCATCATCATACTTGTAATAACCAGCCTTGTGCTTAACCTGTGGATATACAGTTCTATCATCAAGCCGGTTAACAAGCTGAAGCTTGCAACAGATAATATAAAAGAAGGAAACTTTGACTTTGAGATGCCAAGGGTTCCTGATAACGAAATAGGTGATGTGTGTAAGGACTTTGAAGAGATGAGACTTATACTAAAGAAGTCATCAGAGGATAAACTTCAGTCAGATAAAGAAGAGAAGGAGCTTATAAGAAATATATCACATGATTTAAAGACACCGCTCACAGCTATTAAAGGCTATGTTGAGGGTCTACGTGATGGAATAGCCGATACTCCGGAAAAACAGGCAAAGTATATTAAGACTATTTCCAACAAGGTTAATGATATGGATAAGCTTATAGATGAACTTACTATATATTCAAGACTTGATGCTAACAGGATACTATATACATTTATAAAACTTAATGTTTCAGATTATTTTGATGACTGCTGTGAAGAAATAGGCACAGAACTGGATGCCTCTGGCATAGAGCTAAACTACAGGAATCATATAGACAAGCCGGTAATGATAGTCGCAGACCCAGAGCAGTTAAAGAGAGTTATCAATAATATAATCAGCAATTCAGTCAAGTACATGGTAGAAGGCCGTAAGGGAAAGATAGATATAGACCTTTATGACGAGGGCGAGTATGTACATGTTGTCATGGCTGACAATGGCAAGGGTATAGCTGGCAAGGATATTTCAAGAATATTTGAAAGATTCTACCGTACTGATGAATCACGAAACTCCAAGCAAGGCGGCAGCGGCATAGGACTTGCTATTGTCAAGAAAATCGTTGAAGACCATAAAGGCAAGATATGGGCAGAGAGTGTTGAAGGCGAAGGAACTACAATGCATCTTAATCTGCTTAAGTATAATGAGAATAACCAGCTTGGAATTCTGCAAAAATAAAATATAAAAGGAATAGAAAGGGACAATTGTATGAGCAAAGTATTGATAGTTGAAGATGAGGAAGCAATCGCAGATATTGAAAAGGATTACCTTGAATTAAGTGGATTCACGGTAACAACATGCAAGGATGGAACAACAGGTCTTGCAGAGGCACTTGACGGGGATTATGACATATATATTCTTGATGTCATGCTTCCAGGTGTAGATGGTTTTGAGATATGCAAAAGAATAAGAGAAGTTAAGAATACTCCTATTATTATGGTATCAGCTAAAAAAGAGGATATCGACAAGATAAGAGGACTTGGCGTAGGTGCTGATGATTATATGACGAAGCCTTTTAGTCCAAGTGAACTTGTTGCCAGAGTTAAGGCACATCTTTCAAGATATGAAAGACTTGTAAACAGTGCCCAGCCTGAAAATGATATTATCGAAATAAGAGGCATCAGGATAGATAAGACAGCCAGAAGAGTATTCGTTAATGGTGAAGAGAAGATATTTACAACTAAGGAATTCGATCTTCTTACATTCTTAGCAGAACATCCTAATCATGTATACACTAAGGAAGAGCTTTTTAAGGAAATATGGGATATGGATTCTATAGGTGATATTGCAACCGTTACTGTTCATATTAAAAAGATAAGGGAAAAGATAGAACTTGACACAAGTAAGCCACAATATATCGAAACGATATGGGGTGTTGGCTACCGCTTTAAGTTATAATACATTACAAAAGCCTGTTTAGAACATATTATCCATAAGAACCTTAAATATATCGTCCTGTTTTGGATATTGTAAAACTATGAGTGATTTATATGACAGAAAGAAGGATAAATATGATAATTGAAAAGGAATATTTTGATTCAGAAGAAGTCAGGAAAGCGAATGCCATGAATGATAAGACGATGGCACCACCAAGAAGAATACGTCTTGCGACAACGGACAGTAACAAATATTATGCCAAAGCTGTATTTGTAGCCGATAAAGAAAATATAATTACCGGTGAGCTTCTTTACAGACCGGATTTTCAGGAGTCAGAAGAGGGAGTGGCATTCAGCGAGGTTGTTGTTAAACAGACAGCAGATGTGGAAGAATATTTCAAGAATCTTATAAGGTTCGAAGGCTATAAAGTGATTCCGGAAGAATATGATGAGAGTGATATGCTTATGCATTATGATGAGCTTAGCATACAGGCTAATAAGCTTTTGTTTCTTGAGAGCAGGGAGGAGTAGATATGACAGATACGCAGAATGAGGCGTTTAAGATGCCGGTAAACAAGATACGGCTGTTTGAGCATGGGGCTCCGGGTTCGCAGAACCTTAAGCTTACAAGAAAATATTACACTGAAGATATGCCTGATGGAAGAGTAAAGCATATAGTGCAGAACATTACAGATCCGGATATTGTTCCTTATATACCAGATGGTATTGGTAACAGTGCAGAAGCAGAAAGGATTCCGGCAGTATTGATTATTCCAGGAGGTGCGTTCAGACGTCTTGTATACAACTTTGAAGGTGAAGATGTTGCAAAGTGGCTTAATAGTATGGGAATAGCAGCATTTGTTCTTGAATGCAGACTTCCATCAGATGAACATGATAATGCAGAGGATGTTCCACTTATAGATGCTATGCGTGCAATGAGAGTCATAAGAGGAAGGGCGCAGGAATTCGGTATAGATGAAGCTAAGATAGGCGTTATGGGCTTTTCAGCAGGAGGCTTTATGGCAGCGTTGTTATCAACAGCGTATGAAAGCGATGTGTATGCAGATTATAAGTATAAGGATGAATATGATAAACTGTCGGCAAGACCAGATTTTGCTGTTTGTTCATATCCGGTTATAAGTATTGACGATTGTATTGAAGCAGGTAAAAGATATATGTCTGAGGAACAGGTACTTGAGATAATCAACGACAGTGAGACAAAGATACTGCATAAGTATAATCCGGATAAGCTTGTAAGACCGGATATGCCGCCAGTATTTATATGTGAAACGGATGATGACAGAACAACATTATCTGAGAACAGTGTGGGCTTTTATATGGCAGCAAGAAAAGCTGGGGTAAGTGCGGAACTTCATATATTCAGAACAGGTGGACATGGTTATGGCTGCGGTGATGATTTTGCACAGACTGGTGAGTGGAAGGTGCTTTTTACAAAGTGGATTAAGAGTATTGGAATTATTAGTTAAGATGGATATAGTATACGAGGATAAAGATAAGATTATATTAAACAAGCCGGCGGGACAACTGTCGCAGAGCGGAAAGTCGTTTGAGATGGATCTTGTAAGTGAAGTTCTTACATATAGAAAAAGCAAGGGTGAAGAAGCTTACGCAGCTATAATAAACAGACTTGACCGTCCTGTATCAGGGCTTGTGCTTATGGCTAAGAATAAAAAAGAAGCAGCAAGACTGTCTTTGCTTATGCAAAAAGAAACACTATGTAAACATTACCAGGTGCTTGTATGTGGAAAACCAGATTCTGATGAGGGCGAGCTTGTGGATAATCTTATAAAAGATGCAAAGAATAATGAATCATCGGTAGTTTCAAAAGGAACGGCGGGTTCTAAGGAAGCAAGACTTAAGTACAGGCTTCTTTCTTATGATGAAGAAGCGGACATATCAAGGCTGGATATTCATCTTATAACAGGCAGACATCATCAGATACGTGTCCAGCTTGCTTCAAGAAACATGCCGGTTGCTGGTGATGGAAAGTATGGTGGAAATATGGCAGCTGAAAGGATAAAAGGCATACGTATTAAGCGTGGATGCATAGCGTTATGTGCGGTTAGTCTTAAGCTTGATGGCAAGTTATACGAAGTGAAACCAGGATTTTAGATATAGGTATAAGATAATCACCTCTGTGGAATACTTCTACAGAGGTGATTATTTATGTGCAGAGAGGAAAGAAATGTAAAAGAAAATAAAGAAGAGTATCAAAAAGAATATCAAGATAAAGAATATAACAGGAAACTGAAATACCTTGCCGGGATTGTAGTTATAATATTTTCTGTATATGTGAGCTTTAAATATCTTCTTGTATATGTGTGGCCATTTGTGCTTGGCGTGCTTGCTGCACTGCTTCTTGAAAAGCCAGTAAACAGTATATATATGTGGATATGCAAAAGGATAAGGCTGGATAAAAGAAAAGTACATGCACAAAGAATTAAAGAACATCGCATAAAAAGCATAATAGCCACAATTATAATGTTAATAATATCTGTTGTTATAATAATATTGCTTGCTGCAGCAGTTATAACAGGAGCGAATGAGATAAGTGATTTTTTAAAGAACTGGGATTACAATACGATAGGTATAAGGCAGCAGACTGCCAGGATATGCCTTGAAGCGGATGATTTTCTTGGACTTGATGGTGGATGTTGTCTTGATACGCTTATAATGTGTGGACGCAGGCTGGCTGGTATAATGCCTGAAAAGATATTTCATATATCTGTACCTGTTATAAAAAATATAGTTATAGTGGCTGGAGGTCTGGTTGTTGGCTTTATATCAGTTATATATCTGTCAACAGATATGGATGAAATAAGGACACAGATACGTGACAGTGTGTTTGTGGAAGAGATAAGGATGCTGTGGCATGAGGTAAAGAGACTTATTAATGTATATTTTAAAGTTGAATTAAGAATCATGTTTATTAATTCAGCTATAAGCATGGCAGCATTTTTTATAATAAAAAGTCCATATGCAGTCATGCTCGGAATAATAGTTGGAGTTGTTGATGCGCTTCCGGTATTTGGGACAGGTACGATACTTATACCATGGATGTTGTTTAACCTGATTATGAAGAATTTCTTATCGGCAGTGGTTGTGCTTGTGACATATGTAATAACTTATTTTGTACGTGAGATTATGGAGTCAAAATGTATGGGAGATAAGCTTGGAATATCGCCTTTTGCCATGCTTGTCATTATATTTGTCGGACTGCTTGTGTATGGTATTCCAGGCTTCATAACCGGTCCTGTGAGCTTTGTTATAATAAAAGCACTGGTCTTAAGGCTTAGATGTGTTATGAAGATGGATGAAGCATAGAAAAAGGAATAAAAGAAAATGCATAAAAATGTGATTGAAATATAATAAAAAACATAATAAAAGAAAAATGTAATAAAAGAAAACTACAATAAAAGAAAAAACGGAATATATGAAAAGTGCCTTGAAATTAATCAGGTCAGATGTTAAACTAATACAGATTATGTGACACATTTAACAGATAGCGCAGATAGCGCAGGAATGAGGTATATTTATGGCAGAGGATAAGAAGTTAGTAGAAGCGATTACTTCCATGGATGTAGACTTTGCACAGTGGTACACAGATGTATGCAAGAAAGCAGAGCTTATGTCATATTCAAGCGTTAAGGGATGTATGATATTTAAGCCGGCTGGATATGCAATCTGGGAGAATATAAAGAACGAGATGGACAGAAGATTTAAGGAAACAGGTGTTGAGAATGTATACCTTCCTATGTTTATTCCAGAAAGTCTTCTTGAAAAGGAAAAGGATCATGTAGAAGGGTTTGCACCAGAAGTAGCGTGGGTTACTTATGGAGGACTTAATCCACTTCAGGAAAGAATGTGTGTAAGACCAACATCTGAAACACTTTTTTGCGATTTCTACAAGGATGAGATACAGTCATACAGAGATTTGCCAAAGGTATATAACCAGTGGTGTTCAGTAGTAAGATGGGAAAAAGAAACAAGACCATTCCTTCGTTCAAGAGAATTCTTATGGCAGGAAGGACATACAGCACATGCAACAGCAGAGGATGCAGAAGCACGTACACAGCAGATGCTTAATCTTTATGCACAGTTCTGTGAAGAGGTGCTTGCTATACCTGTTATCAAGGGACGTAAGACAGATAAGGAAAAGTTTGCAGGTGCAGAGGCTACTTATACTATAGAAGCGCTTATGCATGATGGTAAGGCACTCCAGTCAGGAACAAGCCACAACTTTGGAGATGGATTCGCTAAGGCATTTGGCATACAGTATACAGATAAGGATAACAAGCTTAAGTATGTTCATCAGACTTCATGGGGAACAACAACAAGACTTATCGGTGCTGTTATCATGACACACGGTGATAACTCAGGACTTGTACTTCCACCTAAGGTTGCACCAGTTCAGGTTGACATCATACCTATCATGCAGAAGAAGGAAGGCGTGCTTGATAAGGCTTACGAAGTAAGAGATGTTATAAAGGCAGCGGGTCTCAGAGTTAAGGTTGATGATTCTGATAAGAATCCAGGCTGGAAGTTCTCAGAGCAGGAAATGCGTGGTATCCCTGTAAGAGTTGAGATGGGACCAAGAGATATTGAAGCTAACCAGGCTATCGTTGTACGCCGTGATACAAGAGAAAAGATAACAGTAGCTATTGACGAGCTTGCAGCTAAGCTTCCAGAGATACTTGATACTATCCAGAAGGATATGCTTGAAAGAGCAAGAGCACATAGAGATGCACATACATATGTTGCAGTTAACTATGATGAGTTCAAGGAAACAGCAGCTAACAAGCCAGGATTTATCAAAGCTATGTGGTGTGGTGACCAGGCATGTGAAGATAAGATTAAAGAAGATACAACATGTACTTCAAGATGTATGCCATTTGCACAGGAACAGTTAAGTGACGTGTGTGTATGCTGTGGCAGACCAGCTAAGAAGATGGTTTACTGGGGTAAGGCATACTAATAATATATGATACCATGGTCAAAAGGTCTAAACCCACATGAGCTTGCTCATAGGTGGGTGAAAGACCTTGGGACCCGCCCCGATATGAGCATAAAAGTGGGATGATAATCACACGATATGCGAATATTTGGGAGAATATATATTACATATTTCAGATTGATTCGGATTAAATCAGATTAAATTAAGCGGAAAATCCATAGGTAAATGTGGGTTTTCCGTTTTTTGATTTTGACTTAAAAAAATTCCTATCAAAGTATCGTGAAAAATTCATTTGTATTGTAATGCAAATGGGGGTTAAGTAAAACATCCAGACAACCGATAAACTTATCATAAAGAAATAAAAAAGTTTTTTGTTTATAATAGAAAGAGAGGCGGTTAGTATGCGTATAGATGCTTATAATGCTGTCAGCCAGGTATACAAGACAAGTGCTTATGCCAGGGAAAAAGGCATGGCTGTTAAGAAAACTGAAAAAGACAAGTATGAATTATCAGATACAGCCAGATTATATAATACAGCTAAGGCAGCAGTTAGTGAAGCTTCTGATGTAAGACTTGATAAAGTCAACGACATCAAGGCACGTATTGCAGCCGGAACATATAATATAAGTTCAGAGGCAGTAGCCGAGAAGATGCTTGGCAGTGTATCTACATTGACATTCTGATGAAAAAGAATGCATATGGTCAGAGGATGCATTGGGATTGTGCATTGCTGTACAGTTTTATAGTTTGCTGACACGATAATCTTAAGACGGAGGAGCATATATGGCAAGCCTGATAGATTGTTTAATCGAAGACCTTACGAATGAGAATGATGGATATGAGAAGCTCCTTAGTCTGTCGAATGAAAAAACATCTGCCATAGTAAGTGGCAATATCGAAAAGCTTCAGGAGATATTTACAAGAGAGCAGAAGCTCATAGAAGAAGTAGATGTATATGAGAAAAAAAGACAGGAAGATGTGAAGGATATATGTAATGTGCTAAGACTTCCATATGAAGAGATAAAGGTTGAACACATAGTACAGATACTTGAAAAGAAAGCTAAAGAGCATGATGCTCTTCAGAACATATATCTTAAGCTTAAAAGAACACTTAGCCAGCTTACAGCGGCTAACGAGAACAATAAGCTGCTGCTTAAAGAATCTATGGATATGATTCAGTTTGAGCTTGATCTGGCAAGAAACTCAGTGTTGAAGCCACAGACAGGCAACTATGGAAGAACAGCTTATGAAGAACAGGAAATAACAGGTGCTACAGGATTTGATGCAAAGCAGTGATATAAACTAAAGAAAAGTATTAAAACAGATAAAAGATTATAAAAGATTACATTA
>ENA-OQIZ01001163-OQIZ01001163.1-human-gut-metagenome-genome-assembly--contig:-NODE-1163-length-10803-cov-2.169445_pt1 | contig 10803 bp, 9 predicted proteins | sample MGYA00242593_ERZ504758 | MGnify/ENA primary metagenome ERZ504758 (study PRJEB26092, sample SAMD00036364) | human gut metagenome | host: Homo sapiens | study: EMG produced TPA metagenomics assembly of...
GGTAGTTTTGCACGATGGTGATTTTCTAACCATTTTGCATCTGCCAATGGTCTACCTGTCGAATTTTCTTGTGAAATCATTTCACTGCCTCCTAATGTCTTATTTATTAAGATAATTAAGAATTATCTATAAAGATTATATCAAATTTCATACAAATTTTCCATATTTTAATACTATATAATTATTTTTTGAAAAATGCTATTACATGATTTCCAGCATTTCACATTTATGCACATGAAAAAGGCCACCTGCTTTCAGCTGGCCTACTGCTCCAATATTCTAAATATTAATATCACGCAGCATCCATAATTTTCATATTATTTCTCGGATGTCGTTCTCGCAAAATATCCGCTTGCTTTTTGGCTGCTACGTGAATATAGATCTGAGTTGTTTTTATTGAGGAATGCCCCAAAATCTGCTGCACACAGCTCACGTCTACGCCTTCCTCAATCAAATATGTAGCAAAGGAATGTCGGAACATGTGGGGTGTAATTTTTGTTTCAATCCCAGCATTCTTCGTGTATTTCTTTAACATAAAACGAATAGATTGTTCTGTGTATCTGTTTCCTCTATTATTCACAAAAAAATATCCACACTTCTTTATTTCCCTCTCATTTTCTACATAGTATTTCCGCAGAATTTCTAAAACTGTTTTATTGCTGATTTGGATATACCGTTCTTTTCCTCCCTTTCCCATAATTCGTATACGCCCAGAATTCAAATCCATACTCTCATTTCGAATATTTGATATTTCATATACTCTGGCTCCAGTGGCAAAAAACAGCTCCACAACCGCTACATCACGCAAACCATATTTATATCCAATGCCAGAAAGACCATTCAGGTAAGTATACATATAATTTAAGAGCTGCTCTATCTCATCTCTTGGGATAATCCGAGGCAGAACTATTGTTTCTTTAAATTTAACTTTTATTTTTCGAAACGGATTCTGTTCTAACAGTTCCTCTTCTTCCAGGTAACTATAAAAGGCTTTTACCGATGCAATTTTTCTTTTCACCGTTTTCTGCTTATATTTTTTATGTAGCTCCGTAATATACCGCTCAATCGTTTCTCTTTCTGGCACATCACAGCATACAAAAGAAAAGAACTGATTCAAGTCGATCCGGTACGCTTTTACCGTTTTTGAGTCCAGTTCTTTTCTGTAAATACAATATTCTAAATAATGTTCCAATCTATCCTGTAGCTTCATTTCCAATACTCCTTTTTCTATCACAGTACTGTAAAATATATTTTTTGTCAAAACCAATGCATAAAATACCCGATCGATTTTCCAAAAGAATTGCCATTCCCAACAACACACTTCACGTCACAATTCTCAGTATTTTTGTAAGGGACTGTTTCCAGCCCCTTACTTTCTCCTATTCAACAAACAATTTTCTTCTGTTTTTGTGTCTCTTTAGAAATTCCTTGCGGACACGATCATATTCCGTTAAGAGGGTAATATCCTTTCGCCTGCTAAGCGGACGGTCAATCACTTCCGCATAATAGGTATGCTGGATCAATTGTCCATAACACGCAGAATTATAAACATCCTGCAGCTTACAGCCGATTGCTGCTGCCACTTCCGGTCCGGTGATGGAATAAACCATCACCGTTCCGTCCTTTCTACATAAATCATATAATGCCTTTGCCATACACACTTCCCCACTTTTCCTTTTATACGATCCACACTTCATTTGGAACTTTTTTTGCAAAGCGGTCAAAATCACGCCAGGCTTTGGTATCCTTCGCATAAGCCCCCTTTTCCTTACAAGCTCCTTCATATAAATCTTCAATTCGCTTTACGATTCCCAGATAGTCTGTGTGCTCTCCCTTTATAAAATTCATGGCTGCAGTCAGATTGTCATACCGGTACCGAAGCCCGACGTAGGAACGATAAACATTAAAGCACTGGCGTACTGATGCGATCAGTTCCTCTTTGGTAAGACGCATGAGCTTTTCTTTTGCCACATCCTCCGCCCAGGCCTCTTCTCCGTTGATTCCGAAATAATCACGCTCAAAAATATCATAACCAAGATAATCCCCGGCTTGTGCAGCCACAAAAAACAAATTAAAGCACTCCGGAATCCACTCTTCCTGAAGCGCTGCCATCAGCTGATCACAGTCTGCTTCTAAGGTAGAAAATGCGATTTTATATTCCTCAGCTTCGGATTCATCATCATTTAAAGACTCTAAAAGAGTTTCCTTATCATCATCCATGAACCAGATCACAAGGGTACACCCTTCGTACATTTCATACAGGTCATCCCAAATATCCTGCCAGTTCAGACCTTTTGCAATGGGCTTCTTGTACCTTAAATTTCTTGCCCGTTCTTTTCTTAGCTCCTGCACGCTCACGCTGCTACCTCCTGTTCTTTATTTTCCAGCAAAAAGATATTGCTGCTATAGTCTCCAGAAGCAGAAACAGACGCTTCCCCGTATAGGCTATCCAGGTACTGGCTGCCGTTTTGTGATTTGGAAATATATAAAGAATAATTGCTTTTTATATATTCCTTCGTTTTCACATCATCCTGGTAATAGCAGCTAAGAACCAACCTGGCTCCCAGCTTTTTGGCTTTTTCTTTTGCAGCCACAAATGCAAGATATACGGCCTGGTCCATTTCCTCATTTGTCAGATTCTTCTCGTAATAGCGCTCCAAGAACAATACCAGTTCCTCCCCTTCCTCTTCTTTTGGTTTCCCAGCTCCTGACAGATCTGCAAACTGGATCTTTTTTCGCATTCTGTCACCCACATAGGATCCCTTTGTCAATCGTATCATGGCCCGAAATACCACCTGTCCATTTTTTCGGATAAAGAAAAACTTTTTATTCGAATCAAAGCAGGATAACAGGCAATCGCTGTTTAACCCTGAGCGGTAGGAGAGGCAGGAATAGCTTGGGACCTCTCCAATCTGCATAACTGGAAGAAGACCGGTTTCCTCTTTTAATAACAGGTTTTTGCTGGTAAAAGTCCGATCTATTTTCCATTCTTTTTCCGCTTCTTCGGATACCTCAAAATCAATCTCACGCATGAGATCCCCAGATGGATATTTCAATTCGTCAAATTTTCCAAGAAGCTCTGCTGTAACCAGTCTCCGGATCTCTTCGATTTTGGAGGGCTGCCGTTCCAGAAAAGTTTCCATGATCTCAGCCCCGCCCACAAAGAGAAAGTTGCCAATCCGAGCAACATTATTTTGTACAAATTCTTCTGAAAACGACAGTTTTTCTTTTAGCTGCCTCCAGGAAACATCCCCTAAGATCAGCTTTTCTTTTAATTCACTTAACGAATCACACTCTTTTACCAGTACCAGATCTTTTAACAGATAGAGGGCCTGTTGTTCCATGGTGATCTCTTTTTCCATGCCTTTTAGCTGCTCCCGGTAAACAAGAAGCCACAGTGCCGTTCCGTAGCTTAAATCCGGAATGTTCCAAAAGTCCTCCCGGATCCATCTGGATAACGGCTTTTGGGATAACGCAGCTGCAAGTGGTTCTATCTGTCCTTTCCAAAAGGAATACGGCACACACTCCCGTTTTATCAGTTCCCGAAGAACCAGGAGTCTTTCATCACATTTGCAGGTCAGCTGTTCATACAAACGGATCAACGCCTCTTTTGCAGTACAAAGAAGCTTTAACTCTTCAAATGTATGCTCCCGCTTTGCCAAAAGTTCGAATCTGTCATTCGATAAAATCAGATCCGCACTATCTTTTAAATTTTTCCGGTTGAGGGTATTTAAGTTTATATACTCCTGGTACATCTCTTTCTTTAACAGCATGGAAGCATTTAGAAGATCATAAAAAAGTTCCGGTTCCTCATTGATGAGATTTAAGAATGCCTTCTTTTTCTGTGTGATGGCATATAATAGAAGTTCTGATTTTTCTACACTTAAACTGGACAGAGAAATTTTAGATAAGGGATTCTGGTACAGGGTATTCACATAGGACACTTTACTGGAAAATACCTCTGCCGGATCCGCACCATCTGTAAATGCCCGTTCCAGCTTACAAAGATCCTCATACAGAGCTTCATTCCACAGCCATAAGTTTAATCCATCCGTCAGCTTGTCTTTTGGAATGTACCCGGTCACAATCCTTAACTTTTCCAGTATCTCAACAGGTCTTTCCTTCATCTGATCGAACTGTTTCTGATTTAGAGACTGGATCTCAGCTTCATACCCGGCAAGCGTATTGACAAGCTCCATCAGACCTTGATCTTGAAGAATTTTAAGGTTGTTTACATTTTCCAATAGATCAAGCAGCAGCTCTGAGGAAAATACCGGATTCACAAGCAGCATACGGTCTTTTTCCCCTGCCTTCTCAAAGTCCAGCACATCCGTACACATGGCAATGCTTTTTACCAGCTGTTCTTTTTCTTCTTTGCTTACGTTCTGCTCTCCATAATATTTCATATAAGAATAGGCCGTTCCATCGGTTACCAGCGGATCAAAATACACGGCTTTTACCTGTTCATAGGAAAAATCCGAAACTTTATCTGTCCCCGCATCCAATAAGATCCGCTGGAACCGGTATGCATTCAGCTCACATCCCTCTTTTTTCAGGTTTCCAAGATAGGTAATCGTTTCCGGATCTTCCATCATGTACAAACATACCTGTTCCCACAAGGACGGGATCACATCCATAACCTCATTTTGAATGATGGCTTCTGCTGCCCGTACACATTTTTCTTCTCCCTTTTTTTCCAGGTAACAAAGAGAGAGTCCCGCCGTTTTTAGCATATTTCGTTCCGTTAAATGTCTTTTTATCACTTCTATCATTATGCAACCTCCATCAAATCTATCATCTGCCTGATGCCCTCTAACGCTATCTTTTCATTTTTATACAGGTTCTGAAACAGCAACAACAGATATTTTATTTCCTCTTTGCTGGTTACAATTTTTCCTCTTCTGTCCAGATAATCCCGCATATAGGAAAGAATGATCCTGGCACGTAAGGAATTTTCCGTATATCTTCCATAGTAATAAAAGTTATAGATCTGTTCGAAAAGCTGATTTGTCCCCTTATTTTTCCGAAGCAGAAGATTAAATTCCTTTTTGATCTTCTTTTCCTCTTCCAGCTTTCTCATCCTTGTTTCCTGCACCTGTTTCCACTCCTTTTCCCTTTCAAGGCTTCGCAGCTCTTCCTCTGACATGTATTTTCTTCGCAGCGATTCTTTCCCACTACTGTCCTCCAGATAGGGAAGGATTTCTTTTGCCATCTGCATAGCTTCCTTTGGTTCCATCCAAAGTCCTGTACTGTCTTTTAACAGGATGCTCCTCAAAAAGCTGATGTAGTTTCCAACATCTGTTAAAAACAGATGTTCCTCGATCCACATAAATAATTCCTGATGTGCATTTCTTTCTAACAGCGGACGGCAGATCTCACATTCTCCACGACTGATTCCATACGGATACAACGAAAAGGATATCTGAAGCATGCTCCATGGTTCCAGAATTCCTGGGATTCCCTCTATTCCAATTTGGGTAATGACGAGCTTTAACATGGAAAAACTGGTCATGGTATTTATATCTTCCATATCTGCTTTCAGGTAATACAACATGCTATCCCATTTCTCCCCAAATACTTTTTCTGCCTCCCCGGTCTGATCCTCCCCGGTATCAGCCTCTCCGATAAAAGGGATCGGTTCAAAAGCATCCGGATCCGGTTCTTTGTTTCTCATTTCCCGGTATTCCTTTAAAAATTGTTTCATAAGACCGACGGCATCCAGGATCTCATTTTCGCTTAACAGATGAAAGACATGACGAAGATCGTAATCTATTTTCTTCCAGAAGATTTCCACATACTCCCGTCCGGTCAGCTTTTGATAGGCTGCAAGATAGGATTCCAGCTCTGGTTTTTCAAATGTCCCATTTCGCAGGGTGTCATTTACGCACTTTTCAAACTCTTCCTCCTTAAGCTGTGCCGCCAGGCAGTGCCATTTTTCCTGGTTTAAATTAATATAATGCCACTCTTTCATCCCATTTTTTCGAAAAGGAAACAGCGTTAAGAAAGTCCGGACATTTTCCACCTTCATTCCATACAGGCAATTTTGGATTTTTTCCTGTCCACCAAGACGCACTGGAAAACAGTCGTATTTTCTTAAAAAAGTTTCACATAACTCATACACCACATCCGGATACATCTTTTCTCCTGGCAGAAAGGTTTTCAATACCCTTACTGCAATCTTCTCCGCAGTCAATGAGTTCGGATCCAGGTATCTTCGTGCCCCTGTCAATATGCCATTTAAAAAAATGACCTCTTCCTTTTTACATCCATTTTTTATAAGCTGTTCCTCCAACGCCCCGTTTGCATTCGCCGCATTTGTCTGGGAAAGTTTTACCACCTGTTTTAACACCGCAGTTTCTTTGGTCCGGTCATTTTTCAGCCGTTTCTCATATTTCATGGCAATCCAGGCATAAAAATGCCAGTCTTCGTAAACAGACAGCCTGCGTTCCCTTCCAAAGCAGGCCGCGATCTTTCCCTTTAATTTCTGCCATAACGTATCCGACTCTGGAAAAACGGAAAGGATAAAGATCATTTCCTCCACTTTTTCATATGGATACTGGTGCAGGGCATCCACCCAGAGCTTGCGATCTTTTGTTGCAAGCAGACACCGGACTGCAAGGTAACACAAATCCTTTTCTCCAAGTACCTTGCCAAACTGTTTCCAGAAGCCGCTTTTTTGGGTACCATTAAACATACAGGTCTCCTGAATGCAGGATGTCCCTGCAAGCGCAAGCCCAAGAGCCCGGTAAACCGGTTTTGTCATGGTCCGCCGCTCTTTCATACGCTCTAATACTTCTCCAGGATAGTGAAGATTATATTCTTCCTCCATGCTGTGCTCACAGATTCCATAAAACAGGCTGTTTTCTCTCTCCTGTTTTAAAAATGCTTCTTTGTCCGCATTTGAGGACAGCTGATAGATCATGGATACCATCTGCCGGTACAAGACGGGATCCAGCCAGTCTTTATAGATGTTCCATTCCATTCTTTGCCTCTCCTTTTTCAACTAAACTTAAATGCATCAATTCCATGCAGGTTATGGCTTTTTCTGGTCAGTGTGATACTGTCCTCAAAATGTTCCTGACAGCTTTTTTTCGCTGCCCTTCTCATGCCTTTTGAAGTCTGGTGTTTGACCATTCTTTTAAAACCAGGTCCTACCAGGTGATTTTTATGATACATTCCCATATCTTCCACTCCATTTCTGCGGGCACAAAAGCCCGGCTTCTTATTCTCATGCTCTTTCTATATAGCGGATACTGTTTTTTCGGCATTCAAATTCCGGACACAAGGAACTCCACAATTCTTCCAGATCCTTCATCCCGAATGCACTAAGTTCCGTTTCCCGTTCCCTTCCATACAGATCGGTATATCCAATCTGGAAAGTTCCGCCTCCGCTTCTTACGATTCCTTTTCCAGCTTCCCTTACGGTCATGCTATCGCCTCCATTTAAAATTATTTCTTCCTATTAAATAAGGAGGGGGACGACTTGTCCCCCCAAAAGTTACGCTGCAATATAAAGTTCTTTTTCCCTGTCCACAAGAGGCAGAACATAGGTCGTCTGTTCCAGATGGTTTTCTTTTTGATAGTTTACGCCATCGTGGTAAGACGAGAAATAAAGGATCTGCCCCTTATTTTTATAAGGCTTCAGGTTTTCCTTCCATCCGGGCTCTAATCCGTGAACGGCAAGCCCCCAGGCCACCTTGCAGAGATTGCATCTTAATCCTACATATCCAAGGTATTTTTTTACAAACTGTTCCGCACTGTGGGTGTTAGAAAAATAACGGGCATACTCGAAAGAGCGGCACAGAATTTTTCCATCCTGAAAGCCTGCAAAATAACAGTCTTTTTTCAGCTCGATCACGTACCCGGTTGCGTAGATTTCCTTTCCTGGATGTATCTTTTTTGAATCCTCATGGATCTCTAACAACTGTTCGGAATAAATCTTTTTTCTTTTTTTATGCTGCATCATGCTCCTCCTTTTAGTTTACTCTTCGAAGTAATTTTGCCAGCTGCTTTGTCAGTCGGATGGGAAGCTGCTCTAAGCTTGATATATCAAGATAGGCATTTCCATAAATCTTCCGGATAGCTTCTTTATCCCAGCCAATCGCTGCTGCCTGAAACAAAATTCCTTTCTTTCCAAGTTTTTCCTTAATCTTTTTTAAGTCTGCTGTGGCATAGCTTCCAAAATAACAGGTTGCATTTGGCAGTCCGTCACTGATAAGGAACAACAGTTTTTGTTTTTCCGGACGTTTTAAAAGCTTATTTGCCATAAATAGAAGGGCTGCCCCGTCCCGGTTACTGCCATCGTTTTCCATAGTGATGATCCGCAAACGGTCATTTCTGTCTTCCTCGAACTCTGCATAACTGTGAAAATAAACGGTTTCCTCACTTGGATCACGATGATCGTAACCATCCGTATGGTGCCCGTAAACCAGAATGGGGATTCCGGCTTTCCTGCAAAAATCGTATAAGGTGAGGGCTGCTACCTTGGCTGCTTCTATACGATGACCTATCATGGAGCCAGAATTATCTACCAACACGCAGACCACCGCATCTGTTTTCTTTCCTGGAAATGTCCGCTTATATACGGCACCGCCTGGATCCGCAATGGCACGCATATCCAGCTTTTTTCCAAGATACATCCGACGTTCCGTCCGTTCCTTCTGGTTTTCCAGGATTGGAAGAAGCCTGGTCCGAAGCCTTTTTTCTACCTTTCTTGCCGAAGCTTCATATGCAGACAGCCAGCTTTTTTCTGTTTCTGTGAAGGTGTTCTTATACAGAACCTCTTTTTTTACCATGTTATGGGCTGCTTCAAATTCCATTCCATCCAGTTCCTCCTGCAGACGGATTTGGGCTTCTACTCCCATGTCCTGGTCCACGGTTTCTGATACTAAATCCAAAAGGATTTTTTGCAGTATCAGGTCAGATTTTTCATCTGCGCCTTCCCGTTCTTCCTTATCCTCTTTCGAAACCTGGACCACCGTGGCATTTTCAAGTTCCGGTAAGGCAGTCTCATCCACTTCCGATTCCTGAATAAATTTGGGAAGATCTTCGGTCAGTTCTTTTAGATACTCCCCCATGGCTGCTTCCAGCTTTTTTAGTTGTTCTTCCGTCAGCTCTTCTGTTTGTTTCCCGGTTTTCGCCTCGTCCTTTCCATTTCCGGATACATCTGTCGGAAGATCCTCATCGGAGGAATCCGAAGAAAAATCTTTTGGACCTTCTTTACCGCCTACAGCTTCCTTAGATTTCTCTTCTGAAGAAGCTTTCTCAGATACCGTTTCTGATTTATTTTCCTCCTCTGAAGAATTTGGAGACTCCTCATCCCCGGTCTGCTTAGAAGCTTCCCGGTTGTTATCTCCAGAAGTATTCCTTTCTTTTACAGGTTCCTCTTCCCCTTTGGATTCCGTTTCTTCTGTGGGGGATTCTTCTTCCTCTTCATCTTCTCCCATGGATTTTCCTTTTCCCTGGGATGCCTCTTTTCTATCTTCCTCTGTAGAATTTTCTTCCCCTGCTGATTTTTCTTCTGCCGGTTCTTCCTGCGGTGGTTCTTTCTGCGACGGTTCCTCCTGTGGCTCGTCCTCTTCTGGCGGCTCTTTTTCTGATGGTTCTTCCTGAGGCATTTCTGCTTCCGGCGGTTCTTCTTCCTGTGGTCGTTCTTCCTCGTTTTCTTCTGGTTCCTGACATTCCTGCTTCAATTCTTCCAAAAGATTCCGAAAATACTTCCACATCTTAAGCAGGATCTGGTTGGTGGCCTGGTAACGGATCAGATCACTGTCCGCTGTCACCGACAGATCCACAAACTGCTTCACTTCATTTAAGGTATCCAGCATCTCACAGCTTTCCATATTCCAGGAATTGGCATATCCCCGGAGGGCATACTGTACAAGTACCTTTAAAAAAACAGAAACCGGATCTGAATTTCCCTCTAGCAGTTCTTTTAACGGGGGAATCCATTCCACGTTTCGTCTCCGGTTGATCAGAATTCCTTTTTTGATACTTCCAGGAAACAGGCTGCACATCTTTTCCTCTATGTACACATCATTTAAAAGGTTGCTGATATAAGACGCACATTCTGTCAGAAGGGGAACCACCACTGGATTTTTCCCGGCCAGACAGGTATCCATCTCATTCAGGGCTTTTTCTTCGTCCTCGTTTTCCGGCTCTGGTGCATCCGGATACCAGACGCCTGCCAGCATGTTCTGCACATAGACTTTCCGAAGTGCAGAATCCGTAAATCTGGCATGGCCGCATTCATGTCCTAATATCCCGATCAGGCTGTCACTTTTTTGTTCCAGTTCTAAAAAGCTGCCTGTGATGAGATTGCCAATGTTGATGCCGATTCGTTTCCCATCATTCCAGCCTGCCAGTCCGTCTTCTGTACTCTGGTACAAAAGCAGCTGCTCTAGCTTTTCCCCTGCCACTTCATTTGCAAGGTCCCGAAAAAGTTTCCGGTAACCTTCTGAAAAAAAGACCTGACTGGGGCTTAACTTTTTTTGTTCTTCCTTGATCCGCTCTCTATAAGTATCCTTCATTTCGATTCTCCTGTTTCTAACAATACGGTTCCACATAGGTCTTCATCAGATGTTCCTGTTCCTCCGGATCCATTGTGGCTTTACTGATAACCGCAACCTGTGCCGCGCGCTTGACATCTTTAATTGCCTGAAAGGTACGCACCCAGTTTTCCAGTTCCCGATAACCGCACACACCATCCTGAAGATCTTCTTCCTTCAGATAAGCATGGATTTTTCGAACGGCCGAAACCATAAAGTTTAAGCCTTTCTCATCCGCATATCCGGTACGTGCAAT
>ENA-OQIZ01001164-OQIZ01001164.1-human-gut-metagenome-genome-assembly--contig:-NODE-1164-length-10789-cov-3.394860_pt1 | contig 10789 bp, 7 predicted proteins | sample MGYA00242593_ERZ504758 | MGnify/ENA primary metagenome ERZ504758 (study PRJEB26092, sample SAMD00036364) | human gut metagenome | host: Homo sapiens | study: EMG produced TPA metagenomics assembly of...
GAAGTGCAAACATTGCGATCGGCGTATTTTTCTCAGCAATCACTGAGAGCCAGGTAATTGCAGCAGTTCTTACCTTTGTATTTTTATTTGCTTTTTATATGATGAATGGAATTTCTTCCTTTTTCTCAGAGACGGCAATGTCTACATGTGTGACATTTGGCATTCTGATCATAGCGCTTAGCCTTATGATCTACAGTATGATTAAAAATGCAGTGATCTCAGGTGCTGTCTGCGTGATTGGAGAAGTGGCACTGGTAATCGTTTACGTTGTAAAATCCAGCGTGTTTGAAGGAGGAATCCAGAAGGTTCTTGAAGTGTTTAACTTAAGTTCACACTTTGAAAACTTTACAAACAGTATTTTTGATGTGACTGGAGTTCTTTATTTCCTGTCTGTCATTGCCATTTGTATATTCCTTACCATGCAGACAATTTTGAAGAGACGTTGGAATTAAGGAGGTGGGGAAAATGTTTTTTAAGAAGAAAAATGATAACAATATTGACAATAACGATAAAAACGTAATTAATATCGAAAACGTCGAAAATAATAACAATAATAACAAAAAAGAAAAACGAAAATTTAAAGACAGTATTAATAAAAAGTACTTGAAAAATGGAAGCTACAGTTCTGTTATGATTGTTGTTTTCGTTGCTATCATTATTGTTATAAATATGATTGTAGAAAATCTTCCTTCAAAGTATACGCAGCTGGATATCAGCTCCGAGAAACTTTACACCATCGGTGATGAGACAAAAGCGATGCTGAAAGATCTGGACAAGGATGTAACCATATATCAGATCGCCCAGAGCGGAAGTGAGGATGAGACTATCAGTAATCTGCTTCAAAGATATGCAGATGAATCTGATCATATTAAGGTGGAACAGAAAGATCCAGTGGTCAATCCTAAATTTGTCAGTGAATACACCAGTGACAACCTTTCCTCTAATAGCTTAATTGTTGTATGCGGAGACAGAAATAAGGTTGTAAATTATAACAATATTTACGAATCTACAATGGATTACAACACATACAGTTATCAGACAACGGGCTTCGACGGCGAAGGTCAGATCACAAGTGCCATCGCATATGTAACCAGTGAAAACCTGCCGGTATTGTACACATTAGAGGGACATGGAGAGCAGGAGCTTGATTCTACGATCAAGGAAGATATTGAGAAAGCAAACATGGAAATCAAATCCCTGAATCTGCTTACAGAGGGAAGCGTTCCAGAGGATGCCAGCTGTCTGCTGATTGATTCTCCTACAACAGATATCTCAGAGGATGAGAAGACTGCATTGATCGATTATCTGGAAAATGGTGGAAAAGCAATGATTTTCTCCGATTACACAGGAGAAAAAATGGAAAACTTTGATGCAGTGCTGGAAAACTACGGCGTAAGCAGAGTAGATGGCCTGGTATTTGAAGGAAATGCACAGCATTATGCCGCTCAGATGCCGTACTACCTGGTTCCAACTGTAAACAGCACAGATATTACATCTGATGTGGCTTCTTCCGGATATTACATTCTGATGCCGTATGCGCAGGGAATCCAGAAATCTGATGATGTGAGAGACACTGTGAATATTGAAAGCCTTCTTACAACTTCCGACAGCGCATATTCAAAGACAGATTTGAACAGCGATTCTCTTGAAAAGGAAGACGGTGATGTGGATGGCCCATTTGACCTGGGTGTCAGCATTACAGAGACTGTAGATGATGATAAAGAGACTCATATTATTTATTATTCCACATCAAACCTGCTGCAGAGCCAGATCAATCAGATGGTTTCCGGTGGAAATGAGAAACTTGTGATGGCTTCTTTAAGTTCTCTGGTAGACACAGAAGACAGTACAACAGTTTCTATCCCATCAAAGAGTCTGGAAGTATCTTATCTGACTTTGACAGCATATGATGCAAGCTTCTGGAAAATCTGTACCATTGGTCTGATTCCTGGAGCATTCCTGTTGATTGGATTTATGATTTGGTTAAAGAGGAGAAAAGCCTGATGAAGAAAAAATCAGTAAATCTTATTACAGCAGTGGGCGTTTTGATTGTCCTCAGCGGCGCATACGTAGGCGTAAAAACCTACGTAGCCAAGCAGGAGGCCGCGGATACTGAAAGTGCGGAGGAAGAAAATCCGGAAATTATTTCCATAGCGTCTGCTGATGTGAAATCAATAAAATTTGTAATTGATAAAAAAGAAGTTACCTTTGAAAAAGATGGAGATTCCTGGGTGAAAAGTGATGAAACTGGTTTCCCGGTAGATCAGGATAAAATCGATACACTAGTCAGCTCCCTGAATTCTATAAAAGCGGAAAGAACACTGGAAAATGTGGAGGATGCATCAGAATATGAACTGGATCAGCCGGATAACACGATCACGGTTACCACAGAAGATGGGGAAACGACAGTAATCCAGCTTGGAATGGAGAATGATTCCACAAGTCAGGAATACATTGACTTGAACAAGGATTCTTCTACAGTTTATGTAGTAAGCAATTCCACGTTTTCTTCTTTTGAGGGAACTTTGTACGACTTTGCAAAAAGCGGCGTTTTCCCAACTGTGGATTCCTCTACGGTCAGCAAAATTTCTGTAGATGGAAAAGATTCTTCCTATGTTGTAGAGAAAGATGAAAATAATTTCTGGAATATTACTGGTGATGGAGAGACTGAGAAAGCAGATTCCGCGAAGGCAACTTCCTTAGCCAGTACATTATCCAGTGTGGCTTATGCAAGTTATGTAAATTATAACTGCGCAGAAGATGAGCTCTCTCAGTACGGATTAGATAAGCCGTATGCAGAGATTACAGTGGATTATCAGGAAGAAGTTGAGAAAGAGTCCACTGATGATGAAAACGAGGCTGAAAATGGCGATGAGGAGGTCTCAGAGGCATCTGGGGATGAGAACCAGGCGGATGAAAATGCGGATTCTGAAACAGATGGAAGCGAAAGCTTGGATGAAGATGCGGATTCTGAGACGGATGGAAACGAAAGCTCAGATGAAGATGCAGATTCTGAGACAGATGGAAACGAAAGCTTAGATGAAGATGTGGATGTGGCAGACACAGAAGATTCAGAAGCTGTAGAAAATGAGAATACAGATGAAACAGCAGATGACAATGTCGAAGCAGAAGATACAGATGTAACTGAATCAGATGACGAGGCTGGGGTGGAAACAGCAGATACTGAATCCGCAGAAAGTTCTGAAGATGCAGAAGAAGATTCAGAACCGGAAACTGAAATGGTTGACAGAGAACTTGTAATTCAGGTTGGAGATCAATCTTCAGATGGTGGAAGATATGTTCGGATAAATGACAGCAACGAAATTTATACAATATCCGAGGATTCTCTTGATACTTTCCTTGGAAAAACAAATGCTGATTTCTGGGATTTGACAGTAAGCTATTTATCTGCAAATAATCTGGATACTCTGGATGTGAACTACGGAGGAGAAGATTATATCGTAAATGTTTCACGTGAAACATCTGAGGATGAAAACGTAGAAACATCGAATAATGAGACGGAAGATGAAGATACAACAGATAGTACCAGCAGTGATGTTGCCGACGGCAACGATGTAGAGGGAAATGCTGCTGATGATAACACTTCATCAGGTGATTTGACCGGCGAAGATACTGAAAATACAGATGACAGTTCTTCTACTGCAAGCACCACAAGTTCAACCAGTGTAACCTTATCTTATACACTAAATGGAAAAGATCTGGACAGCACAACATTTACAACGTTCTACAATAAGCTGATCAACATGACAGCGCAGAAACGTCTGACTGATGAATTTAAGTCCAATGCAGATCCGGAAATGACTGTGAAATTTACAGATATAGATGGCAATGAAATGGAAGTGGAGTATTATTCCTATGATACAAATTACTATGCCGCTGTTATAAACAAAAAAGTATATCTGGTAAATAAAATGACAGTGAAAGAACTGTTTCAGGCATTTGAATCTGTAACTGGTGAAAAAGAGAAAAACGAAAGCGCTGAGACAGCAGATCCTGAAACAAATGCCTCTACAGATAATGCTGAAATAGAAACGACAGAGACTTCAGAGGATGTTGAAGAGTAGTAGCTGAAAAAATGATTAAAAAAGATCCTTGCCTGTGAAAAAAACAGGACAAGGATCTTTTTTGCTGTTTGGAAAAACTGTTGAATTGCCTGTTGCATAAGAATTCTACTGGATATGAATATGCGCGTACATCGTTTTGCAAATAACGATATCAATCAAGCTGGATGCGTGAAGTTGAAGGTGCGGATGGAAAAAATGTGTGGCGGGCTACGCCCGAGCGTGTCTGAAAAATCATTCCTGCAATCTGCACGCCTTGCTTTGTTATATATCTTATTCGGATTCGGTCGCTGTGGTTCACTACAGCAACTGAATTTAAGTTAAAGCTCCTGTGAATTGTGGCATGCATTTAAAAATCATTCCTGCAATCTGCGTGCCAAATTTTGTGGTATATTTTGTCCGAATTCGGTTGTCGCAGCTCGTTACGACGCCCTCATCCGGGCAAAATCTCCTACAAATTATGACGCACATCTTGCAGAAAGCCTTTTCCAAACACGCTCTGGTCCGCTGACATTTCAAATGGTATGAAATATGTAATTAACGTTGGCTATTTTATCTGTTTGAATTTTTATATGCATTGTTTGTTTGAAAATGAATTTTAAAATCTTTGATTTTTACTCATATGGTTTTACATTAGCCGACTATATAAAAAGTCCGAAAATAGAAACTTTGCTTTTGCTTTCTGAAATATTACGGTAAATATAAAATGTAATAATAACTTTTATAAAATAAAAACCTACTAAAACATACAATAAAGTCCAATAAATAACACTTAACGACACGATGATATAACAAAGACCTATTTAATGTACTTTGAACAACAAAACAGGCAAATGAATCGTAAAAATCCTCTGAAAAATATATTGTTATGTAAAAATATACTTTTAAACAATTCTAATTAAAACAAAAAGATTGTATAAAGATAAAATGGAACAGCGCATAATTGAAAAAATAACAAAATAACAACAAAACAATACGAAAAGAGCTCTGAGATGTATTTGAAAATCATTTCTCAATCCACACCCCCCCCACTTTGCAGTATATTTTACCCGTAGTTGGGTGTGTCGTAGCACGTTGCAGCACCCTCATTCTGGCCAAATCTCCCGCAAATTGTGGCGCGCACCTTGCAGAAAGCCTTTTTCAAACACTCTCTGGGATGTATCAAAAAACATTTTCGCAATCCGCACACCTTACTTTGTGGTATATATTCCTGAATTTGGCTGCCATATTCGCTACGGCAACCTCATCCTCATCCTGGTCAAAGTCCCACAAATTGTGACGTACATCTTGTAGAAAGCTTTTTTAATATGCTCTGGAAATATAGAAAGAACAGGAAAAGCATAAAGCATAATAAATTATTATTACAAAAACAAAAAAACTTCGGGATTATATTATACAATCTCGAAGCTTTTTATTCTGCTTTGAAGGCATATCTATATCTTTATTTTAATTAAAAGAATGCACCAACCTGCTCAAGAAATGCTTCTACATTCTCAATATGTGGAAAATGCTTGGAACATGGAATGGTTGCTGACTCAATTGCTGGATTTACTTTCTGATAAGCTTCTACAATTGCAGCACCATTTGGCTCATCTTCACCTTCTACGATATAAATGCTGTTATCAATTGATTCTACAGCATGGCGAATGTTGATATTCATATATTTAGCACTTTGGCTGGAGTATAGGCATTTTGCATAATAACCACCTTTGTGTGCAGCTTCATAATATGCATCCAGGACATCTTTGTCTACATGGAATGGATTATAATAAAGCTTATCAAGGAAGAAATCATTAATTGTTTCACGTGAAACAATTATATGGTAGATAAAGGTTCCAAATATAGGCAGTTCGATAAAAAATTTGAATAATTTATCCTTTTTTGTGGTAGTTTGGGCAAGAGAAATCATGCTTACCGGATTAATAAACATGATTTTATTAATGCTTTCTTTATCGTAAGCAGCGGCAGTAGTAACAAATGAACATGAGAAACCACTTGCAATGATGTCGGTTTTCTCTTTAATTACATTTTTTATAAAATCGCAGATGATTTGTACGAAAAGAAAATTTGTATATGTAATTCCAGCTTTTTCCGAACGTCCGCAACCTAATAGATCAAGGGTATATACGGTGTGCTCTTGAGCAAGTTGATCCTCAACACGAGACCATTCGTATCCACTGGCTCCAGGCATTGTATCATGAATAAGAAGAAGAGGAGAGCCTTTTCCCTTCTTGGTATAATAAATTTTTCCGAAACGCCAATTATAATAGTTGTGATTGGAAAAATCAAGCATTTCTTTTAACTGGGAAGAGGCAACAATCACTCTATTGGTGAGATGGATGACACCAGCGGCAATCGTAGTCAACGCGGCCAGAGTCAGAATTTTATGTTTAGTGTCTTTCATTTTATAGAGGACCTCCTTTGGGTTTGTATGTATATTATACGCCAAAGAGGCTGATTTTACAATGTTTTTTGGCATATAAATGGGAATTGACAGAATACTGGGCTGCTGTTCACTCCGTTCACAGTAACACGCTTCGCGATGCACAGAAAGACGAACCTTCTTGTGACAAGCACAAGAAGTAGCGTTTGCTGCGCAAACTTAATTCTCGGGGGTTCTGTGAACTTTGTTCACAAAAAACACCTCGCGGAGCATCACTGGTGAACAGCAACAATACTGATTGCTACTCATTTCGTGACCAGTAACATGCTTCACGAAAAAAGACATATTATTTGCTTTTGATAACCTGTTTAGATATGGTTGATATTTCGCGGTTTTATTGGCTTTACCAAACCTATAACTTATTTAATGTGTTGGTCGTTATCCCGGACGCGATTTCACAATGTATATTCACCGCCGCGCGTCGCAACGTTCCGGCAAGCTAATGACTAACTGCGACTAAGACGCTCAGGAGAGCCTTCGCGCCTAAGTCTCCGTAAGTCATGGATCTCACCTCCACTAAAACCGCTCCTGAAATGCGCGGCTTGCGAATATACATTGCAAAATCGCTTGATGCTGGAAAGGGAAGAAAGAAACAGTAACGATAACAACGGGAGTGGGGGAAGTAATTGGTATCCCGCAACTTTATTGTTTTTTGCAAATCTATCGTTGCCAAGAAAGTGTAGGGAAAACAATCACTCCCCCTCCCCTCTTCATTAAAAGTTCTTATCAACCAGCAAGTCTCAGCCAGTACACAGCATTTGGGCAATGTGTATTACTCCAGCGAGCCATTTCAGGCGCGCTCTTAGCGTAAGCGATTAGTTTGCTGGAGCGTTGCGCCGGCGAGTGAGTAATACACATTGTCCAAATGCGTCCGCATTGAAGAACTTTTAATCAACTAAATAGCAATAGAAAATAATAATAATTTTTTATATGTTGACTTCCAACAAATACATTCCAAAAAATGTTTAAAATCCCACAGTTAGGGTTATAATTAATAAGAAGATAAAAATAGACAATATTTTTATGAAAAGAAATGCCATTTTCTATGTTTCACGTGAAACATTATGTGGCGAGATAAATTTAAAAGTGTTATAATAGCAATAGTTATATGATAAGATTGCAGAACTTGTAGGATGGTGATGTGATCTATAAACTTTGGTTATTGTGTGCAATTAAAATTTGCAAAATGTTTCACGTGAAACATTTTTATGTAATAAGAAATTCTGTTAAAATTTTCTATTGCATAAAAAGCCCTACCAGGCAGGAACACACTGTGGCAGAAAGTTAAATGGCGCTCGAGGTGCCCTGCTGTAGGTGAAGAATCCTGCAAGCAGGCTTCTTTTTACAATTAAACATGTTGCTTTTTATAAAAATGTTGTGTGAACAGTAACCTAAATAATATGAAAGGGAGGGTTGATATTGGGCAGAACGATTGCGGTTGCTAATCAGAAAGGCGGCGTTGGTAAATCTACCACAGCCATTAATCTTTCTGCATGCCTGGCAGAACAGGGAAAAAAGGTTCTGACAATTGACATGGATCCTCAGGGAAACACTACCAGTGGATTAGGTGTTGATAAAAATGAAGTAGAAGATACCTTGTATGAACTTCTGGTAGGACAGTCCGATGTTGAGAAGACGATTGTCAAAGATGTAGTAGAAAATGTAGATTTGATACCATCAAATGTAAATCTGTCTGGCGCAGAGATTGAGCTTGTTGGTATTGATAATAAAGAATACATATTGAAAGAGATTACTGACAAAATAAAGAATAATTATGATTATATTATTATTGATTGTCCCCCATCTCTGAATATGCTTACTATTAATGCACTTACTGCTGCGACATCTGTTTTGGTTCCGATTCAGTGTGAGTACTATGCATTGGAAGGATTATCACAGCTGATACATACTATTGATCTGGTAAAGGACAGGCTGAATAATGATCTTGAGATTGAGGGCGTTGTGTTTACTATGTATGATGCCCGTACAAATTTATCGCTACAGGTAGTAGAGAATGTTAAGGAAAATCTTCAGCAGAATATTTACAAGACCATTATTCCGAGAAATGTCAGACTGGCAGAAGCTCCAAGTTACGGACAGCCGATTACTCTTTATGATCCGAGATCCACAGGAGCAGAAGCTTATCGCCTTCTTGCGGAAGAAGTGATAAACAGGGAGGTTGAGTAATGGCAGTTAAGAAGAAAGGTCTTGGAAGAGGTCTGGATGCTCTTTTCCCGGAGAAGTCAGTGAAGCCAGCTGAAAAAAAACCAGAGCAAAAGCCAGTTGCCACAAATGAAAGCTTACATCAGCAGGAAGAAGGTTCTTTGAATGCTTCAGCAGTGAAGAGTGCTGCAGAAACAAAAGATACAGCACAAGCTGCAGTAGTTGAAGAACCGAAGAAATCTGAAATGCTTGTAAAGATTTCAAAGGTAGAGCCAAACAGAACTCAGCCACGCAAGCAGTTTGATGAGGATGCTTTACTGGAATTATCTGAATCAATTAAGCAGTTTGGCATCTTACAGCCACTTCTGGTTTCGGATAAAGGCGATTACTATGAGATTATTGCAGGCGAGAGAAGATGGAGAGCAGCCAAACTTGCCGGATTGAAAGAAGTTCCGGTAATCATTAAGGAATTTAATGATCAGCAGGTAGTTGAGATTTCCCTGATTGAAAATATTCAGCGGGAAGACTTAAATCCAATAGAGGAAGCGATGGCCTATAAGCGCCTGATCGATGAATTTAAGCTGAAACAGGATAATATTGCAGAACGCGTTTCTAAGAGCAGAACTGCAGTGACTAATTCCCTTCGCCTTTTGAAATTGGATGAAAGAGTTCAGCAGATGCTGATTGATGAGATGATTTCAGCTGGGCATGCTCGTGCAATTCTTGCAATTACAGACAAGGATAAGCAGACAAGTGTGGCAATGAAGGTTTTTGATGAGAAATTAAGCGTTCGAGAGACTGAAAAACTGGTAAAACATATTGTGGAGCCACCGAAGAAAACTCAGAAGACGGTAAATACAGCTGAAGATGCGATTTACGAGAGTCTCGAGGAGAAAATGAAGGGCATTATGGGAACCCGGGTTTTTATCCACAGAAAGAAAAATAATAAAGGTAAAATTGAAATTGAATATTATTCCAGAGATGAACTGGAAAGAATCATTGAGTTGTTTGAATCAATAAGATAAGGAGAGTGCATGAGCAGTATTTTTGACAGCCTGGGAATTGACCCGGGTATCATTATTATTTTACTGCTGATTCTGACCATCGTTCTGGCGGTGAATGTATTCAGCAGCAAAATGAGGCTTAGCCGTTTGGAACGTAAATACAAAATGTTCATGAAAGGCAGTGACGCACAATCTCTTGAGAAAGTTTTTGTACGAAAATTCGCCCAGATTGACCGCCTTTATGAAGCAAAAGAGGATCATGAGCACGACATCAGCTTTATCAAACATCATTTGGAATCTATGTTCAGCAAATATGGAGTTGAAAAGTATGATGCGTTCGATGATGTAGGCGGAAAACTCAGTTTTGCACTGGCTTTGTTGGATCAGGATAATTCCGGAGTAATTTTGAATGCAGTACACAGCAGAGACAATTGCTTCCTTTATCTGAAAGAAATTGTAAAGGGAGAGTCCTATGTAATGTTGAGCCAGGAAGAACTTGAAGCCCTTAGAAAAGCTGTAAATTTTGGCTTGGAAAATATCGAAAAAGATGAGTAAACTGGTTGCTGCGAATAGTTGGTAAAAAGCGAATATAATCCATAAAAAACAGCGAAAAATGACAAAATTGTTATAAAAATAAATAGTGATGACAATATTGTTATAAAACAAAACAGATGCTTGCTGCAAAAAGAGATATGGAAAAATAAAGCAGATACTTGCCATAAAAAATAAAGTATCAGTACAGGAGGAAGACATGTTAGACATTAAATTTGTGAGAGAGAACCCGGAAATCGTAAAGCAGAACATCCGCAATAAATTCCAGGACAGCAAACTGGAGCTGGTTGACAAGGTTCTGGAGTTGGATAAGGAAAACCGCGAGATCAAACAGGAAGTAGAAGCTCTTCGTGCAGAGAGAAATAAAATTTCCAAACAGATTGGTGCTCTTATGGGCCAGGGAAAGAAGGATGAAGCAGAGGAAGTTAAGAAACAGGTTGCAGCTTCCGGTGAGCGTATTGAGGAACTTTCCAAGAGAGAGAAAGAAGTTGAGGAAGAGCTTCTGAAGGATATGATGGTAATCCCAAATATCATTGACCCATCTG
>ENA-OQIZ01001169-OQIZ01001169.1-human-gut-metagenome-genome-assembly--contig:-NODE-1169-length-10738-cov-2.626425_pt1 | contig 10738 bp, 8 predicted proteins | sample MGYA00242593_ERZ504758 | MGnify/ENA primary metagenome ERZ504758 (study PRJEB26092, sample SAMD00036364) | human gut metagenome | host: Homo sapiens | study: EMG produced TPA metagenomics assembly of...
GGTGTTGTAAAGCCTGTTGCCTGCTTTGTTTCAAAATGCATACATTCATAGGAACCATCCCCTCTGTCCTGAAATTCGCTGCCTAATGTGATGTTATTTTTCTTTAAATATACATCCTCAATCTGGAAAGAGACAGAGCAGGTGGAAGCATTGATTTTTCTTACCATAACTAATACCTGAAGTTTCATCCAGGGACAGCGTTTGGCAATAAGGAATACAATCTGTTCCATCTGATTTAAGATTGAGCTGTAAGATCCTGTTCGGTTGACGGTGCAGTGTAAACGAGAATCTGTGTTGGTGTTTCCTTTTTTGTTAGCTGAAGGCTTGGTGTCGCTGTCTGCAAAAATAATAAAAATAATAATCGCTGCAATAATATATGCCCAGATTCCTGCGCCGCCGAAGCAGGTCAGGATTACCCAGGCCAGGCGGACCAGGGTTGGGTCGATATCAAAATACTCGGCAATTCCGCCGCACACACCGCACAGCATACAGTTTACGGTTGATTTGTATAAACGCTTATTGCTCATAATTGATTCCTCCGATCTGACATTTCTGTCTTATTTTTTTATTTATTACATAACTTTACACCAGAGCGTGTCTGAAAAAAGCGTTCTGCAAGATTTTATTTTTCCCCAGTAAACTCCACATCAATCTCGCCCATTCCGCATTCCAGCACCATATCTTTTCTGGCACCTTCATTGGAAATGGTTTTCTCAATGCCAAGTCCACTGTACTCAGAATTCTCCAGATCAATCTCACCCATGCCACAGGAAAGATCGTAATTATAGTCCTTCTCTTTTCCAGTTACTACCATGTCAATTTCACCAGCACCGCAGTCCGCATTCAGTTTCTGAACATCAAGCTGATCAATGTCGATGGTTCCGGCGCCAACCTGAAGATCACAATACGCTGCTGCGATATTTCCATAACCGCTAAATTCTCCAGCGCCAACTTCCACCGAAAGCTTCTGTACCTTTAAATCGCACTCCAGATCAATAGTTCCCATGTCAACACCCAGGCTTACCGTATCAAAGTCTTTCCCGGAAGGAACAATGACTTTTATCTGTTTCTTCTTTTTTACATTGCCACTGCGGGTATCTGTAATCGTGATTTTCCCGGAAGTTTCCTTAACCACCACATCGTTCTTCGCATCATTTGCCACATTTACCCGAATCTTGTCACCATCGTATTCCTGGATAAGGAGCTCATCATACTTCAAACTGATTTCCAGATCACTGGCAAAATCCATATCCACAGTATTTCCATCTAAAGCATCCCAATCTATGTCAGAAGAATGATATTGGGCGTTTCCCCAATGGATCAGACCAGCCAGCGGATAATCATTATCCTGAAGCAGCTGTCCAGCCTGATCAAACACATTTCCGCCTGTTTCCACTGCTGCTACAGAAATTCCACCGATACAGAAACCAATTCCTGCCACTGCGAAAGCACCTACTGCAATCAGCATTCCCTTTGTTCCTTTTTTCATGCCTGCTCCTCCTTCTTATTCCGATACACGATTTTCTGGAAAAAGTCTGTTACCTTACGAAGAATCCATGGGAAAATCGTGGAGCCCAGCCATCCTGTTAAAATGCAGAAGAGAATTCCTGATGCAAACAAAAGACAGCCGATTCCCATTACCAGAAGTCCCACAGCTGTATTGGTAACCAAAATTCCAACACCCACACTCATGCAGGCGCAAGCTGCTACGATAAATGCGAACGCCACAACTCCGGATACAAAAATCGCCAAAAACGGAAACAAGATCACCACCAGTAAAATACTGAACACGCCACTGGCTGCTGTAATGATAAATGGGGAAAGAAATACCAGGGCAATTAGGATCAGGATAAACCTGCTGTTGCTTCCCTTCTCTTTCGGGCGATATCCCCTGTGGATACGATCTGTTTTTCCTGCATGTTCCCCATCTCTTTGGCGAATCTCCGGCATATAAGAAGCCTTGTTTTCCCTCAAGTCCTCATATCCATTCTCTGTATACTGTGCATATTCCTCATTGCTTTCGTCAAGGTCTGCCTTTATTATGGCAGCCACTTTTCCGGGGCTTCCAAGCTCTCTGATCACGGAAGCCTCATTCTCAGGACCGGCTTCATCAAAATAACTGTTGTAGTAAGCCAGCGCCTCCTGCTTTTCTGCTTCCGAAATATCAGACAGCAGCCTCTCTAGCTGTTTCATAAACTGCGCTCTGTCCATACCTGTTAATTCTCCTCCCTCATGTGGCCGCTGTCCGCATTTCTGCCAACGTCCTCAAACATACTGCCTATCTTGGTGGAATAATTCTTCCACTCGATCTTGTACAAATTCAGCTGTGCCTGCCCTTTCTCCGTCAGTTTATAATATCTGCGATTTCGTCCGGCATATGCCTGATCGTAGACTTCCAGGCAGTCATCCTTCTGCAGGCGGCGCAGCACTGGATAAAGTGTGGATTCTGAAATATCCAGAACTCCGCGTACATCCTGGGTGATCTTGTATCCGTAAGTACCTTCCGGCTCCTTGGACACAACCGCCAGGACAATAGCGTCCAGAAGTGCAGCTCCTGTGTTAAATACCATCTGATCACTCCAATCATATTATATAATTCATCAATATTATTTAATTAACAATACTATATGATATATAATATAATTTTGTCAATACCATTTTTGAAAACAAATTTATATATTTCTATCATTTACACAAAAAAGGCGCAGCCAATGCCACGCCAATATTTCAACATATTTTCTTTCACTTCAAATAACTGATAAATTTCTCCGTTACAGGTGAAAGCCTTTTTTATCCTTCACTACAAGCCCAATTTTTTTCTTTTTCAACGCCTTCTATTGCTTTACCTGGCAGGCAATTTATAGATACTTGTGAGTAATTTTTTGCCTGTATTGGTCTCAAATACGCGCTCTCTGGCTGTTTCAACAGCATTCTCAGACATTTCACTTTCATCTGCATTTACAAGAAAATCAGCTTCCAGAAGAATGCGGTAATCCAGTCCGTCTACGTTTGTATAGGTGTGGTGATGGCTGACCAGATAGTTGATTCTCTCTTTCATTTCATCATCAATTTCCACATCCTTGAGGAAATTTTCTACCAGCTCAGGACTTTCTTTTTCCTGGTTGGAGCCGTTTGTATTACCATATTTTACGCGGCATACAGGGCAGGCAATGTCGTGGATCACGGCTGCGATTTCCAGAATTTCCTGCTTTCTTTCGGTTAAATTTTCCATCTCGCCAATCATTCTGGCATATGTATATACCTTCAGGAAATGGGCAATATCATGCTTGTTTCCATCGGAATATGCGATCATTTTTGCGATAACATTATTTATGGTTTGCTGTGTTTCTGTCATGTTTTTTCCTCCTCGTTTGCATTCAAAAAGCGGCAGAAATCATCTGGAAGGGGAGCTTCCAGAGTGATTATTTCATCTGTAAATGGGTGACAAAAAATCAGCTTCCAGGCATGGAGCGCAGCTCTTTTGAAGCAGTCATTCCTATTATTAATTCTGCCTTCCGTATTCTTTTTTTCTTTGCTGTTACTCATTTTCAAACACACTCTAGGATTATACATCGTATCTCCCAGAAGAGGGTGACCTATCCCTGACATGTGAACCCGGATCTGATGGGTTCGTCCGGTTTCCAGCTGAAGCTCAACAAGAGTCACATTGCCGAAACTTTTTATGTTCTTATAATACGTAACTGCATTCCTGCTTCCTGGCAACAGTCCATCTGGAGAAATTGTCATTTTCATGGGATTTTCCGGATCCGGGGCAAGTGGTATAGCAATTTCTTTCCAGAATACAGAATCATTTGCTTCTGATAAATCTCCTTCTGCAAGCGCCAGATATTTCTTCTGCAGCTTTCCTTCTTCCCTCTGCTTCTGCAATCTGGCTGCCGCCACCTGGTTTCTGGCAAAAAGTAAAATCCCGGAGGTCTCTTTATCCAGACGTCCAATGGACCGAATGCGTGTTGTCTCATTTTTTTCACGAAAATAGGCTGCAAGCAGGTTAGAAATGCTGTCCTGATAATGGCTTCCGGATGGGTGCGTCACCATACCAGCCGGCTTGTTTACTACAAGTAAATCCTGGTCTTCATAAAGGATCTGAAGTTTCTGGGGTTTTAATCCGTCTTCCAGCTCTTGTCTTTCGAAATCCAATAATTGTTTTTTTCCTCGTTCTATGAAACTACTTGTATCTGGACACACCAGTTGCTTTGAATCAATCCCTTTCGCTTCCAGACATACCTGAAGCCGATCACCAGGCACTGCTATTTCCGTTACACGGCACTGTTTTCCATTTTTAAGGATACCTCCCGGCCTGAACTTTGCCTGACTGATCTGCCTCTTTGTAAGCCCTGCCTCAGCCCGCAAAACCTCTCCTACTTTTCCAGACTCTGTGATCCTTATCTCAAGATATCTTTCCATATCTGCATCCTTGATAGCTCCTGCCCATATCTTTGTCAAAATGAAATCTCCGCTGCTCAAAACACGAAGCTTGTTTAGCTTTATCACATAGTTTATCACAAAATGAAAGCTTATGAAATCCCATGATCTTAAAACAGTAAATAATAAACAAGCCGAAATACACATAGGTATTCGGCTTGCAAAATTTGTCATATATTTTTCAGGAAATTCTTTTTGTCCACGTCCCAGAGCGTGTTTGAAAAAGGCTTTCTGCAATCTGCACACTCGAATCCCCATCCTACGCGATTGGTATAGTTATTTACGAAACGATGTACTAGTTTTACCTGCTTATCAGTATTCCATCAGCCTTCCTGCCTCATCAATATAGAACACGTCATCCGGTCCTATATAATAGCTGTCGGAACCATCAAAGTACATTACATTTCCTTCCCCATCATACCAGTAATAAGTATCTCCCGGATCACTTTCCTCTACATAATCTTCATCAGGAATGTAGTCTCCGTATCCTTCACCATCGTCAGCTGTCTGGGCTTCGTAGGCGATAGAATCGGACTCTCGTAAAAAAGCTGCACCTGCATAAATATTTCCATATCCGGAAATCACAGGACTGAGCATCAGATCGCCATCTCCATCCAAAGTAACATCTGCCACATAGATTCCGCTGTCATTGACCAATTTCAAGGCAGTTGTGCCAAGTGTGGTAAAAGTACCGCTGTCAAAAAAATATCCCCCTGTTTTATCACTATTCAGGCTGTTGTAGATTTCCCAGGTTCCTTCTCCATAAAGCCGGATATTCATGGCATTTAAATCTCCATACTGGTACCAGCTGTCAAAATAAGAGATAAACATTTCCAGGCTCTCTCCTTCGGCACTTGGATCATAATCTTCCCCTTGAGTGAAAGTGGTTTCTGTATTTTCAACGCCCTCAATCTCCGTCAGCTCCAGAGAAGAAATGGCATCCCGGTATTCCGCCTCCATCTCCTCAGCAAAATCCACTGAAACTCTGTAAGCATAAGCAAAGGTATTGGTATCCGTCTGGAAATACAGCATTTTCCATTTGCAGGTATCTTCATTTGCTCCGGTGGTAAATTCCAGTTCATATGCCGGATAAGTGAATTTCTCTGTATATTCCTGGTTCTGTACTGCTGTGAAATCCTTTATTTCCGATTCACTTACAAAGCCTGCAAACTGTTCCATATATTCCTCCGGGGTACCGGTGAATTCATTGTCATTTAAAGCACTGCAGTTGACGATCACCGTCATACAGTCCTCTGTCATATCGGAATAGAAATACCCTCCTTCCCAACTGGAATTGTTATAAAGAGGGCGCAGTCCTGTATAGCGTTTATTTGACATGAGGACATAGCTTTTCTTTTCCGCGCTGTCTTCGTTTTCAGTCTGACCTTCCGAATTCTCTTCTGCCTGATCTTCCTCTGCTCTGGTAAAAACCGCAGCCTCGTCATTTCCCATATGAAGAGTATCCGCGGAGTCCAGATAAAATCCCTCCAGCCACATGCCCATGCGATTGTACATGTCATATCTGCCATTTCCGTCGTTGTATTCATCCACATATTCCAGATATCCCTGAACATCATCGCCTTCTCCGGTGTGATATACAAACAATCCGTCTGCACTTAAGGTAAGAGTTTCATCAGCCTGTGCATCTTCATTTTTCCATACACCGGAAAGTGCTGCATAGTCAGCTCCGTCCTCTACCTGAATCGTATCCTCGTTTTCTGCCATTACGCTGTAAATACCAGCTGAGGGAACAACTGCTGCACATAAAATAAACGCGATGACCGCTGTAACTATTTTTCTCTTCATACCATTTTCCTCCTGTCGAAATATGTTGTACCTTTACTATACGTTTTCTCTGACAAAAATAGTATTAACTTCCAGTTAGCTTTTCCCTTCCATCATCTCCAAAAGATACTTGCGCTTCACCCGGACATCCCCGGGAATCTGTAATTTGGAATAAATCTGATTGATATACTGCTTCACAGTTCCCTCGGATAAAAACAGACTCTGGGCGATTTCTTTGTTGCTCATATGCTTCACCATAAGCTCCGTAATCTCCAGCTCACGATCTGACAGTACTTTAAAGACCGGCGGATACGCCTCCTCTTTTTTTAACTGATCGCACCGCATTTCCCATTCTTTCCCCATTCTGGTGATCCTGAAAAGAAAATTTTCAATGATTCCGAAAAAGCTTCCCTTCAAAAGCTCCTCTATGTATGGATAATTCTCCACAAATGGCATAAGGATTCCATCTGGAAAAGCCTGGGAAAGTGATCCTCTCAAAAGTTCAAGCGCCTGTTCTGTTTTTCCCAGCTTCCAGTTGGCCGCAAGAAGCTGGATCTGCACATGAAGCGCTACCAGATCGTAGTGAAGAGCCTGACACATAGCAAGAATGGATTCGCTTCTTCCGATCACCTTCGAATATTCTCCCTGGGCAAGATAAACCTGATTCTCGATCATTTCCATCATCGGTCTCCCAGGTGCCAGAAAATTCACCGTAGAAAGCATGTGCGCTCCAAAGAGAGTCGGAATCCGCTCCGTTTGTCCGGTGACTGCATAGTAATAGGCGCAGGTGCTGTCAAAAATATTGACCCAGGTGGTATTATGCCCCTGCAGCAGTTCTTTTCGACGTTCTTCAAATGTATTTCTCATTTTTATGTCCATACAGATAGACAGCCTTTGTGCCAGAAAATCGCAGCAAAGTGCAATGCTCTCCTGCCCGTTTCCCTGAATCTGGGTATAAGCCTTTTCCAATGCTATATGGGCATCAACAAAATTTCCACGCATAAAGTGAGCCTCTGCGCTCATAATCGTTTCTGCCCCCTGTCCGTGTCCGTTTGTGATCTTGTAATAATGAGGCATACACTGGTTCATCTCTTCCAGCTCTTTGTCAAGGTCTCCGCTTTTCCTGTGAAACATCATAAGTACAGATGGGGAGCCAAACGTCCAGCCTCCGTCACTTCGGATACTGATGGCAGGTCTTGTCATCTTCTCGCTGGCACTGCGGTGAAACTGACTCATTCTCGAAATATCATTGTACATAAGAAAGCTCTGGATCAGGTCGCATTCGCCCAGAAGATTTCCTCTCTCTTCCTCAGGCAGCTTTGGACGTTCTCTGATGGATGCCAGAAGAAGTTCTTTCAATTCCAGCATTTTTGGAATATTTTTCCAGTTAAACATGCATCTCATAAGAACCAGAATTGCAAGCGGATATTCTTTTAAAACGGAAACCGGACATCTGTTCAAAGCTTCCAGAACATCTTCAGGTTTTAAAGAAGCAAGTAAGATTCCGGCATCTTTTTGCACCACCCGGAGGATAGCTGCAAAATTCTGATTCCGCCAGTATGCTGACAGGGCATGAATATAGGCACCATGTTTTTCATACCATGCACCATATCTTTCATAATAGAAAGCCTGTCTGGAATCATCCAGTGTTCTGAACGCACGAAACGCGCACTCTTTCATCATATGGTGAAAGCGGTAAGTCTGCCCGTCATTCAGGCAGGTGACAAATGCATTCTGCCTGGTGAGCATTTTCAGGATCTGGTGTACGTCTTCTCTTTTTGTAATAAATTCTGCCATCTCTTCCGTGAATTCATCTGCAAGCCCCATGGTACTTAAAAATTCTTTTCTGTCTTCTGGCAAAGGATTCAGCATGGAAGCGGAAAACATCTGGTAAATATCAGACGTTTTCCCTGGCAATTCTCCTGATTTTGAAAAAGAACACAAATTCAGGTAAACAGCTGCGAACCATCCTTCGCTGGATTTCAGAAGCTGCTCAAGCTGGCTGTCTGTCAGGCTGGTTCCGCAGCGGCGGATATAGGCTGACAGCTCCCCAGCGTTCAGACGCAGATCGTCTATTTCTATCCGGTGAAGTCTTCCTCCAAGTCTTACAATCCAGTCATCACTGATAAAATGATTTCGGCTTGCTACGATCAGATGCACATTTTCCGGAATCCTCCCTGCCATTCTGCACAGGAAAGTGGCCGCCCGGTCATCTTTTAACAGATGAAAGTCATCTATAAAAATATAACAATTTTCACATTTTTCCAGTTGATAGCATAGAATTTCCGTCAAGAATCCAGCGGAAGCTTCATCTTCCGGGCAATCGTAGTTTTCCAGAAAGTTAAGACCTGCGAAGGAAAATGCATTTTGCACACTTTTCCAGAAGATGGAAAGGTTTTGGGAGTAGATGCTGATCCGGATCAGCAAAGCCTGACTGTCTTTCGCCAGTCTGGACAGATACCAGTTTACGGCGGTTGTCTTCCCATATCCCATAGGGGCTGTTATGGCTGTCAGCGCGCTGTTGGAAACAGGCTGCAGGGATTTTTGTAAACGGTCTGATATGTAAATGGAATTCAGGCTGATTTTTTCTTTTGGCATTTCATACCCTCACTCTCTTGTTTTATAAGTATATTGCTGTTTACACCGTTTCCGGAGTATGATTTGTAGGAATAATTTTTCAAACACGCTCTAATGATCATTCTATTTTTAATTATAGTGGAAAAGACAGGAAATTCCAATGGATTCTTTTGCTTTTGCTTATGTTTGACTTGTTCTTTTTCTTCCGCTATACTAAAATGTGTTTAAAAAATGCTTTCTGCAAGATGTGTTTCACAGTTTGCGTGAGATTTTTTGCAGACATTTTTTTCATATCTAATTCTATTTCAGTACTAAGGAGATTTTTCTATGGATTCAGATAAATTATCAGCTCTGCCTCAGGCTTTTCTTCATCGGATGGAGGATATGCTTGGGGATGATTTTGAACCTTTTCTGGCAGCTTATGAACAGCCGCGTACTTATGGGCTCCGGGTAAACACGGCAAAGATTTCCTGTGAGGAGTTTGAACAGATTGTGCCCTTTGAAGTGAAAAAAATCCCATGGGTTTCGAATGGTTATTTTTACAATGAGGATGTAAGACCATCCCGGTGTGCTCTTTATCAGGCCGGACTTTATTATCTTCAGGAACCAAGTGCCATGACCCCCGCTTCCCGTATTCCGGTGGAGCCAGGAGAATATGTGCTGGATATGTGTGCAGCTCCTGGAGGAAAAGCAACTGCAGTTGGTTCCGCCCTAAAGGGTGAAGGACTTCTGGTTGCAAATGATATCAGCACTACCAGGGCAAGAGCACTGCTTCGAAACCTGGAACTGTTTGGGATTCCCAATCTTTTTGTTGCCAATGAAAAACCTGAAAAAATGGTAAATAATTTTCCGGAATTTTTCCATAAGATCATTCTGGATGCACCTTGTTCCGGGGAGGGGATGTTCCGTAAGGAGGAAGCTCTTGCCAGGGACTGGACTCCTGAGAAGTCTGAGGAGCTTTCCAGAATTCAGAAACAGCTTTGTCTGAATGCGGCAGACATGCTGCAGCCGGGAGGACAGATGCTTTATTCTACTTGTACCTTTGCACCTTGTGAGGATGAGCAGATCATTTCCTGGCTTCTCAGGGAACGGCCGGAGCTGTCTCTGATTTCCATGGAGGATTATGAGGGCTTTTCCACCGGAAATCCTGAATGGGGAGATGGGAATCCACAACTGAAAAAATGTGTGCGCATTTTTCCCCATAAGATGCAGGGGGAGGGGCATTTTCTAGCCCTCTTGCAAAAGGAGGGAACGGCTGGACCTTCCGCTGGTACTTCTAAGACCAGTCGTCTGGCTGCAGATGTCCGGAAGTATATGAAAGAATTTTTCAGAGAAATCGGGTTGAAAACTTTAGATGGCCAGGAGTTTGACTGGAACCGGGTGGAGGTCCGGGCAGATAAAGTTTATTATCTGCCGTCTGTTTCCTGTAATTTCAGAGGACTTACGTTTATTCGGAACGGACTTTATCTGGGAGATCTGAAGAAAAACCGGTTTGAACCGGCTCAGCCGCTTGCACTGGCTTTCCGGAAAAATGAAGCTGAAGCTGTGATTTCCCTTTCTATGGATGATCCAAGACTGGAGCGGTATCTGAAAGGGGAAACTCTTACAATTGAGCCTGAGGAGGCTGCTCATTCTAAAGGATGGCATTTGCTTTGTGTGGAAGGGTATCCCCTTGGGTTTGGAAAGCTTGTAAATGGGACATTGAAGAATAAGTATCCAGCGGGGTGGAGAGTGTAAGGTTGTCAAATTTTTGCTTTCCCTTCCGCCTGCGACGTGCGTGGATGTGGCGTGCCACATCCACGCACCCTCTGCGAACACAAGCAATCATCCTAACAATATCTCTTTTTTCAACGTAAAGGAATAAATATACTTCTCTTTCACCCTACGCCCAGTCATTCTATGAAGTGCCTGAGCATAATCCTCCAGCTGGGTG
>ENA-OQIZ01001174-OQIZ01001174.1-human-gut-metagenome-genome-assembly--contig:-NODE-1174-length-10707-cov-16.640170_pt1 | contig 10707 bp, 6 predicted proteins | sample MGYA00242593_ERZ504758 | MGnify/ENA primary metagenome ERZ504758 (study PRJEB26092, sample SAMD00036364) | human gut metagenome | host: Homo sapiens | study: EMG produced TPA metagenomics assembly of...
ACCGTCTCTTTAGGCCGCTCAGACACCTGTCCTGATGCGCGTTCACACGCGCAAGTATTCATTATACAGAAGGGAGGGATGTTGATATTCGGCAGTGCGGTCGGTCTTGGATTCGCCTGCTGGCTATCAGCGATCTCTCCCTCAGTAATCTCTCCCTCAGTCAGCTACGCTGACAGCTCCCTCATCAGAGGGAGCTAAAGCACGATGAGACTCAGGCCTCCCACTTCGTGGGCTCGATAACTTCCTTGCCGCCCATGTAGGCGCGCATGGCCTTCGGGATCTCGATGGAGCCGTCCTTCTGCTGGTGGTTCTCCATGATGGCGACCAGCCAACGGGTGGTGGCCAGCGTGCCGTTCAGGGTGGAGACCGGGCGGGTGCCGCCGTCTTCCATACGCTCGCGGATGTTCAGGCGGCGAGCCTGGTACTCGGTGCAGTTCGAGGTGGAGGTGAGCTCGCGGTAACGGCCCTGGGTCGGCACCCAAGCCTCGCAGTCGAACTTACGGGCGGCGGAGGAACCGAGGTCGCCGGCGGCGGTATCGATGATGCGGTAGGGCACCTCGACCTTGGCGAGCATCTCCTGTTCCATGGCCAGCAGGTGCTCGTGCTCCTTGTAGGAGTCCTCCTGCTTGGCGTAAACGAACATCTCCACCTTGTCGAACTGGTGGACGCGGATGATGCCGGAAGTATCCTTGCCTGCGGCACCGGCCTCGCGGCGGTAGCAGGAGGACCAACCGCAGTAGCGCAGCGGGCCGTTGCCGAGGTCGAGGATCTCGTTCTCGTGCATGCCGGCGAGCGCCACTTCGGAAGTGCCGACCAGATACTGGTCATCGGGCTCGCGCAGACGGTAGATCTCGTCGGCGTGGGAGTTCAGGAAGCCGGTGCCGCGCATGACCTCGGGGCGCACGAGCGTCGGGGTGATGGCCAGCGTGAAGCCGTGCTCTTCGGCCTGGTCCACGGCCATGGTGAGCATGGCAATCTGCATGCGGGCCACCTGGCCACGCAGGAAGTAGAAGCGGGAGCCGCCGACCTTGACGCCGCGGCGCATGTCGATGCCGGCCACGCCGGTGCCGAGGGTCAGGTGGTCCTTGGGCTCGAAGCCTTCGGCCGCGAAGTCGCGAATCTGGCCAACCTTCTTGACGACCACGTAGTCGTCCTCGCCGCCTTCGGGAGCTTCGGGCTCCACGATGTTGGAGAGCTTCCACATGGCGGTGGTGTATTCCTCGGCGGCGGAATCGGCCTTGGACTTGTATTCGGAGACCTTCTGGGACAGTTCCTTGGTCTCGGCGATGAGCTTGGCCTTCTCGTCCGCCGGGGCGGAGGCGACCTTCTTGCCGATTTCCTTCTGCTGGGCGCGAGCCTCTTCGAAGGCCTTCAGCGCCTCACGACGTGCGGTGTCGGAGGAGAGCACTTCGTCGACGAGTTCCACGGACTCGCCGCGCTTGCGCTGGGATTCCTTGACGATATCGGTGTGTTCACGGATGAATTGAATATCAAGCATGGGCACCAGACTAGCCGCGTAAGCAGACACCGACAATGGCCGAATGCGCGGGAGTCACGCGGAAATCACAGGGAAGCCCGGGAAAGTCCGCGGACGGGTCCACCCGGCCAATTTTTCGTCAGATGAGACGCGATTGAACCATAATCGCGCCCCACGGGGCTGTTGCGTGCAGGAAATGTTCACGTACGGCGCACCATGGCCGCAAACGACCTCCCCACCGATAACAATAGGAGCCATGCCTCAGCCTGCCCTCACCGTGTTTCTGATCATCGCCGCAATCGCCATTGTGGTGGTGCTCATCGCCGTCATCGTCATCGCTCTGCGCGCGCAGCGCCGCCGCAAGCTGGCTCAGACGCTGGAGAAGCGCCGGGACGACGAGGTGCAGTACGCCTTCATCGTGAATCCGTCCAAACCGCAGGCCGAAGCCCGCCGGCTGCATATCCAGAGGTTCTGCGAGGCCAAGGGGCTCAATCGCATCCGCTTCTACGACACCCAGCTTGACAAGGACGGCAGGGTCTGCGCGCTTGAGGCGCTGGAGGACGGCGCCGACGTGGTGATCGCGGTCGGCGGCGACGGCACGGTGCGCACGGTGGCGAGCGCCGTCTCCGGCACCGGCCATGCGCTGGGCATCATCCCCATCGGCACCGGCAACCTGTTTGCCCGCAATATGGGCGTTCCCGTGGACGATATCGACGCCGCGCTGACCGTGGCCACCTCCCACGGCTCCCGCCTGGTGGACATGGGCCGTCTCACCCTGCTCGACCACCCGAAGGACGACCACGGCCACGCCTTCCTCATCATCGCCGGCATCGGCTTCGATGCGGCCATGATCGACGACACCAACCCCGAGCTCAAGGCGAACATCAGCTGGCTCGCCTACTTCGTGGGCGGCGTGAAGAACCTGTTCGCGCCGAAGTTCCGCGGCACGCTGACAGTCACCAGCGCCGACGGCTCGACCCACACCATCAAGAATCTCGATTTCCGCACGGTGATGGCCGGCAACTGCGGCCAGATTCCCATGTTCTCGCTGATGCCGGCGGCATCCTATGACGATGGTCTGCTGGACTTCGAAATCATCGACACCACCGGCGGCATCCTCGGCTGGGCCAACCTGTTCGGCGACGTGGTGCACCAGACGATCATCGGCAAGCCCGAACAGAACCCGCTGTCCACGAACTCGACCATCGAACAGGTCCAGGGTGTCAGTGCCGAAATCACATTGGAAAAGCCGGCCAAAGCGCAGGTGGACGGTGACATGCTGCCGGAAACCCGCCACATCCGTTTCTCGGTGGATCACCGCGCGCTGATCGTGCGCGTGCCCGACGCCTCCGCGCTGGAAAAGACCGCGCAGGCCGCTGCTTCAAATGCCACCTCGAATTTCGCCGAAATGACCGGTACACTCGAGCCGATTCGCTGATTCGCCAATCCGCTAATCCGTTACTACGATGCGTGGCCGGTGACTCGGGCGACATGCATCGCCAAATAAGCGATTTCGTCGTCGCTGATATCCGTGTCGAGGCGCAGTTCGAGCAGGGAGGCGATGGTTCGCGCGCATCGCAGCGCAGCGGGGTAGGACTCACGAATCACCTTCATCACCGGTGCCGGCTCGTCCGTCAGTTGCTGGTGCTGGTGGATGCGTACGAACAGGTAGCGCAGGTGGGTGATGAACCGGCCCACGTTCACGGAACTGCGGTCCAACGTGATGCCGTAGCTGTGGTCGATGATGTCAAGCAGTTGCTGGATCACGCCCGTCATCGTGTACGTATAGGACAAGTCGCCGGTGGCGAAGCCGGCGTTGACCAGATGCATGGCAAGCGCGGTGGCCTCGCCGTCCGGCAGCGTGACGTCGAGCCGTACATTGAGCGATGCGAGCATCGCACGCCCCTGCGCGTATTCCTGCGGGTACAGGTTGCTCACCTCGCCGAGCAGCGGGTAGGTGATGTCGATGCCGCGCCGCACCCGCTCCACCGCATTCGCCACGTGGTCCGACAGGGCCATGACCAGCGTGGTGCTGCCGGTCTCGCGCTCCCCCAGTCCTGTCTCCTGCATGGATTCGACGACCACGCGGATGATTTCGGGCGGAATGTCCGCCAGCATCTGCGCCAGATGGTCAGGGTCGCGCCCGTCCGATGGCACGAAGGTGCGCACAACTTTCGACTCGTCGACCGTCTGCCCCGGCTTGGCCTGGAACCCCAGTCCGCGGCCGGTGAGAATCACCTCGCCGCCGTCGCCGCCTTTGGCGAGCACGACGTTGTTGTTGAACACTCGCAGTATTTCCATGGCATCCTTTCGCAACGTCATTGTTCCACATCGATGATCGGGCTGCCGGCTGATACGGTTTTGCAGTCGCCGCCGTTGTCGTCGCTGCTACCGTCGCCGATCAACGGCGTGACCACGGTCAGTTCAGCGGCGTTGACCACCGTCACCACCACCACAACGCTGTGCCCGGCCGCCGCGACTTTGCCGAAATCCACGGTGGCCAGTGGCTCTCCCGCCGCGATCCGCTCGCCTTTGCCCACGGCCACGACGAATCCCTCGCCATCCATATTGACGGTGTCAATGCCGACATGAACCAGCACTTCGATGCCGTCATCGGTTTTAATGCCGAAGGCATGGCCGGTCCGGGCCACGGTTTTCAGCGTGCCACTGACCGGTGCTAGCACGGCCGTCTCGCCGGCCGTCTCCGGCACGACGCCTACACCCTCCCCCAGCGCGCGGGAGGCGAACACCGGATCGCCAGTCGCTTCCAGATTCATCAACCGGCCGGCGACCGGCGACAGGATGGCGTTGGAGTCAGGAGTCCGATCGGAGGCAGGCCTCGATGGGGAATCTTCCGCAGACTCCGCATCCGACGATGTCGCGCCAATCCCTCTCACCGCATCCTGCGAGCGTACGTTCTCGCCCGCCGAGACCATCTGCGCCTCCGTGGCGCGCGGCGGCGTACGGTACCCGAACAGCACCGTCAGCACCATCGCCATTACAAACGCAACGGCGATGGACAGCGCGTACACCCACATTCTGTCAAACACCGGAATCGTCAGCAACGAGGAGAAGGCGAACGCCGTAGTCGTGACGCCCCGGACCATCTGACCGGATGGCAGCACGGACGGGAACAGCCAGCCAAGCACCGCGCTGGTCACGCCGCCGGCCGCGCAGCCGGCGAGCAGCCAGCGGTAGACGCGGCGGTGATGCAGATGGATGCCGTACAGGCTCAGTTCCGAAACGCCACCCAGCAATCCCGCGAGCAACGCCCCCACCGCGGTCTGCCGCATGGCCGAATCCTTGCCGCGTACGGCCAGCACGAGCACGCCAGCGGTGGCACCGAAGCAGGCAAAGTTCCATACACCCATCGGACCTTGGACGAAATCGTAGCCGAGCGCCTGAATGTTCATCAGCATCAGGGCATTCAACGGCCAGTGCAGACCGAGCGGCACGAGAAACGGGTAGAGCATCGGGATGATGAGCGCGAATAGGAACGGCACGTGCGCGTTAAGCCATGCTGTGGCCGCTCCCAGCCCACCGCCGAGCCATATTCCCAGAGGCCCGATGACCAGTATGGTGAGCGCAAAAACGACGACCAGTGAGAGGAATGGCACGAACACCAGCTGTACGCTGTCGGGAATGACGCGCTTCAACCCGTGGTAGACCACGGCGAGCACGGCAGCCATGAGCAACGGCACGAAGACGTTGCCGCCGTAGTCGTTGAGTTGAATCGGTATGCCGAACGCCGACACGGTGCAGGTTTCGGCGCCGAATACGGCGTTGGCCGAGCATTGAATCGCCCCGGAGAGGGCGCTGGATACGGACGTCCCGGACATTCCGGACATCACGCCAGTAAACTGCGGGGTCATCAGCGCGGCCATAATCGCGCCGCCGAGCCAGGGGTCGACGTCCAGTTTCTTGGCCGCATTGTAGGCGATCATAATCGGCAGAACGGTGAACACACCCTCCCAAATCGCCTTGAGTAGTATCCAGCCGGCGGAGGTCTCGCCGTCAGGCACGATGCCGAGTGCAACGATCACGTTGACGATGGCGATGACCAGCGAGGCACCGAGCAGTACACCCAGAATCGGGCGGAACGAGTCAGACAGGTAGTCGAAAAACGCGGCAGCCCAAGCGCGGGCGGCACTGCCCCACTCGCGGACGGTACGAGGCGTGAAGTGACGGGATGTATTGGATGGGCCGTGACTCTGCTCGGTGTCGGTATCGCGCAATGGTGCGACGTCGTCGGAAAGGTTCGGCGCGGACTGCGTAGGCTGAGTGGATTGCGTTGACTGAGTGGATTGCGTTGACTGAGTGGATTGCGTTGACTGAGTGGATTGCGTTGACTGAGTGGATTGCGTTGACTGAGTGGATTGCGTTGACTGAGTGGATTGCGTTGACTGAGTGGATTGCGCGGACTGCGTTGGCCGCGACGCCGCCGATGGTAATTGCGTTGCCGGAGTCAATCGCGCTGCCTGCATCCGAACGATCTGCTCGTACACCGAGGCGACCGCTCCGCCGATGATGACCTGATAACGATTGCCGGTTCGCGGGAATGCGCCGAGGACTCCGGGGATGGATTCGAGACCGTGCTGGCTGACCTGGCCGGCGTCGTCCAGTTCGAAGTGCAGTCGCGTGGCGCAATGGGTCAGGTTGGTGATGTTCGCGGAGCCGCCGACGGCATCAACGATGCACGCCGCAATCACTGCAGGCGTTGCGTTCGATGCGTTCGCCACGGTTCCTCCTTGCTGCCGTATGCCACTGTGTTCCATTATCGGCGCTGGGTGCCCCAAAAGCACGGCAATGCCGGCAAAGCATCGCGAAACGGCAACTATGCGCTACGGTGCTCCGCGATAGCGTTCCGCTATGGTGTTCCGCCGCACCCGTTCTCCGTATTTGCCGCAGCGCCCATTCCGACTTCATTCCACCATGCAGAATCCTGCAATCGTTGTCAAAAATCATCGTTTTTTGCCGCCTATTCGGAGTGTCGCGACCGAGAAAGTCGTATCCTATCTTTCACACACGTTGCGTAGCAGGGTTGTTACTCAAAATGAGGCAAGACCTGGAGTGACGTGGAATTTGCGTATCGTAATATGCGAATTCCACGTTGTTCCAGGTCTTTTTTGTTTTCGGGCGACTTCAGGCAATCGAAGCCTGACCTTGCATGCGGCAGAGGGGCCACGCGGCAGGCGCGGCCCGTCAACGGCGAAAGGACAAGGCAATGACGACGACGGCATCACCCGTATCGAAGCAGACGGCATCCGCGGCACAGGAGACCGGCGCAACCGGTGCAGCGGCCACCGCAATCGAAACCATCGAAACCGGCGTGGCCGGGGTGGCGGACGCGGCCACAAACGCGGCAGCAAACGCAATCGAGGACCTCGAAGCCGCCGAATCACGCGGCTTCTCCACGCGCTTCCCGCTCAACAGCGCATTCATCTTCACCTTCGGCGCGCTCGGCGGCATGCTGTTCGGTTTCGACACCGGCATTATCTCCGGCGCCTCCCCGCTTATCGAATCAGACTTCGGCCTGAGCGTCTCCCAGACCGGCTTCATCACCTCCTCGGTGCTGATCGGCTCGTGCGCAGGCGCGTTGTCGATCGGCGCGCTGTCTGACCGGTTCGGCCGCAAGAAGCTGCTCATCGTCTCCGCGCTGCTGTTCCTGCTCGGCTCAGGCCTGTGCGCCTCCTCCACCGGATTCGCGATGATGGTGTGCGCCCGCATCATCCTGGGCCTCGCGGTCGGCGCGGCTTCTGCCCTGACCCCGGCGTACTTGGCCGAACTGGCGCCGAAGGAGCGTCGCGGCTCGCTGTCCACGCTGTTCCAGCTCATGGTCACCTTCGGCATTCTGCTGGCCTACGCCTCCAACCTCGGATTCCTGAACCACAACCTCTTCGGCATCCGCGACTGGCGCTGGATGCTCGGTTCGGCGCTGGTGCCGGCCGCCTTGTTGCTGCTCGGCGGCCTGTTGCTGCCCGAATCCCCGCGTTATCTGGTGAACAAGGGCGACACCCGCAACGCCTTCAAAGTGCTTACGCTGATTCGCAAGGACGTGGATCAGACCCAGGTGCAGATTGAGCTGGACGAGATCAAGGCCGTGGCCGCACAGGACACCAAGGGTGGTGTGCGCGAACTGTTCCGTATCGCTCGTCCGGCGCTGGTGGCCGCCATCGGTATCATGCTGTTCCAGCAGCTCGTGGGCATCAACTCGGTGATCTACTTCCTGCCGCAGGTGTTCATCAAGGGCTTCGGCTTCCCTGAAGGCGACGCGATCTGGGTGTCGGTGGGCATCGGCGTGGTGAACTTCGTGAGCACCATCGTGGCCACGCTTATCATGGATCGTTTCCCGCGCAAGGGCGTGCTGATCTTCGGTTCCATCGTGATGACCGTTTCGCTCGCAGTGCTCGCCGTGATGAACTTCGTGGGCGACGTGGCCGTGCTGGCCGTGCCGACGATGATTCTCATCGCTTTCTATATCCTCGGCTTTGCGGTCTCGTGGGGCCCGATCGCCTGGGTGCTTATCGGCGAGATCTTCCCGCTGAGCGTGCGCGGCATCGGCTCCTCCTTCGGCTCGGCGGCGAACTGGCTGGGCAACTTCATCGTCTCCCAGTTCTTCCTCGTGCTGCTCGATGCGTTCGGCAACAATGTGGGCGGCCCGTTCGCGATTTTCGGCGTGTTTTCGGCCCTGTCCATCCCGTTCGTGATGCGCTTGGTGCCCGAGACCAACGGCAAGTCGCTGGAGGAAATCGAGGAGGAAATGACCAAGCGCTAGACAACCGGCACACGATTCGCACAAAAGTTGACAACTCTTAACATAATCGTACCCAACGTGGCGAAAAAACGTGGCAGAATAGGGAGCATGGTAGCAAACAATGCGGGTCAGCCCGCCACCCCAGCAGATCTGATCAATGTCGATGAGGTTATCGGCAAATACTATGACCTCGTCCCCGATCCCGAAGTCCCCGAGCAGCGTGTCATCTTCGGCACCTCCGGCCACCGCGGATCGTCCCTGAAGACCTCGTTCAACGAGGCCCACATCATCGCCATCTCCCAGGCCATCGCCGAATACCGCAAGAAGGCCGGCGTCACCGGCCCGCTGTACCTCGGCTCCGACACCCACGCGCTGTCCGGCCCGGCCAAGAAGACCGCCATCGAGGTGCTCGTCGCCAACGGCGTGCACGTACGCGTCGATTCCCGTGACGACTTCGTGCCCACCCCGGTGGTCTCCCAGGCCATCCTGACCCACAACCGTGCGGCCGACGGCACCCAGCGCTTCGAGGGCGAGGGCCTCGCCGACGGCATCGTCGTCACGCCGTCCCACAACCCGCCCACCGACGGTGGCTTCAAGTACGACCCCGTCACCGGCGGCCCGGCTCCGGCCGAGACCACCAATGCCATCGCCGCTCGCGCCAACGAGCTGCTCGGCGACTTCAAGTCCATCAAGCGTGTGCCCTACGAGGAGGCCATCAAGTCCGAGTACGTCGAGGGCTTCGACTTCCGCGAGCACTACGTGGACGACCTGGAGAACGTCATCGACTTCGACGTGATCCGCAACTCCGGCGTGCGTCTGGGCATCGATCCGCTCGGCGGCGCTTCCGTGAACTACTGGCCGCTCATCAACGAGAAGTACGGCCTGAACATCGGCGTGGTGCGTCCTGAGGTCGACCCGACCTGGCGCTTCATGACCATCGACCACGACGGCAAGATCCGCATGGACCCGTCTTCCCCGTACGCCATGAAGGGCCTGGTCGACGAGCTCAACGCCGGCGCTTGGGACAAGTACGATCTGGTCGGCGGCACCGACCCGGACGCCGACCGTCACGGCATCGTCTGCCCGAACTGGGGCGTGATGAACCCGAACCACTACATCGCCGTGTGCGTGGAGTACCTGTTCGGCGGCAACCGTCCGGGCTGGCCTGAGGGCGCAGCCGTGGGCAAGACGCTGGTCTCCTCTTCCCTGATCGACCGCGTGGCCGCATCGATCAACGCGAAGGTCATCGAAGTGCCGGTGGGCTTCAAGTGGTTCGTGGACCCGCTGTTCAGCGGCGAAGTCGCCTTCGGCGGCGAGGAGAGCTCCGGCATGAGCTTCCTGCGCAAGGACGGCCGCGTGTGGACCACCGATAAGGATGGTCTGATCCCCGACCTGCTGGCCGCCGAGATCACCGCCAAGACCGGCAAGAACCCGGCCCAGCTTCACCAGGAGCAGGTCGAGCGCTTCGGCGAGTCTTGGTACAAGCGCGTCGACACCCCGACCACGCTGGAGCAGAAGGCCAAGTTCGCCAAGCTGACCGGTGATGATGTGGCCGCCACGCAGCTGGCTGGCGAAGACATCACCGCCAAGCTGACCGAGGCACCGGGCAACCACGCCAAGATCGGCGGTCTGAAGGTCACCACCAAGGACAACTGGTTCGCCGCCCGCCCCTCCGGCACCGAGAACATCTACAAGGTGTACGCCGAGTCCTTCGTCTCCCCCGAGGCTCTGGACAAGGTGCTCGACGAGGCCACCGTCGTGGTAGACAAGGCCCTGAGCGAGTGAAATCGCTGCGTTAGCCGCGTTCACAGCAACCAATAAGGCTCTGCATTGGATTCATGCAATCCACTGCAGAGCTTTTTTTAGCGCATATGCAGTTCGCGACCACTGAAACACGCAGGTCAACGGTTCTCCTCATGCACCGTGACCGCATTTTCTCAACATCACTGCAGGGCAGGACGGCCATATGGCCGCGAAACGTTCGCCTGCCTACCATCATCATTGTGGGGTCACAGCGGCCAGATGACCGCCGAAGCGTTCGGTCGGCTTGCATCATGGTCGAGTTTTAACATCGTTGTGGGACGCCACGACGAATTTGCCCATTCCAGAGTTGCCATCCCACAAAAGCGTGGGACAACAGCTAAGTCAATCGTTTTACATTTCCCCCCATCCCACACACTCAAACTGGAAACCCCGGAAAGACGCCATTCCTGCCACACCCGTCACAGCCATTACCCGAGGGGCCGTGGGATGCCACGCAAAAATCGGCAAAACACGCGTAGCGTCCCACACCCATTGGCGCAAATCCACGCCCAATGCACCGCCCCCCCCCCAATCGACCACTATGACAGGCGGGTTCTAGTGATCGTTGCAACACCTGACCTACCGCAAGGAGGGTCAGGTGACCAGAAGCCACCGAAACGAAGACCGTGGCGGGGAACACCGTTGGACGTTCAACGGCGTCGAATATCCGACG
>ENA-OQIZ01001177-OQIZ01001177.1-human-gut-metagenome-genome-assembly--contig:-NODE-1177-length-10675-cov-3.023322_pt1 | contig 10675 bp, 10 predicted proteins | sample MGYA00242593_ERZ504758 | MGnify/ENA primary metagenome ERZ504758 (study PRJEB26092, sample SAMD00036364) | human gut metagenome | host: Homo sapiens | study: EMG produced TPA metagenomics assembly of...
CCTCACGGTCGCCGCACAGCATATCAATTACAGGAACTTCGATCATGGTATAACATCCGGGCTGCTGTTTCATGGAGGCGCGTGCCACGCAAACCAGCACCTGCGCGGTAAGAGCCGGATTATTAATCTTCATGTCAAACTCGAACAACTGATTGTGAGTCTTGCCCGATACCCCTTTGCGAACCAGGTTAACGCCATGACCCACGTCGTTCAAATCGTCCACACATGGAACTTGTTTTACATGTGTCTCGTCATTTACAAAATAAGGATCCGACTTGATGGCGGCTTCCACAGTCTTGAAGTCCGCACCTTCCTCCAGTTCCACATACACCATACGGCGATGGATACCGGTTCCCACAGGAATAGTCATGGACAAAGCATCCTTCACTCCATCAATGGCACGGACTGCTACGGAATGCCCCATGCTGCGTCCCGGACCGAAATTGGTATAAGTAATACCCTTCGGAGCGATGGCTTCCAGCAGTGTACGGACTACAGAATCGCTTCCCGGATCCCATCCGGCAGAAATAATAGCGACAGCCTTACCGGCCTTTGCCGACTCATCCAATGAACGGCGGAGAGAAGTGATTTGCGTATGAATGTCGAAACTATCTACCGTATTGATACCCATTGCCAGAATCTCTTTCGCATATTCTTCCACGCTACGGGTCGGAGTAGCCAGCACAGCCACATCCACATCTTTCAATTCCTTTATATCTTTCACCACAGCGTATGCTTCCAACTCGGCAGGCTTGTTTTCCGCACCGCTACGACGGACGATACCTGCAATCTCAAAATCGGGAGCAGCTTCCAAAGCCTCCACTACATACTGACCAATGTTACCGTATCCAACCACGGCCGCTCTTATTTTTTTCATCTTTTATTGGGTTTAGTTTACTATTATCTGTTAATTCGCTGCAAAAATAAACATTTTGCCTCGTTTTTTTGTTCACTACGACCTAATAATTTAAAAATATTCTTGCCGAACTTATAATTTAAAAGATAGATGTCCTATTTTTGCAAAGAACTGTAAATTTTCAAATGAAACAACCATGATAGAATATATTAAAGGAGACATTGCGGAGATTACTCCGGCAACGGTGGTTTTAGATTGTAACGGGATGGGGTATGGCATCAATATCTCATTGAATACGTATTCGGCCATTCAGAATCAGAGCAATACGAAATTATATATTTATGAAGCGATCCGGGAAGATGCCTACGTACTCTACGGATTCTCGACCAAACAGGAACGGGAGTTGTTTTTGTTACTGATTTCCGTATCGGGCATCGGCGGCAACACGGCACGTATGATTCTGTCGGCCTTATCCCCTTCCGAGCTGTGCGGAGTAATCAGTTCCGGTAATGACAAGTTATTGAAAACAGTAAAAGGCATCGGCCTGAAAACTGCCCAACGCATCATAGTGGACTTAAAGGACAAGATCGCCACTTCGGGCGTGGAAACGGTGAACAGTGAAATGTTTGCCAATCCGGGCAATACGGAAATTCATGACGAGGCTGTCGCCGCACTCACCATGCTGGGATTCGCACAAGCCGCATCACAAAAGGTAGTGGCTGCCATACTGAAAGAGGAGCCTGCCGCCCCGGTAGAGAAAGTGATCAAGCTGGCCCTGAAGCGATTGTAAGGGCTGTACATGAAACAAGGAACACGGACAATGCGGACTTTGGGGAGATTCTCTTCAAGATCCGCATTGTTTGTGTTCCCATCCACATCACTTCTCTTCCTCCTGTTCCTGCATTTTGCGGGTTACAAACTCTATTTTCAAGTTCGCTTCTTTCTTATCTTTACGGATTTGTTCCATGCCGGACAGGATGCGCGCCAACTCCGTCAATTCTGCAATTGCCTTACGGTCATTGGGTTGCATAGCTGTTTTATAAGTACGGTCTCCGATAAACTGAAGTTGGATATTCTTATCTTTGTTCGCTACAATAAAAGCGATAACGCCGCCGTCTTCCCCCATCTTGTAATCGGCCTTCTCGATTGCACGGCCCAAGTCAGTGGTTTCATAGCTGTCTTTCGAGGCGGGAGTTTCGGCAAAGGTACCCCCCACACTCACCTTCACCGCCGTGTGATGCAACGTGCCGCCAGCACAATAAATAGAGGTAAGGGACATTTCCCCCTGCTCGTTCACCTGTCCGCGCAAGAATGAACGGCCTATATTCTTTTCTACCGTCTGGGTGGGATAAAAATAGTTACCCACCTCCTGATATGCAGTATCTTTCTCAAGAACAAAATTACCCTTGACGGAATCCAGCTGAGCTTGTTTCACCACCATCATGCTATCCAGGTAAATCAGACTTTTCCGCTGTTCTTTCAAATCCACCTGCTGCATCAGCTTGACTCCCTGTTTTCTGGCTTCAAACGCTTTCGGATAAAGGATGCGGATACTGTCTATCTGCAATTTGGCCTCATTAAAGTTCTCTTTTTCCAAAGCCGCTTCGGCCTTACGCAAATTTTCTTGCGCTTTCTTCTCGCCGCCATCATCACAACCGGCCAGCAACAAGGCAAATAATGCTACTAATCCTATCTTTTTCATGTACTTGATCGTTTTATATGCAGGCAAAAATACAATTTAATTGCGTGATTTCTCCTTATCCTGCGCAAAAAATCGTAAATTTGCCCCTCTTTAAGATGAATATGGAACTAAAAGAACATTTTAATAATAAGATATTCAAGTTAATCTCCGAAACGGCAGACGAACTGGGATTGGAATGTTACGTTGTAGGAGGTTATGTACGAGATATATTTTTGGCACGTCCCTCGAAAGATATAGACGTTGTAGTAGTAGGAAGCGGAATTGAAATGGCACAGACCTTCGGCAAGAAGCTGGGACGCGGAGCACACGTTTCTGTTTTTAAGAATTTCGGCACGGCACAAGTTAAATACCATGACACGGAAGTGGAATTTGTCGGTGCCCGTAAAGAGTCGTACAGCCATGACAGCCGTAAGCCCGTAGTAGAGGACGGCACCCTGGAGGATGACCAAAACCGGCGCGATTTCACGATCAATGCCATGGCCTACGCCCCCGGCGAGGGAGTCATTGACCTGTACGGCGGGCGCAGCGATCTGGCCGCGCGTGTCGTGCGGTGCGTTGGCACGCCCGCGGACCGCTTTGCCGAGGATGCGCTGCGCATCCTGCGGGCGCTGCGGTTCAGCGCAAAGCTCGGCTTTGCGCTGGACCCCGCCACCGAAGCCGCCGCGCTGGCCGCGCGGGATACGCTGCACACTGTCAGCGCCGAGCGGCTCTACACCGAGCTGGACGGCCTGCTGCTGGCCCCGGGGGCCGGGCAGACGCTGGCGCAGTACGGCGAGATTTTAAGCGGCGCTGTGCCGGAGATCCTACCCTGCATCGGCTGCACCCAGCCCGGAAAATGGCATTGCTACGACGTCTGGCAGCATTCTGCCGCCGCCGTGGGCGCACTGGACCTGCGCGGGCAGGACACCCGCGGCGTGCGGGTGCTGTGCTGGGCCACGTTTTTGCATGACATTGCCAAGCCGCTCTGCCGCAGCGTCGGGCCGGACGGGGCTGCGCATTTCAAAGGCCACAACCAGCGCGGTGCGCAGCTGGCGCGGGTCATCCTGCGCCGCCTGAAGGCCCCCGCCTACCTTGTGGACGGCGCGGTGGGGCTGATCGCCGTGCACGACGCACCGCTGCCCGCCGACGATGTGGGCATTTTAAAGCTGCTGAACCGCAGCGGGGCGATCTTTCTGCGCCGTCTCTGTGCGCTGAAATACGCCGACCTTGACGCCCACGCCAATACACCCGAGGTTGCCGCCCGCCGCGCCGATGTAGCAGCCTTTGAGCGCCGCATGAACGAGCTGGCCAAGACCGGCTGCTACACCATGCGCCAGCTGGCCGTCAACGGCGCGGATCTGATGGACATCGGCATCCCCGCCGGGCCGGGCGTCGGCGCAACACTGCAAACGCTGCTGAACGACGTTATGGAGGGCACACTGCCCAATGAGCGGGAAGCCCTGCTGGCGGCAGCGGTAAAGTGAAGGGTATCCGCACCCTTTTTCCGCCGCTTTGCAGGGAGGGGTCTTGTCCCCTCTGCGGACGCATATAGAATGCGCCCCTACGGACTGTGCGGCCAAACGGGTCATTGGCGGATACCGCCCTCTACACCGTAGGGGCGGATTCCATATCCGCCCGCGGGGCTTTCCGCCGCCGCACACGGCCACGGCGGCCAGAGGGCTGGCTGCCCTGCATACTGCATTATAAATCACCTGGAAATTCACAAAGGGGGTTCCCACTATGTCCATCCAAAACGAAATCCTCAACGCTATCGCATCCCGGCGCAGCTGCCGGGCTTATGAGCCGGAGCAGATCACGGCGGAGGAGCTGGAGGCCGTCACCACCGCAGGCACCTGGGCCGCTACCGCTATGGGCAGGCAGAGCCCCGTCATGGTCGCTGTGCAGGACAAGGAAACGCTGGCCGAGCTGTCCCGCCTGAACGCCGCCGTCATGGGCACCCAAAACGACCCGTTCTACGGCGCACCCACCGCGGTGCTGGTCCTGGGCGAGAAGAATAACCCCAACGGCGTGCAGGACGCCAGCCTTGTGATGGGCAATCTGCTGCTGGCCGCGTCCGGCATCGGTCTGGGCTCCTGCTGGATCAACCGCGCAAAAGAGACGTTTGAAACGCCCGAGGGCAAGGCTCTGCTGGCCAAGTGGGGCCTTGATCCCGAGAAGTACATCGGCGTCGGCTACTGCATTCTTGGCTATCCCGCGCCCAATGGCACCCGCACACCCGGCCCCCGCAAGGCCGGCTATGTCCTGCACGTATGATTTTCGGCGTCGGCATCGACCTGTGTGACGCAGGCCGCCTTGAAAAAAGTTTGGCGAAGCAGAGCTTTCTCGACCATGTATTTGCGCCGTCGGAGCAGGCCCTGCTGGCATCCTTAGGCGAAAAGCGACGCGCCGAGACCGCCGCCGCAAATTTTGCGGCCAAGGAAGCCTTCTTGAAGGCCGCCGGCACCGGTCTGGGCGGCTTTGCCATGCCTGAGCTGGCCGTACTGCGCCAAAAGAGCGGTGCGCCCTATTTTGCCCTGACTGGCGCAGCCGCTGCCTGGGTCAGGGAGCAGGGCCTGACCGTTCATGTCAGCCTGACCCATGAGCGCGGGCTGGCAAATGCGCTTGTGCTTTTGGAGAAAGAGTAATTCTTGGCCCCCTCTGCGAGGGGGCTCCGCCCGCAGGCGGTGGGGGAGAGAGCTTCGCGGCAACCCGAAATATTTCGGGCTGCCGCAAGGTTCTCTCCCTCCGGCCCTACGGGCCACCTCCCTCGCAGAGGGAGGCAAGTATGTCACGGAGGTGACCTATGCCCGGCAAAACGACACGCAGCAGCAATCTGGAGCTGCTGCGCATTCTGTGCATGCTGCTTATCATCGGCGACCATCTGACCGGGCAGGGCGGCATTGCGGACTACACCACGCTGCCGTCCTCCTTCGCGTTCTGTCTGATCGGCTGCGGGTCGCGCATTGCGTGCAGCGTCTTTGTGCTGATCGGTGGCTGGTTCCTGTGTGAGCAGCCGTATAAGACCCGCCGCCCGCTCTCGCTGTGGCTGTCGCTGTGGCTCTATACCGTGCCTGTGACGCTGCTGTGCAAGCTCGCCGGGCTGGATGTCTCGTGGGGCGCACTGCGCTGGGCGGCGTTCCCGGCGTCCACGCGGCAGCTGTGGTTCATCTCGGACTATCTGCTGCTCTTGCTCTGTGTGCCGCTGCTCAACCGCCTGCTGCGCGGGCTGTCCCGCCCGGCGCACCGCGGTCTGCTGGCTGTGCTGGCTGTGCCGCTTATCGTCTACCCGACGCTGTTCGGCGAGAACGGCGCGGTCAGCGACACCGCATGGATGTTTTTGTATGAGTACCTGCTCATCGCCTACCTGCGCCGCTGGCCGGACAACCGGCTGGCGCACCTTTTGCAGCACCGCGCGGCGGCGCTCGGGCTCGGGCTGGGGCTGCCGCTTCTCAACACGATTCTGCGCGCTGTGCTCGAGACCCGCGGCCTGACCGACGGCAAGGCGTTCCAGTACATGGCCTACTATCGCACGGCGCTGGGCGCACTGCCCAACCTGCTGGCCGCGCTGGCGCTGTTCTACCTGTTCAAGGGGCTGGACCTCGGCTGTGTGCGGTGGGTCAATGCCCTGGCCGGCACAACGCTGGGCGTCTACATCCTGCATCAGGTGCCCGCGTTCCGCGGCCTTTTATGGAACGGCCTGCTGCAGGCAGAGGCGCACCACGGGTCGGTGGGGTATACGCTGCTTACGATTTTGGCCGTGTTCCTCGGCTGTGCGGCGGTGGACGCCCTGCGCACGGCGCTTGTGATGCGCCCTCTGGAAAATACCAGCCTGTTTAAAGCGCTGTGCGAAAAAGGCGACGCGCTCGCCGCAAAAATCACAGCGGATGATTAAAAAGACCTCCCTCTGCTTATACTTTCAGTAACAAGCAAAGGGAGGTCTTTTCTATGGAAGTGCACCGCGGAGAGGTTTTTTACGCCGATCTAAGCCCCGTCGTGGGGTCCGAGCAGGGGGGCATACGTCCGGTACTTATCATTCAGAATGAGATCGGCAACCGGCACAGCCCCACGGTCATTGCGGCAGCCATCACAAGCCGCCAGGACAAGAACCGCCTGCCGACGCACATCAGCGTGCGGGCGGACCGCTGCGGGCTGGCCAAGGACAGCATTATTTTGACCGAGCAGATCCGCACGCTGGATAAGCGCCGTCTGCGGGAGCGCGCCGGTGTCATCCCGCCCGACGATATGCGCCGCGTCGATGAGGCACTGGGGGTCTCTATGGGGCTGGAAAGTCAGGATGTGCATACGAATACGGGGTATTTTTGAGCAGCTGCTTTGTAGGGGCCGGGCATGCCCGGCCCGCAGCCTTGCTAATGCCCCCCTTTAATGGTCGCTTTGTAGGGAGGGGTCTTGACCCCTCCGCGGGGCGTCGGGGACGCCGAGCCTTACCGCTGCCGTCCTTTTACGGCAAAAAATTCGCCACAACCGGTGCCAAAATCGCGGTCATAATGCCCGCTACGGCAATCGCAAGGCCGCTCATGGCGCCCTCGATCTCACCCATCTGCAGGGCCTTGCTCGTGCCGATCGCGTGCGCCGATGTGCCGAGCGCCAAACCCTTCGCCAGCGGATCGGTGATGTGGCAGATCTTGCAGACCGTCTCGCCCAGCAGGCTGCCGACGATACCGGTCAGGATGATGACCGCACCGGCCAGCGCCGCCGTGCCGCCCAGCGTCTCGGCCACATCCATGCCGATGGCCGTCGTTACGGATTTCGGCAAAAAGCTCACGGCGTGGGTGCGCTCCAGCTTGAGCACCCAGGCCATCGCCAGCACGCTGCCCAGGCTCGTCAGCACGCCCGCGGCAATCGACGCAAAAATCGCGGCCAGGTTCTTTTCCAGCAGCTCCCACTTTTCATACAGCGGGATCGCTAGGCTGACTGTGGCGGGCATCAGAAGCCAGTTCACGGGCTGGGCGCTGGACTTGTAATCGGCGTAGGGCACGCCGAAGCAGCTCAAAAACACGATGACGAAGATACTGCCCATCAAAAGGGGATTGAACAGCGCCTTGCCGGTCTTGCGGTTGATCCAGACGCCCGCGGCGTAGGCCGCCAGCGTGGCCAGCACGCCCCAGCTGCCGCATTGCTGCAAAAATTCAGCCATTTTTATCCTCCTTTCCGCCCGCGCATTTCTGCGCGACCATGCCCGTGACCGCCATGACCAGTGCTGTGATCGGCACAATCGCCAGCACGGCGGGCAGTAAAAGATTCATCAGCTGGCTGCCCAGCTCCATGACGCCCGCCGCCGCGGGCACGAACAGCAGCGGGAAGATGCCGGTCAGAAACAGCCCGGTCTCCCGCACCTGATCGAGCTTGAGCGCGCCGAATTTGAGCGCCGCGGCCAGCAGCAGCAGGCCGTACACGCTGGCCGGGATCGGCAGCGGCAGCACCGCCGCCAGCACCTCGCCCGCCAGGCAGAACGCCGTGATGCGGGCAAACTGGAAAATATACTTCACACAATAACCCTCTTTTTTACAAAATTCGTGTACCATCATACCACGCCGCCCGGCTTTCGGCAAGTTGTACATTGTATGAAAACCATCCACATTTTCCTATCGGCATTGTGGGAATCGGCACTTGTATTTTGGGGGTGAGTGTGGTATACTAACCGAAAATAAATGATTTTCACTTGAAAAGAGGTTTTGACTATGTCTTTACTGAAAAAGCTGGCCGGTCTGGCCGTGGGTGCCGCTGCTGTGGGCGCTGTCGCTTATGTTTTACAGAACCGTGAGCATCACGACGACGAGTACGAGCATATTTGGGGCCCGGAGGACGAGGTCGAACCTGAGACCGATTCCGCCGAGCCCGCCGCTGACGATGCGTCCGCCGAGGCTGAACCCGCCCCCGCTGCCGCACCTGAGGAACCTGCCGCCCCCGCCGAGGAGCCGAAGCCCGAAAAACCCGCGGACGCTGCTGAAACGCCCGCCGCTAAGACTCCCGACTTTGACGCCCCCAACGTGAACCCCGTGGAGCTGGGTCATGTTGAGGCATCCCGCACGCCGGACGGCAAGATCGACCCCACCCAGATCGTTGACCCCGCTGTGGCCGGCGATTGGGAGGAGCAGGGCTGCAAGGGCTGATACACCAAACGCGCAAGGCGCATCTTTGTTTTAGGGCAAAGGTGCGCCTTTTTGTTTTTTGCGTTACCGTGCGGGCGGGCACGCTCCTCCCGCAGCTGTAGGGGGCGGCGTCCCCGACGCCCCGCGGGCGGATATGGAATCCGCCCCTACGGTTTTCACCGCCCTGTAGGGGCCGCACATGTGCGGCCCGCGGCCTTCCCGCATACGGCCTTTTATGGGAAACCTCCGGGCCGGGCATACCCGCCCCCTACACCGCGCCTATGGCTTTCCGCGCACAAATGTCCGTGAAATTACTACAAACCCACTTTACAACTTTACTGCACTAAAGTATAATAGAATTTGTATCGGATCAGAGAGGTAGGAATGTTATGGAGATCGAACTCAACCGCTTTACCCCCGCCGAACAGGCGACCTTCCGCCTGCGTGCCCTGTATGAGCAGGCCGGCTACCGCAAATACCGCGCGTCCCGCTTTGAGGAATACGCCCTGTATCAGGAGTATCAGCGCTTTCTGCCGGACGCACAGGTCATCACCTTCACCGACCTGGACGGCAAGCTGCGGGCCATCAAGCCCGACGTAACGCTGTCCATTGCCAAGACGGCCCAGCCCGCGGCAGGGGAGTGCAAGCGCTTTTATTATAATGAGGAGGTCTGCCGCCCCAGCCGCGAGAGCCACACCTTCCAGACCATCCACCAGATGGGATTGGAGAGCATGGGCGCGGTGGACGCCGACGAGCAGGCCGCCGTGGTGCGGCTGGCCCTGCAAAGCCTGGCCGCGCTGGATGTGCCCACCGTGCTGGAAATCAGCCACATGGGCTACCTGACCGGCCTGCTGGACGCGCTGCATGTCCCCGCCGAGGCACGCGCGAAGCTGCTTGATTTCCTGCGCGCCAAGAACGCCCACGAGCTGCGCACCGCCGCGCTGGCCGCGGGGCTGGACGAATCCGCCGCTGCCGCGTTGACCGGCCTGCTCGACCTGCACGGCCCGCTGGGTGCAACGCTGACCGCCGCCCGCGCCGCCTGCCGGTGCGAGACCCAGCGCGCGGCGCTGGAGGAATTGCAGGCTTTGCAGAATGCGCTGGGCGAGGCGGGCCGCGGCATCCGGCTGGACCTGAGCATGGCCGACGAAATGGAGTATTACAACGGCCTTGTGTTCACCGGCTACGTCGCGGGCATCCCGTGCGCGGTGCTCAAGGGCGGACGGTATGACTACCTGATGCAGCGGTTCACGCCGGGGGCCAACGCCATTGGCTTTGCCATCTACTTACACGAGCTGGAACGCCTGGCCGCGCCGCTGCCCCCCGTGCAGCAGCAGGGCCGCGAGAAAAGCTGGCTGAACATTGCCCTGCCGAAGGGCCGCCTCGGCGACAAGGCGTACAAGCTGCTGGCGGGCGCGGGCTACAGCGCCACCGAGGACTACAACGACACCCGCAAGCTCGTGGTCGAGAACCCCGACGCCTGTGTGCGGTACTTCCTCGTCAAGCCCAGCGACGTTGCGATTTACGTCGAGCACGGCGCGGCAGACATCGGCATCGTCGGCAAGGACATTCTGACCGAGTCCGGCGCAGACGTGTATGAGCTGCTGGATACCGGCATGGGCCAGTGTCGGATGTGCGTGGCCGGGCCTGCGGGCTTCACCGACGACGAGAGCCGCGCCTTGCGCGTAGCCACAAAATTTGTCAACATTGCCCGTGACCACTACGAGCGCCGCGGACGCGACATCGACATTGTCAAGCTGAACGGCTCCATTGAGCTGGCCCCGATTTTGGGCCTGTCCGACGTCATCGTCGATATTGTCGAGACCGGCACGACCTTAAAAGAAAACGACCTGACCGTGATCGAGGAGTTTATGCCGATCTCGGCGCGGTTCATTGCCAACAAGGCAAGCTACAAGTTCAAATACGCCCAGCTGACCGAGCTGCTGAATAAGATGAAGGAGGCCCTTGCAAAATGATCCGTCTGTATGACTTTGATGAGGTACGCCCCGAAGAAATTCTGAACCGTGACAT
>ENA-OQIZ01001188-OQIZ01001188.1-human-gut-metagenome-genome-assembly--contig:-NODE-1188-length-10635-cov-17.825752_pt1 | contig 10635 bp, 8 predicted proteins | sample MGYA00242593_ERZ504758 | MGnify/ENA primary metagenome ERZ504758 (study PRJEB26092, sample SAMD00036364) | human gut metagenome | host: Homo sapiens | study: EMG produced TPA metagenomics assembly of...
GCTCTGGAGACAAACCAGATCGATCTGATCCTGCTGGATGTGATGATGCCGAAACTGAACGGATTATCTGCACTGATGAAATTAAGGGAAAACTACCGTATTCCGGTTATTATTCTGTCAGCGAAGACGGAAGAGAGTGACAAGGTGTCAGGTCTTGTTCTGGGAGCAGATGACTACGTGGAAAAGCCGTATAATCCGGCGGAACTCATTGCCCGTGTGAAAGCACATCTCAGGCGTTATCACGCGTGGGGAGGCGCAGCGCCGAAAACAGACAGCGACACGCTTGTAAACGGCGGTCTTGTACTTGATAAAAAGCAGCGTCTGATTCTTGTGGAAGGAGAAGAAGTCAGGCTGACGGCTACAGAATATAAGATACTGGAATTGCTGATGGGACATCTTGGGCAGGTGTTTTCAGCAGAACAGATTTATGAAAATGTATGGAAAGAATCGGCAAATTATACGGTGGAAAATACAGTGATGGTGCATATTCGGCATATCCGGGAAAAAATTGAGATTGATACAAAGAAACCAAGATATGTAAAGGTGGTGTGGGGCATTGGCTACAAAATGGAAAAATATAATTGAGACAGGAAAACGTTTGTTAAAGCAACAGTGGCAGGTATTAGTAAGTGTCATGTTGGCAGGATGTGGAATTTTTGTCTTTTATATCCTGATCGCTTATCGAACCTATTATCCAACAGAAAAAATCCTGTATTTTGGGATACTCGGGAACATTCTGTTAGGAAGCGGGACTGCATATCTGTTAGAAAAGGGACTGAACCGAAAATATCAGAACTGGATCCCAAAAGGAGATGCTTATTATCAGGAATGGAGAGCAGAAATGAAAAAAATGGAGCATCTTCTTCAAGTGATCGGTATTCTGGCATTTGCAGCAGCAGGTATCTTCTTTGTGCTGCAGAGTAAATTTCGAGAGTACTGGAGCTGGTATTACAATTATGCTGCCGGTTATGTGATGCTCTTTACAGCATTGATTCAGTATATGGTGTGGCAGTTTGTGCGCCGACGGTTTGATGAGAAGAGACGAGAAATGTTGATGGGCAAACTGGAGGAAATCAATCAAAAACGGATTGCAGAAGCGCTGGAGAGCGAAAAAAAGAGCCTTGCAAAAGTTTCACGCAGTGACCAGCTTCGAATTGATCTGATTACCAATGTGTCGCATGATCTGAAAACGCCGCTGACTTCCATGGTGGGCTATATTGAACTCATCAAAAAGGAAGAATTGAGCGACCTTGTCAGAGATTATGTGGATGTGCTGTCTGAAAGAGCAGAAAAATTAAAAGAAATGATAAACAGTTTGTTTTCTCTTGCAAAAGCAAGCAGCGGTAATATCGAACTGCATCCGGAAAAGTTTGAACTGAATCGTCTGGTAGAACAGATTTTTGCAGATATGCATGATCATGTGAAAGAGAGTGAGCTGCAGTTTGTAAAACAGTTTACAGAGGAAAATACAGAAATCATTTCTGATAATATGTATTTTTACAGGATCTGCCAGAATCTGATTGAGAATGCGCTGAAGTATTCGGCAAAACATACGAGAGTATTCGTGAAAACTTATCAAAAAGAGTCTTCAAATCATCTGTGTCTGGAGATCACGAACACCGCAGGATATCCAATGGATTTTACAAAGGAAGAGATTATCGAGCGGTTTTTTCGTGGGGATAAGCAGAGGTCCAGTGAGGGAAATGGACTGGGACTTGCGATCGTAAGTACGTATGTGAAAGCGCTTGGCGGAGAGTTTGATATTAAAATCGACTGTGATCAGTTTAAGGCCTGTGTGGAGATGCCGCTTTCGGCAATCACGATTACATAAAAATCAAAGAATTACGAAATAAGCACACGGGGAATTTTCCCCATGTGTTTATTTATCTGTATTCTCCTTAAATTTTTCTTTAGACACAAGAATTTCTTCGATAGCATGTTTTACAGCCATTTTAATTGTGAAATATAAGATAGGGATCAATACTAATAAAAGCAGTATAAGGTCTAAAATAATAACATCCAATAGAACCACCCCCTACATTGTCTGAAATCATTGCCAAATCTACTAAAATAATTATAAGACACACTCTATAAAATAGCAATAAAAGTTAAATGATATCTGCCTTTTTCAATAGAAGAGGTAGGTCATAAACGGGAGTTTGACAGTCGAATAATAGAAAAATACCTTGACAAATCCCTTACATTGTGATTATATGAACATATGAACAGTTATTCATATGTTATATATGGAGGGAAAGGATATGGCAAAAGAAGTATTGACAGAAAAAAGACATAAAAATGATCATCACCACCATGAAGAATCATGTGGATGTGGTCACGATCACCATCACGAGGATGCATGCGGCTGCGGACACAATCACCATCACGAGGATGCATGCGGCTGCGGACACGATCACCATCACGAAGATGCATGCGGCTGTGGACACGAGCATCATCATGAGGAGCACAAAGAGGCAGATCATACTTTTGATCATGCAGAGAAGCAGGTGTATATTCTGGAAAACCTGGGATGTGCACATTGCGCGTCTAAGATGGAAGAAAAGATTCAGGCACTGCCGCAGGTAGAGTTTGCTGCAATTACCTTCGCGACAAAACAACTGCAGGTTGTGACGAATACGGATGCGGAGCTGTTAGAGGAGTTTCAGAAAATCTGTGCATCCATTGAGAGTGAAGTGGTTGTGCGAAAAAGAGACGGAGGATCAACCGGAAAAAGGGAGTCTGCAAAAGGCAGATTTTCAGAAAATAAAAAGGATCTGTGGGAGATCGGAATCGGAGCTGTTCTGTTTGTTCTGGGTCTGTCTACACAGGAGATGAATGGATGGATTTCCTTTTTCGCATTGATCATAGGATATCTGATCCTTGGAAAGGATGTTCTTATCACTGCGGCAAAGAATATCGGAAAGGGTCGTGTATTTGATGAGAATTTCCTGATGGGAGTTGCTACAATTGCAGCGATCGTAATCGGAGATTACAAAGAAGCAGTGGGTGTAATGCTCTTCTATCGTGTAGGGGAGTTATTTGAAGATATCGCAGTTGCAAGAAGCAGAAGTCAGATTATGGAGGCAGTTGATCTGCGTCCTGAGGTTGTGAATCTTGTAGAGCAGGATGGAACGATACGGGAGATTCCGGCAGAGGAGGCAAAAGTTGGAGATGTGCTTCTCGTCCGTGCAGGAGACCGGATTCCACTGGAAGGTGTTGTACTGGAGGGGGAAAGCCGTCTGGATACTTCACCGGTAACGGGGGAACCGGTTCCGGTTGCCGTTGTACCGGGCAGCAGTGTGACTTCCGGATGTGTGAATCTTTCCGGTGTGCTGAAAATGCGTGCAGAGAAGGTTCTGGAAGATTCTATGGTTACAAGGATTTTGAATTCGGTAGAAAATGCAGCAGCCAGCAAGCCAAAGATCGACCGTTTTATTACAAGGTTTTCAAAAGTATACACACCGGTCGTGGTAGCACTGGCAGTGGCAACAGCAATTATCCCGTCGATCCTGACCGGGGACTGGAACTACTGGATTTACACGGCCATTACCTTCCTGGTAATCAGCTGTCCATGTGCGCTTGTGTTGAGTGTTCCACTGGCATTTTTCTCAGGAATCGGAGCGGGTTCTAAAAAAGGAATCTTGTTTAAGGGCGGAGTTGCGATCGAGGCGCTTCAGAATGTAAAAGCAGTTGTAATGGATAAGACGGGAACGATCACAAAAGGAAATTTTGTCGTACAGGAGATTGTTCCGGCAGGATCATACAGTCAGGATGAGCTCCTAAAGGCAGCAGCATCCTGTGAAGAAGCATCTTCTCATCCGATCGCAGTCAGTATTATGGCAGCGGCAAACGAGAGAAGACTTTCTGTTGAGCATGCAAAACAGATAAAAGAAATTTCCGGAAATGGAATTTTAGCAGAACTCTCAGAAGGAACTGTACTTTGTGGAAACAGAAGGCTTTTGGAGCAGAATCAGGTAGATCTGTCTGCATATCAGCCGAAAGCGTATGGAACAGAAGTATTACTGGCAGTAGACGGTGTCTATGCAGGATATCTTGTGATTTCAGACACTGTCAAAGAGGGTGCATCGCAGGCAGTGGCAGCCATGAAGCAACAGAATATCCGGACAGTCATGCTGACCGGAGATGCAAAAGAGAATGCGCAGGCAGTGGCAGAGAAGATTGGAATTGATGAAGTGCATGCAAAGCTTCTGCCTCAGGATAAGGTAACAGAATTACAGAAGATCCGACAGAAACAGGGAAGTGTGATGTTTGTCGGAGACGGAATCAATGATGCGCCGGTTCTGGCAGGCGCAGATGTGGGAGCTGCGATGGGAAGCGGAGCGGATGCAGCGATTGAAGCTGCAGACGTGGTATTTATGACCTCTTCTATGGAAGCAATCCCGCAGTCTTTGAAGATTGCAAGAGCAACGGGAAGAATTGCAAAACAAAATGTTGCATTTGCTCTGGTGATCAAAGCACTGGTCATGGTATTTGGTCTGCTTGGTCTGGCCAATATGTGGATGGCTGTGTTTGCGGATACCGGTGTGGCGGTGATCTGTATTCTGAATGCAATCCGCATTCTGTATAAGAAACTCTAAATCCAAAATCAATGATATTACCGCAGGGCGGCACAGTCGAAAGGCTCTGCCGCTCTGTTTTCTTATAGAAACAGATAAGACGTTGACCCGCACCTGTTTTTTTCGTATAATAAAAGTCAATCGGTGCCTCAAAAACAAGAGCGGGATTACAGGTTTTGGGGGAACCGGAAGGGAGAAAGAATATGAGAAAATTAGAAGTGGAACATTGTGATCTGATACATTCTCATAGTGATACAGTCAGACAGATACAGGAAAAGATTCCGGAAGAGCAGGAGATCAGAGGGCTGGCAGATTTTTTTAAGGTATTTGCGGATGCCACCAGGATCCGGATTCTGTGTGTGCTGTCCTGTTCCGAGATGTGTGTGTGTGATCTGGCGCAGACACTGGATATGACACAGTCGGCGATTTCTCATCAGCTCCGACTGTTGAAACAGATGAAACTGGTAGTCAATCGAAGAGAGGGGAAGACGGTGTTTTATTCACTGGCGGACAGTCATATTAAGACGATCATGAATCAGGGGATGGAACATATCAGGGAATAGATATGAAGAAAGAAGTAAAGCGAAGAGCCATAGAATGTGCGGCAGCTGCCGTTTTGTATATTGTTGCGATCGTGGGAAGCTCGTATGCGGAGCTGGAAAGAGAGATGCGTCTGCTGATTTTTCTGCTTCCGTATCTGATCATGGTTTTTGCGACGGTCAGGCTGCTCTGGAACAATCTGAAGAAAAGAAAGTTGTTTGACGAGAATCTGCTGATTTTGCTTGCCACAGCAGGTGCATTTGCAGTTCATCGCTATTCGGAGGCAGTGGGAGCGATGCTGTTTTTCCAGATTGGAAAGCTGCTGGAACTTATTTCCATGAGCAGGACGAGAAAATCTATTGAGAAATTTATGGATATCCGTCCGCAGTATGCCAATTTAAAGATCAGCGGCGGGGAGATGCAGGTACCGCCGGAAGATCTGAATCCGCGGCAGGTTATTATTATCAAGCCGGGGGAGAGGATCCCCGTGGATGCGATCGTGACACAGGGGAGCAGTACGTTAGATACCAAGGCGCTGACAGGAGAATCGGAGCCGAGGCATGTGAAGATCGGCAGTCATATTTACAGCGGAAGTATCAACTTAAGTGGTGTGCTGGAAGCACGGGTATTGAAGGCGTCTGCAGATTCGACAGCATCCAGAATCATTGATATGATATCCAATGCGGACAACAGACGGGCGCAGACAGAGAATTTTGCAGAAAAATTTACCCGGTATTATACACCGCTTGTAACGCTTTTCGGAATCCTGGTGATGATCCTTCCGCCGATGATGTTTGAAGGGGCACAGCAGGGGGCGTGGATCTATCGGGGGCTGATCGTGCTGGTGGCAGCGTGTCCGTGCGGACTTCTGGTATCCGTGCCGCTGGCATTCTTAGGCGGGATCGGAGCAGCTTCCAGACAGGGTGTCCTCATCAAGGGAAGCAATTTTCTGGAAGCATTGTCAAAGGCAGAGACTTTTGTATTTGATAAGACCGGTACTCTGACAGAGGGAGTATTCCGGGTAAAAGAAGTGTGTCCGAAGTCGATGACTCCGGAGGAACTTCTGGAACTGACAGCATATGGGGAAGCATACTCCAGTCATCCGATCTCCGGATCTTTAAGGGAGGCTTACGACAGACCGATCGACAAAGCAAGGATCGGGGCAGTCAAAGAATTTCCGGGATTTGGTCTTGAGGCTGTTGTGGACGGAAAACAACTGGAGATTGGAAATTCCAAGTTTATGAACCAGCAGGGATATTTTTATCAACGGGTGGCTGATATCGGAACAGCAGTTCACGTAGCTGTGGACGGAGAGTATGCGGGCTATATCCTGATCACGGATGTGGTAAGAAAAGAGGCCGGCAGACTTCTGAAATGGCTGAAAAAACAACAGATCGAAGCGGTGATGATCACCGGAGATAATGAACGGGTGGCAGAAGATGTGGCCCGGCAGTTAAAGCTGGATTATGTATATGCAGGCCTGATGCCGGAGGAAAAGGTAGAGCAGGTCAGAGAATTTATGGAAAGCCATATGGAGGATGAGAAGCTGGCGTTTGTAGGGGATGGAATCAACGACGCGCCGGTTCTTGCACATGCGGATATCGGGATTGCCATGGGGGGCCTGGGCTCGGATGCAGCTCTGGAGGCAGCGGATATCATTTTGATGGAGGATGATCTTTCCAGGATCGTGAATGCGATCCGGATTTCCAGAGGAACGATTCGTGCGGTGAAGCAGAATCTGATCTTTGCCATTGGGATGAAAGTTCTTCTTCTGGTGCTGGCATCCTTTGGCTATGTAACAATGAAAAACGCAATTTTAGCGGATATGGCAGTGATGATGATCAACTTATTGAATTCATTCTGGGTGCTGAAATATCCGGAATAAGGGGTGTACAACATGAAAAGAGCAACATTGCTTGCATTGACAGTATCTGCCTGTCTTTTGACAGGATGTACCAATGCACTCAAAGACGGAACAGGGTATCTGGAAGACGGAAATTATAAAGAAGCAGTGACCGCATTTCAGAAAGCGGTGGACGAAGGCAAGAAGACGGCGGAGGCATACCGCGGTCTGGGAATGGCATATTATGAGCTGGAGGATTATGAATCTGCAAAAGATGCATTTGAGAAAGCAATTTCAGCAGGCGGAGGAAAGAATCAGGCCATTTATAATTTCCTCGGAATCTGCGGGATGAAGCTGAATGATTACAATTATGCACTGGAGCAGTTTAATCAGGGAATCAGCCTGTCTCAGAACAGCGGTACGTCCATGGAAGATGCAGAAAGTTTCAGCGAAGTGCTTCAGGAGATGCTGTTCAATCAGATCGTATGTTATGAAAAGCTGGGTGACTGGGAGAATGCAAAAACCAAGATCGCAGAGTATATTCAGGTCTATCCGGACGATGCAGATGCCCAGAGAGAAGCAAAATTTCTGGAGACCAGATAAAGAATACAAGGGAAGAAGAGGATACGCTGACTGCGGAGAAGATTCTGCGGTCAGCGTCCTTTATTCCCGGGGATGAGAAAGGAGAGCGTATGCCGGGATATCAGATTACCGAGTATTGTCATCGGATGATAAGGGAGCATATCAAAGAAGGAGACTGCTGTGTGGACGCAACGGCCGGCAATGGAAATGATACAGAATTTCTCTGTCGTCTGACAGGGGCAGACGGAAAGGTCTACGCATTTGATATTCAAAAAGCAGCAGTAGAACGCACCAAAAAGCGTCTGGAAGAGGCGGGACTCTCAGAGCGTGCCAAGGTGATTCTGGATGGGCATGAGCATATGGAGAACTATGTCCGGGAAACCGTGTCAGCGATCACCTTTAATTTCGGGTATCTGCCGGGCGGTGATCATCAGATCGCGACACAGGCTGATACAAGCATTCAGGCAATTGAGGCAGGGCTTCGCCTGCTGAAAAAAGGCGGGATCATGAGCCTTTGTATCTATAGTGGAGGAGACAGTGGATTCGCAGAGAAAGAGGCACTGTTGTCTTATCTTGAGACACTGGATTCCAGAACATTTTTAGTGATTGTAAGTACTTATTATAACCGCCAAAATCACCCGCCGATTCCGGCGTTTGTGATCCGGATCAAAGAAGAAAGGGGAGAATAAATGGGATTTTCAATGGATGTGGGAGTTCCTGTAGTGACCGTGTTTTTACAGGGGCTTTTAAGTTTTTTTTCACCGTGTGTCCTTCCGCTTGTACCGCTTTATCTGGGATATCTCTCAGGAGGCGCAGAGCAGGGAGAACTGTACGGAAAACGGGGGCGGCTGTTTGTCAATACGATTTGTTTTGTGATAGGGATCAGCTCCGCATTTTTTATGATGGGACTTGGTGTGTCGGCAGCCGGAAGTTTTCTTAACAAGAATCAGGCAATGGTATCGAGGATCGGCGGGATTCTGGTGATTTTATTCGGTTTGTACCAGCTTGGGATTTTTGGAAAATCAAAGCTTCTGGGTACAGAGCACCGTTTCTGGTTAAAGCTCGACAAGTTGAAGATGTCACCGGTTGTGGCGCTTGTGTTTGGATTTACCTTTAGCTTTGCCTGGACGCCGTGCGTGGGACCGGCTCTTGCGAGTGTGCTTTTGATGGCGGGAAGTGCAGGAACAAAGCTGACAGGATTCCTTTTGATCGGTGTGTATACACTTGGATTTATCCTGCCGTTTCTTGCAGTGGGATTGTTCACGGCAAAAGTGCTCGGGTTTTTCAAAAAGTACAATTATGTTGTCAAGTATACGGTGAAGATCGGAGGAATCCTGATGATTTTTATGGGACTTCTGATGTTTACAGGCAAGATGAACGCGATCACCGGATATTTATCGGGAACAGCAGGAACACAGACTTCATCAAAAGAGACAACGAAAAAGGAAATAAAAGAAGAAAAGCAGGATACGTACCCGGCCACAGATTTTGTGCTGCAGGATCAGTATGGAAAGGAGCACAGTCTGGCAGACTATAAGGGAAAGACGATCTTTTTGAATTTCTGGGCAACCTGGTGTGGTCCGTGCAGAAATGAGATGCCGGAGATTCAGAAGATTTATGAAGAAACACAGCAGGAAGAAGACAGCGATCTGGTGATCCTGGGAATTGCTGCACCGGGATTCGGGAAGGAAGGCAGCCAGGAGGAGATCGAGACATTTCTTGAAGAAAATGGATACACCTATCCAGTGCTGATGGATACCACAGGAGAGGTATTTATGGAGTATGGGATCAGCGCTTACCCGACAACTTTTATGGTAGACAAAGATGGCAATCTGTTCGGATATGTGCAGGGGCAGTTAAACGAAGATATGATGCGCAGTATTATCCGACAGACGATGGAAGGCAAGAGAGAGTAGGAGAAAAGCAATGGCGTTATATGAAATGGAAGATGCGAAAGAACGCGTCATTTTAGTAGGCGTTCAGGAAAATGATGCGGAGCCGGAGGAAGAATCCCTGGATGAGCTGGCAGAACTGGCACGCACGGCCGGTGCAGAGGTAGCCGGCCGTCTGATCCAGAAACGAGAGGCGATGCATCCGGTGACGTATATCGGGAAAGGAAAGATCCTGGAGCTGAAGGAACTTTTGTGGGAGACAGACGCTACGGGAATCATCTGTGACGATGAACTGACTTCCGTGCAGCTGAATCATCTGGAGGAAGAGCTGGAATGTAAGATCGTGGATCGGACACTTCTGATCCTGGATATTTTTGCAGGAAGGGCAGTCAGCAGAGAAGGTAAGATTCAGGTGGAACTGGCACAGTTAAAATACCGTGCGGCGAGACTTGTCGGACTTCGAAATTCTCTTTCCCGTCTGGGAGGCGGAATCGGAACAAGAGGACCGGGAGAGAAAAAACTGGAGATGGACCGCCGTTTGATCAGGGAGCGGATCAGCCGTCTTAAAAAAGAACTTCGGGAAGTAGAAGAACACAGAGAGAGGCTTCGTACGCAGAGAAAACGCTCCAATCTGAAGGTGGCGGCGCTGGTGGGATATACGTCAGCAGGAAAGAGCAGCCTGGAAAATGCGCTCACAGGAGCAGGTGTTTTAGAGGATGCAATGCTGTTTTCCACGCTGGATACGACGACACGCTCTCTGAGGCTGGCAGATACACAGGAAATCCTGCTCAGTGATACGGTCGGATTTATCCGGAAACTTCCGCATCATCTGGTAGAGGCATTTAAGAGCACACTGGAAGAAGCGAAATACGCGGATATCATCATCCATGTGGTCGATGCTTCCAATCCCTATCAGGATACACAGATGTATGTAGTCTATGAGACATTGCGTCAGCTCGGTGCGGAGGGAAAACCGGTCATTACCGTATTCAACAAACAGGATAAACTGGAAACACCGGGATATTTCCGGGATTTTCATGCAGAGTACTCAATCCCGGTTTCCGCAAAGACAGGGCAGGGCCTGGAAGAATTAAAAGAAGCGCTGCTTGAGATTCTGCGAAGAGATCAGGTATATATCGAGAGGCTGTATTCCTTCGCAGAAGCGGGAAAGATCCAGCTGATCCGCACCCAGGGACAGCTG
>ENA-OQIZ01001196-OQIZ01001196.1-human-gut-metagenome-genome-assembly--contig:-NODE-1196-length-10599-cov-2.473930_pt1 | contig 10599 bp, 5 predicted proteins | sample MGYA00242593_ERZ504758 | MGnify/ENA primary metagenome ERZ504758 (study PRJEB26092, sample SAMD00036364) | human gut metagenome | host: Homo sapiens | study: EMG produced TPA metagenomics assembly of...
GCGCGTTCAGCGCAAGGTTCTGCAGGATCTGGGCGGGGAACCCACGCCCGACGAGTGGGCGCGTGAGCTGGACATGCCGGTCGAGAAGGGGCAGGAGGTGCAGAAGTACGGGCTTGAGCCGATTTCGCTGCACACCCCTCTCGGCGAGGACGGCGATTCCGAGTTCGGCGATCTGATTGAGGATACCGACGCCATCGCTCCGTCCGACGCCGTGGCCTTCTCGCTGCTGCAGGAGCAGTTCAAGCAGGTGCTTGAGACGCTGTCGCCGCGCGAATCCGGTGTGATCAAGATGCGTTACGGCCTGGAGGACGGCCAGCCGAAGACGCTGGACGATATCGGCCGCGTGTACGGCGTGACCCGCGAGCGTATCCGCCAGATCGAGTCGAAGACCATGTCGAAGCTGCGCCACCCATCCCGTTCGCAGACGCTGCGCGACTTTCTCGATCAGTGATGACGATGCTTCCCCGAGGCCAAGCCTTGGGGAAGCTTTTTGTCACGTCAAGGTAGGTAATTAGTGGAAGAGGCACATGGTTAAAAAGGATTACGGCGCGAAGGATCTCGCCGTTCTTGAAGGACTCGACGCGGTGCGCAAGCGTCCGGGCATGTATATCGGCACCACGGATTCGCAGGGTCTGATGCACTGTCTGTGGGAGATCATCGACAACTCCGTGGATGAGGCCCTGGCGGGATTCTGCAACAGGATCATCGTCACCTTGCATACGGACGGTTCGATCTCCGTGGATGACAACGGCCGAGGCATCCCCGTCGACAAGGAACCCAAAACCAAGCTGTCCGGCGTGGAGGTCGTACTGACCAAACTGCATGCCGGCGCGAAGTTCGGCAACTCCTCGTACAACGCGGTGGGCGGCCTGCACGGCGTCGGCTCGTCCGTCGTCAACGCGTTGAGCTCCCGTCTCGACGTGGAAGTCGACCGTGACGGCAAAACCTACCATATGGCGTTCCATCAGGGGCATCCGGGCATCTACACCGATGCCGATCCCGAGCATCCCTCTCCCGATTCCCCGTTCAAACGCACCCGCAAGAACAGACCCACCGAACTCGACATCATCGGCAAGGTGCCGGCGAAGCGTACCGGTACGCGCATCCGCTACTGGGCCGATCCGGAGATCTTCAACAAGACCGCGGAATTCTCATACGAGCAGCTCGTCGACCGTGTGCGCAAGACCAGCTTCCTGGTTCCCGGACTGAAAATCACCGTGATCGACGAGAACATTCCCGAAACGCGGGAATCGGGCGACACGGCTTCCGAATCGGAAACGAACGGCGCGAACGATACGGTCGCGCAGCCGGTGGCCTCAGCCGACGAGGCTGCTGCGGCCGGAACCGCGGCGGCGTCGGATACCGCCGATGCGCAGCCGCAGCCCACCACGGGGGAGAAGGCGGACGGCGAACAGTCGGACGAGGACCTCACCCTCACCGGATCGGATGTCATCGAGGACGGTGCGTTCGGCGCCCAGCCCGACCATCCGCGCGTGGCCGAATTCCTTCACACCGGCGGTGTCAAGGACTTCGTGGACTACCTGTCCAAGGGCGAACCGGTCAGCGACATCTGGCGTATCCAGGGCGAAGGCACATACGAGGAGGAGACGCAGGCGGTCGGCGCGAACGGCGAACTGCATGCGGAGAAGATCACGCGCACCTGCGGCGTCGACATCGCGCTGCGCTGGGTGAACGGCTACGACACGGTGATGCGCAGCTTCGTCAACATCATCGAGACGCCGGGCGGCGGCATGCACGTCGACGGTCTGATGAACTCCGTCACCAGGCAGGTGCGCAAGGCCGTCGAGGCGAACGCGCGCAAACTCAAGGTGAATCTCAAGGATTCCAACATGAAGGTCGAGCGCGACGACATCATGGCCGGTTTGGTCGCCGTAGTCACCGTGCGTATCGCCGAACCGCAGTTCCAGGGGCAGACCAAGGACGTGCTCGGCACCGCGCAGGTCAAGCCGATCGTCACACGCATGACCGACAAGCAGTTCGGCGAGATGATCACCGGTTCCAGGCGCGGCTACAAGGAGCAGTCCGGGCGCGTGCTGGAGAAGATCGTCGGCGAAATGCACGCCCGCGTGCAATCCCGCAAGGCGAAGGAGGTCACGCGCCGCAAGAACGCGCTGGAATCCGCATCCATGCCGGCCAAACTGTCCGATTGCCAGCCGGGCAATGATGATGTGGCCGAACTGTTCATCGTGGAGGGCGATTCCGCACTTGGCACCGCCAAAGCCGCGCGAAACGCCGGATTCCAGGCGCTGCTGCCGATCCGAGGCAAGATACTCAACGTGCAGAAGGCGTCAATCACGCAGATGCTGTCGAACAAGGAATGCGCGGCCATTATCCAGGTGGTGGGCGCCGGTTCCGGCCAAAGCTTCGACATCGAGCAGTCGCGCTACCACAAGGTCATCATGATGACCGATGCCGATGTGGATGGCGCGCACATCCGCATCCTGCTGCTCACGCTGTTCTACCGGTACATGCGCCCGCTCATCGAGCATGGTTACGTGTATGCGGCCGTGCCGCCGCTGCATCGCATTGCGCTGACCGGTTCGCACAAGGGCGAGTTTATCTACACGTATTCCGACGACGAGCTCGCCGGCAAGCTCGCCGAGCTTGATCGCAAGCACATCGGGTACAACGACGACATCCAGCGTTACAAGGGTTTGGGTGAGATGGATGCCGATCAGCTGGCGGACACCACCATGGACCCGCGTACACGCATGCTGCGCCGTATCCGCATGGAGGACGCCGAGCAGGCCAGTCAAATCTTCAGCCTGCTGATGGGCGACGACGTGCCGCCGCGCAAGGCGTTCATCGTCGAGAACGCGGATGATTTCGACCGTTCCAAGATCGACACCTGATCGGCGTTTTTGCCGATTCAACCGTGCGGGGCCGTGCGCATGTGGTCCGTTCGTTTGGGCCGCGCGTGCACGGCCCCGCACGGTTGTAAGCAGTTGATCCGTGGCTAATCTGCAGCTGGCCTACAGCTGGTTTTGCGGCTGTCTTGCGACTGGCTCATCCGCGCGGGTCAATCCCGGCGTTCCCTCCACAGGTTGAGTTTGTACCGGGTGATGTCGGTGTTCGGATCGAACTCGTCATCCAGCCGTTCGCGGTACATCGCGATAAGCTCGTCGCGTCTTCCCAACGCTTCCAGCGCGGCCTCGCGCATCGTTTCCCACTCGTAGGGGACGATATCCTCCGGGAACATCACGGTGCACTGGTTCGGATTGTCGTGTTCCACCAGGTCGACGAAATCGATGAGATCGGACCACCGTTCGGCGGCGACGAGACGGGCCGCATAGGTGTCGGCGAGCGGTTCGACCGTGTGATGCTCGCAGAGGAACCTGTCCGCTGCCGTCGCATCGCCGCTGATGCGCATGAGATCGTGGCGCAGGAACTGGATGGCGTGATCGAACTGGTGCCGTGCGCTTTCGGCGAGCTCGCGTTCCGTCAGCAGCGTCGGGTCGAGCGAGGCGAGGTTGGCGAGGTCGTCGGCGCTCAGGCTCTTATGAGGCTCGTCGACCTCCTCGCCCATTTCATTCGCCTTATTCGCTTCATTTGCTTCGTTCGCTTCGTTCCCGGACGCGTGTTTGATGAGCTCATCCATCGACGCCGTCGCCGTGGTCAGCGCATCATAGGCGAACATGCGGGTGTCATCCCATTGCGCGAACGACAGGCCGCAGGACAGCAATTCCACCATTTGCATGGCATTCAGGCGGAATTCGTCGTTGCAGGCGACCCTCGTGATCGTGCGCAACGCCTGCTCGCCGGTCATCGGGTCGGCATTGCAGGCCACGGCATCCATGTAGACGCGCACGCTTTGGACCAGATCCTTGAGATAGTCGAAGCCCTCATTGTCGCGATCGGCCACATTGCCGACGAATCTTGCGGTCATCTCCAACGCCTTGGCGAGATTGGCCACGGCATCCGCCCAGCGCGTGCTGACCAAGGCGTTGCCGACCACTGCGTCCACTCCGGACAGCGCCTGCGAATCGAGGTGGAAGGTGGGCATGTCGCTGCGTGGCATTTCCACGCCGTTCTCGGTGCGTTCGGCAGTGGGCACGATGGCGGCGATGGAATCGAAATACCATTGCATGGGCATGCCGATGACGGTGTCCGCGTCGGTGAGTGGGGCGACGGGCGCGTCGTTACGGTTCTGCTCGTCCTGCTGCGAGGCTTCGCGGATCAGATGGTTCCACAGGATCGTCGGCCCATCGAACTCGCCTGATCGCAGCCAGCCGTTGTTGATGTAGTCGGTGAGCTCCTCGACCTCGCGTCGCGTATCGATCCGTTCATGTGGTGCGTCGACCATGATCATCCTTCCTCTCGCACAGGTAAGGCTACAACCTGCGTTGGTCCGACCTGCGCGATGGATGCGGATGAGTGTATTCGCGTGGTTTTCCTATCCTCCGCAAGGATGAGATTCGCTTTCGGCAAATCGTCCTTAAAAACGACAAAAAGGTTCGAAATGTCGAATATCATAGTTTATGTAGTCATGTGGTTCGCAGTGATCGCAAGACAGGAAAGAGGCCGGCGAGGCAGGGAAAATTCAAAGTTCTCTCATCTCCTTTAGCTGAATGCCCTACCGTAGCCGGTCTCTTTCCGCTTCTTTTTCCCTCAATTCCCCCCGGCCCTCACGATCCCGGGGAAAGTTGCATTTCAGGCGGACCGCGCATCGGTGCGCACGCTGCCACAGCGGCAGTGCCTCGCGCTTCCGTTCGTATTCACCTCCTTGTACCCGCCGGGCTTCCGATTCTTGGCCACCGGATTCCGCCGCCTGAGTCATATCATGGCCGCGAAATGGTCGGCCTCGCATATACTGGGGAATTGGTCAAGAGAGATGGATAAGAACATGATGTGGCAGAGCAAAGGCAACGCCAAACATCGCGGAAACGGCGATGGCGGCGACGGTAAAACGCGAGTTGGTGGCAGGGCCGAGTGGCAGGATGCGGTGCGCAAAGCCGGGGGAGCGGCGGCGCGTGTGGCGTGTGGCATCGTAGGGACCGTTCGCCGGTGGTGCGCCGGTGCGGGCAGTGCGATCGAACGGCGCTGGAAGACCGTCACGAACGCGTTGAATCCCCAAGCAGCTTCGGGCATGGACGCGAAGAGAGTGTTCCGCATTCGCAGAACGGTGGTGTTCTCGGGGTTGGCCGTCATCATCGTGGTGGTGGCGCTCATCGTGGCCGTGGTCGTGCATACGCATAGCAGCGCCGATACGGTTGCCGCGCAGACGAGCGCGGCTTCCACAGCGAAGAAGACAGCCGGAATCACGGCGAAACAGTCGACGTTCCCGAATCAGCAGAAGAAACAGGAATCCACGGACTCTGTGGACAATAAGGATCGTAATGGCTCCGCCTCCACGGAAACCAAGGAGAAAACCACAGACTCCTCATCGGCGAACAATGAGGAGCAGACGAAATTGAACGCGCTCGCAGCCACGATCAGCGATGAGGAATCCGCGAAGATCGCGGCGAAGGCGAATGAGACCGCGAACAAGAGCGGCAAGGGCGTCGCACAATACAAGTACTGCATCGCGGGCAAGGGAAACATGGGCAAATTGGACGGATTCGCCAACACCGTGTACCGCGTGCTCAACGATTCGCGCGGTTGGCCGCGAGCCGGCGCGACCTTCACCAAGGCCAACGAGGGTTGCGATTTCACCATAGTGCTGTCCGAGGCGAAGTATCTGCCATCGTTCGACGCGGGATGCAGCACGAAGTACAGCTGCCGCGTGGGAAACCACGTCATCATCAACCTCGACCGTTGGAATGACGGAATCGAGAATTGGAAGAAGGCGGGCGGTGATCTCGCACGCTATCGCACCATGGTGATCAACCATGAGGTCGGTCATGCTCTGGGGCATGTCGATAACGAAACCACTTGCGCGGGCGCCGGCAAGCCCGCGCCGCTCATGCAGGAGCAGTCCATGCACCTCGACGGGTGCACGGTGAACGAGTGGCCGCTCGATGACGAATTGTGGCGGGGCTGAACGATTGGGGCTTCCCTTCCCTTCGCTTCGCTCGCGGGGCCTTTACGCTCCTGAATGATTCCGGTGAGCCTTCCGGAGGATTGTTCCGCCGCTACTTCGCTTACATATGGCGGATTTCCGTGCCTGCGCGGAACCAAGTGGCTTATATATGGCACCGGATTCGCGATATCCCGTGTATCGTCCTTGGAATTCCAAAGGCGATACCCGGGATATCGCATATGAAGTGCCATATATAAGCCACCTGGCATGATTCATATGCCCGAATCTGCCATATATAAGGCGGATAGCGGCATTACAGTTCGGCCTTGCCGGTCAGGTACTTGTAGAATTCCGGATCCAGGGGCTTGTTCAGCTTGAGTGTCGAAAGTACGACGTTCGTCGGCTTGCCATCCTTGCCGGGCTTCTGTACGGCCCGGATATCGGATACCGAAGCGATGTGGCCGAGATAATAGTATTTCTTGTCCGCTTCCTCCTGCTTGCGCATCACAAGCAGCGGAACGAAATGCGTATCGGCCCATCGCTCGGTGGCGGCATCGTGCTGCAGCCAGACGAATTCCGGTGAGCTTGGGCGTCGTCCGTTCTTGCTGTACCAGTCCATCTCCTGGGTGTTGAGGAACCGGTCCTCATACTGGCTCACCTCGTATTTGACGAGAATGGGCATGGTTCCGGTCCGCTTGTGGCAGAAGTAGCCGCCCACATTCTGGCCGTTGATCTCCTCGGCCCAGCCGCAGAGGCGCTCGATTTCCGTCAGCGTGTACCGATGCCCGTACAGGAAGCCATGGTCGAATTCCAATTGCTGGTCGGTGGCGTCCGCGAACATGTCTCGGCAGTTCAACAGTCCGGTCCGCAACGTGTCTGCGAAGAAGATGCGGAAGGTGCTGTTGTGCTCCAACAGCTTGGTGAACTCCGTGTGGAGCGTGATGCGCCCGTCGGGGTTCCTGTCGATGAAGGGGACGTTGCCGAAGCGTTGCGCGCTGGTCTCTCCGAAATAGGAGAAGTCCAGCACCCGGAGCGCGGATTCCCATTGGGCATCGGAATCGTCCGCGTTGCCGAAACGACGGCGGATCTCGTTCCTGAGCTCGCGCTCATCCGCTCCCGTTCCGGGCACCCATGTATGCGGCTGTTCCGGTCGTTCGGCGCTGAAACGGCACAGCTGGTCCAGTATCACCAACTCATGCGGGCGGATGCCGGGCAGCAACAGTTCCGTGGCCATTTTCAGAATGCCGTCCTCGGTTTCCGAAGTCGCGGCGAGCGCATCGGCCGGCGAATCGTCGTTCTTGCCTTTGGTGCCCTTGGTAAGGCTCTTCTCGCATGCTCGCACGAATTCCAAGTACGACGAGGTGAGCAGGCTGCCGGCTTTGCTACGGCGCAGGGCGAGCATGCCCGGCAGTGAGGGGTCGTGGGCGTACACGTCCGTAAGCAGGGGGATGCGCCCTATCTGGAAGCGGACCTGCCGGTATTCCTCGGAAAGCCGTTTCATATTGGACCAGTCGGCGTTGTCGAGGGCTTCGAGGATGCGCCCCCTGGAGATCCGGTCGAAGCTGATGGAGCTGAAGCCGATGCTGCCACGGGTCATGTTCTTGTGGGGGTTGCCCTTCCTGCCGTACAACGCGACGGGGATCAGGAAGTTGTTGGCGTAATTGCCGATGAAGTCGATGACGATGACGCTGTCCTTGTGCGCGAATTTGCGCAGGCCGCGGCCCAGCTGCTGGGTGAACACGATGCTGGACTCGGTGTTGCGAAGCATGACGATCTGGTTGATCGCGGGAATGTCGACACCCTCGTTGAACAGATCGACGGTGAAGATATAGTCGAGTCTTCCCTCTTCGAGATCCTTGATCGCCTGCTGCCGTTCGTCGCGTGAATTCCGGCCGGTGATGGCGCGGGTCCGGTAGTTGCGTTCCTGTTGGTGGAAGAAGCGCGTATTGAACAGATCCGACAGCCGTTCGGCCTCATCCTGACGGCTGCAGAACACCAAGCCGGTCAGATCCTGATGGTAGGGCGTGTACTTCTGCAATTGCCCGATGATGTAGTCGACACGCTTGGCGTCGGTCAGCTGCCCGATCTCATAGGTCAGCTGGTTTCGCTTCCCGGCTTCCATATCGCCGTCCAACCGGATGCCTTCGGAGGCGCCTTCGGCATCGGGTGCGCCCAGATATTCGGTGATGCCGTAATAGTGGAACGGGCAGAGCATGTCCTCGTCGAGCGCCTGCTGGAGCCGGATCTCATAGGCCACGTTGTAGCCGAACATTTCGAAGATATTGACGCCGTCGGTGCGTTCCGGTGTCGCGGTCATGCCGAGCATGAACTCCGGAGTGAAATAATCGATGACCCTACGGTAGCTTTCGGCGGATACGTGATGCGCCTCATCGACGAGGATGTAATCGAAATGCTCCTTGGCGAACGAGGCGAGCGTCTCCGGATTGGACATCGTGTTGATCATCGCGAACACGTATTTGCGGTCACCCTGCTTGCTGGTTCCCGAAAGGATGCCCAGCTCGGAATCGTCGCAGCCGAGCACTTTGCGATAGGATTCCTTCGCTTTCTTGAGGATCTCCTCGCGGTGCGCGAGGTACAGCATGCGTTTCGGCTGGAACTGTTTGACGTCGAAGGCCGAAAGATACGTTTTACCGGTTCCGGTGGCGGAGATGACGATCGCGCGATGCTCACTTTTGGCTCGCAGTTCGCGTAGATTCGCCAACGCCTCGCGCTGCATGCGGTTCGGTTCGAGGGGCTGGCGGGCAACTGATTCCAGCAGTTTCCTACGTTCCGGCGGATACTTCTTGAAATCCTCCTCATACTGCTCGATCCAGTCTTCGGTAAGCGGAATCGATTCGCTGACCTGGGTCGACACCTCCTCGCGCAGCTGGTCGATGAGTGCGCCGTCGCCGGAGGAAGAGACCTTCAGATTCCATTCGCGCTGCGAGTTGAGCGCCGGGGGAGTCAGGTTCGAGCTGCCGATGTAAACGTTGAAATAGGGTTTGCCATCCCGCATATGCCGGGCGAAGATGTACCCCTTCGGATGGAAGGCCTTGTTCCGGGACTGCTGGTTGCGCCCCTCCCAGATCCGCACGTCGACATGCGCCTCGTTTTTGATGCGTAGCAGTTCCCAGAATGCCTTGGGTTCGTTCCACATGTTCTTCGTGGAGGTGATGAGCCTGCTGACGCCGCCGGCCTGACTGTGCTCCAGGAACGCGCCGAACAGTGTTCTCAAGGCTTCGGAGCTGATGAAGGCCACGGATATGTCGAACGAGTCGCTGTACTGCAGCTCATCGTTGAGTGCGGCTTCCAGGGTGTTGTTGTTCTGATTCGAGATGAGTCTGGGGGAGAAGGTGCCGGGGGCGCTGTCCTTGCTGCGGATCAGGCCGGAGGTGATGTCCTCAAGCATCGAATCGTCCGGGGCGATCTCATGATCGGAGTACTGGCCGGCGAGGGATTTGTGAAGCTGCATGACGGTCACTCCTTCGTGAAATCCATTGCGGAGATCAGTCCCACGGCCTCGCGGTCGGCGGGAGCCCAATCCAGTTCCGGCATGTTCTTCGGAGCCAGCCAGCGGATCTCCTCATGCTCCGTCAGGCGCGGGGAACCGGCGGTGAGATGGCATACGAACGTGGTGAGCGTGACGGTTCCGAAATCGTAGCCGTAGGAGGAGGTGCACACCTCGTCGGCGACATCGACCTCGCACAGGAGCTCCTCCTCGATCTCACGGTGCAAAGCCTCGCGTGCGGTCTCGTGCGGTTCGATCTTGCCGCCGGGGAACTCCCAGTAGCCGGCCAATGATTTGCCGTCGCCGCGCTTGGCACACAACACCTTCCCTTCGCTGACTATCGCCGCTCCGACGACGTTGATCACCCTTCCTGGTTTCCGGTTCTCGCCGCTCATGCGCGCCCTCCTTCACTTGCGGAAATCAGGACCAGGATACAACCTCCGAGACTGCCGGCGTGGCATGTGGGCGAGGTGTGTGAGCGGTGCGTCAGTTGAACATCTCGTTGAGGTTCCGTTCGGCGAGGGCGTGGCAGTCGGTGCTTTCATCCATATACAGGCTGATGGCCGTCTCCGGTTGCATCTCGAACACGGGCACGGATCCGCCGATCACCGAGCCGTACAGGCGATTCATCACGTTCGGCATGAACGGCATGTACACCACGCCGCGCAAGGCGATGAGCTTGCGGGAATCCGTTTCCGGATCGTCGAACGCGATCCGTCCGGGCATGATGAAGGCGTTGCCTTGGATGGGCGGTATCCCGGCGCTCCCTCTGACATCGCCGGTGGCATCGGCGGTAGCGTTTCCGCCGGTGACGGCATGGCCCGCCGCAAGTCCGAAATAGTAGAAGTACTGTTTCATCACGTCCTTGGCGCTCGGCGCGTGGGTGACTGTCGCCTTGCCATGCCGCGCCGAATACGACGGGATGTAATATTTCGCATCGAGCACATAGAACCGGCCATCGTCGGTACATGAAACGACATCGGGCAGCATATCCGATGCCCCCTCATTATCATAGCCGGCAGTGCAATGCTCCCCAAGGGAATGAGTGTTCGTATCGGCATCGTCCCCGGGCAGACGATCCGCAAGCGACCCCCGCCTGTCCCCGACCCAA
>ENA-OQIZ01001197-OQIZ01001197.1-human-gut-metagenome-genome-assembly--contig:-NODE-1197-length-10591-cov-2.692852_pt1 | contig 10591 bp, 7 predicted proteins | sample MGYA00242593_ERZ504758 | MGnify/ENA primary metagenome ERZ504758 (study PRJEB26092, sample SAMD00036364) | human gut metagenome | host: Homo sapiens | study: EMG produced TPA metagenomics assembly of...
ATGGCATGAGCAGAAAGCATGTACGTCTGATTCCGTATTATGCATGGGATAACCGTGATTATGGAGAAATGAGGATCTGGTTCCCTGTCGCATATACCGTATAACAAATTGAGTGTTACTGTTCACTGGTAACATTCCGCGAGGTGTTTTTTGTGAACAAAGTTCACAGAAAACCCGAGAGTTAAGTTTGCGCAGCAAACGCTACTTCTTGTGCTTGTCACAAGAAGGTTCGTCCTTCTGTGCATCGCGAAGCGTGTTACTGTGAACGGAGTGAACAGTAACAATTGAGTTATCACAACCTGGGATATGAATGTAAAAAATCCTGCCGTGCAGAATCCGATGGCGGTGGAATAGCAAATGTCACTCAATTTCTTATTATACTTTGAACGAACAGAATGGAGAGCTATAGAAATTATGGAATGTAAAGTAATTCCTTTCCATACCGTCGAGGAGAGAAGCAAAACAGATGCTGACAAAGCAGAAGCCCTTCTTTCCCAGGCAATGGAAGGTTTTCATAAAAAACTGGTAGTGCTGGATGATGATCCTACTGGTGTGCAGACGGTTCATGATGTGTCTGTTTATACGGACTGGGAGGAAGAATCCATCCGCAAGGGCTTTGAGGAAAAAGAATCCATGTTTTTTATCCTCACCAATTCCCGCAGCTTTTCCGTGGAAGAGACCACAAAAGCTCACCTGGAAATTGCTGCAAGAGTGGCGAAGGTGGCTGGGGAACTGGGACAGGATTTCATGATCATTTCCCGTGGAGATTCCACTTTAAGAGGTCATTATCCGCTGGAAACACAGCTTCTGGCGGAAGGACTGGCTGACGGGAATACAGCCGGACCAGAGAAAACGGCAGCAGACAATGGAGCTTCTGCAGGGAGCACAGCTGTTGACGGTGAGATCATGTGCCCGTTTTTTCCCGAAGGTGGCCGCTACACAATGGACAATATCCATTATGTAAAAGAGCAGGACAACCTGGTTCCAGCCGGTATGACGGAATTTGCCAGGGACAAAACCTTCGGCTACAAATCCTCGGATCTTACGGAATACGTCGAGGAAAAAACAGAAGGAAAGTACCATAAAGAGGACTGTATCACCATTTCCCTGGACGAGCTGAATGCTCTGGATGTGCAGGGAATCAAGGAGAAGCTGATGTCCGCACAGAATATGGCGAAAATTATCGTCAATGCAGTATCTTATGCAGATTTGAAAGTTTTCTGCGCAGCACTGGTGCTTGCAATGAAAGAAGGAAAGCATTACATGGCAAGAACAGCAGCAGCTTTCACCAAAGTAATGGGAAGGATTTCTGACCAGCCTCTTCTTGGAAGAGAGCAGTTGGAGGGTGACACGAAGAACGGAGGAATCGTTCTGATCGGTTCCCATGTAAAGAAGACCACAGATCAGCTGAACTGTCTGAAAGAACTGGACGGACAGGCTGATTTTATGGAATTTCAGGTAAATACCGTGTTCGAAGAAAACGGTCTGGAGAAAGAGGTAGAGAGAACGGTGAAGGCAGCAGAGGAGAAAATCCTGTCTGGAAGAACCGTTGTAATTTATACAAGCAGACAGCTTCTTGCGCCGGAGAATATGACTCCGGAAGAGAAACTGCAGATTTCTGTAAAGATTTCCAACGCAGTGACCAGTATTATCGGAAAGCTTTCTGTGAAGCCGAAATTCATCATTGCAAAAGGCGGAATCACTTCATCTGACGTAGGAACCAAAGCTCTTCGCGTAAAGAAAGCCCGTGTTATGGGACAGGTGAAGAAAGGGATCCCGGTATGGATGACCGGCGAAGAAAGCAAATTCCCTGGAATGCCATACATTATTTTCCCGGGAAATGTGGGTGAAGTAAGTACGTTGAAGGAAATTGTAGAGGAATTGATCTGAAAAATAGCATGATTGCAGGTCTTCGTTTACGCGAGTGGCAAATTTCAATTACGTAAGAGTTTTAATGACATAACAAGTAAATTTTTAGTCTGTTTTGAACAGCTTACGGAGACTCTGTATGTTAGGAAGATGTCTATTAGAAAGAGGTTCGCTTAAATAGGAGGTTTACATAATGAGAAAAGTAATTATATCCCTGGCACCTGTACAGGCAGGAACCAGTGTGGATGCAGTAAAGCTTGCAGAAGATGTAGAGAAAAGCGTAAAACTTGGTGCTGCTATGTGTCACCTTCACTGCCGTAAACCAGACGGAAGCCTTACACCTGACATTTCTTATATGTCTGAGTGTTTTGATGAGATTCTGAAACGGACAGATGTGGTAGTTCAGGCGTCTACAGGCGGTGTTTCGGATATGAATATCCAGGAACGCTGCAATCCGCTTGATTATCCCAAGGTAGAGAGCGCATCTCTCAATGGCGGAAGTACAAACCTTGGCGAAGCAGTCTATGTTAATTCTTTTGATGATATCCGCTACTGCGCAGACGCTGTTTATAAGAGAGGAATCCTTCCGGAAACAGAAGTTTTTGATATTGGAATGTTACATAACATGGCAGTGGTAAAATCTGAGCAGCCATTTGCGGATCCAATGCTGTTTAACCTGGTATTTGGTCACAAAGGCGGCATGCAGCCTACTCCGGAGATGCTGGCAGCTTTCCGTTCCTTTGTTCCATCTGATGCACTTTGGGGCGTTACCCACTTTGGACGTGATAACTGGACATTCCTGGCCGCTGCAATTGCTATGGGAGCAACGGTAGTACGAGTTGGTTTTGAAGACAGCCACTATCTGGCAGAAGGTGTAGATGCCGAGTACAACTGGCAGGTGGTTGAGAAACTGGTAAATCTGATCCGCGCTATGGGTCTGGAGCCAGCGACTCCGGATGAGGCAAGACAGATGTTGAATCTGAGAAAACGCTAAAATACGATTTAAAAATATAAAGTGTTGGATCGTAATTATTCAGTAGATGTTATTCTGCGAAGTGTGTGACCATGAAGGTACTGAACAGTTACGATATACCAAAGAAATATATGTCAGAAAGGATGGGTTAAAACAAATGTTGGCAATCAAGAAAATATATATGGATTATGAAACAGCCCCGGTTGGTGTTTCCCATATGCCCCAGTTTGCCTGGGAACTTGTAAGCGATAAGAAAAATGTAAAACAGAAATCCTACGAACTTCAGATTGCAAAAGACGCTGATTTTACAGATCTGATCTATAACAGCGGAAAAACAGAGTCTGAGGAATCTGCACATGTTTATGCAGAAGGTGCTTCTCTGGAGAGCGGCAAGCGCTATTTTGTCCGTGCAAAAGCTAGTGATGGTCAGGAAGAAACGGACTGGAGCGAAACCGCATCCTTTGTAACTGCCCTTGCAGGAAAAAATGGTGAGTGGGAGGAAGGCGCACCAGCATGGAAAGCTCCTTTTGTATCCGCCGAAACTGACGATTCCTATAAGAACGTTTCCAAAGGAACCTATGTAAGAGGAACCTTTGAAATCAAAAAAGATATAAAAGAAGCCTATGCCTTTACCACAGCCCTTGGCCTGTATCAGTTTTACCTGAACGGCAAAAAAGTTGGTGAGGACGAGATGACACCGGGCTGGACATCCTATAGAAGACATCTCCTCTATCAGACCTATGATGTAACGGAATATCTGCAGAAGGGCATTAACGGTGCCGGAGCAATGCTGGCTCCAGGCTGGTACAAAGGCGTTATGGGCCTGACAAAAGCCCGCAACAACTATGGCGACCAGACTGCTTTCACCATGGAACTTCTGATTCGCTACACCGATGGAACAACAGAATCTGTTTATACGGATCCATCCTGGAAAGGCTGCGATTCACCGGTGGTATTTGCAGAAATCTATGATGGTGAGACTTATGATGCAGCCCTTGAGATTCCGGACTGGTCAAAGGCAGAAACCACAAAAGGCGACTGGAAGCCGGTTCAGCTTGTATTCTTTGATACACAGGTTATGCGCGCGCAGTACGCTGCAAAGGTTCGTGTAATGGATCGTATTCCAGCGAAACGTATTTTCAAAACACCGGCAGGAGATACGGTTATTGATTTTGCCCAGAATATGGCAGGACGAATTGAAGTAACTGCAGCCGGAAAACCAGGCGATGTGATCGAACTTCACTGCTTCGAAGTTCTGGACAAAGATGGAAATGTATATCTGGACAATCTTCGTGCAGCCAAGGCAACGATGAAATATACTTTTGCAAGAGAAGAGACAGTTACCTGGCATCCGACCTTTACTTACATGGGATTTCAGTATGCGTTGATTGTTTCCTATCCAGGTGAGCCGAAAGCTGAGAATTTCACAGCCTGCACCCTTCACTCCAACATGGCTTCAAACGGAAGTCTGGAGTGTTCGAATCCGCTGCTGAACCAGCTGCATCACAATTTCCTGTGGGGACTGAAGAGTAATTTCCTTGATGTACCTACAGACTGCCCGCAGCGTGATGAGCGTCTGGGATGGACTGGAGATGCGCAGATCTTCTGCCGTACCGCCACTTATCTGATGAATACATATACGTTCTATAAGAAATGGCTCCATGATCTGGAGGTTGATCAGACACCAGAGGGCGGTGTACCACATGTTGTTCCGAATATTGAGGAAGGCCGTACAGATGGAAACTGGCTTCTCCGCCAGGGACCTCACTCTGCAGCAGCCTGGGCTGATGCGGCCATCATCAATCCATGGACCATGTATCTGATGTATGGGGATAAAGATATTCTGAAAAAACAGTACAACAGCATGAAGGGATGGATTGACTTCATGCGTGCCCATGCTGTTGATTATATCTGGAACTATAAGCTGCAGTTTGGCGATTGGGTAGCTCTTGATGCAGAAGAAGGCAGCTACTTTGGAGCCACACCAAACGATCTGACCTGTACTGCCTATTATGCATACTCTACCGGACTTTTTGTCCAGATGGCGAAAGCCCTTGGAAAAGAGGATGTGGCAGCAGAGTATGGGGAGCTTTATCATAAGATCGTAAAGAAATTCCAGGAGACCTTCTTCGACGCAGAAGGAAATATGACAGCACAGACACAGACCGCACATATTGTGGCACTGTATTTCCAGCTGACTCCTGAGAAATATATCACAAAAACGGTAGAAGGTCTGAAACGCCTTCTGGACAAAGAAAACGGTCATCTGGTTACCGGATTTGTGGGAACTCCGTATTTCTGCCATGCACTAAGTCAGAACCACGCTCTGAAGGAAGCCTATGACCTGCTTCTGAAGGAAGACTTCCCATCCTGGCTGTATCAGGTGAAAAAAGGTGCCACTACGATCTGGGAGCACTGGGATGGCATGAAGGATGACGGAAGCATGTGGAGTGCAGATATGAACTCCTTTAACCATTATGCATATGGTGCCATCGGCGAATGGATGTACCGTGCAATGGCCGGAATTGAGGCAGATCCGGAATATCCGGGCTTTAAACATGCGATACTCTATCCGCGCATTGGTGGAAATCTGAAGTACACTGCAGGAAAATATCATAGCATTTATGGTGATGTTGGTGTAAAATGGGAAGTCCAGGGAAAACAGATTACTTTAACTGTTCAGATTCCGGTAAATACAACAGCAGAGATCCGTCTGGATAAGGCGAAAGCTGTTCTGGAAAGCGATGGACTGACATTTACCAGGGAAGCAGACTATATGGCTGCCGAAGCGGGAAGCGGTACATACCGTATCGCATTTGAACAGTAATCATAACGCAAAATGCGAAAGGGTGATGAGAATATGGAAAAGAAAAAGGAACCTTCAGGAATACAGAAAGCGTGGAGACAGCTGAGTATTCAGAATCAGATTTTTTTATCCATGTTTCTTATCACCCTTTTGGGTGTGGGCGTTTTGATGAATATTGTATACAAAACCTCTATTGATGCGATTGAACAGAATTACAGGGCATCTTATCAGTCTACACTGAAGAATTCCAGCCGCGTTATGGATATGAATCTGAAGAACATTGTAGACGTAGGGCGAAGCTTTCTGAATGATGAAGCTCTTCAGCAGATTTTGGAAAAAGGCAATGAATACGGAGGCAGCAAGTTTACATCCACAGACCGTGTGAAGCTTCGTGTGATTGCAAATGAAATGGCAAGTCAGCAGGTGTGGGTGAATTATATAGTATTTACGGATCTTTATGGTCATGTGTATCAGCTGAACAATGTGAACCAGGGTACTTATGATTTCTATAATTATTATAGTGATAAGGATATTCTGGAAGAAAGCTGGGTGAAACAGGCAAAGGCTGCGCAGGGAAAGGAAATTTTTTTCTGTGACAGTATTTTAAAAGCAGGAACAAAGAAAGGATTTTCTTATGCGAAATATATGATCAATCCCTCTGATGGACAGGGAATGGGCTATATGGTGGTGGGACTGAGCCAGAAGCTGTTGGGAAAATCCTTTGTTATGGGCAATGAAAGCTTTGATTCCAGTAACTTTATGGTTGTAGATGAGGATGATCAGCTGGTTTATTTTGTGGGAAATGAGGAAGGGGAGAATGCAATTATGCAATCCTATTCTAATCCGGGAGAGAACCATCTGTATCTGTTTTCTTCTGTCACCAATTCTACTACAGGCTGGCATATTGTAAACGTAGTGGAGAAAAATGAGATCAGTGAAGAGAGCAAAAATATCCGGCTGACCTCGTTTCTGGTAGCCGGCTGTGTTCTTGTAGTGGGCTTTCTCATGGCACGAATCATTTCCAGAACCATCAGCCATCCTCTGAAGCAGCTGGAAAATACCATTGCACAGGTTGGGGAAGGAGAGCGTCACATTACAGAAGAGTTTGACTACAGTGAAGTTGGCCGGATCGGACGGAAATTCAAGGAAATGGTCAATACGAACCTGGAGCTTTCCGAGCATCTTATGGCGGTGAAGCTGAATGAACGGGAAGCAGAGCTGCTTTTGCTTCAGTCCCAGATCAATCCCCATTTTCTTTATAATACACTGGATTCCCTGTACTTTGTTGCAATCATGCATGGGGATGACCAGATGGCAGAAATGGTAGAAGCACTTTCTGATAACTTTAAGCTGGCGCTGAATAATGGAAGCAAATATATTAAAGTTGCGGATTCTGTGAAATGGATGCAGGGCTATATGAAGCTTCAGAATATGCGCTACAATAATCGTTTTGAACTGTTCGTGGATATCAGAAGGGAAATTCTTCAGCGTGAAACGATTACCTTTATTTTTCAGCCATTTATTGAAAATGCCATGTATCACGGTCTGGAGCCGAAGATTGGAAAAGGAAAGATTTCCCTTCGCGGCTGGCAGGAGCAGAATAATATGATTTTCACTATTGAAGATGATGGTGTGGGAATTGACGATATGTCCAGACTGGAGAACGGTTATGGAGTGCGCAATGTAATAGAGCGTATAAAGTTGAATTACGGGGAAAAATACGGCGTAACATTTGAAAGCAGTCCAGGCAATGGAACGAAGGTAACGATTGTGGTTCCGGTAAGATAAGGGATAGGGAAATGCAGATACAAGGAGGATTTTCATGTATCGCTTAGTGGTAATTGATGATGAATATATAGTTGTGCAGGGAATTAAGGCTTTAATTTCCCGCCTGAAGCTGGATTATGAGGTAGTAGGGGCTGCTTATGACGGAATCCAGGGACTGGAAGTGATCCGAAGTGAGAAACCGGATGTAGTAATTACGGATATCCGAATTCCGGGGCTGGATGGTCTGTCTGTGATCGAGGCGGCGAAGGAAGAATGTCCGGATACATATTTTATTGTGATCAGTGGCTATTCTGAATTTGTGTATGCGCAGAGGGCGCTTACTCTTGGCGTAAAAGATTATATTGATAAGCCGGTTACAGCAGATAAACTGAAAAATGCCCTTACCAGAATTGAAGATGAATGGGCGAAGACTCGTCATGAGGATAATCGTAAGGCACAGGCTAATCGCGAGAAATTTCAGGAATTGGAAAGAACTTTTGAGAGAAGTGTAAAATGTATTACAGACTGTGATGCTGCAGCATTTCGGGAAGAATGCCTGCAGGCAATCAGATGCCTGCAGGAACTTTACCCGGAGTTGCAGGATTTTCGCAGGGAATTTTACAAGCATCTCTGTGTGCTCAGCGATGTACTGATCGAAAGTCAGAAGCAGGTGGAACGAGGGTCCCTTGTCTCTTTTCAGGAGATGGCAAAATGTCAGAGCATAGAAGCAGTACAGGCCTATGGGGAAAGTGTTCTGTCTGATATCAGCAAGCATCTGACCGCAGACCAGACCGGAAGCAAACACAGAGTTATCCTGGAGCTTCTTACTTATCTGGATGAGCATTATGATCAGGATATCGGACTTAGTGAGCTTGCAGACAGAGCCGGAATGAGCACGGCTTACTTAAGTGTTCTTTTTAAAACAGAGGTTGGCACATCTTATGTGAAATATCTGACGGACCTTCGCATAAAAAAGGCGAAGAAGCTGTTGCAGAATGGATATAAGGTTAATGAAGTCAGTGAAATGGTGGGATATAATAATTACAGATATTTCTGTGATATTTTTAAAAAACACGAGGGCATGACTCCCAATGAGTATAAGGGAAACGTGTGGAAAGCAGAATGATAAAAACAGGATTTGCAAAAATGCACATATTCAAATTGCTGAATATGTGCGTTTTATATATTTAGCACAATTGAACGCCTGGACAAGTGGAACTTTTTATAAAAAACAGTCTAAAAAAACTGTACATTACCAAAAAAATTAGGCACTGGTAAAAAAACAGAACAATGGTATTATATAACCATAAGATATTTCCCGGGGATACAAAGAAACAAATTAAACGTGACCGAAAAGTAAATGGCTATCAAGAGTAAATTATAACAAAGTTCAATAATTTTGAAAATTCTGGAGGAATTTATAATGAAAAAGAGAGCATTAGCTATTTTAATGGCAGCATTAACAGCAAGTACCATGTTTGCAGTTCCTACATTTGCAGCAGATTACTCAGGAGAGGATCCGCAGCTTGAGAAAAACATCAAAATCCTTACCATCTGGGCAGAAGATAATGACAATGGTATGCTGTTAAACAAAATCTGCGAAGACTATCAGAAAAATGTAAACCCGAATTTCACATGGGAATATGAGATGGTTGCTTCTGACAACCTTCAGCAGAAAATTGCTACACTTGCAGCATCCAATGATCTTCCGGATCTGTTCGCTTACGAAGCAGGTGCTCCGCTCAGCGTTCTCATCGATTCCGGAAAGGTTAAAAATATTACAGAAGCTGTTGACGAGATCGGAACAGCAGATTATTTAAACAGCGGTGCTGTTGAGCTTCTGAAAGGATTATCCGGAACAGATGATCTTTATGATCTTCCTCTTGGACTGAACGTAGAAGGCTTCTGGTACAACAAAGCCCTGTTCGAGCAGGCAGGATGCGAAGTTCCTACTACATGGGATGAGTTTGAAGAGGTTCTTCAGAAACTTTCCGATGCAGGTATCCAGCCTCTTACAACCGGCGGATCTGACAAATGGGGTGCAACCCGTCTGATCAATGCATACGCAGTAAGAACCGCAGGAAACGACATTATGACAAAAGCAGCTGACGGCGAAGTTCCTTATACAGATGAGAAACTTGTTGCAGCAGCTGATAAGATTGCAGAGTGGGCAGAGAAAGGATACTTCGGAGAAGGTATCACAACAGTTGATATGAACACAGCTGGTTCCATGCTGATGAGTGGAAAAGCAGCCATCTTCTACAATGGTTCCTGGTTTACACAGAACCTGACTGATGATTCCCAGAACCCGGCAGGCGAGGACGGAATCGGATTCTTCAACATTCCGGTTGCAGATGAGTCCATCAGCTCCGCTACTTCTTACTCTATGAACTGTGGTAACATTCTTGCACTTGACAATGACAAATATGATGAGGCTACTGGCTGGTTCCTGAAATACTTCATGGAGAACATCGGAAACGTAGCTATGGAAGATCAGGGAACTGTTAAAGGTTACACATATGATGTTGCAGCAGATGATATGGATAACTACACCAAGCTTGTTCTTGACGAGATTGACAAATCCACAGAAGGATTTGCATGGTGGGAAGCAAAAATGCCTAGCGAAATCTCCAAGACAGCTCAGGAAAATGTACAGCCTCTGTTAAACGGCGAAATGACTGGCGAAGAATATATGCAGTCCATTCAGGATGTATATGACATGCAGTAAGTAACAGCTTTGGCAATATAAGCTTTGAACTTCAAATGGGAGTGTTTGCCAGCAGACACTCCCGTTTTTGTTGAAAAAATTCGAAATTTTAATGGTTTTTGACACAGAAAGGAAGGAATTTTATGAACAAGGTATTAGGTAATAAGAAAGCGATATCCCTTTTCGTAGTTCCGGCACTGATTATTTACACCATTATTGTAATGGTACCGGTTATCTGGTCGTTGTATTATTCATTCTTCAGCGGCAGCCCGGGACTTCAGTGGGAATTTGCCGGATTTGACAATTATGCAAGACTTTTCAGAGACAAGAACTTCTTAAATGCATTGACAGTAAACTGTAAATATGTATTGGTAGTAACCGTTGGCCAGGTTGGAATGGGACTTTTACTTTCCCTGATGTTTAAATTCTGGCTGAGAAGATGCAAAACCATCGTAAGAACACTGGTTTT
>ENA-OQIZ01001200-OQIZ01001200.1-human-gut-metagenome-genome-assembly--contig:-NODE-1200-length-10578-cov-2.284949_pt1 | contig 10578 bp, 7 predicted proteins | sample MGYA00242593_ERZ504758 | MGnify/ENA primary metagenome ERZ504758 (study PRJEB26092, sample SAMD00036364) | human gut metagenome | host: Homo sapiens | study: EMG produced TPA metagenomics assembly of...
AGATGCCAGACCGGGAATGTGTCTTGCGTATGATTTATATGATTCCAGGGGACGTACCATGGTGGGAAGTGGCTGTGAACTGACGGCTTACTATATCAATAAACTAAACGAATACGGATTTAGCGGTATTTATATCGAGGATGAACAGTCGAAAGATATTTACATCGAAGCAACAATACCGGAAAAACTGCGCCAGGAAGGGTTTAAATGTGTGCAGGAGAATGATATTGACCGTTGTGCCGAGATTGCACAACAGATTGTGGAGAATCTTTTGTCCAGAAAAAATGTGTGTCTGGATATGACAGATCTGCGCTCATACGATGATTATACATGTGCACATTCTGTGAATGTTGCGGTGCTCTGCGGCGTGAGCGGTATGGGGATGGGAATGAGTGAACGCGATCTGAATTATCTGGTTACAGCGGCTCTTTTGCATGATCTTGGAAAACTTGCCATTCCAAAGGAAATACTAAACAAACCGGGCAGGCTGACACCGGATGAATACCAGCTGATGAAGACCCATTCGACCCGTTCGTACCAGCTGCTTTCGAAGCGCTGGAATATTTCGGCGCATATCAAGCAGACGGTACTTCTTCATCATGAAAATGTAGATGGAAGCGGATACCCACAGGGGCTGATGGGAGATGAACAGTCACTCTCCGTAAGAATTGTACATGTGGCGGATGTGTATGATGCGCTGACATCAAGACGTCCGTATAAGAAACCATATTCTCCTTATGAGGCAGTAGAATATCTCATGGGAGCCTGTGGCATCATGTTTGACAAAAACGTTGTGGAAGTGTTTATGGAACGTGTCCCACTGTTTCCGAGAGGGACGGAGGTAAACCTGTCGGACGGACGTAAGGGACTGATCTATGAAAACAAGGGACCGCATAATTTGCGTCCGGTTCTGAATATGCCGGATGGAACCAAACTGGATCTGATGGAAAATAAAAACTTAAATGTTACGATTCTTCCACCGGAATATCTTGATACGGTTTCTCCAGATTCGGAAGAGCCGGGAAGAAAGAAGATGGTTCAGGAAACTGCCAGAAAAAAAATCATGATCGTAGATGATATGAAGACTAATCTGGATGCCATGCGTGGAATTCTTGAGGATGAGTATACCGTCATTCTCTGTAAATGCGGAAAACAGGCATTGCATTATCTGGAACACAATGAGTTTCCGGATCTGATCATTATGGATGTTGATATGCCGGAAATGAACGGAATCGAGACTACCATGAGAGCAAACAAGCTCACAGGGGGCAGGATACCGGTTCTGTTTGTCACGGCCATGTGTGATGCGCATACGGAATGACCTGTCGGAGACTGCATGCGGCAGGATATATTGTGCGGCCATATAAAGCCATTTATATCAAATCCGAAGTAGAGCGGATATTTAGTGGTTGGAGGTAAAACGGATATGGGACTGGTTTTCCATCTGATCTGTCTTTTTTTTACACTGTTTGTATTACAAAGTTATGTCAGCAGCGGGTTTCACGCAAGGGAACACCGGCTGCTGCCGTTGGTTTTAGGGCTGATTGCACTGAACAGTTTTTATCGCATTACCTATTATGTTACGGGAGAGGCACAGACACTTCGTATACTGACAGATTTACTGGCCATTCACATGCTGTATCTTATGATTCATTATGTGGGTGATTTTATGAAATTCCAGCTGAAACTCAGGACGGAAGTGATTTTGTTCTGCAGTCTGGTGCTGTTTAATTCCATGTTGATTATACGTGCTGCGCAGCGCGAGACGTATCAGGATGCGTTTCGGATTGCGCTGCTTTGTTATACGGGAATTCTTCTGGGGCTGGCTACTTATGTGAGAGTGAAAAGCGAGGTTTCTGTCTGGGAGGGACATGTAAATGATATGTTGTATCTTGGCATGGCACTTCCGGGAGTTGCAATGTTGTTTCGCGCAGTTACGCCGAAAGCGGAAGAATTTCTGGTGCCGGGAGCTTTTGAAATTTCCTGTCTGATTGTCTTTTATCTGATGATGACGGGAAGATTATCCAATGTGACGAACATTATCCGGGAAAACTTTTATAATATCAGTGATATCCCTACGTTTTTGTTTGACAACAGAATGCGTTACCGGGATGCCAATGCCAGTGCCAGACGATGGTTTCCGGAAATTGTGGGGGAACTGACGGACGATCCGCAGGAGTACCCTTTTTATACCAAAATGATGCGTTGGAGTAAAGACCCGGATCAGGATTATGTGGTTCAGTGGAAAGAAAGTTATTGCAGGTGTCAGCTGCATCCGGTCTGCAGTGAAAATGTGGTGAGAGGATATATTCTTACTCTGCTCGACATCACACAGCAAAAGAAGGAAACGGTTCTGATGGAGGATCTGAAAAAGAAAGCAGAAGAACAGTCATTTTTAAAAAGCCGTTTTCTGGCATCGGTCAGTCATGATCTGCGCAGTCCGCTGAATGCGATTATTGGAGGTTCGGACATTTTAAAAAGGCAGAATCTTCCGGATGAGAGCAAAAACATTCTTGAATATATCCGTATCGCGGGAAATAATCTGCTTGAACAGGTGGATACCATCCTTGCATATTCGAAGCTGGAAGCAGGAATGTTGACGCTCAAAGACAAAACATACAATTTTTATGAGATGATCGAGGAACAGGCCCGTCTTTGTCTGCTGAATATCCGGGAAAAAGATATCGTATTTACCGTGAGGTTTCTGGACCGGTTTCCGCAGCAGGTAAGCGGAGACAGTATACGTGTGGCACAGATTTTTCAGAACATTTTATCGAATGCCTGCAAGTTTACGGAACAGGGAACGATCACGCTGTCACTCCACTGTAAGATGGAAGAAGGACAGGTATGGTTTGACGGCTGTGTGGAAGATACCGGCGTGGGAATGACAAAGGAAAAACTTGCACAGGTATTTACGGAATATGTTTCGTTCTCCGAGGATATGGGGGTAGAGGGCTTTGGCCTGGGTCTGTCAATTGTCAGACAGCTCGTAGAAATGATGCATGGCTGGGTAAGAGCAGAGAGTGATCCGGGAAAAGGGACACGCGTATCTTTTGGGTTTTATCAGAAACAGGTTATGGCTGAGATATCAGAGCCGAGAAACATCGGACGGGAAATATTAAAAGAACAGAGTGATCCGCAGGTTGAAGAAATACAGCCGAACTGGATTTATCCGCGGGCACGTGTCCTTCTGGTGGATGATATGGAAGCAAACAGGGTGATTTTTCAGGAACTTGCGGCTCCATGGAAGTTTATACTGGATCTGGCGGTGTCAGGAGAAGAAGCTGTACAGATGGTAAAAGAACGGGAATACCAGATGATCATTCTGGATCAGATGATGCCGGGAATGTCCGGATTTGAGACGGCGGATCAGATACAAAGATACAGTCATGCACCGCTTGTTCTTATGACAGCGGATATTTCTGACGAAGTGAGAAGCCGTTCCATCCGGCATGGATTTACCGATTTTATGCCGAAACCGATCCGGCTGCAGCGGATGAGGCAGGTTTTAGAAACCGGAATTCCGGTCAGATACAGGGAACTTCCGAATCCGGTCGATGCGTCAAAGAAGGCGAAAGCCACAGGGCAGAGGAACGCTGCGGATATCCGTACGCTGGAATCTTATTGGAAAGAGGTGGAGGGTTTACTTCCGAAACTTCCGGAATATGTCCAGCGGGATCTGCATATGTTTCAGACAAAAGTTCATGGAATCAAAGGGATCAGCCGCCAGATTGGAAAAGAGGAGATTGCCCAGCAGGCAGAAATTATGGAGATGGCGGCAAAGACCGAAAACCGTGCCTTTATAAACCGGAATCTGCATATCTTCTTAGAGCAGCTGCGGGGGACGGTGAAAGAAATAAAACAGGAGACCAAAGATTTACCGGAGAGTGGTCACATACTTCGGCAGGGAAAACTCCCCATGATGGATGAAGAGCAGCGACGACTGTGCTGGAAAGGGTTAAAGTATGGATTTGATACCTATGATATTGCACAGATTGAGGAGAATATAAAGATACTTTCCGAACATGAATTACCGCCGGAAGAAAAAGAAAGGCTTCCCGTGGTAAGGGAAGCCTATGAAAATCTGGATTATGAAATTGGAAGCAAAGCCTGTATGTTTTAGACACGGCGGCGCAATAACGCATAGAATTTTTCAATATGGAAAGGTTTTCCCTGAACCGCCTGGACTTTCAGGCGGTTTTCTTCATTGAAACCTACCAGAATGTTGTGATTGGCCTCTGCCAGGTAATCCATAATACCGTCAATATCGGATTTGGTATTTTTCGGACAGTTTACATACATATGTTTGTTTGCGGTAATATGCATGGTATAAGAGATGCTGAAATGATACCAGAGCATTTTGTGGAGCGTCGAATGTTTATAGATCCACAGAATCTCCTGAATAGGCACAATGGCATTTCCATATGGTGATGTCATGATAAAATAATGTTCGGTGATAAACATATCCTCCGTTGCCAGCTGTGGAAGTGTTGCAAGTTCTTCCTCGGCCTCGGCGAGAATCTGACCCGGATGTCCGAAGACGATCAGGTTCTGGCACGGTGGGGAAAGCACCGGGAACCGGATATAGACCATACAGATCAGAAGATACAGGACGGTATAAATCATGGAACCGAAATACGCGAAGAATAAAATGCGCGTCGTGGTTAAATGATAGTCAGGCTCACTGAAATAATACGAAGACAGCTGATTGCGGATACCGGTTTCGGTCCAGTTCAGGTCAGAGGAAAGCTGGGACAAAAGTGCCAGATAAGATTCTTTTCCTTTGACGATCCGGCCGGTGACGGTCAGACGGTCGATCGTAGGGAGTCCTTCCTCACATGTATGCGGGGTAAGGAGAATGATGCTGCAATTATTTTTCTGTGTGGTGTAATAATAATATCCGCGGGTCTGGCCATAGGTTTCACAGGTATATCCGCTGAATTTCAGATCTGTGAAGGTCATGCGTACATAACGGTGATGGTTCTTGTAGGCGTCCGCAATTTTGGGATTGTCGGAAAGCTGTGCAGGGCGCAGCATGGCACCCAGTGGAAATACGATCCAGAGAACTGCAAGTAAAACCAGATATATCATTGGAGAAAAAAGTCTTCTGCGATAGAAGGCCTGAATATTTTTGGAAATATAATGTTCGTAGCTGTCAGGCATGGAAAATCCTTTCTGTAGTTCAACTTATGCATTCAGTATAAAGGTTTCGGGAAGAATAATCAACCTTGCTTTTGCCATAAAAACTTGCTAAACTATGATACAAAGCAGGAGGAAAAGAATGGACGCGTATACGGGTTTTGCGCAGGTTTATGACCTGTTTATGGATAATGTGCCCTATGATGAATGGTGTGCATATATTTGTGAGACATTAAAAAAGCATGGAATTGCAGACGGACCGGTGCTGGATCTGGGATGCGGAACCGGAGAACTGACCCGGAGACTGGCTGCCTGTGGGTATGATATGACCGGTGTGGATGTTTCTGTGGATATGCTGCAGAAAGCCATGGAAAAGCAGACAGATCCACCGATTCTTTATCTGCTGCAGGAGATGCAGACACTCGAACTGGATGGATGTGTGCGGGCAGTCTGCTGTACCTGTGACTGTGTCACTTATGTACTTGAGCCACAGGAACTTTCCGATGCATTCCGGCGGGTTGCCGCCTGTCTGGAAAGCGGTGGAGTATTTATCTTTGATATGAATACCGCCTATAAATACGAACAGCTTCTCGGAGATCACACATTTGCGGAGAGCAGGCAGGAAGGAAGTTTTATCTGGGAAAATTATTATGACGAAGAGACCAGAATCAATGAATATGACCTGACACTGTTTATCCCGGAAGCGGGAGAGCTGTACCGCCGATATGCGGAAACACACTATCAGAGAAATTATAAGGTGGAACAGATAGTGGATTTTCTGCAGCAGGCGGGACTGGTCTGTGAAGGAATGTATGATGATTACACCGACGCCGGGGTCAAAGCCGACAGTGAGCGTATCACATTTGTTACAAGAAAAGAATAAAGGAGAAATGATACATGGCAGATTATATTGTTAGAGCAACCGCAGCAGGTGCCGCAATCCGGGCATTTGCAATTACATCGAGGGATCTGGTGGAGACCGCCAGACAGGATCACAATACGTCCCCGATCATGACGGCAGCCCTGGGACGTCTGTTGTCCGGCGGTGCAATGATGGGAACAATGTTAAAAGGGGAAAAGGATCTTCTGACCCTGCAGATTCAGTGCAGCGGTCCGGCCAGAGGACTTACCGTTACTGCGGATTCCAATGGACATGTCAAGTGATTTGTCAATAATCCGATTGTGGAACTTCCGCCAAACAAAGACGGACATTTAAATGTAGGGGGCGCGCTGGATCTCGGTATTTTGAGCGTCATCAAAGATATGGGACTAAAAGAGCCATATGTGGGACAGTGTCAGCTGCAGACAGGAGAGATTGCAGAAGATTTAACCTATTATTTTGCAACTTCCGAGCAGATTCCGTCTGCGGTAGGATTGGGTGTGCTGATGAACAAAAACAACACGGTGCGTCAGGCCGGCGGATTTATTATTCAGCTTATGCCGTTTACGAGTGACGAGATCATTGAAAAACTGGAAAAGCGTATTGCAGAGATCGATTCTGTGACTATGATGCTGGAGCGAGGACTGACACCGGAAGGAATTCTCGAAGAAATTCTCGGAGATTTCGGCTTGGAAATCACCGACAAAATTCCGGCAGCATTTGTCTGTGACTGTTCCAAGGAGCGGGTATCCAGCGCACTTTCGACGCTCAGCAAAAAAGATCTCGATGACATCATCAATGATGGGGAGAGCATCGAGGTAAAGTGCCAGTTTTGTAATAAGGCATATGAATTTTCCGTAGAGGAATTAAAGGAGTTGAGAAAGTGAGACAGGGATTTGTAAAAGCAGCTGCAGTCACACCGAAAATTAAAGTGGCAGATACAAAATACAATGCAGAACTGATTCTGGATATGATGAAAGAAAGTACCCGGCAGGGAGCAAAGATTGTAGTTTTTCCGGAACTTTGTCTGACCGGCTATACCTGTCAGGATCTGTTTTTGCAGGAACGTCTGCTGCAGGGCGCAAAGGATGCGCTGATGAAATTAGTAAAAGAGAGTGCTTCACTGGACGCCATTTTTTTCGTGGGACTTCCCTTTGAAATCCTTGGAAAATTATACAATGTGGCGGCAGTGTTTTCCCATGGAGAAGTGCTTGGACTTGTACCGAAGAGTTATCTGCCGAATTACAATGAATTTTATGAGGCGAGACATTTCGTATCCGGAGCAGAGCTTGCGACAGAGGTGGTTCTGCCGGACGGAAGCTGTGTTCCTGCGGACCGGGATCTGCTTTTTGTCTGTGAGCAGATGCCGAAACTCAGAATCGGTGTGGAACTGTGTGAGGATCTGTGGACACCGAATCCGCCGAGTATCTCCCATGCACTGGCGGGGGCGTCTGTTCTGGTGAATTTGTCGGCCTCGAATGAACTGACCGGCAAAGACAGTTACCGCAGGGAACTGGTAAGTGGCCAGTCTGCACGTCTTCTTGCGGCATATATTTATGCGTTAGCGGGAGAGGGAGAGTCTACACAGGATCTGGTGTTCTCCGGGCACAACATCATTGCGGAAAACGGACCGATTCTTGCGGAATCCAAGCGTTTTGGACATGGCATCCTGTATTCGGAGATTGATGTGGAACGTCTCTGTGCACAGCGCCGCAGAATGACAACTTTTGTCACTGAGGATCAGACACATACCGAGATTCTGTTCTCTTTAAAAATAGAAGAAACAAAACTGACGCGGTTGATTGATCCGGCACCGTTTGTGCCAACAGACAGACAGAACAGGGAAAAGCGTTGTGATGAAATTCTGATGATTCAGGCAATGGGACTAAAAAAACGTCTGGAACATACCGGAGCCAATGCTGTGGTAGGTATTTCCGGAGGACTGGATTCGACGCTGGCACTTCTGGTGACCGTGCGTGCCTTTGATCTGTGCGGGCGGGATCATAAGGGAATTACGGCCGTCACCATGCCGGGATTCGGGACAACCGACCGCACATATGACAATGCTGTCAAACTGATTCAAAGCCTTGGGGCAGAATTTGTGGAAGTGGATATCTGTCAGGCGGTAAATGTGCATTTTTCGGATATCGGACAGGACCCTTCGGTGCATGATGTGACATATGAAAATTCCCAGGCGCGGGAACGCACGCAGATTCTGATGGACATTGCGAACAAAAAAAATGCGCTTGTGATCGGAACCGGAGATCTGTCGGAACTTGCACTGGGGTGGGCAACGTACAACGGAGATCATATGTCCATGTATGCCGTGAATGCTTCTGTGCCAAAGACACTGGTCCGGCATCTGGTGCGTTATTATGCGGATACCTGTGAGGACAAGCAGCTTTCCGATACACTGTATGATGTATTGGATACACCGGTTTCTCCGGAGCTTCTGCCGCCGGAAGACGGAAAAATTTCACAGAAGACCGAGGATCTGGTAGGTCCGTATGAACTGCATGATTTCTTCCTGTATTACATGCTGCGTCAGGGATTTTCCCCTGCAAAAATTTATCGTCTGGCAAAAATTGCATTTGCGGGAACTTATGAAAATGCATTTATTTTAAAATGGCTGAAAACGTTCTGCCGCAGATTTTTTGCGCAGCAGTTTAAACGTTCCTGCCTTCCGGATGGCCCGAAAGTCGGATCTGTTGCTGTTTCTCCGAGAGGAGATCTGCGTATGCCGAGTGATGCGTGTGCAACATTGTGGATGGAGGAACTGAATACGATTTCTTAGAAAAATACATTTTTTATTCGAATCTTAACCGCCATTATGCTATAATGAAACATACGGATGCAAGAGATAAGGAGAAAGAAGATTCGGATGAAAAAAACATTGTATATCATAAGAGATATAGCCATTACCGTCGGGATTCAGCTGGTGTGTTTTATGGTCTGTTTGTGGATACAAAACAGTACTGTGGAAAATGCGCTGATCCCGGCAGTATCTATTTTTGGAGTCTTTCTGACTTCTGTGATCACACCGGGGTATCTGTATGGTGTGGCAGCTGCAATTCTCAGCGTTCTTGAATTGAATTTTGCTTTCACATTTCCATTTTTTCACTTTAATTTTTCCATACCGGAGAATATGGCATCGGCAGTGATTATTATACTGATGGCTTTGATTACCTGTGGGTTTACCACCAAAATAAAGTATAATAAAATTCTCGAAGCAGAGAGAGAAAAAGAAAAAATCCGTGCAGACATATTCCGTGCGGTTTCCCATGATCTTCGGACTCCGCTTACCACGATCTATGGCTCCAGCTCGGCGCTGCTTGATCCGGATAATGATTTTACGAAGGAACAGCGGACAAAGATGCTGCAGGATATCCAGCAGGATGCACAGTGGCTTTTCCGGATGGTTGAGAACCTGCTTTCGATCACAAAACTTGACAGTGGAAAAGTAAAAATCATTAAGACACCTACGGTTTTGGATGAGCTGATTGATTCGGTGATTTTAAAGTTTCATAAAAGATATCCGGATCAGGAGGTTGAAATTGATATTCCAGATGAATTTGTGGTAATTCCCATGGATGCAATCCTGATCCAGCAGGTGTTGATCAATATTTTAGAAAACGCGGTGCAGCATGCAAAGGGAATGGTGCACCTGGGACTGAAGGTATTTCTTGTGGCGGACAAAGCCGTATTTGAAGTACAGGATGATGGATGTGGAATTCCGGAAGAAAAATTAAAATCTGTTTTTTACGGGAGTCATGAGCCGTATGAGGTATCTTCCGATTGCAAACGGAGCAATGCAGGAATAGGACTGGCAGTGTGCGCAACAATTATCAAAGCGCACGGTGGAAAGATCAAGGCAGAAAATAAGAAAAATGGAGGTGCACTTTTCCGGTTTTATCTGGATATGGAGGAGAAGGAACAGGCATGAACGGAAATAAATATAAGATTTTAATTATTGAGGATGATGAACATATTAACAATCTGGTGGCTACACTTCTGGAGGCAAACGGATATCAGACATTATCGGCATATTCCTGCGAAGACGGAATGATGATGTATGCTTCGCACAGACCGGATCTCGTTGTTTTAGATCTGGGACTTCCGGATCAGGACGGAATGACTTTTTTAAAGCGGTTACGGAAAGATTCCCTGACGCCGGTGATTGTGCTTTCTGCCAGGTCAGATGAAAAAGATAAAGTGGAGGCTTTGGATATGGGAGCCAATGATTATGTTACAAAACCATTTGGCTCCAATGAATTTCTTGCGCGGATACGTTCTACGCTTCGCATGACAACACATCGCATGCAAAACGGAATGTTTCCGGGTGGAAAATTTAAGGCCTCCGGTCTGACCATTGATTACGATGCAAGAAGAGTTTTCTTGCATAAAAAAGAAGTGAAGCTGACACAGACAGAGTACAATATCATTGCAGCATTGTCGGAACATGCGGGAAAGGTTATGACATACTCAGCCATTATCAAAGAGATCTGGGGGTATAACGATGAGGGCAGCATCAAAAAACTGCAGGTCAATATGGTAAATAT
>ENA-OQIZ01001202-OQIZ01001202.1-human-gut-metagenome-genome-assembly--contig:-NODE-1202-length-10569-cov-2.536870_pt1 | contig 10569 bp, 9 predicted proteins | sample MGYA00242593_ERZ504758 | MGnify/ENA primary metagenome ERZ504758 (study PRJEB26092, sample SAMD00036364) | human gut metagenome | host: Homo sapiens | study: EMG produced TPA metagenomics assembly of...
GGAGTCTGGATCGGAATAGCGCCGATTGAAGAGAGAATGGAACTTGTACACAAGATGCTGGATCTTCCGGAAAATGTAAAAGTATTTTCCTTATTTGCGATGGGATATCCGGCAGAGGAAAGACCACAGCAGGACAGATTCGATCCGGAGAGAATACATTTTATGACACCGGAGAAAGTTTAAGAGAATGGTATGACGAGTATCATACAGCAGCAGGGGAACGGTTATATAATCCACGTTCAGTTGTGTGTGCATTGACAGATAAGCAATTGTCGAATTACTGGGTCAGTTCCGGAAAGTATGATTTCATTTTTACTTTCATTCAGCATAATGTGGATCAGATTCAGAAATGGTTGTATATGGACTTTTAACATATTTTTTCAGAATATTGATGATGAAGAAAGCCGGAGAATTTACGGTGTGGCATCGATTTTGTCTATTGGAATATTGGTATCACTGGTTAATTCTATCTGGGGTGACCGTATTGCAGAGTGGATTCCGGGTGGAATAGAACGAACAGAACAGTTTTTCTGGACATTGTGGTATCTGTTCATGATTGCGATGATGATGGTTGGAACAATCCGGTGTGTCCGTCGGCAAAGACAGAAAAAAGAAAAGAAGTATAAAACGGTTCTTTTTACAGGAATTATGGCAGCTATTATGTTTGCTACACTCTGGCAGTATCAGAATACCATGCAGGGACAGCGTCGGAATATGGGAATCTGGAGCGGGGCACAGCAATATGCTGAGACATTACTGAAAAAGGATAAAAATCTTGAAAACGACTGGCTGATCGGTGATGAATCATGGCGAGAAGGAAAGAATACATATCATATCTGGCTAACATATTATTCTGATGATGATGCTGAAAAAGAAGGCAGAGAGAGTGAATATCAGTACATCATTCGTTTTGATGAAGCAGAAGGATATCTTATCAAATCTGAAGGTGTTCCTGAGAATGAATAGAAAATGTAGCTTTTATTTGGGAGAAATGATAATATAATAACAAAGGAGTTTAAATACATATATGAAGGAGAGATAAATGATGTACCAGGCAGACGAAAAACGATATGAAACTATGCAGTATAATCGATGTGGGAAAAGTGGGTTATTATTACCAAGAGTTTCGTTGGGACTTTGGCATAACTTTGGATCAAATGGTGATTATGATAATATGAAAGCAATGTGCTTTACAGCATTTGATCACGGGATCACACACTTTGACCTTGCCAATAACTATGGTCCGGAGCCGGGAAGTGCAGAGATTAATTTTGGGAGAATCCTAAAAGAGGATCTCGGAGTTTATCGTGATGAGATGTTGATAAGTACAAAAGCTGGTTTTGATATGTGGGATGGTCCTTATGGAAACTGGGGAAGTAAAAAATATCTAACAGCAAGTCTGGATCAGAGTCTGAAAAGAATGGGACTGGAGTATGTCGATATCTTCTATCATCACCGTATGGATCCGGAAACTCCATTAGAGGAAACAATGGAAACACTGGCGCAGATTGTCCGAAGCGGAAAAGCACTGTATGTTGGGATTTCTAATTATGATGGAGTACATATGGAGAAGGCAGCTACAATTCTGAAAGAGCTGCATTGTCCATTTATAATTAATCAGAACCGCTATTCTATTTTCGACCGCACAATCGAAAAAAATGGATTGAAGGAAGCGGCAGTAGAGTCTGGAAAAGGAATCATTGCATTCAGCCCACTGGCACAGGGAACATTAACAAACCGCTATCTGAACGGAATCCCGTCAGACAGCCGTATTGCAACAGATGGACGATTCCTTAAGGCAAGTCAGTCGACAGAAGAAAAAATCACAAGTATCCGTGGTTTAAATGAAATTGCCAAAGAGAGAGGTGAAAGCCTGGCGCAGATGGCATTGAACTGGGTATTAAAAGATGGCATAGTGACAAGTGTTCTGGTGGGAGCATCAAAACCAGAGCAGATTCTCGATAATCTGAAGGTTCTTGAAAGTGCACCTTTTACAGATGAAGAGCTGAAAAAAATTGATGCATTGAGTCTTGTGCACGCAAAATAATTAGCAAGTCAGGTGTGGACAGAAACGATAATTCATAAGTGAAGAAAGTGATAGACAAAGCCGAAGCTTTGTCTATTTTTTTTCTGTGAAGAAATCTCAATCGAGTTTGTTTTAGTAGCTTTTTGTAGACTTCTAGTATCTATAGTTTCAATAATGTTAAAAATATTATTTACAAAGAAACAAAAAAATATCTAAAGAAAATTACCAAAGGTGCATAATATGTTGCATAGTCAGACTGACAATGGTAATTCCAATCCAGCAGGAAGCACCGAGAAGAAGTGGCTTTCCGCCAGATTTTATTAATTTTATAACATTACTGTTCAGACCAATGGCAGCCATGGCCATAATGATGAAGAATTTGGACAGTTCTTTCAGCGGTGCGAATACATCAGCACTAATTCCCATACTCATACATGCAGTAGTGATAATTGCTGCAATGATGAAGTATAAAATAAACATCGGAAATGCTCTCTTTATGCTAAAATTCCCTGCTTTTTCGCCATTTACAGATGCGGATTTTGCGTGGATCAGAGACAATACAAGTGTAATTGGAATGATTGCAAGTGTACGAGTCAGCTTAACGGTAACAGCATTATTCAATGTTTCATTTCCAAGATTCCACATGCTGTCCCAGGTGGATGCAGCTGCGGTTACAGAAGAAGTGTCATTAATTGCTGTTCCGGCGAACAGTCCGAAGGAAGAACCGCTCGTTGTGTCAAAGCCGAGGACGTGCCCAAGTACAGGGAATAGTACAGCAGCAATGACGTTGAAGAAAAAGATTACAGAAATGGCCTGGGCAACTTCCGTATCGTCGGCGTCAATAACCGGAGCAGTAGCTGCGATAGCAGAACCTCCACAGATGGAAGAACCAACACCAACCAGAATCGCAGTGTTGGACGGAACATTGATAATCCTGCGAAGCAGCCATGTGATGATCAGGGAAGTACTGATCGTACAGATAATAATTGGCAGTGATTGTTTCCCGGTCTGCAGGATTACACCGAGGTTCATTCCGAATCCTAATAGTACGACAGCAGTCTGGAGAATAATTTTGGAAGTCCATTTAATGCCAGATTCTGCTTTCCCTTTATCTGTCCAAATCAATGTGATGAGCATTCCGGCGAGAATTGCAATGACTGGACCGCCGATGACCGGAAAAGCTTTTCCAAGAAGCCAGGCAGGTACAGCAATTATAAAACAAACCAAAATACCAGATAAGTTCTTTTTGATAAAATCCATAATTTTTTTACCTCTCGTTTAAATTTAATGATTTTCATTTTTCTAATTGATTATAACACTGGAAAACAATAATAAAAAATTATATAATATTATTGAAATATAAGAAATTATTATTGATAAAATAGCAAACCAGAAGGGAAAAATAATATGTTAGATTTTAGGGCAAATACCTTTCTCACAGTGTGTGAAACCATGAATTTTACAGAGGCAGCAAAGAGATTAAATATTACACAACCGGCTGTTTCGCAACATATTCGTTTCCTTGAAAACGAATATAATACCCAGTTATTCTTGTATCACAATAAACAATTGTATATTACCCAGACCGGAAAGATACTTAAAAAGCGTCTGATGACTATGAGAAATGATCAGCTCTCGATTTTAGAAGAAATGAAAAGTGTCAGTGGAGATATCGAATTATTATCTATCGGAGTTACAATGACGATTGGAGAATATGCAGTTGTTGACAGGATTGCGGATTTTATGAATCATCATCCAGATATGAATTTACATATTCATTTTGGGAATACGTCACAGTTGCTTTCGTTATTAGATGAAGGGAAGATTAATCTTGCTTTAGTGGAAGGAAATTATCCGAAAGATAGTTACGGACACATGAATTATAGTACAGAAGATTACATTGGGGTCTGCAAGGTTTCCCATACATTTCTGAAAAAGAATCCAAAGACTATGAATGATCTGAAAAACGAACGTTTGATTGTACGGGAGAGTGGCTCGGGGACAAGGAATATACTGGAAGAGTTGCTTTTGGCACGAGGAATGGAAATTTCTGACTTTGAGCGTTATATAGAAGTGGAAAATATGCACACGATTATAGGTCTGTTAAAACGGGATTGTGGAATTTCATTTATGTATAAGATTGCAGTCGCGGATGAATTAGAGTCGGGAGTGTTGAAAGAAATAAAGCTTTCGGATTTTAAAATGCAGCATGATTTTGATTTTATCTGGGAAAAAGACAGTATTTATACGGATAAATATGTAGAAATATGTAAGGAGCTGTCCATTTCTAAATAAAATTCAAATACATAAATAAGGTAAACCTAAATAAATGCTAAATAAATAGTAATAAATCAGCAACAGTATTTGCCATAATATTCATCGCCCATTATAATATTATTAATGATTGAAAAGCTGATTGTAAAAGTAGTAAGGAGCTTGTTAAAAAGAGAATGATAGACAGAGAAGATATGCTGGCGCTTACAAGGCGCATGACAGTTAAGCGAACATCAATGACAAGGATAGCCGGGGGATACATGGATTCAGACGGTTGCATTGACGGGACATTTAATATTGCATTTTTGAAATTAAGTCCGGCGGATCGAGAGAAAAACTTGCAGATTGCAAAGAAAGTTCCGTTTGCAGAAACGAATCAAAACTTGCAAGAATACAAAATTTTGCAGGAAAATATGCAAAATGACAGCTTGTGGAAACTTTTGATGGGAATGCGGGCATGCGGACTGAAAAATGATGCATTAATGGAGACATTTTATGAGATTGTAGGAGCAAATTATAAATCGAAAGGTGATTATGCTGTTTACGTGTTTCACGACCGTTACGATATTCCGGTGAAGGGAACGGATCATGAGCGTCAGGGAGAATCCGAGAAAATGTATGAATATCTAATCTGCGTGATTTGCCCGGTGAGTGGTGATTATGAACCGGGAGAACCCGAGTGTGGATTTTTGTTTCCGGCATTTATGGATGAAAGCGCGGCATTAAATTATATAGATATATATCAGGCTGACATGAACCATCCTCATATAGAATTGCTGGAAATGCTTGGAATATGATGAACAAAAGAAAAAAGCTATAATTAAGAAAGACAAGAATGTGGGGGATAGCCTCACATAGAAGAAAGAGAGGAAAATGTATGAACGAATTATACGAAGCAATTGAGAAAAAAATTAAGGATGCAGGATATCCAAGGAATATTTCCGGAGCAGATGTGTATGATGATATCTGCGACCAGATCGAGGGAAAAGAGAACGGAAGCTATATTCTGCTGTCCAAGTTTGAGGATGATGTAATCTTTGAGTATCATATCACGGTAATGGATGATGATTTTAATCTCGGGGTTCTTACCATGCGTACGCCTGAGGGAGTATTTGAGACCGATTTTGATGAATAAAAGAACTATTCAGACACGCTCTGGCAGAAGAGTTTGCCATACGAAATATCCTGTAAGGTAAGAAATCAGGAAGAGTCTGGATTAAGAAATACCAAAATACAATATTAAGAAATACATAGAAAGTGTGCATAGAATGAAAGTATTGGAAATTATTTTGCCCGTACTGGTGATGATCCTTCTGGGCATGGCCTGCAAGCGGCTGAAACTGCTGGATCAGAATGGAATTAACAATATGAAGCTTCTGGTGACCCAGATCATGCTTCCTGTAGCAATTTTCCATGCCCTTGCTACGGCAGATTATAATAAAGAAACCGGAATTCTGGTTGGAATCATGTTTGTAATGCTGGTTGTTTCCTTTAGCATCGGTTTTTTACTCCGCCCGCTTATGCCGGCAGAGCGTTACCGGAAATATCTGCCCTTTATGGTCAGTGTATACGAAGGCGGTTCCATGGCCTATCCTTTATATACCAGCCTTTGCGGAGCGGAGAACCTTTCCCAGATCGCTGTGCTGGATATTGCAGGTCTTCTGTTTGGCTTCAGCGTCTATATGGGACTGCTCGGACAGGTGGAAAACGGGGAAAAGATTGATCCGGGAAAACTGTTTTCCAGTGCAATACGTACACCGGCGTTTATTGCAAGTGTGCTGGGAATTATTGCCGGACTTACCGGTGTGGTGCAGAAGCTTCTTGCCGGACCGTTTGCAGGTACCTATACAAGTGTGGAGAACATTCTCACCACTTCCATAACCTCAGTTATTCTGCTGGTGGTAGGATTCAGCATTGAATTTGATAAGAAACTTCTTTCCCCATGTATCAGGACCATTGTACTTCGTATTCTTCTTCAGGCAGTCATGATCGGGGGAGTGCTGCTGGCAATACATTACATAGTGGGAGATCATCTGCTTTTGAACCTTGCAGTGATCAGCTACATGTCCGCTCCAGCCACATTCAGTATGCAGACCTTCCTGAAGAGTGAGGATGGAAGCGCTTATGTTTCCACCACCAATTCTCTGTATTGCCTGGTATCCATACTGGTGTATGTGGTCATGGCATTTGTAGTTTATTGATGCAGAAAAAGAAAGCTTCAGACAGTATCATTTTTGATATTGTTCTGCAGCTTTCTTTTTTTGTTGGATTCAGGGAAAATATACTGCAAAGTGGGGCGTGCAGATTGCGGGAATGATTTTTCAAATACGCTCCAGAGTGTGTCTGCATGAAACCTCTCTGCTTTGCTTATGGATGAGAAACGGCTGTTTTCTGTATGCGCAGCATAATTTTTGCAGTAAAAACACCATTTTCATAAGTGAAGCTGCTGTCTCCTCCGTTTTTTTCTGCAATGTGGCGGACAGACTGGATTCCCACTCCGTTTCCGGGACGCTTGGACGACTGGAAAATATGATTTTTCTCCTGTATTTTCCCTTCAAAGGTATTTTCCACCTGGATCAGGAGAAGGTGCTTATGATGAAGGTAAACCTCTGCATGGATTCTCCTGTTGAAAGGCTTTGCTTTCAGGCTGGCTTCCAGAGCATTTTCCAGAAGGTTGGAGAGAACCAGGCACATATCGATCTGGTCTATGGAAATGTGGGCTGGCAGAGCTGCATTTGCCTGGAAAGGAATGTTCTCCCGTTTTGCCAGAGCGGCATAATGGCTGATCACGCTGTCAGCCGCCTGGTTTTCACAAAAATGCAGGTTGTAGTCTGGGATTTTACTGTTTGCATTGGAAAGATATTCTTTTATTTTTTCCAGATCTCCCTTTTCAGCCAGGGAAGAAAGCTGCAAAAAGTGATGGCGGATATCATGTCGTGCCTGTCTTGCCTCCTCTATGGCAGAGCAAAGGTTCTCATATCGTGCCTGCTGAAGGGAGAGAAAATGATTTTCCTGCTGAAGCCTTGCATTTTTATTCAGGCTGTTGGCCATCATAAGAAACATTGTGTAAAACAGCATGAGAATTACAAGAAGCATCAGGCTGATCACAATGTAGCCCTGCAAAATACGTCCAGTATACAGAGTTCCCTCATATTTGGGAATCATAAAGAGATTCAGACCTATAAAAATCAGTGGCAGTATCCAGAAAACATACCAGGTCTGGGCTAAATTTTCGTCATCGATCATAGTGCGGGCTGCATGGGAGGCCGGGTACCAGGCGGCAGCAACGAACAGAAGACATATTACATTGTAAAAAATACCGGCACTGGTGTGAAACCAGATTTCTGTTTCTGGAAGTCCAAGTCTTTCTGCCACAATGGCATTTACTGCTCTGGAAAGGCTGTTTACACAGGCAAAGACCGCACATACTGCCAGAAAAATGCTGCCGGATTTCCAGATAGAGATAGTCAGGCTTTTGTGATAGATCAGCATCAGTACCAGCAGAGTGGGAAAAAGCACTGAGCTGGTAGGGATGTTAAGAAAGTAACAAAATCCTCCTTCCAGGAGACAGATTCCTGCCAGAAGAGGTGCAAGCCATGCAGCCAGTCTGCCGGGCGGTTGTTTCAGATATGTCTGTACCGGCAGATAGGCAAGGAACAGACCAGAAATCATTACCGTAAGCTCCAGAACAGGTCTTAATATAGTATTCATATTCAATGTCCCCTTTGAAACAGAAAATCCATAAAAGTCTGTCTTGCATTTTTAACCAGCTTCCGGCTGACGGAAATCCGGGTTTCATCGTCCAGGATAAACAGGGCTCCATCAAAATCAACAGCATGCTCCAGATTGATTACAACGCCTCTGCTGCAAAGATAAAATCTTGAATCCATTTTCAGGGATGCAGTAAAGGCTTCGAAGGACTGGCGGGTGATCAGCTCTTTGCCGCCGGTAGTGTGAATATGGATCATATGGGAAAAATGTTCTGCGTATATAATATGTCGAAACGGAACCTGTACATTGCTTCCATTTACTTTTATATCTATGTATTTTCCGGAATCCGGGATCCGGGAAAGAACCTCATCGATCAGGTCTGAAATCTCATTTTCGGGATATGGCTTCACAAGGTAGTGCATGGCACGGACCTTGAACCCATCCAGAGCATGATCCGTAGAAGTGGTAGTAAAAATTAAAAGTGCATCTGAGTCAAATATCCGAAGCTCTCTGGCAGTCTCGATCCCATTTGCACCACTCATGTAGATGTCCAGAAAAACGACGGTGAAAGGACGTTCCTTTGCCGCAATAAGAAAATCTTCTCCATTTTCAAATTCAAATAAATTTACGTGAATCCCACGTCTGGAAAGCTGTTTCGTCAGTACGTCTGCGAGTTTGTCACGCTCTTCTTTAATGTCATCAACAATTGCAATTCTCATAATGGTTTCCTTTGTTTTGTGATAGGTTTATTATAATACCATTCGTGCCATTTTCCAACACTTCGTGACAGAATTATTGAAATAGGATGTGGTTTAATTATAATAAACCTATGACTATTAAATCTGGTACCATTTAATTTCGTTTGCATCCATATGAAGCGGGAAGCTGCTGCCATCTCCTTTATAGACGACTGTATCCTGTGGTTCGTAAGTATTGTTTACGACACAGTACTTGCCATTCTTTACATAAGCGTGGACCTCTACATTATAATTGGTGGAATACCATCGGTTCAGTTCGTTCTCTGCAGATGCAGACCAGAGAACCGCACGGTAGAGTACACGGCTGTTTCTGAAGCTGTATGGAAGTCCGCTGATGTAAACACCGCGGCCTTTTCCAAAGGTTTTTACTGCCATCTGAACCTCATGGTCATTCTGGATCAGAATCTGGGTTTCCGGAAGTGCAAAAATATTCTTTTTGCCCTCGCCGAAGTCCACATCACCTTCTGCGTCAGCCAGAATAAAGTGGTCTCTGTGTTCCTCCCAGTTGTATTTATCGGTATTTAAATTGAAGCCTCTTTCTTCTTCCACACCCAGTACATCATCCAGCTGGAAGAATTTTCCCTGCCACTGATGGGCTGCAGGCTCGCCAACTCCGATGAAACCACCGCCATTGTAAACGAACTCCTTTACAGCAGTAATAATGGTCTCATTTACCCAGTACTCGCCGCCGCTTTGTGCAGTATCCGAATCCCCTACATTGATCACAACATCAAATTTTTTCAGCAGATCCTTATCTGCCAGAATATCATCAAAACTGATAAAGGATACATCAAAGGGTGCACCGCTTAATGCCTCAATAATGCCAAAGTAAGAGTAATTCTGTTTGTAATAAATTGCGTGATGTACCATATGATTACCCCAGGAGCGCATGCGGCCCCAGCAGTTTAACACAGCAACACGTTTCACGCAGTAAGGAGTCACACCCTGGATATTATCATAAAGGGTGCGGAATTCCTGGCAGACCTCTTTAATGTACTGGACAAAATCCGGGAACTGAAGAGCCAGCTTCAGATATCCGCCATAACCAATTCTCTGGATGGGGCTTCTGAGAATGGCACGCCTTGCAGTTACCCAGTTTACCTTCGCCTCTTTCACCGGGTCTCCACCTTCGTGGAAGGTGTCCGGGAAAAAGTATGGAAGAAATCGTCCGTCCGTGTATTTTACATTTTTAATATCGCTGAACAGACGCAGGGTTGCACCATTTCCTACACTTCCAACCACAGCATCAAGACCGATGGAAGCAAACTCATCCATAAATGGCTCCATGCCGATCCAGTGGTCACCCATGAACATCATGGCTTCTTTGCCATATTCATGGACAATGTCTACCATTTCCTTTGCAAGCTTCGCGACCTCGCGGCGCTGGAATGCCTGGAAGTCCTTGAATTCCTTGGATGGAATGCGGTAGGTATTGTTCATGTAGCCCTGGTCGATAATGTATTCCGGGCGGAATGGATAGCCGACCTCTTTTTCGAACTGCTCCAGCACATATGGACTGACAGATGCGGAATAACCGAACCAGTCCACATATTTCTCCCTTGCCAGCTCATCAAAGATCAGGGTGAACTGATGGAAAAAGGTGGTGAAGCGTACCACATCCACATACTGGTGGGTATCAAGGAATCTGCGGAGGCGCTCCAGGGAATGAGTTCTTGTCTTTGGCTGGCGCACATCAAAGGTGATCTGCGGCTCTACATCTTTCCAGTCGTTTACCACTGCATTGTACATATGTACCGGATCCCACATAATATAAGCCAGGAAGCTGACGGTATACTCATG
>ENA-OQIZ01001207-OQIZ01001207.1-human-gut-metagenome-genome-assembly--contig:-NODE-1207-length-10525-cov-3.042220_pt1 | contig 10525 bp, 10 predicted proteins | sample MGYA00242593_ERZ504758 | MGnify/ENA primary metagenome ERZ504758 (study PRJEB26092, sample SAMD00036364) | human gut metagenome | host: Homo sapiens | study: EMG produced TPA metagenomics assembly of...
CTGACGCCTGCGGAGTTCCGCCTGCTGAAAACCCTCTCCCACGAGCCGGGAAAAGTCTTCTCCCGCGAACAGCTGCTGAACCACCTGTACGACGATTACCGCGTGGTGACCGACCGCACCATCGACAGCCACATCAAAAACCTGCGCCGCAAGCTGGAAGCGCTCGATGCGGAGCAGTCATTTATCCGCGCGGTGTATGGCGTGGGATACCGATGGGAAGCCGATGCCTGCAGGATAGCCTGAGCATTTAGCTTACCGAACCCGCCTGCTGGCGGGTTTTTCATTTCTGGAAAGCAACGAAGAATCAACCATACTCACATTACCGGTTCGCTTATTGATAACTGGTGCAGATAATTCCACTTCGTTCAAGGAGTTCCTATGTCTGGTTGGTTCGAGTTAAACAAAAGCAGTGATGGGCAGTTCAGGTTTGTTCTCAAAGCAGGAAACGGAGAAACGATCCTGACCAGTGAGCTTTACACCACCAAAAATTCCGCCGAAAACGGTATCGCCTCCGTTCGCACCAATAGCCCTTCTGATGAACGTTATGAGAAGAAAGTGGCCACCAACGGTAAATTCCACTTCAATCTGAAGGCCGGGAATCATCAGGTTATTGGCAGCAGCCAGATGTATGCCTCGGAACAGTCGCGAGATAAAGGCATCGCGTCGGTCAAAACTAACGGTTCAAGCCAGACGGTAAAAGACAATACCTGACGACACGCCTCCGGCCGGGTTAGCGATGGTACGACCCGGCGCTTTACCTCCCTGTCCCTCAGCGCTACAATGCCCGCCCTTAAAGTGGGGGATCTCCCCTTACCGCTGCACCTGGTGCATGCGGATCTGACCTGTCATCAGAACGAGAACAAACATGTTTAAACCGGAACTCCTTTCCCCGGCGGGAACGCTGCAAAATATGCGTTACGCTTTCGCCTATGGTGCTGACGCCGTCTATGCTGGCCAGCCGCGCTACTCACTGCGCGTGCGTAACAATGAATTCAACCACGAGAACCTGCAGCTCGGCATTAACGAAGCACATGCCCTGGGCAAAAAATTCTACGTGGTGGTCAACATTGCGCCGCATAACGCCAAGCTGAAAACGTTCATTCGCGATCTGAAGCCGGTGGTTGATATGGGACCGGACGCACTGATCATGTCGGACCCGGGTTTAATCATGCTGGTTCGGGAGAACTTCCCGGAGATGGATATTCACCTCTCCGTTCAGGCCAACGCCGTTAACTGGGCAACGGTGAAATTCTGGAAACAGATGGGGCTGACCCGCGTCATTCTGTCTCGTGAACTTTCGCTGGAAGAGATTGAAGAGATCCGCACGCAGGTGCCGGATATGGAAATCGAAATCTTCGTTCACGGCGCGCTGTGCATGGCCTACTCCGGTCGTTGCCTGCTCTCGGGATACATCAACAAGCGTGACCCGAACCAGGGTACCTGCACCAACGCCTGCCGCTGGGAATATAACGTTCAGGAAGGCAAAGAAGACGACATTGGCAATATCGTCCACAAACATGAGCCGATCCCGGTGACCAACGTGGAGCCAACCTTAGGCATCGGCGCGCCAACTGACAGCGTGTTCATGATTGAAGAGGCCAAACGTCCGGGTGAGTACATGACCGCCTTTGAAGACGAGCATGGCACTTACATCATGAACTCCAAAGACCTGCGTGCAATTGCGCACGTTGAGCGTCTGACGCAGATGGGCGTGCATTCCCTGAAAATTGAAGGCCGTACCAAGTCCTACTACTACTGCGCGCGTACTGCTCAGGTGTACCGTAAAGCCATCGACGATGCCGCTGCCGGCAAACCGTTCGATACCAGCCTGCTGGAAACCCTGGAAGGCCTGGCGCATCGCGGTTATACCGAAGGCTTCCTGCGTCGTCACACCCATGACGATTACCAGAACTACGAACACGGCTATTCCGTTTCCGAGCGTCAGCAGTTTGTCGGTGATTTTACCGGTGAGCGCAAAGGTGCGCTGGCCGCCGTGGCGGTGAAGAACAAATTCACCAAAGGCGACAGCCTGGAGTTGATGACCCCGCAGGGCAACATGAACTTCACCCTGGAACATCTGGAAAACGGTAAAGGCGAAGCAATTGACGTGGCACCAGGCAACGGCCATACCGTCTGGCTGCCGGTACCCGAAGAAGTGGAGCTGGAGTTTGCGCTGCTGATGCGTAATTTCAACGGTGAAAGTACCCGTAACCCGCACAGTAAATAATCAAGCAGGGAAATTTTTTCGCGCTGGGATAATTCTTAGAATCGGATCACATACCGCTTCGTTCAATACGGGTATTATCCCCCCGCTGAAAAACATAACCCATAAATGCTAGCTGTACCAGGAACCACCTCCTTAGCCTGCGTAATCTCCCTTACGCGGGCTTATTTTTTCCCTTTCATCCTGTTCTTACCCGCTTTTTTCCTCCCTGCTATACACTCTTACTAACGCTAAAAAAGGGAGCAGCGCGGATGGCAATCTATCCAGACAGTTTATTGATTCTCAATGGCAAAAGTGCGGGCAACGATTTGTTGCGCCAGGCAGTGACGGATTTGCGTGAAGACGGTGCGCGTATACACGTGCGAGTGACGTGGGAAAAAGGTGATGCGGCACGCTATATCGACGAAGGTCTGAAGCTCGGGGTCGAAACCATTATTTCTGGCGGGGGCGATGGCACCATTAATGAAATTGCCGGCGCTCTGATAGATCTTCCCGCAACCGACCGCCCGGTGATGGGCATTTTGCCGCTCGGTACGGCCAACGATTTCGCCACCAGCGCCGGAATCCCCGAAGAACTGGGAAAAGCCCTGCAGCTGGCTATCCTCGGCAAAGCCACCGCCGTGGATATTGCTCAGGTGAATGAAAAAACCTGTTTTATCAATATGGCGACCGGTGGATTCGGGACGCGCATTACCAGCGAAACCCCTGAAAAGCTGAAGGCAGCGCTGGGCGGCGTCTCGTATCTGATCCATGGCCTGATGCGTATGGATACCCTGAAGCCGGACCGCTGTGAGATTCACGGCGAGAACTTTCAGTGGCAGGGTGATGCGCTGGTGATTGGTATCGGCAATGGCCGTCAGGCCGGTGGCGGACAGCAGTTATGCCCGGAGGCGCTGATCAATGATGGTCAGTTACAGCTGCGTATTTTCACGGGTGATGGCCTGCTGCCTGCGCTGTTTACCACCCTGACCCAGCCAGAGGAGAGCCCGAATATTATTGCCGGTAAATCCGCGTGGTTTGAAGTGAATGCCCCACACGGCATGACGTTTAATCTTGACGGAGAGCCGCTGAGCGGGAAGCAGTTCCGCATTGAGGTGTTACCGGGCGCGCTACAGTGCCGGCTGCCACCGGACTGCCAGCTTCTGCGTTGACAGTGTGGCCGGGCGGCGGTAACGCCTGACCCGGCCAGCGTTTTACAAAAAGTCTAAGCGATAGTCACTTTGCTGTCCAGGTACACATCCTGCACGGCATTGATCAGCTTCACGCCGTCAGCCATCGATTTTTTAAACGCCTTACGGCCCAGGATCAGCCCCATACCGCCCGCGCGCTTATTGATAACCGCCGTGCGCACCGCATCGGAGAGATCGGTGTCGCCCCCCGCCGCACCACCGGAGTTAATTAACCCGGCACGTCCCATATAGCAGTTCGCCAGCTGATAACGCACCAGGTCGATAGGGTTTTCGCTGGTCAGTTTGCTGTAGACCCGGTCATCGGTGTAACCGAAGTTTACCGCTTTATAACCGCCGTTATTTTCCGCCATCTTCTGCTTCACGATATCTGCACCAATGGTTGCCGCCAGATGGTTCGCCTGGCCGGTCAGGTCGGCAGAAACGTGGTAGTCCACTCCGTCTTTCTTAAATGCGGAGTTACGCAGATACGCCCACAGAACGGTGACCATACCCAGCTCATGCGCGCGTTCGAAGGCAGCAGAAATTTCTTCAATCTGGCGACGCGACTGCTCAGAACCAAAGTAGATCGTCGCCCCAACCGCGACCGCACCCATATTGAACGCCTGCTCTACGCTAGCGTAAAGCGTCTGATCGTATTCGGTCGGGTAGCTCAGGGTTTCGTTGTGATTCAGTTTGACGAGGAATGGAATGCGGTGGGCATAGCGACGCGATACGGAGGCCAGTACGCCATAGGTGGACGCCACGCAGTTACAGCCCGCTTCTATCGCCAGTTCGACGATGTTCTTCGGATCGAAATACAGCGGGTTCGCCGCAAAGGAGGCGCCCGCGGAGTGCTCAACGCCCTGGTCAACCGGCAGAATAGAAAGATACCCGGTTCCCCCCAGTCGCCCGGTATTATAGAGGGTCTGCATATTTCGCAGTACCGCAGGCGGACGGTTGTTATCAACCATCACGCGGTCGACGTAATCGTGGCCAGGCAGATAAAGCTGGTCGGCTGGAATGGTCATACAACGATGCTGTAAAAGGCTGTCGGCGTCTTTGCCAAGCAACTGCGCAATATCAGTCATGTGATGCTCCCGTAAGCCCGACGTGATGTCGGTGAGTGTTTATCCAGACCCATAGCGTTATGGGCAGACTAAGCCTGGTACCGACTTAACAGATTTTCCACCATTTGCATTTTTTTTCAGCACAATCTGCTGGCTCGATTCGTGTACAACAAAACTGTTACATTGATCAAACAATCACCGCAAAGGTATTTAAAAGGTATTATTAGGTGGTATGTTAAAGGCGTACCCTCTCTGACATGCAGGATTAAACAATGAAAACGAAAGTCCAACTGTCATTCATGATGTTTGTTGAATGGTTTATCTGGGGCGCGTGGTTTGTACCGCTGTGGCTGTGGCTGAGCAAAAGCGGTTTTACCGCCGGGGAAATTGGCTGGTCTTATGCCTGTACCGCGATTGCCGCGATCCTCTCCCCCATTCTGGTGGGTTCACTGACCGACCGCTTTTTCGCTGCGCAGAAAGTACTGGCCGTACTGATGTTCGCCGGTGCCATCGTGATGTACTTCGCCGCACAGCAAACCCAGTTCAGCACCTTTTTCCCGCTGCTGCTGATTTACTCCCTGACCTATATGCCGACCATTGCGCTGACCAACAGTATTGCCTTCGCCAATGTGGATGATGTGGAGGCTGATTTCCCGCGTATCCGCGTGATGGGCACCCTCGGCTGGATCGCCTCGGGACTGGCGTGCGGTTTCCTGCCGCAGATGATGGGCTATAACGACATTTCCGATACCAATATTCCGCTGCTGATGACGGCGGGCAGCTCCGCCCTGCTCGGTGTCTTTGCGCTGTTCCTGCCGAACACCCCGCCGAAGAGTACCGGCAAGATGGATTTCAAAGTCATGCTGGGGCTGGATGCGCTGATCCTGCTGCGCGATAAAAACTTCCTGGTGTTCTTCTTCTGCTCATTTCTGTTCGCAATGCCGCTGGCCTTCTATTACATCTTTGCCAACGGCTATCTCACCGAAGTGGGGATGAAAAACGCCACCGGCTGGATGACGCTCGGCCAGTTCTCCGAAATCTTCTTTATGCTGGCGCTGCCGTTCTTCACCAAACGCTTTGGTATTAAGAAGGTCTTGCTGCTGGGCCTGCTCACCGCCGCCATCCGCTATGGCTTCTTTGTTTACGGTGGTGCCGACCAGTACTTCACCTATGCCCTGCTGTTCCTCGGCATTTTGCTGCATGGCGTGAGCTACGACTTCTACTATGTGACCGCGTATATCTACGTGGATAAAAAAGCGCCGGTGCATATGCGCACCGCCGCACAAGGCCTGATTACGCTGTGCTGTCAGGGGTTTGGTAGCCTGTTAGGTTACCGCCTGGGCGGCGTGATGATGGAAAAAATGTTCGCATACAAAGAGCCGGTGAATGGGTTGACCTTCAACTGGGCCGGAATGTGGGCATTCGGAGGGATCATGATTGCCGTGATCGCCGTGCTGTTTATGCTGTTTTTCCGCGAATCGGACAAAGAGATCACCGCAATTGAGGTGGTTGAAGGCGATACCGCGCTGACACGAGGGGAAGTTAAATGAAACAAGAACGTGTTCTCGGTGCCCTTTACGGGCAAGCGTTAGGGGATGCGATGGGCATGCCGTCGGAGCTTTGGCCGAGAAAGCGCGTCAAAGCGCACTTCGGCTGGATCGACCGTTTTTTACCCGGACCGGCTGAAAATAACGCCGCCTGCTATTTTAAGCAGGCAGAATTCACCGACGATACGTCAATGGCGTTATGCCTGGCGGATGCGATTATCGAATGCGACGGGCAGATCAACGCGGATGTTATCGGCAAACATATTCTGCACTGGGCGGAGTCGTTCGATGCGTTTAACAAGAATGTGTTAGGTCCGACATCGAAGATTGCGCTTAACGCCATTCGTGACGGCAAGCCGGTCAGTGAACTGGAAAACAACGGCGTCACCAACGGTGCGGCGATGCGCGCCTCTCCGCTGGGCTGCCTGCTGCCGGCCACGCGTCTGGAGCACTTTGTCGCAGAGGTGGCGCTGGCCTCCAGCCCGACCCATAAATCCGACCTCGCGATTGCCGGCGCGGTGGTGATAGCCTGGGCAGTATCGCGTGCCATTGACGGTGAACGCTGGCAGAACATCGTCGATGCCCTGCCAGGCATTGCCCGCTACGCACAGGAAGCGAAAACAACCACCTTCAGCGCATCGCTGGCGGCACGGATTGAGCTCGCCCTTAAGACCGTGCGTGAAGCCAACGGCATCGATTCCGCCAGCGAGCAGGTTTACCAGCTTATTGGCGCGGGCACCAGCACGCTTGAGTCGGTTCCAGCGGCGATTGCGATGGTCGAACTGGCAGGCACCGACCCGAACCGCTGCGCCATTTTGTGCGCCAACCTCGGCGGTGATACGGACACCATCGGCGCGATGGCGACGGCAATCTGCGGTGCGCTTCACGGCGTACAGGCGATTGACCCGGCGTACAAGGAGGAACTCGACGCCGTAAACCGCCTCGACTTTAACCACTACTGTGAAAAACTGCTGCACTTCCGGGAGCAAAGGGAGGGCGTATGAGTGCTTTTGCTGCACGCCTTGAAACACTGCACGCCACTCGCCCGGTCACGGTGTTGGGTGCCGCGGTCATCGACGTGATCGCCGACGCCTATGCCCTGCCCTGGCGCGGGTGTGATATCGAACTCAAACAACAGGGTGTCAATATCGGCGGCTGTGCGCTGAATATTGCTATTGCGCTGAAACGGCTCGGGATCGCCGCGCAAAACGCGCTCCCCGTCGGCCACGGAGTGTGGGCAGACATCATCCGTAACGCCATGGCCAAACAGGATCTGCACAGCGTCGTCGAAGTAGAAACGGGCGACAACGGCTGGTGTCTGGCGCTGGTCGAACCGGACGGTGAGCGGACCTTTATGTCGTTTAGCGGCGTGGAGAACCAGTGGCAACAGCGCTGGCTGGATGCGCTGCACGTGCCGCCTGAAAGCCTGGTCTACCTCTCAGGCTATCAGCTGGCGTCACCGTGCGGAGAGCTCCTGACGGCCTGGCTGGAAGGCCTGGAAAACGTTACCGCGTTTATCGACTTTGGGCCGCGCATTGCCGATATTCCTGATGCGCTGATGGCGCGGATCATGGCCTGTAGGCCGATGGTATCGCTTAATCGCCAGGAAGCGGAGATGGCAGCGGGACGATTTGGCATGGAAGCTGAAACACTCGGCCCGCAGTGGCTACAGCGTTTTGGTTCTGCGCTGATTATTCGCCACGATAAAGACGGTGCCGCCTGGTATGAGGGTGATAAATCGGGCTACGTTCCGGCGTTTCCCGCAACCGTCGTCGACACGATCGGTGCGGGCGACAGCCACGCCGGTGGCACGCTTGCCGGGCTGGCGGCAGGATGGTCGCTGGCTGATGCCGTTACGCTTGGCAATGCAGTGGCGGCCTGGGTCGTTAGCCACCGCGGCGGCGACTGTGCGCCAGGACGCGAGGCGTTACTCCTCGCACACAAAGACGTATAAATCGCTACGGCAGTAGCTGATGCTGAACTCAATGGGCCGGTTCTGCTGATCAAGTGCAACCTGCTTGATCACCAGCACCGGGATTTTGTCATCCATACGGATATGCGTCTGAAACTCGCTGTCCGGCATGCGGGCACTGACGCGTGAGCGGGTGCGTTGCGGGAAGATATTCTGGCTACGGAAGTAGTCATAAAGGGAAATCCCAATTGCATCCGGATCGTGAATCAACCCTACCGGCACCCAGGACTCCTCAATCGATACGGCATCATCATCCACATAGCGGATGCGCTTAAGCAAAAAGACCTCGCTCTCCGGCGGTACTGACAGCTGGCTGGCCACCTCTTCCGGGCATTTCACCACCCGTTTATTCACCCACAGCGTGTTGGGCTTTTTGCCGCGCAGCACCACCTGCTGAGAAAAACCGCGCGCTTCCTTGAGCGAGTATTCAAAGATGTTATTGATTTGCGTCCCGTAGCCGCGGGCGCGCGTCACTACGCCCTCGGCTTCCAGAGCCTGCATCGCTTTGCGCACGGTAATGCGCGACACGCCGGTTAACTGACTGAGATCGCGCTCGCCGGGCAGTATATTCCCATGCTCCAGCACCCCGTTGCGTACCGCGTTTTTTACCGTTTCGGCAAATTTCAGATACAGCGGCGTGTTGTCCGGGGCGGCAATGCGTTCATTCAGTTGGTCGATTAACCGGGTATGCGCTTGTTCCATCTCTGTTTTTCTCAGGCCTGGTGTGTGTTGCCAGTATACGGCTTACCACCAGGCATGAAAATGGTGTACCGGACCAATACCGTGACCAACCTCGAGAGTATCGGCTTTTGCCAGCGCTTCGGAGAGCCAGATTTTAGCGTCGCGGACCGTATCCCCCCAGTTGTCACGACGAGGGCGCAAAGCCGCCAGCGCGGCAGAGAGCGTGCAGCCGGTCCCGTGGGTGTTTTTGGTCTGTACCCGCGGGGCCGTGAAACGCAGCGCACCGTCGTGGGTAAACAACCAGTCAGGGCTTTCTTCATCATCAAGATGACCACCTTTCATCAGCACGGCGCCGCAGCCCATCGCCAGGAGCGCATTCCCCTGCTCTTTCATTTCGCGCTCATTCTGCGCGTGCGGCGCATCCAGCAGCGCAGCGGCTTCAGGCAGATTTGGCGTGATAAGCGCAACCTGCGGCAGCAGCTTATTTCGCAGCGTCTCGACGGCGGAGGCGGACAGCAGCGGGTCACCGCTTTTTGCCAGCATCACGGTATCCAGCACCACGTTTTGCACCTGGTAACGTTGAAGCCGTTCTGCCACCGCTTCAACAATGTCGGTCTCGGCCAGCATCCCAATCTTGGTGGTGTCGATTCGCACATCGCTGAAAACCGAATCCAGCTGTGCGGCGACAAAGTCCGGCTCAATGCGGTAAACCGACTGCACGCCACGCGTATTTTGCGCCACCAGCGCGGTAATCACCGAGCAGCCGTACGCCCCGAGTGCGGAGAAAGTTTTCAAATCAGCCTGAATGCCCGCGCCGCCGCTTGGGTCGGTACCGGCAATGGTAAGGGCGTTAATCCGATTCATGCCCGTTCCTCCAGAGTGTAGAGCGCGTCGAGGAACGCGCTGGCAAAACTGCCGGGACCACCAGACCGGGCGACGGCCGCCGTTCCGGCACGTTTCATCCATCCGCAGGCGGCGGCGATGTTATCCAGCCGGTCACCGGGAAGCGAGCAGCTCGCCGCCACGACTGCCGAGAGCGCGCATCCCGTTCCCACCACGCGGGTCATCATCGGGTCACCGCCCACTACCGTGCGGGTGCGCTGCCCGTCGGTGACGTAATCCCGTTCACCGGTGACCACCACAATGGCATTCGTCTGGCGAGCCAGCGCCTGCGCGGCAGGCAGCGCAGCCGCCGCCGTGTCGGTGGTATCGACGCCGCGCCCGCCCGCACTCATCCCGGCAAGGGCGAGAATTTCCGAGGCATTGCCGCGAATGGCCGCCGGTTTCAGGGCGAGGATTTGGTGGCAAAAACGGGTGCGGAACGTCAGCGCTCCTACAGCAACCGGGTCAAGCGTCCAGGGTTTCCCTGCTGCCACTGCACGCTCAATCGCCCGGCGCATCGACTGGGCGCGCAGCGCCGTCAGCGTCCCGACGTTAATCAGCAGGGCATCTGCGAGCGCGGAAAACTGCTCAGCCTCTTCGGCTTCAATCACCATAGCCGGGGAAGCGCCAAGCGCCAGTAACACATTGGCCGTAAAGGTCTGTACCACATCGTTGGTCATACAGTGGGTAAGCGGGGAACGGGTTCGAAACTGATGTAAAACGTGTAAATCGAGCAGGTCAGGCTGCATGGTATCGCTCCTGCCGTGCGTGAAGAAGCGATGACCGGGAAGGCATCTGACTTCCCTACGCTGGCATTATCCAGATCAGGTAATACGGGTATTTCTCAGCCTTCATTTAAGAAGGGCACCCCGAGTCATTGGTAAGAATTCACTTACATTTGGCAGATTAGGGGAAGAGTACCAGTGATGCAAGACCTGTTGATTTCTCGCTTTCATGATTTTGTTATACCAATCAGATGTAAC
>ENA-OQIZ01001209-OQIZ01001209.1-human-gut-metagenome-genome-assembly--contig:-NODE-1209-length-10520-cov-35.014240_pt1 | contig 10520 bp, 6 predicted proteins | sample MGYA00242593_ERZ504758 | MGnify/ENA primary metagenome ERZ504758 (study PRJEB26092, sample SAMD00036364) | human gut metagenome | host: Homo sapiens | study: EMG produced TPA metagenomics assembly of...
CTTCGATATCCTCAAGAAACCTGTGATCGAGCGGAGGGGCAGGGCGGTCGCCCGCCTCAATCTCTCGCCGAGCTCGCACTTGCTCCTGTTCGAGATCGAAGCCGGGTCCCACCCTTCCGCTTTTAGGCCGGCCAACACCGCCCTGAGCAGCAGGTTCTCTATCTGGTCCTCGTTGAGCCCGGCGAGCGGGCCGGTCGCGGGCGGGGCGTAGATCGACTTGTCGGGGCCCAAGCTGGCCTCCTTCCGTGGCGGTTTCCTCGCCACGATTCTACAGCCCCCGCCGGTGTAGCTGCGCGGGAGGTGCCCCGTCGCCCACTTCTTGGCCGCGCCCACCGTGACCCCCGCGAACTCCGCGGCGGCGGTGGGCCCCATGCCGTCCTCCGTCGCCAGGAGGAAGAGCTCGACCTTCTCCCTGCTGTACATGCGAACCTCCAGTCCGGACCGCCCCGCGGTCCAACTTTCTGTCCGCACCCCCAACAGTCCCTATTTCACCGCAACTTAGGGTTGAGGTTCTACTGGTAGCGCAGGCACTCCACGGGGTCGAGCTTTGCGGCGCGGCGGGCGGGATAGAAGCCAAAAATGACGCCGATGCCGACCGATACGGCAAACGCGAGCAGCACAGTTGTAATGGAGAAGCTCGGCGTAATCGTCCCGGTGGCTCCGAACTCGCTCATAATGCCCGAGTTGGCGGCAAAGAACGTGAGCCCCCAGGCCAGCAGATAGCCAATTACGACACCTAAAATGCCGCCAGTGATGCACAGCGCCGAGGATTCGGCCAAAAACTGGGCCGTGATATCGCGTCGGCTTGCGCCCAGAGCGCGGCGGATACCGATTTCGCGGATGCGCTCGGTCACGTTGGTGAGCATCATGTTCATGATGCCGATTCCGCCCACAAGCAGCGATATGCCGGCAACCGCGCCCATGATGAGCGAGAAGGCGCCCATAAAGGAGTTGAGGGCATCGATAGCGCTCTTCATGGAGCTTGCCGACACGCTGTCGTACTCGTCGTCCTCCGAGATGCCCTTCATGCTGCGCACCTTGGACTCGATCGTCTTGCAGAGCTCATTCATATCGGTGCCCTCGGCGGCGAGTGCCGTCACACTGGGAAACGATGGATTGTCATCGCCGAAAAGCTCGGCGATCGTTTCTCGTGGCATGTACAGGCTCAGCGAGCCCATGGAGTCGTTGCCGCCGTCGATGACGCCAATAATCTGCACGTCTCCGCTCGAAACCTTGATGGTCTTGCCAATCGCGTCCTGTTCGTTGCCGTACAGTTGATCGGCGCCGCCGCGGCCAATGAGCGCCACGCGCGCGCCGGATTTGGACTCGATGTCGTTATAGGTGCGACCGGCAACGATCTTGCTGGCGCCCACGGCATCGAGCATGTCGCTATCGACGCCCTGTGCCATGACGGTATAGCTTTTATCTCCAACTTTGTACTCGGAATAGGCGCTGTCGACGATGCCGATCTGCTCAATTTGCGGCACCATCTTGCGCAGCTTCTCGACGTCCGAATCGGTGAGCTCTTGGGACGAGTAGATCTGCACCATGCGGGCCGCGTTGAGGCCCAAACTGTTGACCAGGCTGTTTTGGATGCCGCCGATGAGCGAGGTCATGGCTATGACTGAGGCGATGCCAATGACGATGCCCAGGATGGTGAGCAGGCTACGTCCCTTGTTAGCCTCGAGCGAGTGCAGGGCTTCTTGGACAAGATCGCGGGTGCTCATGCCTCTGCTCCTTTCGGCGGTGTAGAAGGTGCGCAAATCGCGGGTAGATTGTTGACGGCTCCGCGTAGTGTATTCGGCGCATGTGCGATATATGCGCCGTCATGGATTCGCCCGTCGCGGATAGTCACGGCACGGTCGGCCTCGGCAGCAATGCCCGGGTCGTGCGTGATGAGTACGATGGTCTTGCCGCGCTCCTGGAGCTTGTGGAAGGTTTCCATGACGAGCGCCCCGGTTGCCGAGTCCAGGTTTCCCGTGGGCTCGTCGGCCAGGATGATGGGCGGATCGTTGACGAGGGCGCGCGCGATGGCGACGCGCTGCATCTGTCCACCCGAGAGTTCTGATATGCGGTGGTCCCAATGGTCGACCGGTAGCGTGACGGCTTGCAGCGCGTGCACGGCGCGCATCTCGCGCTGGTTGCGCGGCACATTGGTGTAGGACAGCGGCAGCATGACGTTTTCGATAACCGACAGACGCGGCAGAAGGTTGAAACTCTGAAAGACAAAGCCGATGCTCAGCGCACGCACCTCGGTGAGCTCATCATCGTCGAGTTCGGCGACATTGAGGCCCTGCAGGTAATAGTCGCCCGCCGTCGGTTTGTCCAAGCAACCCAGGATGTTCATGAGCGTCGACTTGCCTGAGCCCGAGGGGCCGGTGATGGCGACGAACTCACCGGGGTCCACCGCCAGGCTCACATTGTGCAGGATGTGAGCGCAACCGGCCTCGCTCTCAAAGATGCGGTGCACGTTGCGGATGTCGATGACGGGGCGCATTACATGCCCTCGTCGGCAGCCATGCCGTCGCCGCCGTCTGCCGTCATGCCCGCGCCAGTATCCATTACGATGGTGTCGCCATCGCGCAGCTTGGTAACCGGCACGTCGGGGTTGATTTCGTTGCCCTGGTCGTCGCGCTTGACCTGCGTCTTGCCGACCACAGCTTCGTTGTCGTTTTGCGTCACGACAGTTACCTTCACGCGGCGCGTTTCCTTGCCTTCGTCATCGGTGGCCAGATTGATGTAATAGTGCTCGCCATCCTCGGTCATCAGCGCCATGGTGGGCACCATGACTACGTCGTCAAGCTGCTCGGTCACCACCGAGACCTCGGCGGTCATACCGGGCTTAAGGCGGCTGTCGGGTGCTTCGATGAGGATGTCGACGTTAAAGGTCACGCTACCGCCGCCACCGTTGGCTGCGTCGGAGTTTGCAACCGATGCGATAGCCGTGACGGTGCCCTGGCTCACGATATCGGGAAACGCGGGATAGGTAACGTTGGCGCTCTGGCCCACGGCGATCTTGGCGATGTCCTTTTCGCCCACCTGAACCGTCACCTTCATCTTGGAAAGGTCGGCGATCTGCATGCACTGCTTGCCGCCGCTCGTGTCGCCTTCGCCCATGACCATGCCTCCGGTCACCGTGGCGCCCACTTTGGCGTTGAGTTCGACGATGCTACCCGAGCTGGGGGCCTTTACGGTGCGTTCGGTCGCCTTGGCGTTTGCCTGGTCCAGGGTTGCCTGGGCCGAGGCGAGATTGCGCTGGGCGCTCGAGACGGCGCTGGCGTTGGCGGTTGCATCCGTCGGGGCGGTTGCTCCGTCGACATCCAGCGTCGGTGCTGCCTGTGCGGCGGCGAGCGCCGCCTGCGCGTTTTTCAGGTCTTCCTGGGCGGCCGCGACCGCGCGCTTCGCCTCGGCAACGGCGTTATCGAGCTCATCGTTTTTGATGGTCATGAGCACGTCGCCCTCGTTGACGGACTGGCCGGCTTGCACGTTGATCGACGCTACCGTGCCGTCGACAGAAGGGGAGACCACTGAGGCCGAAATAGGCCTGAGCTGTCCTTTTGCCTCGACAGTCGTGGTAAAGGTGCCTTCCATGACCATATCGGTAACAGGTCCGTCCGCAGATTGCGGCTGCGAGTTGAGTACAACGCTCACGATAATGGCTATTAGGATCATGCCGCCCACGATGCCGACCGCAATGCCGCGGCGGACGAGCTTTTTGTGTCGCCGTTCGGCGCGCTTGGCCTTGAGCTTTGCGTAGGCCTCATCGTCGGATATCCCGGCGTTACCTTGCTCGCCGTCGTTTTGCTGTGCCGTGGGGGCGCTTGTGATAAGCGGCAGTGTTTCGGTTGCGTCTTGCTGCGCGTTCCCGATGTCGTCGGGGCCCGGAGTGATGGTGGGGACTTTTGACATAGCGTCTCCTTTATAGAACATACCGCGATAAGTATATACGCCCGCCGGTTGGGGCGTGCGCATGGGCATGTTTCTTTCAGCATCGAAAGGTAGGTGTCGCTGAGCTTTGTTGCGTTGCGCGTGACGTGCTACGAATGCACGACCACGCACAGACCGACTTTGATGCAGTCGTGGAGCGCCTTGGCATCGGCCAGGCGCAGATTGATGCAGCCGTGGCTACCGCACCATTTGTACGATTCGGCACTATCGAAACTCGAATCGTTTTGCCAGGTAGCGTCGTGGAAGCCAACCATGTTGCCCTCAAACGGCATCCAGTAGCTCACCGGGCTCTCGTATTTGGGCTTACCGGTCTTGGGGTCCTTGGCGCCGATAAGCTTGGTGGCGCCGTCGTTGCTGTTGATCTGCCACACGCCCTCGGGGGTGGCGTCTTCGCCCGGTTTGCCGGAAATAAAGTTGGCCTCCCAAACGATATTGCCGCTCTCGTCGTAGTAGCGCGCGTGCTGCTCGGACAGGTCGACGTCGATATACGCCTTCCAATCGGGCTCGCCCTTGGCGGTAAAGGTGTCGGCCTTCTGGGAGTAATTGATCTCAATCTCGCCGGTCTGCTTGTTGTTAATAGCATCCTCGACCTGCTTGGCAAGCGTGCTGCTATCGATAGACCAACCAAAGTCACCGCCTTCGACGGCACATTGCTTGCCATCGGCGCGCGTCCACCAACGAGTGGAGCCCACGGTGTTAAAGCCATTGGCGAGGTCTGCTGCCCAGTTGCTGATCTGGGAAGTGTCGAGTGTGGGGTTCGCGGGGTCGGCAAAACTGATCCACTGCAGCACCGAGCTGCCGTCGACCTTGCCGGCATCGTTGCCGTTGAGCTTAAGGGTCACGTTAACGCCCAGGAAGTTGTTGGCGGCATCGCATGCGGCCTGGATCTGGTCGTTGGTGAGCGTGCCGTTGAGCGGCTCGTAGGCATCGTTGCCGAGCTTCGTAAGATCGACGGTCTCGGACAGCGACGCGAGCTCGATCTCCGCATACTTAATGACATGCTCGCGGTTGAGCTTTTCGTTGGAGCGGGCCTTCTCGATCGTGAACTTGCCCGCCTTCTCGTCGTAGGAGCTCGATGCCTCAAAGGTACCCGTGCGGCCCTCGTTGAATGCGTCGATGGCGGCACCCAGATCCTCCTCGAACTGCTTTTGGTCAAAGGCGTCCGAGAGCATGGACAGGTCGACGTCCTGTTCCAGGTCGATGGTACCGTTTTTGGTCGCGCTAACGTTCTTGCCGCCGAGCGAGGCAATCAGGCGCGAAGGCCACAGCAGCGGCTCGTTGCTGCCGATAATCTCGTGGGCAGCTGCCTCGCCGTCGACGATGGGCTCGTCGGATTCGGGCTGATAGGTCCAACTAAAGTCTTCACCCGAAACGGTGAGCTTGTAGTGCTTCCACGCTGAGTTGACCTTGGTAGCGGCGGATGAGGCGTTGGAAAACGAGATATCGACGCCGGCGATGGTGGTGTTAGGGTAGGCAATCTGCGAAAACGCCACGACGCCCACGATATAGACGATGGCGACGAGGCCGAGGACGACGAAAAACGCCGTCTTGCCACCCGTCTTATTGCCCTTTGCGGAGCGGTTGTTGGCGGGGCCGCGGTTGTTGGAAACTCGAGTGTGCGAAGGGCCCTGGTTGTGACCGGCGCCATGTGTGGAACGCTGCTGGTGCTGTTGATATTGCTGACGCTGCTGATGCTGGCCCTGATTGGGACGCGGGGAGGTATTTGCCGCGCCGTGCTGTTCGCCATGGGCTGGCGCGATGGGACGCGGCGATTGGATTCCTCCGGGCTGCCTGCTGGGCTGTTGCGGATCGGGGATCAGTTGGCTGCGGTCGATTTGCGACATCGTGTATATTTCCTTCGAGTTTCGCCTTGCGGCTCATCGTGTTTTAACTGGGCTTGAATTATAGCGATTACGCAGTTGCTTGTGTTACGAAAACAGTGGCGATAAACGATAGGTGGGACATATGTCCCACCTATCGTTCGCTTTTGCTCGCTATCCGCATATTCCGCATTTTGCGCATGCCGAGAGTGCTGCCGGAGCCTGCGCGATGCCGCCCTTGGCCGTCTCGCGCAGTGTGGCGGGCAGGGCGTGGCCCACCGAGAGCATCACGTGCGCCATCTGGTCAAACGGCACCAGGCTCTTGATGCCGGCGAGGGCGAGCTGCGCCGAGCTGAAGGCCGCGGCCACGCCGATGGCGTTGCGGTTTTGGCAGGGCACCTCGACAAGGCCGCCGACGGGGTCGCAAACGAGGCCCAACAGGTTGCTCAGCGCGATGGAGCTGGCGTCGAGCGCTTGCTCGGGCGTGCCGCCCATCATCTGGACCAGTGCAGCGGCGGCCATGGCGGCAGCGCTTCCAACCTCGGCCTGGCATCCGCCCTCGGCGCCGGCGACGCAGGCGCTCGTGGTGAGGTTGAGGCCGATGGCGGCGGCACAGTAGAGGGCATCCATGACCTGTTCGTCGTCGAGCTGGAGGTGATCGGCGAGCGCCAGCACGCAGCCGGGGACGACGCCCGCGGAGCCGGCCGTGGGGGCGGCGACGATCACGCCCATGGTGGCGGAGCGCTCGAGCACGGCCATCGCGCGGGCCACGGCATCGGTCTGAACGGGGCCCATCAGGCTTGCGCTCAAATCGTTGTGGCAGGTGGCATCGACGAGCTTGGCCTCTCCGCCGATAAGCCCGCCGAGCGATCGCTGCGGATTGGCGATGGGGGTCGTGGTCTCCTCGCGCATGACGTCGAGCACGCGGCGCATGGCTGCGATAGCATGGGCCTCGCCGGTCAGACGCGCCTCGCGTACGGCCATGACGGCGCCGATATTCAAACCGAGTTCGGCGCACGCATCGAGCATCTGCTCGCCGTCGTCAAAGATCTCCTTGGCCGAGACGCCGGGGGAGAGCGACGAGGCCGAGCCCGGAAGCTCGATAAACGTGGCGTAATCGACATTGTCGAGCTTGCGCAGCATGGGGACGACGGTGTCGTCGGGAGCGCCGTCGGTCTCAAAGACGGAATAGGCCTGGCCTCCCACCTCGGTGCGGTAGGTGCGGCAGAAGGCGATGTTGACGTGTGCGTAGGCGAGCAGGTTCGTGAGTGCTGCGAGCACGCCGGGAACGTCCTGGTGCGCCACGAAGAGCGTGGAATACATGCCCGAGATGTCGACGCCGACGCCGTTGATGCGGCTGATGCGCATCTTGCCGCCGCCGAGGCTCTCGCCGCGGACCTGTGCCGTGGCGCCCGTGTCGTCGACCATCTCGATGTCGACGGTGTTGGGGTGGATGGAGGCGTCGTCGCCCTTGATGTCAAAGTGATACTCGAGACCCTGCTCGCGTGCGAGGTCAAAGGCCTGCTTGATGTTCTCGTCGTCGGTATCGAGGCCCAAGATACCCGCGACGAGCGCGCGGTCGGTGCCGTGGCCGCGGTAGGTATGGGCAAAGGAGTTCCACAGGCCAAAGGTGACCTTGGTGATGCGGCCTTCCAGCAGGCTAGCGGCAACCTGGGCGCAGCGCAGGGCGCCGGCGGTGTGCGATGAGCTAGGACCGACCATGATGGGGCCCAGGATCTCGAATGCCGAGGTCGTAGCTAGTGTTTGCGGCTTGCCTGCCATGGCTGCTCCTTCTTTATCTCGTCGTCCCGAGGGGCGGGGCATACTCTGTCCCGCCGTTCCGAGGGCTTTGGTATTTGGTCGCCTGCTCGGACAGTCCTGCTCGCACGGAGGCCACATTAAGTGGCCTCCGGCTCGTGCGGAACTCGCGATCGACCAAATACCAAAGCCCTCGAAACTTAGGATACATGGTTGGAGTCGCTCTGCTGCAAAATTTATCGGTCTGTGACCTATTCCATGTCCCAGGTCGGCTCATCTTCACCACCGTTTAAATAAAAAAGAAGTACCGGTTGGAGCCGGTACTTCTTTTGGTGCGTTTTTATTTGGCTGTGGCTTTTCTTGTTAGCTTACAGGCCACAGGCTGCTTTGAGTTCTTCGACTCGGTCGGTTTTCTCCCAGGTGAAGTCGGGGTCTTCGCGGCCGAAGTGACCGTAGGCTGCCGTCTTTTCGTAGATGGGGCGACGCAGGTCAAGGTCGCGGATGATGGCGCCCGGGCGCAGGTCGAAGGTCTTCTCCACGGCCTCGACGATTTTGTCCTCGGCAACATGTGCGGTGCCAAAGGTGTCGACCATGATCGACAGCGGCTTGGACACGCCGATGGCGTAGGCCAGCTCGACCTCGCAGCGATCGGCCAGGCCGGCGGCGACCACGTTTTTGGCGACCCAGCGCGCGGCATACGCAGCAGAGCGGTCGACCTTGGTGCAGTCCTTGCCGCTAAAGGCGCCGCCGCCGTGACGGCCGTAACCGCCGTAGGTGTCGACGATGATCTTACGGCCGGTGAGGCCCGTGTCGCCCATGGGGCCGCCCACGACAAAGCGACCGGTGGGGTTCACGTAGATGTCGGCGTTGTCCCACGGCATGTTCTCGTCAGCCATAACCGGCGTAATGACGTGCTCGATCAGATCGGCCTTGATCTTGCCCATGTCCTCGATCTCGGCAGCATGCTGCGTGGAGATGACGACGGTCGTGACCTCGACGGGCTTGCCGTCCTCGTAGCGCACGGTGACCTGGGTCTTGCCGTCGGGGCGCAGATAGGGCAGGGTACCGTCGTGGCGCACGGCGGCCAGGCGCTCGGCCAGGCGGCTCGCCAGGTAGTGCGGCATGGGCATGAGGGTCTTGGTCTCGTTGGAGGCATAGCCAAACATCATGCCCTGGTCGCCGGCGCCGATCAGGTCGATCGGGTCGGTGGTGGCGCCGGTCTGGGTCTCGAAGGACTCGTCGACGCCCTGGGCGATATCGGGGGACTGCTCGTGGATGAGGCTCATGACGCCACAGGTATCGCAGTCAAAACCGAACTTTGCACGGTTGTAGCCAATGCGGCGGATAACGCCACGGGCAATTTCCTGCACGTCAACGTATGCCTGGGTGCGGATCTCGCCGGCGACGATGACGGTACCGGTGGTCACGAGGGTCTCGCAGGCGCAGCGGACGTTTTCCACGTTGGCGGGCACGCCGTTGGGCGCAATATAGCCCTGCTCCTGCAGCTCTATTTCTTTGGCGAGGATTGCGTCGAGGACGGCATCGCTGATCTGGTCGGCGATCTTATCGGGATGGCCTTCGGTCACCGATTCCGACGTAAACACAAAGGACCCGTGTTGGGGTGGGATGGAACGAAGTTCTTCTGACATGATTGTCCTTTCAAAAACGCGTCCCGGCGACCGTTACCATTCCGCCAGGCTCTGTATGCAAGGGCTCATCATAGCGCGTTAAACGAATATTCACACCCTTTCCGCACCTGCCGGGGTAGCTAATTTGGGACGGGGCTTTTTTGACTACTTCTTGTGTCTGGCATAGGGGGATGATTTTTCTGGGACGGGGATGAAATAATCATTGAGTACCTAATGATTATTTCATCCCCGTCCCAGAAAAATCATCAGGTTGATGGAGCGTAAAAGTAGTCAAAAAAGCCCCGTCCCAAATTAGCTACCTAAAGATGATGGCATGGTCGGTGCCCGTTGTGCGGAGGTCGCATTGTTGCTTTATACTGGTGCGGTTAGACATCCATCCTGCAATCGAGGAGATTTCCATGGCATCAGACGTTCGCGTCCGCTTTGCACCCTCACCCACGGGCAAGCTGCACATCGGCGGCGCCCGCACCGCTATCTATAACTGGGCTTTCGCCCGCGCAAACGGCGGCACGTTCATCCTGCGCATCGACGACACCGACCCCACCCGCTCCACCGACGAGAACACGCAGATCATTCTGCGCGCCATGCGTTGGCTGGGCCTGGACTGGGACGAGGGTCCCGAGGTGGGCGGCGACTTTGGTCCCTATGCCCAGACCGAGCGTCTGGACCTATACAAGCAGGCCGCCCAGCAGCTCTGGGATGAGGGCAAGGCCTATCCCTGCTTCTGCACCAAGGAGCAGCTCGAGGCCGACCGCAAGGCCGCGCAGGAGCGCAAGGACCCCTTCCAGGGCTATCAGCGCCGCTGCCGCGATCTCGATCCCGAGGAGGCGCGCCGCCGCATCGAGGCCGGCGAGCCCTACGTCCTGCGCATCAAGGTGCCCGAGGACCGCGGTGACGTCGTCATCCACGACGCCGTACACGGCGAGGTGACCTTCGACGCCAAGGAGCTCGACGACTTTGTTATCTTCCGCTCCGACGGCACGCCCACGTACAACTTTGCGACTGTCGTCGACGACGCCATGATGAAGATCACCCACGTCATCCGCGGCGACGACCACCTGTCCAACACCCCGCGCCAGGTCATGGTCTACGAGGCCCTCGGTGCGCCCGTGCCCACGTTTGCCCATATCTCCATGATTCTGGGTGCCGACGGTAAGAAGCTCTCCAAGCGCCACGGCGCTACCTCGGTGGAGGAGTACCGCGATGCCGGCTACCTGTCCGACGCGTTCGTCAACTACCTGGCGCTGCTCGGCTGGTCGCTCGACGGCGAGACCACGATCATCCCGCGCGATGTTCTGGCCAGCAAGTTCTCGCTCGACCGCATTTCCAAGAACCCGGCGACCTT
>ENA-OQIZ01001211-OQIZ01001211.1-human-gut-metagenome-genome-assembly--contig:-NODE-1211-length-10518-cov-3.118372_pt1 | contig 10518 bp, 6 predicted proteins | sample MGYA00242593_ERZ504758 | MGnify/ENA primary metagenome ERZ504758 (study PRJEB26092, sample SAMD00036364) | human gut metagenome | host: Homo sapiens | study: EMG produced TPA metagenomics assembly of...
ATAATTCCTTTTGCGATAAATGGAACTTTTGCCATCTCTGCCACCTGGCGTAATTCTTCCACAGATTTTCTGCCTGCCGGCGGTGTCATATTTTTTAAGAATGGAAGTCCTGCCGCATCAATATCCATAGCAACCGCAAATGCACCAGAACCTTCTGCCTGCTTCATCTTTTCACGAATGATCTCTATATTCCACGGCTTGATCGTCGGAATCCCTTTTCCTTCCACTCGTCTGATTGCATCGGTCGCATACTTCATTACATCCGGATTTACCCCGTCTCCGGTCATTGCGGCAATCCCCGCCTCTGCACATGCAGCCACCATCACATCATTGTAGGACTGATCATTGTATTTTTCTCCATAATGAAGATTCACTGCCCCAACCGGACCTGCAAAAAACGGATAACGGAATTTCTGTCCCCACAGTCCAAAGCTTGTATCCACTTCTTCATGCTCAGAAATGGTATCCATCTGCACACGGATTTCCTGCCATTTATCAAAATTGCGGATGGCTGTATCCCCCATCCCTTTCGCTCCCGGTCCCGGCATTTGATTCCGGCATGCCCTTCCATTGCACACCATGCACGCTTTACAATATTTCCCAATATCTTGTTTTGCATTTGTTACTATTTCCTCGTATGTCATCCTATTTCCTTCTTTCTTTATCATTCATTATTTCTTTCCGCAAACAAATCAGAAACAATCTCACACTTAATTTCCCCAGAGAAGAAATGTCACTGTCTTTCCGTCTGTCAATACTCGTTTCTGTACGGTCTCTCCGGTTATTTTATTGACAGTTACTTCATATAGCACTTGTTCAGCGGTCTCATTTCCCGGTACTTTTGTTGTAACTTTCACAAGGTACTCACTCTTCGTACTTTCCTGTTCAAGCACCGTCATCTCTTCTCCTTTCGCATCCTCTGTTCCCTTCGCATAATATTCTTCTAACTTTTTCTGAATTTCTGAATCAGAATACACTGGTGTCTGTTCTTCTTCCTGTTGTATCGGATTTTCCGGTGTCTTTATCCCTTCCTGACTCTGTCCGGCATTCTCCGTTTCTGCTTCTTTCTTCTTTGCTTCTTCTGCTTTCTTTTTTGCCGCTTCGTCTTTCTTCGCCTTTTCTTCCTGTGCTTTCTTTTCCTCTGCTTTCTTCGCTTCTTCTTTTTTCTTTGCTTCCTCCGCCTTCTTTGCTGCTTCTGGATCTGCTTCACCGGTAATCCGCTCTGAAAGCGTCTTCCACTTCAGCCCTGACACCGTCTTTCCCATACTGTCCAGTTTTTTCTGGAATGCTTCCTTTGACAGAGCTTCCTTGTCGTTATAATATGGCTGTTCTGGATGTCCCTCCATATCAAAGGTATATTGTTCTGTCTGAATCACTGTATGTTCTCCATCCATCCGATAAAAACTCGCATTTCCATAAGAGGCTCCGCCAGAACCATAGATATACATTGCCCCATTCTCATAAATCTGAAGCAGAGACCGCTCCGCCAATGTCTGATCTTCAAACATATTTTTGGCACCTACTCCATCAAAGCAGTACACTCCTACTACCCGCTCATCACCACCATTGCTCCTGCTTCCGATCAGCAATTCCTTTTCTCCACTCTCATCGATATCATACATCGTATAAATAATTTCTGTTTTCCCCTTATCTGTCTCAGTTAAAAATACTAATAATGGGTTGATATTTGGATATCCCTCTGGATCTTTCTGCACCTCTGATGCTCCCATGAGAAGTGCTTCTTGATATTCATCTAAAATTTTCTGATAGGCTTCATCTTTTTTTTGTTCTTTCTTAAGACGTTCTTCTGTTCTTTTTGCTGCCGCCTCAATTTCTTTTTTGTCAAATTTTAATGTTACCTTACGCTGTACCGGCTTTAATACAGATGAATCATATGTTTCATAAAACTCGCTTAGTTCTTCTGTTCCATTCTGCTCTGTCGTCGTAAGCTCTGCTAAGATTTCCACCCCGCTCTCATCTAATTCAAACCATAATTCTGAATACCCTCTCATCCGTTTTGCAGTGGCATTCAATCCGATTTTTTCCAGTTTTGCAGAAATATCTGTAATCTCTTTCTCATGATCCTCCCCGGTCAGAAGTCCTTTGGTCGATGCATATTCCCGGAAAGTCCCATCGTAGTTCACTGCAAACATTCCATACTCATGCGAACGTGCTGTCAGAGAATACTGATTTGCTGTACTTCCGCAGATATAGATCTTTCCACCTGACTCCTTTAAGAAAATACCTTGACGCTCTGTCTCTGCATTTCCCATCACATTTCGAAGTGCAAGATATTCCGCTGCAAGCTTGATACTTTTCTCTTTCTTCTCATACATCTGAAGATAAACATGATTGTGTTTTTCATCCTTTTTTGCCTTATCTTCCTCACCAGTCTTTAGCATCAGAACAAGCAGCTCTTTTTCTCCATCGCTATCAAAATCTTTCAGTTTGGATGCGAGTACCCCCTTTTGCTTCTCCAGCCGCTCAGGCTGTACTATCTTTTTCTCGCCATCTTTCTTCACATATTTTGATTCATAAGTACCCGCAGTACATTTTCCATATTTCGGTACAAGAACCTTGTCCACATACGTTTCCAGACTGACTGCTTTTGTGTCGTCTATTTTATCCTGATCTTGCGTATGCTCTCCTTTATTTTCTTCCTCCCCTTTATTCTCTTCCTGACTGCTTGAATTTGGGGAAGGTTTCTCATCTGGTACCGGTTCTGCTGCCGGTTTCTCATTACTCTGTGCTTCTTTTTTCGGTACTTCCTGCCCTTTTGCCACAGCACCATTCTCTTTTGCCTTCTTCAAGATTGCCTCTGCCTTTTTTTCTTTTCCCTGTGCGGTATAAATTTCTGCTAATTTATCGTAAGATTTTCGTTCCTTCGGATCAATCTTGATTGACTCCAGATAGAGTTCCTCCGCTTTTTCATACTCCATATCTTCCAGATATTTGTCTGCCATCGCTATCTTCGTCTGAAATGTCTTTTCCTGCTTATCTTTCATCCCGAAATAGACACCTGTCGTCACTCCAGCGATCAGAACTGCACTGATTCCCACTGCCGCAGCAATCCGAAAATTTTTGCGCCTCTTCGTCTCCTGCTGTTCTGCCTCCTGTTTTCTCTCTTGTTCTATCTCCTGAAAATTCTCTGTCTCCTCTGCCTCAAAGTCTTTCTGCAGATTTTCTTCCACCTTTTTCTCTGCAGATTTTTCTTCCTGCGTCGATTCCTGCGGAATCTGAACCAATTCTGCCCCGCACTTTCCACAAAATTTTGCATGATCTGCATTTTCTGCTCCACATTTCCTACAGTACATACCTATTCTCCTTCCTTTATCTGACTGTAAATTTCAGATGACAATGCCACAATTTTCTCTCGGGCTGCCTGTGTGTCTGTAAGCTGATCTGCCATCACACATAAAATATATGGGGTCTCACCAGCCCATACGATTGCTGCATCATTCTCTACATCGGCAAGTTCTCCTGTCTTATTTCCTGTTTCTACCCCTTCTGGAATACCCGCTGGAATTTTTCCAGTGCGCTGCTGCTGCTTTAATAAATTTAACATCTGCTCTGCGTGTGGATGTCTCCCTTGGCAAACATCAAACAAAAAATTGCCACAATCCTCTGCTGATGTGTAATTTTCTCCCAGCGTACTGTCTGCCAGAAGCATTCTTCCCATAGAAGAATCTTTGTAACCTTTTTCCTGACAATAAACATTCACCTGTTCCATCCCCGCAGTTTCCTCACCACCGCCGAGCATTCTTGTCAATTCGTTGGCTGCATCGTTATCGCTGACTGTGATCATCGCCGTAAGAAGCCGATCGAGTTCTGCAGCTCCGTACTGTGCTGCCAAATTGTCATACTGTTCATAAACAGCTCCCATAATGTACAATTTGATCAGACTTGCCGCCTTTTGCTTCTCCGCTCCAACTACTGCAAAGGAACCGCTTGACAATTGCTTCACATACACATTCCACTTTTCTCCAAGCGCTGTCCTTTCTGCAATCCTGTTCTGGATCAGCTCTTCCATAGCGGCCATTTCCAAAGGCGCGCGGACTTCCTCTTCCATCTGCTGTTTCTCCTGTCGGGTCTTTGCTTCTGCTTCTTCTTTCTCCTCCAACAGAGTCTGTCTTCTTTTTAAGACTTCCTTTCTCTCTTCTTTTTGTAATACAGCCCCTGCATCGATTTCCTGTGTCTGTTTCTCAATTTCCTTGCACCGACTTTCCAAAAACAGCCATCCAGTTCCAACAGCCAGAAGCATTCCCACACAGACTGCACTGTAAATCCATCCTGCTTTTTTCCCTTTTCCTCTTTCTCTCTTTTTCATACTGCACCTCTTGCCATAGCTCTAATTTCCAGCCGCAAAATACTGGTCAATTCCATTTGCAATGCCCTTGACCATTTTCTTTTCATACTCCGGATCCTGCATATTTACATCATCCTGCTCATTGGTCATGTATCCCATCTCCAGAATGATAACCGGAATCTGACTCCAGTTGATCCCAGTCATGTTATCATAGAGCTGCACTCCGTCATTTTCCATACCACACTCCTGACAGTAAGCATTGATCACAGCTTCCCCGAGCGCATAGCTTTTCGGATGAAGTGCTCCAACATAGGGATTTTCTGCGGAAGGTACCATCGTCATTGCTCCCTTTGCCAATGGATCCTCACTTCCATTTGCATGGATCCTCACATAAATATCGGATCCTTCCTCCGCTGCCATAAGCGCTCTCTCACTGTTGCTGATTGCCGTATCATGATCTTCTCTTGTGAGTACCACTTCATATCCTCTCTGTTCCAGTTCCAGACGAAGCTGCTTGGAAATATTTAATGTCAGTTCATACTCCGGAACATTTGTATAACGCCCCTGCGTACCAGAAGATGCCTTCGCTTTCATTTCCTGTGATCCTGGTCCCATCGGCTCCAAGTCGCTCATATCTACATTCGGACCTTGATGACCCGGATCGATTGCAATTTTCTTTCCCTTCGCCTGTGGCTGTTTCTCAGTGATCACTTCTTTTTTCCCCTCTGCCTCTCTTTGTGCCTGTTCTTTTTCTAGTTCTTCCACTTCTTTTTCCAGTTCCTGAATTTCCTTCTCTATATTCTGCGCTGCTTCTTTTGCTGCTCGCTTCTCTGCTTTCGCTGTATACAATTTTCGCGCCGCTGCAGCGCATCCGACTGATACAATGACCAGCAGACAAGTGCAGGAAACTACTATGATTTTCTGACTTGTTTTCACAATTTTCCCCCTTCTTTCCAGTAGCTCTGGCACACTGTGATAAAAGACAGAGATGTCTCACACCTCTGTCTTTTCGCCTATCCGTCTCTCACTCACGACTGCGGACAGATTTTCTTTATTCTTGCTTTGTTCCGCACTTTGTGCAGAAAACTGCCCCTTGCGGAATCTGTTTTCCACACTTTATGCAGAACCTCACTTGCTGCTGCGAAGCCTGCATTCCTTCCTTCATATCCTCTACTTTTGCTCCGCATCCTACACAAAACGCCATTCCCGGTTCCAACACTGCGCCACACCTTGGGCAAGTCTTAATGCTCTCAATCGCCTCAATCTCCGAACGGATTGCTTCAATTCTTTGATAACTTGACTGAACCATCCGTACCAGCTCAGCCAGCTGTGGCTCTGGATCATTCTGCTTTAACTCATAATACATATGACCAAGGTTCTGACAATATTTATCAATTTTTTTCTGCTCTTCATTGATCTGTGATTTCAAACTTGTGATATCAGCCATTCCTTTTGCTTTCTGCATGACATTTTGACCTGTGACTGAAATTTTCTTTCCTAATTCATCAAAAAAAGCCATTATTCTCTCTCCTTCTCTTCCTGTTGCTAATTGTACATTCCTCCAAACAGGCAAGTGACATCGTCATCCAGCTCGATGAGTTTATCCTTTCCTCTGTACAACTTCAATGTTCCCGTAGAGTCATCGTCATCATAATCTACAAGGACCGCTATTTTTTTCTCATCTACGACTTTATAATCAAAAGCATCATCTGCGATCACTTTTGCATTTTTTCCGTCAAACATCTTTAACGTAAACAGATTCTTGGAAGTATTGTAGTCTGTCTTATAGATCGGATATTTCTGTTCTTTCGTAAATTCTAAGGTACCTATCATAACATCACTGTCAATCAGTTCTTCATTACAATACAGATCCCCCATTCCTTCATCCATATCCGTCAGATAATAAATATCTCCATCTTTTGCACCCATCATGACATCTACATCTTCTGCAACGACACTGCATTTTCCATCTGCTTTCTTACCTGTCTTGAAGGAAAGAAGCTGGCTTTCTTTTATTTCGCCATCCTTATTTCTTTCTACTTTCATTGTATACCCAATATTCTTTTCCTCATCGACAAGGAATCTCTGCTCTCCCATTCTCTCCTTCAAGTCTGCATCCAAAGTCACAATCTCTTTTCCATTGTAAATGCAAGTCTCTGTCGACTCCTGAAGTGCCTCATAGTACTTCTGGTCTACGTCATAAATTTCATCTAATTTTGATGCTCTAATTTTCGGCAGCTCTTCCATCTTAAATCTTGTGAATAACACTGTGTCAGAATTATCCTGTGCATAAATGTCACTGCTGAGTTTCTTTGCGACCTCCACTTCTTTTCCATCTTTATAGCAGTACAAGGAGTTCTCAGACACCTCGATAGAATGCTCTTCCAATTCTTCCAAGAACCACTCCATATCCTCATCGCCATTGGTGTCATCTTCTACAATATCCATCGCATTGATCTTTTTTTCATCCATCTTTACATAATACAACGCTTTGTCTTTTTCATTGTTGGAAACAACCCAACCTACATCCGATGCGATTTTCTCTCTTTCTCCAAAATTTTCGATCAGATAAAGTTTATCATCTTCCTGTACAACAATCTGTTTCAAATCATCCCCGATGATGCAATTTTCTGCGCTCTTAGAAAGTTTCTTTTTCTCTTTCTTTAAATTGATATCCTGCTGATACAATGCGCTCTTGCCGTTGTTCTGTTCGATCCACACAATATTTTTTTGCTCTTTATCCAGTTTAAATCTGGTAACATCTGATGCAATTTTTTCTTTCTTTCCTTTCCGATCACTAATATATAATGTATCGTTTCCTGCCTTTAGATAAACGATTTTATTATTATCAAGCAGTTTATATTTTGTAACGGAATCATCAATCTCTATTGCTCCGCCTTCTTTTCCGACTTTCTGGAAGTTCAGATCAAATTCTGTCATTCCATCTTCTGCTTTGACATCTGTCGGATAGCAGATATATTTTCCATCTTTGGAATAGGTAACACGCATACCATAAATCTCATCTTCATCACCATAAGATCCACTGTATTCCATCGGATCTTTTTTGTATTTTTCCAAGTCTGTCTGCATTACCTTTCCGTCTTTTAAATACGCAATCTTTGTATGTGCATCATCTCCGAATGCATTCACAAGGAGAGCAGCCCCTCCGATGACAACGACAGCTGCCGCTGCCACACCAATGATTTTTCCGGATGAAATCTTTCCGCTCGAATTGCCTCCAAGCGGTTTAGAACCTCCTGCATTTTCCCCAACGCCGGATTCATCCATTTCCATATTCTTTCCACATCCGCAACAGAAAACGGCATCCGCGTCATTTTCACATCCACAATATGGACAATACTTGTGTTCCTCTTCTTCCGGCTCTGAATAAGAACCTCTCATTTCTGCACCAAGGAGAACTGTCTCCTCCTCATCTCCTGCATTTGCCTGACAGTCTTCCTGTTCCAGATTTTCTGTCAGCTCTTTCTTTTGTGCTTCCACACAATTTTCCTCTAACTTTGCTCCACATGCAAAACAAAATTTTGAATTTTCCGGTAATTCACATCCACATTTTGTACATCTCATCGTAACTTATAACCTCCACTGTCAATTGCAAATTCTCTGGCACTTAGTAAATCTGCATTTTTTATCTCATAGTCATTTAACATATCATTAGTAAACTGCGACGGTTCAATCGTTCCCCTATACCACGATTTACTTCCAAAATATTCTTGTAATTCTACTGAGTCAAACTTTCGTCCTCTTCTCGCATAAATTTCATTTTTCGCGTAATTGAGCTGCTGCAGAGACAGTCCACTGATATCACTCTCTGTCAGATAACGGCTGTTGCTATCCGGAATAATGTACTCACTGTCTTTTTGGGCAACTGCATTCTTTTTATCAGTTTCCGCTTTTTCGGCTGTTGCGATCAGTTTCTCTAACTTCTCCTGATCTCTTACCAGTTCTTTTGCATCCTCAAGAATCTGTACTGCATCTTTAGGTGTCCCTTCTGCAATAAGACGACTGCTCTCCTCTTCCAGATATTTCATATAGTCTGCATCACACTGTTTAAGCAATTGATTGACAACCTCATCTTCCTCATCCAGCTCCTCACTAATGGAAGTCAAGTGCTTTATCGCATATTTATAATTAGAAATCTTTGTATATTCTGAGATCTCTTTTTCTAATCCTTTTCCGAGATCTTCCACAAGACTGTCATACTTCTTTTCCTGTGTTTGCTCCAGATCATCCACATCAATCTCTTCTAATTCCTTTTTTGCTTCCACATAGTCTAACTTTCCATCTTCAAAATCTTCTCTGATTTCTTCTAACTGTCCGCTGACTTCATCTTTTTTCTCGCCTTTTTCTACCCTGACGGAATCGTTCTCATCGTCTTTCTCATAGTCTGCAACGCTTCCTGAGCTACTCTCATATGGAGCTAAAATCATAGATCCCATGATCCCGGCAATTCCCAGCACACTTACAACAGTCATTGCTGTTGCAATCCATTTTCCTCTCCCGGACATCCCAAAGACAGCTGCTACTGCTGCAATCACTGCGAATGCCGATGGCAAAATGTAGATCAGATACGGATAAATCTCTTCCAGAGCTCCACCGGAAAGTGTGTCTGCCAATAGAAATCGAAGGCTGATGAAGCTGACTGCTGCCAATGCTAAAAAGACTGCTGCAATTACTAACGGCGTTTTATTCCAGCTGCCATTTTTCTTGCTTTGCGATTGCTTTTCCTTCTTTGGCCTTTCTTTCTGTTTTTTGGGTTGCTCTGATTCTTGCTTATTTTTCTGACTGCCACTTTCCCTCACAGAATCGTTCTGGCTACGACAATTGCATATTTCTCCTTCCTGGATCTTGCGACCACAATATTTACAATACATTCTCATCCCTCCATTCTTCTTATCCTTACTTTTTAATAAGGAAGCTTCCCTCTTAAATAATATACTCTTTCTTTTGTCATATCTGCTGCCGGTCCATTTGGAAAACTAGAGTGATTAATTGTCGTTCCCTGCCAGTAATTAGCAATCATCGCCTCTTTCTGTTGGATCCAGCTAACCTGCTCATCTGTAAGATTTCCTAATTCTGCTCCCGGAAGCACTGCCTCCAGTTCAGCCCACAGCTCATTTAGCAAATTATCCCACAGTTCATATCTGCCCTGTGCAATACTCATCTGTCTCTCCACAGAATCCCCTGCGGAAGCTTCTGCCGCTAATTGTTTATCAGCTGCCTCTGTCGAAGCCAGTCTCGAATCCCACCATTCTTGCGCCGACATTTGAGAACTGCTATTAGAAGAAAGATTGGACTCGCTTTCTGCTTGCTCCTGTACCTTCTTTAATTCTTCCTCTTTTTGCTGAAGCTGTTCTTTTAGTTCCTTCTCTTTTTGCTCTTGTTCTTCTGCTTCTTTCTTTTTCTTCTCTTCTTCTTTCTGTTCTTCCTTTTCTCGTGCTTGTTCTTCCGCTTTCCGTTCTTCTTCTATCTCTTTTTCTCTTTTCTCATGTTCTTCTTGCACCGCCTCCAGCCGTTTTTCCTGGATCACATATACTGCAAAAATTCCACCTAACTTATTACCTAAATGATTATCTGGCAACAACATAATAAATAATAGGATAAATGGAGATATAAAAGTGATAATTGAAAATAACGAATTAACAACACTTGAGAACAATTCACTGGCTCTATATCTATAAAGATACTTATCTAAATAACCTTTCCATTGTTTAAACGTTCGAACTTCAAATCCTTCCATTTTTATTCCCATCATAGAATAAATCATTTCGATTTGTTTATTTTGGAGATCATTCTGAGCTATCACAAAAGATTTACTTTTTTGTTCCAATTTCTTTCTAGTCAATAGAAGCAACAACAAATTTATTACCACTAACATAAGAGCGATAATCGCCACGAAAAAATCAATATATAGAAAGTAAAACAAAATACAAATTACAAAACCAATATCTAATATTCCTAGTACAACCTGATTTGTAAATAATTGCCGAATTCTACCCAAACCATTTATAGAATAAATTAAATCACCACTACTTCTAGTAGAGAAAAATTTATATGGCAATTGAAACAAACGACCCATTACACTATTATTCAGCCTTTTATCTATAGCATTTGTCAGATTAATAGAAAGATATCTCTGACCGAGCATTATAATAAAGTATAGTAATGTAAAAATAATAAAGTTGAGCGCTAAA
>ENA-OQIZ01001215-OQIZ01001215.1-human-gut-metagenome-genome-assembly--contig:-NODE-1215-length-10464-cov-2.676986_pt1 | contig 10464 bp, 9 predicted proteins | sample MGYA00242593_ERZ504758 | MGnify/ENA primary metagenome ERZ504758 (study PRJEB26092, sample SAMD00036364) | human gut metagenome | host: Homo sapiens | study: EMG produced TPA metagenomics assembly of...
ACAGGATCACTTTTCGCAGCTTTTTTAGACGGAAGCAGTCCTCCGAGCAGCGTCAGTATTACGCTGAGAATAATAAGTATGATCGCCGGAATTACCGGAAGAACCGCACTTACGTCATTCGTTCCTGCCAAATGATGGATCAGAGCATTTCCCGGGATCAAAAGCAGAAGCGTTATCCCGATCCCGATCACGCCCGCACACAAACCGATAATAAACGTCTCGGCATTAAATACTTGTGAAATATTACTTTTAGAAGCTCCGATTGCGCGCAGTATCCCGATTTCTTTCTTTCGCTCAAGAACACTGATATAGGTGATCACACCGATCATGATCGATGATACGATAAGGGAAATCGCTACAAACGCAACGAGCACATAACTGATAACGTCTATGATCTGTGTCACAGACGACATCAGCGCGCCGACCATATCCGTATATGTGATAACCTGTTCTTCTTTTCCTTGTTCTTCCATTTTTCTGTTATAATCATCAAGAATTCTGACGACTTCTTCTTTGCTTTCAAAATCTTTCGGATAGATCGAAATCGTAGTCGGAACAGCGAAATCAACATAACCTAACTGTTTGAGATTATTGTCATACGTCGCATTTTTCGCAGCTCCCATAGACATCATCAGTTCTGCCAGTTCCTCTCCTGTCATATTCATCTGAAACGCCTCGGCAAACGCATCTTCATCTACATGCATAGCATTTTGCAGACTGCTTCCGATCTGTGTCATTGCCTGTCCTACAGAAAACTGCAGTCCTTCTGCCATCTGATTCATAACCTGCTCCATAGCCGATGTGATCTGCCTCTCAATCGCTGTTCCTACGGCTCCCGCATAAGAGGAAACCGCGCCTTTCATATAAGAACCGAACGCGTCTGTGATCTGCTGTTCCAGACTGTCCGCGTCTACGATTCCTTTCATCCCGTCAGACAGTCTTTGCCGTCCGTCTTCCGTTTTTAAATATGCAATAAAATGCTCTCCGATCTTTGTCGGATCAGCCAGCCCGTTTTCCGCCGCATAGGGAAGATACCCTTCCGTGAGCTCTTTTGAAAGCTTCTGAAGCTGTTCTGCGGTAATCTGAACATTACCTGCAATACCTCCGAAAATCTCATTTGCATATCGGTTCAATATCGCTTTCGCTTCTTCTGTCTGCATATATTCCGCCAAATATTCATCAAACTTAGACGGATCCTGATAGCCGTTTTCAACGATAAATTTTCCGTATCCTTTCGCTATTTCTTTCACCATTGCCTGAAGCTGTTCCATCGTCACGGACATCCCGCCGCCCGACTGGATGATCTCACTGATATTTCTTCGTATGATTTCCTGCGCTTTTGGCGTTCCAAGGTATTGTCCGAACTGTTGTGCAAGCGCAGAATAGTCCGCCTCCGGATGCGCGGCCGCATATTCTGCGTACCCTTCTGTCAGGCTTTCTGCCAGCGGCAAAAATCCTTCCGGCGAAACTGTAAGATCAAGGTCTCCCAGCAATTCTTCCAGATTCATCTGCGGCAGTTCGGGAAGCTGAACTTGAATCTTACTTAGATCTAACATTCCCGAAAGATTGACTGAACTTCCGGCAGAACGGAAAATCTCAGAAAGACCATCCGTTTTTTGCATTCCCGAAAAGGCATTTTGATCAAATGCAAATGCCCGGGCAAGTTTTTGTTCGTCGATCGTAATCAGAGAATCCATATTAACGTTGCCCTTTACATTTTCTGTCCCGAAATGTTCCCCTGTAAGAACGTTTCGTTTCGGATCTGCCTTCTGATCTTTGACTATTTTTGAGTTTTCCGCTTCTTCTGCGACATGTTTTGTCAATGAAGCTGGATAATTGATGCCTGACATCAAAGCTGCTCCGTTTGCATCTTTTACAGGCTGAACGATGCCGACGATCCGGATCGGCTCGGCATTTTTCACAACTTTGTCCATGTACGTCTGATCTCCCGAACGATCTTTCCACACATGATAACTGTTGTCATACTCATAGTAATCCGCACTGTTTACCAGTTTAAACTCTTTTCCGAGAATATCATCATATGTATAGACAGTTGAATCTTTCGGAACTTCGATCTGCTCTTCCTCGACGAATCCCGCAACCATCTCTTCCAGCTCCAACGGATCTCTTAAGCCCAGCGTGTACAGCAAAAGGTCGCTCATACCTCCGCCGGACGTCAGCACAAGCACGCATTCATTGTATGATTTCGGCCACCTGCCGGCTTTCACATCGTACTGATCTTTATACAGATCGGAATCTGCCGGCATCTGATAAAAGACGTCTGTACTCATCATCGAAGACATCAGACTGTTTGAGCCGACAGACGAACCAATCCCTGCCGCCTCGAAAGAGCGGTCCGGATGTACCTGACGGACTTTCTCCCCGTCTTGCGCATAGATCTGCGGAACAACCTGATAAGAATACTCAACTGCATTTGTGTATTGATCGATCCGGCTTTCTTTACTGTCTAAAAACTTTTTCAAAGATTCCAGATCATTTGAATCCATTGTCGAAAACATATTCGTGACCATGTCGATCACCCATATATTTTCTTTTTCCCGCCGCTCTTTTGAAGATGTTCCCGTTCCCGCAGACACCGCTTTTACTTCTTCCGAATCTTCCCCGCCTGTCATCATCGAAGTAAAATCAAATCCTGTACTTTGGATCTGAAGCGGATATTGGGAAAGCGTTTCTCTTTCTATATTTTTTATGTAGTCATTCACTCCTGCGGACAAAGAGAGAATAAGCGCAATGCCGATAATTCCGATCGATCCGGCAAAAGAAGTCAATAATGTTCTCGCTTTTTTCGTCTTGAGATTATGAAAGCTAAGTGAAAGCGCCGTCAGAAACGACATGGATGATTTCCCCATATTTTTATGTTCCGGAACGTCTGCCGTTTCTTCATCCACATAAAATGCATCGCTGTCCGAACGAATCTTTCCGTCTTTTAACTCAACGATTCTTGTAGCATACTGCTGCGCCAGCTCGGGATTATGAGTTACCATAACAACAAGCCTGTCCTGCGCAACCTCTTTAAGAAGCTCCATCACCTGAATACTTGTCTCGCTGTCAAGCGCCCCTGTGGGTTCATCGGCAAGGAGGATATCCGGGTTATTTACAAGCGCTCTTGCAATGGCAACTCTTTGCATCTGTCCGCCGGAAAGCTGACTCGGGCGCTTGTGGATCTGCTCGCCTAAGCCAACTTTCTCCAACGCCTGTCTCGCACGTTCTCTGCGCTGCGCTTTGCCTACTCCCGAAATCGTAAGCGCCAGTTCCACATTTGCCAAAAGTGTTTGATGAGGGATCAGATTATAACTTTGAAACACAAAACCGATCGTGTGATTCCGATACGAATCCCAGTCCCGGTCTTTGTATTTCTTCGTCGAAATCCCGTTTATGATCAAGTCTCCGCCGTCATACCTGTCCAATCCTCCGATGACATTTAACAGCGTCGTTTTCCCCGAACCGCTTGGTCCTAAAATCGCCACGAACTCATTATCACGCAGATTCAGGCTCACTTTATCAAGCGCTTTTTGAACAAGACTTCCCGTCCGGTATTCCTTACATATTTCTTTTATCTGAAGCATACTGTTTTCGTTCCTTTCCGTGTCTTAAATCTATCGTCATCTTCCAAACAATATCTCATACACCCTATATGACAGACTTTCTGCAGTGAACTACCATTGTCTGAAGCCAAGGGGCTTCCTGTTTTCAGAATACTAAGATTAATGATAGTCCAAAACCCTGCCTCTTTCAAGATAATTTTCCTGTTGAAATCCCGCCTTGTCTTTCATCTTCTACCAGCCTTTTAAGAAAAACAATCCTGCTCCCAATCCTTTTCCTATGGCTGCGCCGATCACAAAAACAGACGCGTATCTGACGATTCGCGCGCGGCGCATAAAGATCGGAAAAACATTTAATATCTCCGCAAGCGCCATCGACCAGCATCCGACAAAAATCCCGGCAAAAATCCCAAACAGAACTTGTACCGCCCCGGACGCAAAAGACGCAGAAGCAAACGATACCGCATTCGGCGCAAAAGAGTAAAAAAGAAAAACGATATTTCCGATTATTCCGCCAAGCGCCACACATGTTTCATAGAAAAGCAATTTGTCTCCCGTGTGTGTCCGATCGGCAAAATCAGCGATCACTCCGAGTTCCACGATAAAAGAAAATAAGCCGCCTGCCACAGCCGCCCCTGCACTCAATCCGACAAGAGCCAGCACAAGCTCTTCCACGATCACCTCAGCCGCCTGTCCCATGGATACCGCCTCCTTTTCCGACATCGATCTCTTTTTCTTTTCTTGCCGCATTTTCAATAAGCGTTGTCTGAATATCGTTTTCATACACCCGCATCTGCACTTCCATCGGCGTAGGGTCTACTGTAAAACGGCGTTTCCCGAAATGATTGAAAAAGATCAAAATACCGATCATAAGCCCGGCAGAATATGCGATTTCCAAAATCGTTATGCCGCCCGGCTTATTTCCGGTGACAAGATGATAAATCTGATCAAACAGTTTCGTTACATCTACATCGTTATTAAACGCCATGATCGAAAATGCCGCCCCGCAAAATGTCACAGCCGTCACAAAGGCAGTTTTTGTAAGATGCCATGCATAAGACGGTGTTTTCTGATCTTCGTATGTTACGATCATATCTGTTTCTCCCAGATTCTGCACTTCCATATCCGGATATTGGCCGTGGATACATGCGATTATTTTCAGCACCGAAATCACACATCTTTGATTGCCCGTTTTCTTAAACTTCAATATTTTCATTGTTTTAAGCTTCGGAAGAAGCGACTGATCGGAGCACTCCATAGAAAGCAGATCTGCAAGTGTTACATCCGGCTTAGTCACCTCCACATCTCTATCGCCTTTAATATAGAGCGTTTTCCCTGATGCCATCCGCACAGTCCTCGCTTTCTCTCCGGATTAAAAATCCTTCTTCCGAGTGTTCCTTCGGCATATTCATGTAATACACTGCTCCGATTACAACCGCCGCAAGCACGACAATCGACAGACAAATCCATACTTTTTTTCGTCCGTTTCCATCTTCCATCATATGATCCGACTCCTTTTCACTGCATTTTTCAGTAAATCCACTTCTTTTTACTGTCGTATGCTGCCTTTGCCGGCTTTTATACGATTCTTTTATCTTCCTCCTTTTTTTCTTAATTTTTCAATGATCCGTTTCTCGGATCTCGACACCTGTCCCTGAGAAATTCCCATGATCTTTCCTACGTCGCTCTGTGTCCGATCAGCAAAATACCGAAGAAAAATCAACTGTTTTTCTTCTTCATCCAGTGTCTCGAGAAGTTCTTTGAGAACGATCAGATCCAAGATCTTGTCTTCTCTTTTCTCTTTTTCTTCTAATTTATCAAGAAGCCGTATCTCGCTTCCTTCTTTTTGATGAACCGGCCGGTAAATGGATTCAATCTCGCATCCCGCCTCCATCGCCTGTACAAGTTCTTCTCTTTCCACTCCGACTTCTTCTGATAACTCTTCTATTGTCGGCTCGCGCCCCAGCGAACTGATGAGACGTTCTCTTGCCTGTACGCTTTTATAAGCGATCTCTTTTAGCGAACGACTCACTTTTATCATTCCGTCATCCCGCAGGAAACGCTTGATTTCCCCGGAAATAAGCGGAACTGCATAAGTAGAAAACTTTACATTATATGTCAGATCAAACTTATCGATCGCCTTAAGCAAGCCGATGCTCCCTATCTGGAACAAGTCTTCGCGTTCCGCGCCCCTTTCAAGAAAACGTTTCACGACACAGTGCACCAGTCCGACATTTTCTTTTACAATCTGTTCTCTTGCCGCCTTATCCCCACTGTGTGACTTTCTGATCAAAGCGATTGTGTCGTCCATATATCCCTGCCTTTTCCGACTGCCTTTTTCATCCGCACCCGCGTTCCTTTCCCGAGTTCAGACTCTACTTCCACGCTGTCCATAAACGCCTCCATAAACGCAAATCCCATACCTGACCGATCCTGATCCGGTCTGGTCGTATACATCGGACACATTGCCTCCTCGATATTCTCAATTCCTTTTCCCTGATCGCACACTTCCACTGTAAATATGTTTTCTTCAATCATACATTTGATATATACTTTGCGTACTTCTTTTTCATATCCGTGGATAATGACGTTTGTCACAGCTTCCGACACGGCGGTTTTCACATCTGCAACCTCCTCTACCGTCGGATTCAACTGCGTCATAAACGCCGCTACCGCCACGCGGGCAAAGCCTTCGTTCGCCGACCTGCTGTCAAACTTTAATTCCATTTCATTTGCAGGTGTCATTCTTCTTCCTCCTCATAGATCTGCATTATTTTTGTCACCCCTGACAAAGTCAGTATTTTACGGATGCGTGCATTTGTATGCACCGCCCACACTTCTCCTCCGATCAGAGAAATCGTTTTATATCGCCCCATAATAACTCCGATACCGGAACTATCCATAAAATCTGTATTTTCAAAATCAAAGATCACGTATTTAATGTGATTTCGATCGATTAGTTTATCTGCCTTACGCTTCATCTCCTCCGCATTATGATGATCCACTTCTGCCGGAAGATAAATCGTCAGACAATTTTCCTGTACCTGATATTCCATCGCTTCGTCGTCTCCTTTTCGGCATCTTAAATTCAAAAATCTATATAATCACCGGAAGTGCCAAAAGGCACATTCCGGGATTGTAAGCAGTCGCCAAGGTCTCGGGCAAGCCCGGACTTTGGCTCGTTGCCTATACAAAAAAAGGACATGCCTCCCGGCATCTCCTTTTCTTTCGTAATGTATTAATTATTTTCATTTGTAATCTCAGCAAGTCCGCTCTGAGCTTCTGCGGCATATTCCGAACCCGCGTATTTTTCTATCACTTTTTGGAAATAAACTGTCGCGTTTTCGTTATCTCCGCTTCCTTTATAAGCCTGCGCCAGATTCAAAAGCGCCTGCCCGTCGTTATATCCTTCGTTCATGAGCACAACTTTAGACAAGGGGTCTATCGCCCCTGCATAATCACCTGAATTCAGCGCCTGTGTTCCTTCTGCTAATTTCACCTCACACGCTCCGGGATAAACGGCAGCCGCTATCTCATCATACTTGACCTGTCCTGTCTGTTTCAACGTGTCTCTGCTAATCCCAAGAAGAGCATCTGCCAATGCGGCGTCATCATAATCATTTGAAAGGAACTGCCCTTCCACACTCAGCAGTTTTTCATAGCCTTCCGCTGTCTTTTGTGCCAGCTCGGCATTCGCCTGCGCATCTTCGCCTGAAGCTCTGTAATTGTCAAGCGTCCGCGTCTGAGCGCTGACCTGCGCTTCTAACGACTTGATCTCGTCTGCGTATTCTCTCATCTGATCGTTCATCCGCTCAGATCTGGACTGATTCACGGCAGGCGCCACAAGAAACCAGATGATCGCCGCTCCGATCGCCGCTCCGATAAAGATATTGGCAACCGCAAGCTGGGCCGTAACTTGTCTGAATCTGGAATGCTTCGGCTGTATGATCGTCTCGTTTCCAAGACTGTATTCAACCGCTTCTTCTTTCTTTTCTCTTCTTTTGTTTTCTTTTTCCCCTTTTTTGTCAGCTCATGCATATACAAAAGAGTGATCTCATTCGTCGTGTCAAGTTTTCTCGCCGTCTTGATCGTCTGTCTCGCCTGAGAATACTGCCCCGTATGCAGATAGATCAAGGTTAAAAGCTGATACGCCTTTAAAAATGTCGGATGTGCCGCGATCACCTGTTTTAACTGAATCGCCGCCAGATCCTCCCCGTTTTGTCTGCAATATGTAAGACACTGATTGTATTTCTTGATCGCAAGATCGATCTGCTCAAGCTCCTTGGCGGACGACTGAACATTTTTAATGTAATAATCCGCAATGTTGTCCCGGGACTTTAAATTCTTGCTGATGATCCATTCCACAAGAGCTTCCGGCACTTCTCCGATCCCATAATACACGAGACCGAGAAGATTTCTCGCGGCTATATTCTCCCTGTTGAACTGAAGACTTTTCCGCAAAGACATGATCGCTCCCGACATATCGCGGATCTTCGCCTTTCTCAGACCGTCGTTATACCAGTAGTTTGACTGATATACGATCTTTTTCGTATATTCCATTTATACCCACCATTATCTTTCTACTTCTTCTGATCCATTACCTGCTTTAACAGATCGGTCATATCCGTCAAGTCTTCCTGATAAACCGCATTTTCAATATCATCCAATTCAAGGCTTGGCTTGAATTTTTTTAATTCTTCTTCGTAATCCAGCATTTTATCTACCTCCCCGAATCTGGTTTTCCCTGCTGCCGAGATACCCCTCGATCATTCCGGTCAGATACAGCGACCCAAGACAGTATACATTGCCGCCTCTTCTGCTGCTCACCGCATATTCAAAAGCATCCTTCACCGAACCGATCACACGGACGGGTTTGTCGGTGTACTTCCGAAAAACTACTCCCAGTTCGTCCGCCCGCGTCCCCCTCGCGTCTTCAATCTGCGTCACGATATAGCATGCCGCCTCTGTATGCTCACAGAGATATTTTATCATTTCTTCATAGTCTTTATCCCGAACCGCGGAAAACAAAACCGCATCTGCAAACCCGGCCTTTTCCACTGTCTCTGCAAACGCCTTGACCGCGCTTATGTTATGTGCTCCATCCACATATACTCCGGGCAGAACTTCTTCCATCCTTCCGCGCCATCTCACCGCCTCAAGAGCCTCTTTCCATAAATGCGGATGTCCGTTTTCTCCGAACAGACCACGCATCACCTCCATCGCAAGCAATGCGTTATGCGGCTGGTACAAACCGATATTGTTCAATTTCCACGTGGTAGTTCCATAATAATCATTCAAACATGAAAATGCAATATGTTTGTCTTCGATTCCAAGAATTTCGTACGCATCTTTCCCTATTTTTTTACAGAAACTTCCGCGCCTTTTTGCTTCTTTTTCAATTACCGAATCGCTTTCTCCCGTCGTCTGCGCATAATATACGGGAACATGAGGCTTGATAATGCCCGCTTTTTCAGATGCGATCTTCTCCAACGTATCTCCGAGATACTGTTCATGATCAAAACCGATCGAAGTGATCACTGATGCCGCCGGAGATTCCACGGCGTTCGTCGCGTCAAGCCTTCCCCCCAGTCCTGTCTCAAGAACGGCATATTCCACGCCGCTTTCTGCAAATGCAAGCACCGCCATACCGAAAAGGAACTCGAAAAAAGTAGGATGAGAAAGCCCTGCTTCTTTCATCTTGTCCACTGCCTGCATCGTTTCTTCAAATACTTCGAGAAATCTTTCATCCGAAATCATCTGTCCGTCTATAACGATCCTCTCGTTGATCTTTACAAGATGGGGAGACGTAAAAAGCCCCGTTCGTTTCTGTTCCGAACGGAGCATTCCGTCCAGATACGCGCACACAGAACCTTTTCCGTTTGTTCCCGCCACATGGATGATCCTCATTTTCCGCTGAGGATCTCCGAGCGTTTTCAGAAAAGCTTTCGTGTGTGCCGCATCATTTTTTTTTGTAAATTTGGGAATGTCCAGTATATAGTCTACTGCTTCACTGTATGTCATTTTTCTTTTTCTTCCTTCTCAACGACAAACGCCTGTCTGCCGTTTTCCGGCGCATCTTTTTCCGGCGGCATCTCGGTCAGCGTTCCGGCGTTATACTTATACGTCTTCGTCGTCCGAAACGTCGTATTGCTCGATCCGACCTGCGCTACCATGATCGTGTCTCCGTCGGAAAGTTTTGACTCTTTCAGATCCAGACGGGTGTTATTTAAAAACGTCGTCTTTTGCTTTTCCCCGTTAATAAATACTTTACTTTGTTTCGTAAAATTCTCTCCGTAAATACTGTATGTTTTATTATATTGTTCTGTCACCTGTGAGATCACGGCGTCTTTTACGCCCATATACATATGGCCTTCTTTCATCGGAGAGCCTTCTTCTGCGTAAACGTACTGATCGCCGTACATGATATCGTACTGCAGCAGTTCCAGGTCTGCCAGATAATTTTTCGTATGGCGGCGCTGCTGATGATAGTTGAATACTGTTCCGGCATGGATATCCAGTCTTTCAAACACATCTGCCATCACCTGATATGCCGCTACGTTTCCGTCCTTTTTCTCTAACCCGATGTTATCCCATATAACATAATTTGTATTGTACAGATATCTGCTCTTTAGGTCTTTTGCTTCCAGATTCATCGTCGGAAGATGATCGCCGTAGAACACAAGTACAGTCGGCTCGTTTCTTTCCTCCACGGCGCGTACGAGATCTCCGGCAAATTCATCCATTGCATGGACAAGATTTACATAATATTCCCATGCATTTCTTTCGCCTTCATCTTCCACGCCGCTTACAACGATCTCCGGATCTTCCAACACTTTTTCTGTCGGATACTCTCCGTGACCTTCTACGCTGACTGTAAACACAAAGTCCTGCCCTTCGGTCG